>Ga0247695_1000133_pt1 | contig 11461 bp, 10 predicted proteins | sample CNK36_metaG_FD_182739 | JGI IMG/M metagenome (GOLD analysis project Ga0247695, IMG submission 182739) | Soil microbial communities from Purdue University Martell Research Forest, Indiana, United States - CNK36 | ecosystem: Environmental > Terrestrial > Soil > Temperate forest > Bulk soil...
GACGGCCGCGGCGCTTGAGCGACCTGTGGCCAGCATCGGGTCGAGCACGATCGCATCGCGCTCGCCGTCGCCGAGCTCAGGCAGCTTCACGTAGTACTCGACCGGCTGGAGCGTCTCCTCGTCGCGATAGAGCCCGATGAAGCCGACCCGCGCGCTCGACACCAGAGACAGGACTCCGTCGAGCATGCCGAGCCCCGCGCGCAGCACCGGGCAGACGGCGACCTTCTTGCCCGCGATCCGTTGGACGTCCGTCCGCTCGAGCGGCGTCTCGACCTCGACAGTCTCGGTCGGGAAGTCCTTCGTCGCCTCGTAGGTGAGCAGCAGCGTCACCTCGTTCGCCACCTTGCGGAAGTGGACGGTCGGCGTGTCCTTGTCGCGCAGGTACGAGAGCTTGTGCTGGACGAGCGGGTGCGTCACGACCGTGACGCCCGTGAGCGTCTCCGTCATGCGACGTAGGTCGTGAAGCCCCGGAAGCCCGGGTAGAGCGGGTTCTCGTCGCAGAGCTTGGCGCTCCGGGCGGCCAGCGAGCCGACGTCCGCGCCGTCGGCGAGCGCGCCCGTGATGATCGAACCGACCTCACGGAAGTCGTCCTCGTCGAAGCCGCGCATCGTCGCGGCGGGCGTCCCGATCCGGATCCCCGACGCGACCGTGGGCGGCCGCTCGTCGAACGGGACGGTGTTGCGGTTGACCGTGATCTTGACCTCCGCGAGCCGCTCTTCCGCGTCCTTTCCGGTCCAGTCCGTCGAGCGCAGGTCGACCTGCAGCAGGTGGGTGTCGGTGCCGCCGGTGAGCACGTCGAGGCCGCCGTCCTGCAGCGCAGTCGACAGCATGTCGGCGTTCGCACGCACCTGGATCTGGTACTCGCGAAACGCCTCGGTCGCGGCGATACGGAAGCAGGTCGCCTTCGCGGCGATGGTGTGCACGAGCGGGCCGCCCTGCATGCCCGGGAAGACGGCGCGGTCGACGGCCTGCGCGTACTCCTCCCGGCAGAGGATGAAGCCGGCTCGCGGCCCGGCGAGCGTCTTGTGGGTCGTCGAGGTGACGAAGTCGCAGTCCTTGACGGGATTCGGGTGCAGGCCCGCGGCGACGAGCCCGGCGAAGTGCGCCATGTCGCAGAGCAGCAGCGCGTCGACCTCGTCTGCGATCTCGCGGAAGCGATCGGTCTCGACCGTCCGCGGGTAGGCCGACCCGCCGCAGACGATCAGCTTGGGCCGGTGCTGCTTGGCGAGCGCGAGGACGTCGTCGTAGTCGACGGTGTTCGTCTCGCGGCTGACGCCGTAGTGGGCGATCGTGTAGAGCCGGCCGCTGAAGTTGACCTTCAACCCGTGCGTAAGGTGGCCGCCGTGGGCGAGCTCGAGCGAGAGGATCGTGTCGCCCGGGTGGAGAGCCGCCATGTAGACGGCCATGTTCGTCTGCGCGCCCGCGTGCGGCTGGACGTTCGCGTGCTCGGCGCCGAACAGCTCCTTCGCGCGGTCGATCGCCGTCTGCTCGATCTCGTCGACGACCTCGCAGCCGCCGTAGTAGCGGCGGCCGGGGTAGCCCTCGGCGTACTTGTTGGTCGGCACCGAGCCGATCGCCTCGAGGATCGACGGCCAGGTGAAGTTCTCGGACGCGATCAGCTCGATCTGGCCGCGCTGCCGGTCGAGCTCGCGCGTCAGCAGGTCGGCGATGTCCGGGTCGACCTCGGCTAGCCCCGCCGTGCGGAGGTGATGCACCGTCTCCTGCGCGATGGCCATGCCGTGGATGCTACTCGCGTCACCCGCCGGCGGCCGCCAGGGCGCGTTCGATCGCCTGCTCGGCCGGAACCGCGCCTTCGCGGATGACGGTGGGCTCCGGGCCGGTCAGGTCGAGCACCGTCGAGGGCGTTCCCGGCAGCGCGCCACCGTCGACGACCGCCGCCGCGCCGGCGCGGATCTCGACCGGCACGTCCTCGACACGGGTCGGCTCTGGGCCGCCCCGCAGGTTCGCGCTCGTCGCAACGACCGCGCCGACTCGCTCCAGCACCTCGGCACCAGGCCCGGAGAGCTCCGGCACACGCACGCCGATCCGATCGGGAGTCGAGCCCGTCAGCCAGTGGAACCGCTCGCCGGGGTTGGGCAGCACGAGCGTGAACGGGCCCGGCAGCAGCGCGCGCACGAGGATGCCCGGGCGGCCACGCAGCTCGGGCACCAATTCGAAGAGGAAGTCGACGTCCTTGGCCAGGAGCGCCATCGGCTGCTCGGCCGGCCGTTGCTTCATCCGGTAGAGCTCGCGCACGGGCCCCTCGTACGACGGGTCGGCGCACAGACCGTAGACCGTGTCCACGGGCAGGACGACGGGCCGGCCTTCGCGCAGCGCCTCGACGGCGTGCTCGATCAGGCCGCCGCCCCCACGCCGAGAAACGACAGCACGGCCTCACGGAACCGGTCGGGTGCCTCCACGAAGATCATGTGCCCCGCGCCGTCGAGAATCACGCTTCGGGCGCCGGATATCGCCGCGAAGTCGTCGGCACAGCGCGGCCCGGTGATGAAGTCCTCCGAGCCCGTGATCACGAGCGTCGGCATCGTCAGCCGCCCGAGCAAGGGCCGCAGGTCGAAGTGCTCGAAGATCTCCCGTTCCCAAAGCTTCGTCGCGTCGACGCAGAGCTCCTCTGCCCCCAGCGAGCGGACGTACGCGTGCTCCTCGTCGCCGTAGGAGGCGAAGTAAAACGGGAACATCCGCAGCACGAGCTCGGTCAGCTCGCGGCCGTTCGTGAACTCGCCGCGCAGCTCGGTCTCGAGCGCCTCGCGGGCGTCGTCGTACCAGGGCTGGCCGGCGCGGGATTCCATCGCGGCCTCCATCGCGCCCGCCTGCTCCGCGCCGAAACGGGCGAGGGTGCTGGCGAGGATCAGCCGCTCGACGCGCTCCGGGTGCTTCGCCGCGTAGGCGGTTACCGCCACGCCGCCGTGCGAGTGCCCGAGCAGCTGCATCCCTTGCAGACCGAGATGCTCGCGCAGCTCCTCGAGGTCGTCCGCATAGTCCTCGATCTGGTAGTCACCGGCGGGATCGGAGCCGCCGGTGCCGCGCGGATCGAGCAGCACGAGCTCGAGCTCCTCGTCGAGCCCGCCGAGGTTCGAGAGGTAGAGCGACGAGAAGCCGGGACCGCCGGGGTGGCAGACCAGCGTCGGGCCGGAGCCGAGCCGTCGGTAGGCGAGCGTCCGCCCGTCCCGCGTCGTCAGCTGCCCGGTCTCCCCCTTCACCGCGGCCCGATCCTAGTTGCTCGTCGCGTACAGCTCCCAGCGCTCGGGGACCCCTTTGAGCGGGAACTCGCCGCGATCGTCGAAGGCGATCCCAGAGCCGGCCACGAGGTCGCGAACGGTGCGGGTGACGAGCACCTCCCCGGCCCCCGCGAGCTCCGAGACGCGCGCGCCGATATGCACCGCGATCCCAGCCACGTCGCGGTTGCGCTGCGTGACCTCTCCGGTATGGAGGCCGGAACGAACGTCGAGCCCCACGCGCTGGACGTCGTCGCGGATCCCCCACGCGCAGCGGATCGCACGGGCCGGGCCGTCGAATGTGGCCAGGATGCCGTCGCCGGAGCGGTCGACGAGCTCGCCGCGGTGGGTCTGCAGCTGGCGATCGACGGTGGAGACGAACTGGTCGAGCAGCGCCTGCCAGCGGCGGTCACCGAGCTCGGACACCCGCTCCGTCGAGCCCACGACGTCCATGAACAGGACGGTCGTCAGGACGCGGTCGACTTCCGGCTCCTCGACGCGCGAGCCGGTGATGAACTCCTCGATCGCGACGAGTAGGTCCGGCTCCGGCACCGGCCAGTGGTCGCCGCTGTCGCGCTCGAGCAGCCGGGCGCCGTCGATGTGCTCCGCGAGAAAGCGGCCGTGGCCCGCGCGGACGTAGGCGTCGCCGGTGTTCTGGATCACGAGCGTCGGCGCCGTCACGAGCGGCAGCACCTCGCGGACGTCGAGCTCCAGGATCGTCCGCATCTTGGCCTGCGCGGTCCCCGGGCTCGCCGTGAAGCGCTCGAGCCGGCTGTACCAGTCGGTCATCCCCGGGTTGGCCGCGACCGAGGGGCCGAGGAAGCCCGCCATCGTCCCTCTGCCCCAGGTGTCGGCGACCTGGCCGAGCAGCTGCTCTCCCGCCTCGGCCGGGATTCCGGCCGGATAGTCGTCCGCTCGCGAAAAGCGCGCAAAGCCGTTCATCAGCACTAGCGACTCGATCCGGTCGGGGTGCGTCGCAGCGGCCATCAGCGCCATCTGGGACGCGTGGCCGTGGGCGACGAGCGCCGCCCGCTGCGAGCCGGCGGCGTCCATTACGGCGGCGACGTCGTCGATCCAGTCCTCGGGCGCCGACTCCAGCACGCGGTCCGAGAGCCCGACGCCGCGCATGTCGAACCAGATCACGCGCGAGAACCGCGCCAGCGAAAGGACGAGTTCCTGCACGAACGGCTGCTCCCACAGCACCTCGAGGTGGCTCGCCCAGTCGAGCGCGAAGACGAGGTCGCGCGGGCCCTCGCCGACTACCTGGTAGGCGAGGTGGACGTCGCCGCTACGGGCGTAGCGCGTGATCGGCGCCGGCACGCCGGGTTCGTATCACACCGGCCATCGGCCCTCCGCGACTCGATCGCGGCCCGCAAGGTCGGGCGTGATCGCCACGTCCTGGAAGCCCAGGTCCGTCAGCACGCGTTCGACCCGCTCGCCCGCGCCGGCCGCGGTCTCGAGCACGAGCCAGCCGCCGGGGCGGAGCGCCTCGCGCGAGGCCTCGGCCAGCTTCGCCGTCGCGCCGGCGGCGACGAGGGCCACGTGCGGCTCCCAGTCGCGCACCTCGGGCTGGAGCGTCTCCAGCTCGTCGGGCTCGACGTACGGCGGGTTCGAGACGACGAGGTCGAAGTCCGCGTTCCCGAGGCCGAACGTGAGGTCGTGCTCGACGAGCCGGACCCGCCCGTTGATCCCCGCCAGCTCGAGGTTCTCGCGCGCGAGCGCGAGCGCGTCGGGCGAGACGTCGATTGCGGTGACGTGTGCGTCGCGCACCTCGTCGGCGATCGCGAGCGCGATCGCACCAGTGCCTGTTCCCACGTCCAGCACCCTCGGCCGATCGATCCCGCGGAGGTGCTGGAGCGCCCGCTCGACCACGACCTCGGTCTCCGGGCGCGGGATCAGCGCACGGCGGTCGGTCTTCAGCGTCAGCCGGCGAAAGCCCCACTCGCCGAGGATGTACGCGAGCGGCTCGCGCTTCACGCGCCGGGCGACGTTCGCCTCGAACGCGTCGAGCTGCTCGTCGGTCAGCTCGCGGTCGAGCTCGGCGTAGAGCAGGGCGCGGGCGCAGTCGTCGCAGGCGCGCGCGAGCAGCAGCTCTGACTCGAGGCGCGCCGAGTCGACGCCGGCCGCGGCGAGACGCGAGGTCGCCCGCGCGAGGGCGTCGCCGAGGGTCACGCCGTTGTCGTTTCCAAGGCGCGCCGCCGGTCCTCCGCGGCCAGCGCCTCGGTGAACTCGTCGAGCTCGCCCTCGAGGATCTTGTCGAGCCGGTGCACGGTCAGGTGTACGCGGTGGTCGGTGACCCGGTTCTCCGGGAAGTTGTAGGTGCGGATCTTCTCGGCGCGCTGGCCCGAGCCGATCTGCGAGCGCCGCGTCGCCGCCTCCTCGGCCTGCTGCCGCTCGCGCTCGGCCTCGTAGAGGCGCGCGCGGAGCACGCGCATTGCCTTGTTGCGGTTCTGGAGCTGCGACTTCTCGTCCTGCATCGCCACGACGATGCCCGTCGGGAGGTGCGTGATCCGGACGGCCGAGTCGGTCGTGTTCACGCTCTGCCCACCGGGCCCGGTCGAGCGGTAGACGTCGATCTTGAGGTCGTTCGGGTCGACCTCGACCTCGACCTCCTCGGCCTCGGGCATGACCGCGACCGTCGACGTGGAGGTGTGGATCCGGCCCTGCGACTCGGTCTCCGGCACGCGCTGGACGCGGTGCGTGCCCGCCTCCCACTTGAAGATCGAATACGCGCCGTCGCCCTTGACCGCGAAGACGACCTCCTTGAAGCCGCCGGACTCGTTGCCGCTCGCCTCGAGCTGCTCGACGCTGAAGCCGCGGCGCTCGGCGTAGCGGGTCAGCATGCGGAAGAGGTCGGCCGCCCAGAGCGCCGCCTCGTCGCCGCCGACGCCCTGGCGGATCTCGACGATCACGTCCTTGCGGTCGGCCGGGTCGCTCTCGACGAGGGCGAGTTTGAGCTCCTCCTCGAGATCGGCTAGCTGCTGCTCGAGCTCGGGGACCATCTCGCGCAGGTCGCCGTCCTCTCGTGCGGCGTCGAGATCGCTCTTCGTGGTGCGCCACTCCTGTGCGAGCTCATGCGGGCCGGTGAGCTCCTTCACGCGGCGGCCGACCTCGGCCGCCTCACGGTGATCGTTGTAGATCGCAGGGTCGCTGGCGCGCTCCTGTGCTTCTTCCCAGGAGCGCTCGAGCTCGTCGATCAGGTCTTCGAAGCCGGCCATTTGAGGAAGGGTAGTGCCCGTGGCAGATCCGGTGACCGCCGAGCCCGAAGAGGCAATCGCGCTCGAGGCGCTTCCGCCGGCCGGTGCGCTGACGCTGCTTCGGCGGCCGGGCTTCCGGCGCGTCTACCTCGCGGTCGCCGGGAGCGAGCTCGGCGACTCGTTCCAGTACATCGCGCTGATGTGGGCGGCGCTGCTGGCCGGCGGGCCGCTCGGCGTGCTCGCAGTGCGGCTGGCCGACAGCGTCCCGGCGCTGATCTTCGGCTTCCACGGGGGCCTGCTCGCCGACCGCGCCGGCCGCAAGCGCCTGATGGTCGCCGCCGACCTCGTCCGCGCGGCGGCGCTCGTCCCGATCGCGATCGCCGGCCTCGCAGGCGACCTGCCGCTCTGGTCGCTCGCGGTCGTCGCCTTCGTGCTCTCGACGTGCGCCAGCTACTTCGAGCCTGCCTACGGCGCGGTGCTGCCGGCGCTCGCCGGGCGCGAGTCCGTGCAGGCGGCGAACGCGCTCGTCCGCGCGAGTGCCGACGCGCTCTGGCTCGGCGGCTCGGCAATCGCTGCGGCGCTCTTGGCATTCGTCCCGCTGAGCGCGTTCTTCGCGATCAATGCCGCCTCGTTCGCGGTCTCAGCGCTCCTGCTCTCCGGCCTGCGCGGGTTCGACCGCGGCGTAAACGTCGAGGGCGAGCGGCCGCGAATCCACGAGGCCTTCACGATCCTGCGCCCGCATCCGTGGCTGGTCTCCGCGGTCGTCGCGCTGGGCGTGGCGGTGACGATCTCCTCCGGAACCTGGATCGTCGGCGTGCCGGAGCTCGTCCGCCGGGGCCTGCACGGCGGTGCCTCGAAGTTCTCGCTGCTGATCGTCGCGTACGCATTGGGCTCGATCGGTGCCGGGATCCTGCTCGCGCGACGCCCGGTGCGGCGCAAGGCCAGGCTGAGCCTGCTCGCCTGGTGCGCGTACCTGCCGGCCTACGCGCTGCTCGCGCTCGCCCACTCGCTCGGGCCTGCGCTTGCGGGTGCGCTCGCCGCCGGCGCCGGCCAGGGCTCGGCGCTCGTGCTGACCCAGTCGGCGGCGCAGTCGGAGATCCCGGACACCCACCTCGGGCGCGTGAGCGGCCTGATCTCGCTCGTCCACCGCGGCGCCCACGCGACGGGACTGCTGCTCGTCTCGCCGGTCTTCGCCGTGGCCGCGGCGCGCAGCGTCTTCGCCGGCGCGGCGCTCGCGATCCCGCTCGTCGGGCTGCTCTGCTTCGCCTACGCGGCCAAAGCCGCTAGGCCATGACCTCGACGCGCTGAGCGCCGAGGGTGTCGCCCTTCTCGAGCGCGAGCACCTCGCGCAGGGCGCGGATCGAGACCTCGAGCTGGTCGAGCGTCGGCTCCCGCGTCGTCAGCCGCTGCAGCCACAGGCCGGGCGCGAGCAGCGTCATCACGACGCGGTTGTCGGTGTGCTTGCCCGCGAAGCGGATCAGCTCGTAGGCGAGCCCCGCGATCACCGGCAGCAGCAGGATCCGGGTCACGATCAGCCAGTACCAGGCGGGCCGCCCGAAGAAGGCGAACACGAAGATCGCGATCACCATCACCCAGAGCAGGAAGGCGGTACCGCAGCGGGGATGGATCAGGCTGAACCGCTGGACGCGCTCCGGCTCGAGCTCCTCGCCCGCCTCGTAGGCGTTGATCGCCTTGTGCTCGGCCGCGTGGTACTGGAAGACGCGCCGCAGGTCGGGCAGCAGCGAGATCAGGAACAGGTAGAGCACGAACACGGTCACGCGGATCAGGCCCTCGACGAGCACGAACCAGGTCCCGCTGGAGATCGGCAGCAGGTCGGCGAGCAGCGCCGGCCCGACCTTGAAGACGGAGATGGCAAAGCCGATCGCGATCAGGAACGCGAAGATGAGCGCGGCGCGCGAGAGCTCCTGCTCCTCCGCCTCGGCCAGCTCGTTGTCGTCGGCGGCCGCGTAGTTCGCGGAGATCGAGAGCGCGCGGAAGCCGATCGCGAGCGACTCGCCCAGGGCGACGACGCCGCGCACTACCGGCAGCCGGAAGAACCAGTGCCGCTTCATCACCGACTCGATCGGCCGGCAGACCTCGGCGATCTGGCCGTTCGGCTTGCGGACCGCAACGGCCCAGTTCGAAGGGCCGCGCATCATCACGCCCTCGAGGACGGCTTGCCCGCCGATGGGCGCGCTCATTACTTCCTCAGGCCTTGCGGCCGGCCTTCTCGAGGCGGCGCTGGAAGCGCTCGACCCGGCCGCCGCTGTCCATCAGCTTCTGCTTGCCCGTGTAGAACGGGTGGCAGTTCGAGCACACCTCGACGTGCAGCTCGGGCTTGGTCGAGCGGGTCTGGAACTCGTTACCGCACGCGCAGTGAACGGTCGCGAGGACGTACTCGGGATGGATCTCGGCTTTCATCGCCCGGCCAGGATAGCAGCGGCCGTTGCCGCGGCCACATTGCCCCCGGAGACGACGGCAACCACGGTTTCTCCCGGTTTCAGCGGGACTTTGCCCGCCAGCAGGGCTGCGGTCGAGGCGGCGCCCGCCGGCTCGCAGGCGAGCTTCGCGCGCGCGTACAAAAAGCGCATCGCTTCGTCCAGCTCGGCCTCGGTCACGAGCACGACCTCCTCGACGTGCGCCCGCACGGACTCGAGCCCGTGAGTCCCCGCGAACGGAGCATTGAGCCCGTCGGCGACCGAGATCGGATCGACCGGGACCGGCTCGTCGGCGGCGAGCGCATCGTGCATCGCGGACGAGAGCTCGGGCTCGACGCCGATCACGCGGGCGCGGCCGGCAACCGCAGTCGAGACACCGGCGATCAGGCCACCGCCGCCGACGGGAACGACGACGACGTCTGCGTCAGGCACGTCCTCGAGGATCTCCAGCCCGACGGTGCCCTGGCCGGCGATCGTGCGCGGATGGTCGAACGGGTGGACGAGCGCTCGGCCGCTCTGCTCGGTCAGGTCGTCGAGCCGCGCGAAGGCCTCGGTCGGGCCGGGCGCCTCGAGGTCGACCTCGGCCCCGTAGCCGCGGGTTGCGGCGATCTTCGCCTCACTCGCGCCCTGCCACATCACGAGCAGTGCGTCGAGCCCCTCGGAGGCCGCGCCCCACGCAAGCGCCTGGGCATGATTGCCAGCGGAGATCCCGATCACTCCGCGCTCGCGTTCCTCGGGGGTGAGCGCGGCGAGGTTCGTCAGCACCCCGCGCGGCTTGAACGAGCCGGTCTTCTGGAACAGCTCGGCCTTGAGGAACACGTTCGCGCCCGTCAGTTCGCCGAGCGTGGCGGAGCGGAAGGTCGGCGTGCGGTGCAAGCGGCCCGCGATCGCCTCGCGCGCAGCCTCGACATCCGCGAGCGTGACCACTTACGTCAGCTTGTAGTCCGGCCCCGCGCCGCCCTCGGGTGGAGTCAGCCGGCCGCCCTTGGCGGTGATCGCGCCGCACTGGACGCAGTTCGACGGCGTCACCTCGACGTGCACGTCCCCGTCGCCGGCCTCCTCGCCGACCTCATACACCGACGCCGGGCACATGCGCGTCCACAGCTCGGCCAGCTCGGGCGCCACCCGCTGCTGCACCCGGATGTGGTTGGGCTCGTCGTCGCGGGTCGCGTTTCCGGACAGAAAGACCGACGAGAGCTTGTCGAAGGTGAGCTTGCCGTCGGGCGCCGGGTAGCGCGCCGCGCGGTCTGTGCGGATCAACTCCTGGTCGGCATCGCTCTCGAGCGTCGCGTCGCCCGGCGGGAACGCCCCGCGCGAGACCGTGGCGGCTCCCGCCATCGCCCCGCCGAGCCAGAAGCCGCGGCCGAAGGCCGGCCGCATGTTCCGCACCTGGCGCAGGTCGCTCCAGACGAAGCTGTCCTTCAACGCCTCGTCGTAGCCGGCGAGCGCGCCGCGCCGGCCCGGCGACTCGCCGCGCTGCAGGGCAGCGAACGCGGCCTCGGCCGCGAGCCGCCCGGACTCGACTGCGTAGTGGATCCCTTTCAGCGCCGGCACGTTCACGAGGCCCGCGCCGTCGCCGCAGATCAGCAGGCCCGGAGCGTGCAGCCGCTTCGGCACCGAGAGCAAGCCTCCCTCCGGGATCGTCTTCGCCCCCCAGGCCACGCGCTCGCCGCCCTCCAGCAGCTTGCGCAGCAGCGGGTGGGTCTTCAGCTCCTGCAGCACGTCGTGGACGGAGAGCTCGACGTCGCGGTAGTCGAGCCCGACGACCATCCCGACCGTGAGCATGTCGTCGCCCATCGGGTAGACGAACGAGCCGCCGAACTCGCGGTACTTCGCGCCCGGGCGCAACGGCCACCCCATGGTGTGGATCACGCGACCGAGCGGTTTCGCGACCTTCCAGACCTCCTTCACCCCGAGCGCCCAGACCTGCGGGCTCTCGCCCTGCAACCCGAAGCGGTCGATCGCGACGCCGGTCAGGTGACCCTGCGTCCCTTCGGCCAGCACCGTCACGCGCGCGTGGACATCGGAGCCGGGCTCGAAGTTGCCGAGTTCCTCCCCACCTCTGCCGCGGCCGCGGTCGCCGGTGCGCACGCCGCGCACGCGGCCGTCGCCGGCGAGCAACGCGTGCCCACTCGTCTCGGGCAGGATCGTCGCGCCCGCCTCCTCGGCCCGTTCCGAGAGCCACCGGCCGAGCTGCGAGAGCGAGGCGACGTAGTTGTTGTGGTTGCGCATCGTCGGGGGCGCCGGAATCCGCATCGCGCGCTTCGAGCTCAGGAAGTAGACGGACTCATGCTCGACACGGCCGTAGAACGGCATGTCTCTGGTCGAGACGCGGCCCTTGAAGAGCCGCTGCAGCGAGCGCGGGTTGACGACGGCGCCGGAGAGCAGGTGCGAGCCGGGCTGCTTGCCCTTCTCGAGCAGCGCCACCGGCACCTCGCCGAGCCGCTCCGCCAACTCGGGCGCGCCTTCGAGCAGCTGCCCGAGCCGGATCGCGCACGCGAGCCCCGCCGGACCGGCGCCGACGATCAGGACGCCGACCTCGATCTCCGGCTCTCCGGGCGCGACTACGAACTCGTTCGGGTCGAACGGCGGC
>Ga0247695_1000135_pt1 | contig 11242 bp, 6 predicted proteins | sample CNK36_metaG_FD_182739 | JGI IMG/M metagenome (GOLD analysis project Ga0247695, IMG submission 182739) | Soil microbial communities from Purdue University Martell Research Forest, Indiana, United States - CNK36 | ecosystem: Environmental > Terrestrial > Soil > Temperate forest > Bulk soil | place...
CCGTTGTCGTCGCGGGGAAAAGAGAAGAAGAACGGCGGGCGATCGAGCCCGTGCTTTTCGCGAAACTGCGCGTACTGTTCGGGAGTCGCTTGTTCGCCGAGAACTGCGACTGCGGGATCACCAGGGACGAGTTCGATTAAGACTGTGACGAGAGAGACGACTGTCCAAACAACCAACAGCAGAATGACGATGCGTTTGAGGATCCCGAAGATCCGGTACCGAAGGTTGGTGCGCACTGCGGCGCATAATACCACGGGCCACAGATTACGCGGATGAAGACAAAAATAAACGTAGCCCCGAGGTACGATTCGAATACTCGCACAGCCCCGACAACCGCGCGCTTACCAAACCATACCCCGTGACTACGTATCTGGTTGCAAAGTTCTTAGAACGCTGCAACCAATCTTCAAAAAATCACTCCGGCCTTCTGCCCATATGAAAGGCCGCGATACCGCCCGTCAGGTTTTCAAACTCAACCTGATCAAATCCTGCCCGCTGCATCAGGAGCGAGAGCTGTTGCTGGTCCGGAAACTTCTGCACCGACGCCGGCAGGTAACTGTACGCGTAATGTGAACCACTGATGAGGCCACCCATCAACGGCAGCACCTTCGTGAAGTACAGCCCAAACACCGGACGCAACACCGCATTTGCGGGTCTTGAAAATTCCAACACACCTGCCCAGCCGCCCGGTTTCAAGACCCTTCGTAGTTCTGCCAAACCGCTCTCGAAGCTCGCGAGATTGCGTAGGCCGAATGCGATGGTCACTGCGTCAAACGAACCGTCCTGAAAGGGCAGGTTCAGCGCGTCTCCTTCGATCCACGGAATCGGGTGCGGAGATTTGCGCGCGGCAATTTCCAGCATTGGCCGGCAGAAGTCGGTACCAATAACTCTGGCTCCTGTGATTTCAAACAGCGTCAACGATAAATCGCCGGTCCCACACGCAACGTCGAGCACGCGCGCATTGCTCGTCGAGAGTTTCTCGCGCACTTTCGTTGCCACAATCCGGCGCCATCGCTTGTCGACGTTGCCGGAGAGCAAGTGGTTCAAAAGATCGTACCGTTTCGCGATCCCGGAAAACATTTCGCGAACGCGGCCCGCATGATCATTTGCGGCGTTCGTTTTGTCAGGCACAGTTAAACCAAATCTCGTTCGGGTTTGGTTGCAAGACGCTTGCAAACAATTTGTGATTACCTGGGGCTAGCGCTGCCGCTCGGTTTTGCTGGCGTTTTCGGTGCAGGCGCGGGAGCAGAAATTTCTCCGAGTACTTCAAATTGAACGCGGCCCTGCAAAGCGGCCTTGAGTGGCGCTGTTTCACCCGCCACGACTGAAGCGACGGCCGCGTCGCGAAAGAGCCGGCCAGCGACGCGCTGCACGTCGGCAGCCGTAACTGCACGGAGCAAGGCGACCTGGTCCTGCGGTGCTTTGAGTCGATAAGTCTCTGCATCCAGCCACGGATCAGGAAACGCTTCGGTTTTCGTCGCAATGACGTTGGCCTCGTTTACGACTTCTGCTCTCGCGCGGTCTAGCTCAGCGGCGGTTGGCGGCGTAGTAATTAACGACTCGATCACCTTTTTCGCGGTTGCCAAAGCGTCCGCGGCCTTTTCAGTACTTGCCGTAACCCCCATCACAAACACGCCCGGCAAAACATACGCATCGCTTCTCACGAACACTGGTTGATTGGCCAACTCCGGCGCCAGCGCTTGCCAACGCTGTTGCGCTACGCGCGCCATTACCGTTGACGCGGCGTAGTCAGAATCGGATCGCGCAACGCCGCGCACGGCCAGGCGAAGCTCGCTGCTTGGCCCAGGAACGTTGATGATGAGCGTGCGTGGATCGGGAGCTTTTGCTTGCGTGAAAGTAGTGGGAATTATGTTTTCGCTCTTGCGCCACGGGCCGAGAAGCTGCCGCACTGCTTTCATCGCACGGGCTTGAGTAACACCGCCAACGATCGCGAGCGTCGCGTTGTTTGAGTTCAGAAAACGCTCGTGCGCGAGCATGAGATCGGCGCGGTCAACTCGGGCTACATCTTCGGGAGTGCCGCCGGAGAGCCGGCCATACGGAAACTCGCCAAACAGTCGCGCGGCGATCGCACGATCGGCGACGAGGGCCGGGGAAACCGTCGCGTCGCGCAGGCTCTTGATGCGAATATCTCGCATTCGCGTTACCAGTTCAGGCGAGAATTGAGTTGTAAGCAGCGCATTTCGCAGCACGGAAATGATTTGCTCAAACTCGGCCGCTTTGCCAACCATCGTGATGGTGATCGAATCGTAGTTGACGTTGACGTTCAGTTTTCCGCCGAGTTCTTCCGTAAAAAATTCAACGGTGGCGGCGTCGGGAAAGAGCAGATCGCCGAGCAACGCCATCTCGCCTGATCTGCCGGCGAGATCGAAAGCCGCGCCGCTATGAATGCGCAGCTTGACTAGTAATTCAGGACTGCCGGGTTGCGACCAAACGAGCAGGTGAAGGCCGTTGAGCAACTGCTCCTGTTCCGGTTCCTTTGTCGCTTGTGGAAGAGCTGGTTGAGCGAAGAGGAGAACGAGGAGGGCTGAGACCACAAGTCCTCGGACTGCACGGGTTATTACGGGTATGGACATGGGCAAAACATCTTAGATGCCGCATGTTTGCCCGTCAACCGTTTGGCTTTTGAACGCATCCTACTGCCCGATTGCCACTTGTGATGTGGGGCGGTCCAGCCCGGCAAGCAAGCAAAAGAGTTATATACTTGCCGTCCCTTGCAGGGATAATATCGCGGTGGACTTGAGATTTTTGGCTGTGCGGCAGGTTTTTTTGGTGACGCCCCGTAACTTTTTTCCGGGTCGAGGTAATTACAGCAGGACGCAGTTCCCGCAGGATCGAGTGCTTGATTGCCCGAGAGAACCACAGACGAGGTTTTACTAAGCAGAGCAGGCAAGGGTGACCAGGCGGCCTTCCTGGAGTTATACGACCGGCACCGGCAACCGATCTTTCGTTTCGCATACCGGTTATTAGGCGAAGTTGATATTGCTGAAGACGTCACGCACGACTGTTTCCTGAGCTTGATTCGCAAGCCGGAAAATTTTCGTTCCGAACGTGCTTCATTGAGAACTTATTTATTTGCGGCTGCCAGAAACCTGGCGTTGAAACACTTCCGGAGCACGGGTCGTGAGACCGGGCTCGATGAAGTGAACGAAGAACCTCAGCTTCCGGCGCGGAAAAATCCGTTGGGGAAGTTGCTCGACGAGGAGTTGGCGACGGAGGTCCGCAGGGCTGTCAGCAGCCTGCCGCCGTTGCAACGCGAAGCAGTCATTCTCTTCGAATATGAGGGGCTCAGCCTTAACGACGTCGCCGAGATAACGGGTGCTGATGTGGGGGCGGTGAAGGGCCGTCTGTACCGGGCGCGAGAACGGCTAAAGACCATTCTGCGACCGTATTTAGACAGTAATGGGGAATTGAATAGTGGTCGGGAAATTGTTACTTTGAGGGAGGCCTGAAATGGGCGTTGAGCCGGAAAACGAATTTGTTTCCGATGATGAGCTCAAGTCGTTGCTCGAACGCTGGAACGTGCCAGGGCCTTCGAGAGTTCTCGACAAGCGAATCGAAACCAGTTTTGCAAGAGAATTTTCAGGTGCAGACGGACTTTCACAGTCGGTGCTGCTCCCCCATAGGCGAGAAGAGGTAGTATCGATGAAGTTCTGTTCCAGATGTGAAGAAGAATTCGCTGACAAGTTCAGCTTCTGTCCTGTTGACGGGACACCACTGACGCCTGTTTCCGCGAAGGCTCCCGTTTCGGCAGCGGCTCCCGTTCCGACACCACCACCCGCTTCGATACCGGCTCCAGTTTCCGCAGCAGCTCAAGTTTCCTCTGAAGTTGAGGAGCCGAGCCTGACTGTTAGTCGTGACGCGAGTCGCGCTGAAGAGACCCGCGAAGCCGCAGAGCCGTCGGTGACGAAAGTTCGCGACTCAGTACTGCACGTGGTGCCGATCATTGAACCACCGGTTCGTAAGCTAAGAGCTGCGGGCGCGGGTGTGGGTTCCACCGCGATGGTCATGCGCGGCGAATACAACCTGACAATCATGAGCGACACTGGCCTGGCCTCGCGCCTCGGTGGCCAGCTCGCAGACGTCGCTCACGAATATGAGTTGACGTGGCCCGAGTTCAAACGCGATCCCTTTGGCTTTACGAAACGAACGTTTGTCGGCTACGGGCAGATGTTCGGGAAATTTTTGCGCAAGCCGAACGTGATGCTCGCGATGGGCGCGGCGGTGATGGGTGTGCTGGCGCTCGTTGGTGCAGTCGCATTAATCGAACGCTCGCAGTCAGCTAACACTTCTCGTGTTGGCTTGGTCGTCTTTGCGTTGTTGGCGGGCGGTCTGCTGGTCACGCTGTTTTCGACCTGGATGGGACGCGAACGTGGCGCGGCAGTCATGGGCGCAGAACCTTCTGATTCCCGCAATGTGGTCACGGCGATGGTGGTATCGTTCGTTTTCCTTCTCACCATCATGGCCGTCGTTTATTTGATGGATCGCCGCCATAAAGCGCAGTTGCTCGCGCAGAACGCTGAAGAAGCGGAAATGGCCGATCAGGTTTTTGATATTCCTAACGAGCAACCGACGCCCGATCCGGGCAAGGCCGGATTCAACAAAGGAAACGGCGGCGGCAGCAAACCGAAACAAGAGAAAGCCGGCGGCGGTGGCGGCGGCGGTCGTGAAGAAGCAAAGCCCGCTTCGTTTGGTAAGTTACCGCAGGCTTCATTAGAAGTGCCGCAAATACTTCCTCCGGATCCAAAGCCGGTGCTGCCCAAGAACCCGGCCTTGCCGGTGGCTGCAACTGTCGTTGCGGATCCGATGCTGGTTCCGCCTGACGCGCGCGTGCTGCCCTACGGCGACTACAAATCAAAGAGTACTGATCCGTCATCTGGCCCGGGCACTGGTAATGGTATCGGCAGTGGTACCGGCACGGGCGTTGGTCCCGGTGAAGGTGGTGGTATCGGACCAGGTCGTGGCGGCAACATCGGCGGCGGCGACTTTAACGCCGGCGGCGGTGGTCCGGGTGGCGGTGGCGGGGGTTACGACAAGATCTTTACCGGCAAGGACGTGACTACGAAAGCACGCCTGATTTCCAAGCCGGAGCCGCAGTACACCGAAGAGGCGCGCAAGAACCAGATCGTTGGTACGGTCGTGCTGAAAGTGGTATTTGCTTCGAACGGTTCGGTGACAAACATCCGCACCGTTTCCGGTCTGCCTAATGGATTGACGGAAAGAGCAATTGCCGCTGCGCGCCAGATCAAGTTCACGCCGGCAACCAAGGATGGGCATCCAGTCTCGATGTGGATGCAGTTGGAATACAACTTCAACCTGTACTAAATCTTCGACGTGGCTATTAATCTGTAGGGGCGGCACTCCGTGGCCGCCCCTTCTTTCGTTCCAGGAGGGCGGCCACGGAGTGCCGCCTCTACATTAATTTCTTCGCCAGGCGTTGGATTCGTCCAACGCCTTCTTTGATCTGCTCCAGCGACGTGGCGTAAGAGATGCGCACGTAACCTTCCGCGCCGAAGCCCGCGCCGTCAGTTACGACCGTGTGCTCTTCTTCAAGCAGCCGTTGCGCAAACTCGCCTGATGTTTTCAATCCGTTCTGCAAACAGCCACGCACGTCGGGAAACGCGTAGAACGCGCCTTCCGGTACGCTGCACTTGATCCCCGGAATGTCGCACAACGCTTTGAGCAGCCATTCGCGGCGGCGCGTGTATTCCGCCAGCATGTCGCCGACTGACTCCTGCGGACCGTTGAGCGCTTCGACCGCGGCCCATTGCGCGATCGAGTTGGTGTTGGAAGTCGAGTGACCCTGCACTTTCAGCATTGCCTTGGTCCACTCGGTGGGCGCGAGCGCGTAGCCGACGCGCCATCCCGTCATTGCGTAAGTTTTCGAAAAAGATCCCGCAATGCACAGCCGCGCTCTCAACTCTGACGGCAGACTGGCGGCGCTGAACACTTCAGCCGGTGGATAAACAAAGCGCAGATAACACTCGTCGGAGACGACGTAGATGCCGCGTTCCGCCGTTAACTCCATGATGCGGCGAAAGTCGCTCGGCGGCAGCACGCGTCCTGAAGGATTCGACGGCGAGTTGAGAATAATCAACTTCGTGCGCGGCGTGATCGCGCGTTCGACCTGTTCCGGCGTGAGCACGAAGTCAGTGTCTTCAGTTTCGATAAAGACCGGAGTGCCGCCGGCAAACACGACGACTTCGGGAAACGTGACCCAGTAAGGCTTTGGAATCAGGACTTCGTCGCCCGGATTGATCAGGGTGACGACGGCATTGAAGATCGCCTGCTTGCCGCCGGCGGTGGCCATCACTTCCGACGGCTGATACTCGGTGCCAAAGCGCTGGCTGTAAAAATTGATGATGCTCTTTTGCAGCTCGCGAATGCCGCCCGCGGCAGTGTATTTCGTGCGGCCGGCTTTCATTGCGGCCGTTGCGGCCTGCTTGATGTTCTCGGGCGTGTCGAAATCGGGTTCGCCGGCGCCGAAGTCGCAAACGTTCACGCCCGCGGCGCGCAATGCTTCCGCCGCCTGCATCGCGGCCATCGTGGCTGACGACTGCATGCGGCTCACATTTTCAGAAACAGGGAATTGTGATGTAGCTGCTTTTGACATGGCGGGCACGGTATTCATTTTGGCGCGATCTTTTCCTTCATCCGTTTTTCAACCAGCGGCGGCACGAGGCCTTCGACTGTGCCACCCAACTGAAACACTTCTTTGACCAGCCGCGAGCTGACGTAAGAGTAACTCTCGGCCGGCATCATGAACACGGTCTCGATGTTCGACTCGAGTCGTCGATTCATGAGCGCCATCTGCATTTCATACTCGTAATCGGAAATGGCGCGGATGCCACGCACGATTACGTCGGCCTGTTGGGTCACAGCGTATTGAACAAGCAATCCTGAAAACGAATCAACGCGCAGTTCACAACTTCCGTGGTTGATCTGCTGCAAGACTTCCGCGAGCATCTCGCGGCGTTCCTCGACCGTGAAGAAGGGCTTCTTCTCCGGGTTAACGAGGATCGCGATAATGACTTCGTCGAAGAGCTTGCAGCCGCGCTCGATGATATCCAGATGGCCGTTAGTCACTGGGTCAAACGAACCGGGGTAGATGGCGCGTCGCATGTGCGGTGAATGTTACAGGATTTACAGGAGCGTGAATAGGATTTACAGGAGTCTGTAAGATATGCTTCAATGCACTTTGACAAATTGACGTGGTGAGTTAAAGCGACTTGCGGCCACGTAAAATAATCCGCTAAACAGCTCGATGAGTCAGTTTTGAAGGCTCCGCGTTGTTAAGCGCGGGGCCTTTGTTATTGCCGATTTTCGATTGCCGATTGCCGATTTGTCAGGCGCAGTCAGAGGATGACCGTCAATCGCAGGCGGCCAGCAAGGCAATCAGCAACTAAGCAAGCGGAAAATCGGCAATCGGCAAGCGAAAAATCGGCAATAGCCTATGTCCAATATTCTCGACGCAATCAAAGAACGTATCGTCGTCTTCGACGGCGCGATGGGAACCAACCTTCAGGTCCAGAACCTGACCCTCGACGATTTCGGTGGGCCACGATTCGAAGGTTGTAACGAAAACCTGCTCGTGACCCGGCCTGACGCCGTCGAAAACGTACACACCGCATTTCTCGACGCGGGCTGCGACGTCGTTGAGACCAACTCTTTTAACGGCACGCCCGTCGACTTCGCCGAGTACGGCATCGCCGATAAGGCTTACGAGATGAACGTGCTCGCCGCCCAACTCGCGAAGCGCATCGCCAACGATTACTCGACCAGCGACAAGCCACGCTGGGTCGCCGGCTCGATGGGACCGGGCAGGAAACTCCCAACTCTCGGCCACATTACTTTTAACGATCTCCGCGATGCCTACGCGGTCCAGACGCGCGGCCTGCTCGACGGCGGCGTCGACATCCTAATCGTCGAAACCTGCCAGGACCTGCTGCAAACCAAAGCCGCGCTCGGCGCGATCTTTTCCGTCTTTGCCGAGAAACGCGTGCGCGTGCCCGTCATTGCGCAAGTCACGATCGAAACGTTCGGCACGATGCTCAACGGCACCGAGATCGCCGCCGCGTTGACGGCGCTCGCGCCGTTTCCCATCGACGTGATCGGCATGAACTGCGGCACCGGTCCCAAGCACATGACCGAGAGCATTCGCTACCTTTGCGAAAACGCGCCGCTGCCGGTTTCAGTGTTGCCGAATGCGGGCCTGCCGTCGGTCGTCGACGGCAAGATGCACTACGACGAAACACCCGAGACGTTTACGGCCCAACTCGTCCACTTCGCCGGCGACTTCGGCGTCAACATCGTCGGCGGTTGTTGCGGCACGACACCGGCGCACCTGAAGCGAGTTGTCGAAGCGATGCAGCGCATCACGCCGAAACAGCGAAACCCGAAGCTCGTGGCAGCGGCGTCGTCGATCTACAGTCAACAGCCTTACGTTCAGGACGCGTCGTTTTTGATCATCGGTGAGCGCGTCAATGCCAGCGGCTCGAAAAAGATGCGCGACCTGCTGAACGCCGGAAACTGGGACGGCCTGGTCGCGCTCGGCAAGGAACAGGAACGCGAAGGCGCACACATTCTCGACGTCAACGTCGATTTCGTCGGCCGCGACGGCGAGGCCGACATGCACGAGCTTGCGTCGCGTCTCGTGACCAACGTCAAGATCCCGTTGATGTTCGATTCGACCGAGTGGCAGAAGATGGAAGCCGGGCTGCAACACGCCGGGGGCAAGTCGATCCTGAACTCTACGAACTACGAAGACGGCGTACCGCGCTTTCTGAAAGTCATCGATCTCGCGAAGCGTTACGGCGCGAGCGTCGTGATCGGCACGATCGACGAAGAGGGAATGGCGCGCACGGCTGAAGGCAAGTTCAAGATCGCGCAGCGCGCTTACAAGCAAGCCACGGAAGAAGCGGGTCTGCCCGCGTCGGACATCTTCTTTGATCCGCTCGCACTGCCGATCTCCACGGGCATCGAAGAAGATCGTCGTAACGCGTTGGAGACCATTGCCGGGATCAAGCGCATCAAGAGCGAGCTTCCGGGCGCGTTCACGCTGTTGGGTGTATCGAACGTTTCGTTTGGCCTCACGCCGGCGTCGCGCGTGGTGCTGAACTCGGTGTTTCTGCACGATGCCGTCGAAGCCGGACTCGACGCCGCGATCGTCAACGCGAGCAAGATCGAGCCGTTGAATCGTATCGGTGAAAAGGAGATCGAGGTCGCGCGCGATCTGATCTACGACCGGCGCCGGTTTGAAAAAGACGTTTGCGTCTACGATCCGCTGACCGAGTTCACTAAGCTCTTCGAAGGCGTTACTTCGAAGACGACAAAGAAGGCGTCGAAAGGCGAGACCGTCGAAGAGCGTCTGAAAAATCACATCATCGACGGCGAGAAGATCGGTCTCGAAGACGAACTCAAGCTCGCGCTTGAAACGCATCCCGCGCTCGACATCATCAACAACATCCTGCTCGACGGCATGAAGGTCGTCGGCGATCTGTTCGGCAGCGGCCAGATGCAGTTGCCGTTCGTGTTGCAGTCCGCGGAAGCGATGAAGGCCGCCGTGCGTTTTCTCGAGCCATTCATGGAGAAGAAGGGTGGCGCGACGGCGAAGGGCACGATGGTCTTGGCGACGGTTAAGGGCGACGTTCACGACATCGGCAAGAACCTCGTCGACATCATTCTCACCAACAACGGTTACAAGGTGCACAACCTCGGCATCAAGCAGACGATCGAGGCGATTTTGCAGGCGTACAACGAGACCGGCGCCGATGCGATTGGCATGAGCGGCCTGCTGGTGAAGTCGACGCTGATCATGAAAGACAACCTCGAACTGATGAACGAGCGTGGCGTGAAGGTGCCGGTGATTCTTGGTGGCGCGGCGTTGACGCGGCGTTACGTCGAGGAAGATCTGAAGTCGCTTTACAAGGGATCGTTGTACTACGCGCACGATGCGTTCGCGGGGTTGCACACGATGGACCGGGTAGTGGGGGCCACGGATCAAGCGGATGAAAACGGATTAGGCCAAAAGAGTCAGCAAGAAGCTGGTGAAGACGTTGAAGATCTGGTGGGCGAGGAGGCGAAGCTCGGCATACGCAAGCCGGCGCGGCCGCGCGGCGCGGCGCCGAGCGGAAACACGACGCACACCGAGCGTTCCGCTGTGAATCCGGATGCGGTGATTCCGACGCCGCCGTTTTACGGTTCACGCATGGTTACAAATATCTCGCTTGCAGACCTGTTCGCTTACGTCAACGAGAACGCGCTCTTTAAAGGCCAGTGGCAGTTCAAACAGGGCAAGATGCCGGCGGAGCAGTATCAAGCGCTGGTGCGCGAGAAGGTTCGGCCCATCTACCAGGAACTCAAGCAGCGTTCGCAGCGCGAGCATCTGCTGGCGCCGAAAGTTGTTTACGGTTATTTCCGTTGCCAGTCTTCTGGTAACGATCTGATCGTTTACGACGATAACGAGCGCGAGCAGGTGCGGTTTACGTTCCCGCGCCAGCCGGCGGGCAAGCATCTGTGCCTGGCCGATTACTTTGCGTCGCAGGAATCGGGACGGATGGACGTCGTTGGGTTTGATCTCGTGACGGTAGGACGGCGAGCGAGCGAGTATTCACACGAGCTGTTTGCGTCAGACAATTATGCGGACTACTTGTACTTTCACGGCTTGAGCGTCGAGAGTGCGGAAGCCCTCGCTGAGTTTTGGCACAAGCGCATGCGTGAAGAACTCGGCATTGCGGGTGATGACGCGACGAATTTGGCGCGGCTGTTTCATCAGCAGTACCAGGGATCGCGTTACAGCTTTGGTTATCCTGCTTGCCCGCGACTGGAAGATCAGGAGAAACTTTTCGCGCTGCTCGATCCCGCGCGGATCGATGTCACGCTGTCAGAAGAGTTTCAGTTGGAGCCGGAACAATCGACGTCGGCTATCATTGTTCATCATCCTGAAGCGAAGTACTTTTCGATCGAGTGAGCGAGCCAACCCCGATTCCAACCAGCGAAGAGCTGCAAGTCCTTTCCGGGTTTGAACGGTTTGCCTATCGCTTCACCACGCGCATGAATCGTGGCTCGTGGAAACGATTCTGGACGTGGTGCCAGAGCACGATGGGCGCGGGCTGGATTCATCTCTCCACCTACAACATCATGAACATCTACGGCCTCGAACACGTCGAGGCCGCTTCGCACGAACGGCCGTTGTTGCTCGTGGCGAATCATCGTTCGTTCTTCG
>Ga0247695_1000137_pt1 | contig 11174 bp, 13 predicted proteins | sample CNK36_metaG_FD_182739 | JGI IMG/M metagenome (GOLD analysis project Ga0247695, IMG submission 182739) | Soil microbial communities from Purdue University Martell Research Forest, Indiana, United States - CNK36 | ecosystem: Environmental > Terrestrial > Soil > Temperate forest > Bulk soil...
CGAGGAGCTTGGTTTTCCGGTTGATACCGTGCTGGTCGAAGAGGGCGACACGGATACGGCGCCATACGGACTGGGAACTTACGCGAGCCGCAGCACGCCGGTGGCTGCGGCCGCGTGCGCCATCGCGTGCCGAAAGATCAAGGACAAGGCACGAAAGATCGCCGCTTACCTGCTTGAAGCGCATGAAGACGATCTCGAATGGGAAGTCGGGAAGTTTTTCGTTAAAGGATCGCCGGATCGCGCGAAGACGATTCAGGAGATCTCGCTCGCTGCGTACACGAATCATCCCCCGGGAATGGAAGCCGGACTCGAGGCAGTCAATTACTACGACCCGCCGAACCTGACGTATCCGTTCGGGAGCTACATCTGCGTGGTCGACATTGATAAAGGCACGGGCGAGGTGAAGATTCGGCGCTTCGTCGCGGTTGATGATTGCGGCAACATCATCAATCCGATGATCGTCGAGGGACAGATTCACGGCGGGTTGACGATGGGGCTCGGGCCCGCGCTTTACGAAGAGATTCAGTACGACGAGAGCGGAAATATTTTGCAAGGCAGCTTTATGAATTACCTGCTGCCGACGGCGGTCGAGACGCCCAACTGGGAGACCGATAAGACTTGCACGCCGTCGCCGCATCATCCGCTCGGCGCGAAAGGTGTTGGTGAGTCGGCAACGGTCGGCGCGCCGGCGGCGATCGTGAATGCGGTGGTCGATGCGCTCTGGCATCTCGGCGTGCGGCACGTTGATATTCCGATCACGTCGGCGAAGGTGTGGAAGTTGTTGCGTGCTGCGGGAGTAAAAGGGTAGCCACAAAAAGGCACAAAAGACACTAAAGCAGAAAAGATTTGGACATATCGGATCAAGTTAATGAACTACGGGCGCGGGAAGAGCCTTTTGTTCTCGCGACGGTCGTCGCGTACAAGAGCCCGCAGTCGGCGAAGCCGGGATCGAAGGCGATCATCAAACCCGATGGCACGTGGACCGGTTGGGTCGGCGGCGGTTGCGTGCAACCCATCGTCCTGCGCGAAGCAAAACACGCGCTCGAAACAGGCCAACCAAAACTTCTAACCATCAGTCCCGATGCCGCGCACGATGATTGGCAAGGCGTTGAATCGTTTCGCATGACGTGCGAAGGCGGCGGCTCACTCGAGATTTACCTGGAGCCTTTTCTGCCGAAACCCAAACTGCTGATCGTCGGCTCGTCTCCCGTGGCGCAAACGGTGGCGCAACTCGGCGAGTTGCTCGATTTCAAAGTCGTCGCAGTTGATCCCGCTCAGCCTGAATCGGTCAAACGACAGATCGATGAAGCGAGCTTCGTAGTCGTCGCGACGATGGGAAATCGCGACGAGGAAGGAATACTGTCTGTAGCCGGCACGCGGCCGCGATACCTCGGGCTCGTAGCCAGCAAGAAGAAGTCGCAGGCCCTCTTCGAATACGCGCGCGCGAACGGCGCAACTGACGCAGACATCGCCGCCATCACCTGCCCGGCGGGAATCGTAATCGGCAGCGAAACGTTGCCGGAGATCGCGTTGAGTGTGGCAGCCGAACTCGTGCGCGTGCGCCGGACGACGGCCGAACCCAACATCGAATCAGCGCCGGTGCTTGAAACGACCGCCATCGATCCGATCTGTGGCATGACCGTCGATATCGAAAACGCGGAGTACACCTCAACGACCGATGGCCAAACGATCTATTTCTGCTGCCTGCGTTGCAAGGAAACGTACGATCGGCCACCGGTGACACAGATCGGCAAGCGATGAAATTTATCTCGGGATTAGTCCTCGGCGCGGGTGCTTCGCAACGCTTTGGCCCACCGAAACAACTCCTGCCCTTTCGCGGCACGACGATGCTCGGCTGGGTCGTGGACCAGGCAAACCGAGCGACCGCACTCGACGAAGTCGTGGTCGTTCTCGGGCGCGCCGCCGATGAGATACGTGCACAAGTCGATTTCGGCACGGCGCGCGCAGTCGAGAATCCCGTGTTTGGCGAAGGCTGTTCATCTTCGTATCGCGCGGGCATCGGCGCGCTGAATCCCGCGTCGGACGCAATCATGATCATCCTTGGCGATCGGCCCGAGATCTCGCCGGAAGTAATCAACCAACTCGCCGGCGAGTGGCGGGGGCACGAGGCGCCGATTGCGCTCTGTTCGTACCAGGGACGCAAAGGCCATCCGATGATCTTCGCGCAATCGCTGTTTCCCCAACTCGTCGATCTCCACGGCGACAAAGCCGCGTGGAAACTGGTCGACGCCAACGCGGCGGCGGTCCAGGAAGTTCACTTCGATCTTCCCTTCCCTGACGATATCAATACCGCTGCCGATTTCGAACGTTTCAGGCAAACTAACCACAAAGGCACCGAGATACAGAGAAAATCAAAGCAGGACTCGACACGACATTGAGAGAAGAAGTCCGAAGAATCCAGCAGCTGCTGGAACAGCAGATCTACATCGCCGACGCAGCCGTCGCGACCGCGCTCTATTTATCGATGGCGCTCGGGAAACCACTGCTGGTTGAAGGGCCGGCGGGCGTCGGCAAGACCGAGATAGCGAAAGCGCTGGCAAACGCACTCGACACGAAGCTGATCCGGCTGCAGTGTTATGAAGGACTCGATGCGACAACGGCGCTTTACGAGTGGAACTACCCGAAACAGTTGCTGCACCTCAAGCTCGAAGAAACGTCAGCCGCGTCAGAAGCGGAAAAGGAAGCGATGATCTTCAGCGAAGCGTTTCTGCTGAAACGGCCGTTGCTGCAGGCGATCACGGAACACGATCGCGCACCGGTGTTGTTGATCGACGAGATCGATCGCAGCGATGAAGAGTTTGAAGCGTTCCTGCTCGAAGTGCTTTCTGATTTCCAGGTGACGATTCCCGAGATCGGATCAATTAAAGCGACGCACCGGCCGCACGTCGTGTTGACCTCCAATCGTTCGCGCGACTTGTCGGATGCATTGCGGCGTCGCTGTCTTTATCACTGGATCGATTATCCGTCGCTGGAGAAAGAACTCGAGATCGTGCGCGCGAAAGTGCCCGGCATTGCCGAGGCGCTTGCGGCGCAACTCACCGCCGTGATGCAGGCCACGCGAACGATGAGCTTGTCGAAGATTCCCGGCGTTGCGGAAACACTCGATTGGGCCAATGCGCTCGTGGCGTTAAAAGCGCCGGAGTTGAATGAAGGGATCGTCGGCGAGACGCTCGGTTGCTTCCTGAAAGACGAGAGCGACGTCGCGGCCTTCAAAGCCGAGTTGCCACGGATTTGCACGGACTACACGGATGCCTGATTTGGAAGTTGAAAGGCTCGTCGTGTTTTGCCGTGAGTTGCGAACGCACGGGCTGCACGTGACGCCCGCCGAAGCAGTTACGGCAACGACGGCGTTACAAATCATCGACACGAACGATCGTGACGAAGTGTTTCTCAGCTTGCGCAGCATTCTCACGACGAGCGTTGACGACTTCGCCGTTTTCGCAGATCTCTTCAAGCGGTTTTGGAACAAGTCGCGCTCGGCCACCAGTAGCGCCAGCGCGCGGATTCAAGCCAAATCGCCACGCCCAGCTTCGCAAGGACTCGCGTTCTTTCTCGAACACTGGGGCAGTTCGTTCAACGCGAGCGCGCAGCCGGTCAAGGTTCCGGGAGCGAGCGATACTCACTCAACCGCGACAAAAGACTTTGCTGAATTCACGAGCGACGAGCTTGAAGAAATCTCGCGGCTCGCGCGCCGCATGGCCCGGCGTTTGGCGCAGAAACCGAGCCGGCGCTGGCGTCCGGTCAGGCGCGGTCATCGCGTGAACCTGCGGCGCAGTTTACGCCTGTCACTCAAAACGGGCGGCGAACTGATCGAGTTGGCTTACAAAGAGCGGCGGCCGAAACGCACGAAGCTCTTCGTGATCTGCGACGTGTCAGGTTCGATGGATATTTACAGCCGGCTGCTGCTGCAATTTGTTTACGGGCTGCAAAACAGTTTCGCGAAAGTGGAATCCTTTGTGTTCGCGACTTCGCTCGCGCGCATCACGGGCGAACTGAAAAACAAAACGTATCAGCGCGCGCTCGATCGCTTGTCGGCGAACGTTCGCGGCTGGTCCGGAGGCACGCGCATCGGCGCGAGCCTCACGATGTTCAATGCGCAATGGTTGCGGCGTATCGATAAGCGCACCGTCGTCATCATACTGAGCGATGGTTGGGACACTGATGAACCCGAAACACTTGTTGCCGCACTCGGATTAATAAAACGCCGCGCGGGCCGGATCGTCTGGCTCAATCCGTTGTTGGGAAGCGCGGGCTACGCGCCCGTCACGCGCGGCATGCAAGCAGCGATGCCGTTCATCAACGTCTTCGCACCGGCCCACGATCTCGCGAGCCTGCGCGCGCTCGAACCACATCTCGTTTTGTAATTTGTGCCTTTTTGCGGCTCATGGAAGAACTCTTTGCCGACATCGAGAGACTGGCCCACACGGAAAGGCGTGTCGCCATGGCGACGCTGGTCGCGACGCGCGGCACGAGCCCGAAACGAGAAGGCGCGAAGATGTGGGTCGGTGAAGAAGGACGCATCCTCGGCTCCGTCACAATCGGCGGTTGTGTTGACGCGCGCGTGATTGCCGAATCGGAACAAGCGCTCTCGTCGTTCAAATCCCGCGTGGTCGAGCTGCGGCTCGGCAACGAAGACGCGTGGGAGATCGGTTTCTCCTGCGCCGGCGATCTCGACGTGTTGATCGAACCAGTCGATCTCACGCGTTCGGGCAACCTCTTCGAGCTTTATCGAGCTGTGTGCAATGCAGTGGATCAAGGCAAGCACGCCGTCGTCGCGACCGTGCTGAACGAAACCTCGCGCAAGCTGCTGCTGATCGAAGGAGATGAGATCTCCGGTTCGTTAGGCAGCGAAGAACTCGATCGCGAAGCGCGCACCGTCGCGGTCGGCCTGATGCGCCGCCGCGCTTCCAGCACCGTTTCACTCGGCGGAGATTCTGTGCGGGTGTTCTTCGAAGTGCATGGGCCACCGCCGACGCTGATCGTTTTCGGCGCCGGTCACGTGGCGATGCCGCTCGTCAGCCTCGCGCACGATCTCGGCTTGAAAACGGTCGTCGTCGACGGCCGCCCGCGCTTCGCGACGAAGGAACGTTTTCCCGCTGCCGACAAGCTGCTCATCGGCATTCCTTCCGAGATCGCGGAAACGCTCGCCTGCACGTCATCAACCTACGTGGTCCTGACCGCGCACGATTACAAATACGATCTACCGGTATTGAAGATCGTCCTGCCCGCGCGCCCGGCGTACGTCGGACTGCTCGGCAGCAAACGGCGCGGCGCCGCAATCAAGGAGTTTCTGCGTGAGGCGGGGATGGACCAGCAACTGCTGGATCAGCTTCACGTCCCGACCGGGCTCGACATCGGCGCTGCGACCGCCGCGGAGATCGCGTTGAGCATTCTGGCCGAAGCGGTCGCGATCAAGTCAGGCCGCTCAGCCGCATTTTTGCGCGACACGAAATAAGCGAAAATGCCGGAACTCTACAGCGACATCCTGCTGGACCACTTTCGCCATCCGCACAACTACGGCAACCTCTCCGCGCCCGACGTCAGCAACGAACAGTTCAACCCGCTCTGCGGCGATCGCATCAGGATCGAATTGAAGCTGGACCAATCGTCCGTCAACGACGTGCGCTTCAAAGGCGACGCGTGCGCGATCTGCACGGCCGCCGCATCGCTGCTTACCGAGCTTGTTCACGGCGCACCGCTGGCGGAAGTCGCCGGCATCAGCGACGAACAACTCCTCGCCGCACTCGAAAGCGACATCCAACCCGCCCGAATGCAATGCGTGCTCCTGCCGCTGCAAGCACTCCGCGAAGGACTGAAGAGTTATCAGGGACTGCCTGCCGGGCAGTGACAACTTGTGAAGCGACGAGCGCCTCGCGCCGCGAAAAGAGGATTTGCCCACACTGCCCGCGAAAAAGGCTGTCCAGACCTTGGAGAAATTCGTCCAGTTTCTGGATTGCATTTCCTATCTGCGAATAAATCAACAACGCCTGTTCACGGACCACGGGATCTTTATCTTTTAGTGCTTCGTTCAGAAACGGCACTGCATAACCGCCCATATAAGACTGCGTCTTGGCGGCAAACTCTTCGTTCCGGTGCTGTTTTAGACCAACTCCTGAGACTCAACTTTAGCGATTGCGGATCGAAGGAAATGGAAGCCGCCGAATTGTTTCGCAGGATCACCTTAATCGCCAGCGGCTCGAGAAACTGAACCATGCTTTCTTTGGTCTCAACCGTGAATTTTATGGGTCCGGCTTCATGCCGCTGTTCATTCCTGTTTTGGCGGCCGGGAAACTGCGGCGAATTTGAGAGGAACAGGAGCGGCAGCAGAGTGAAGGCAATGAGTTGGGCCCGTTGCAATTTTGAGTTACCTCGGTTGCTTCGTGATAGTGCAGCGAAGTTTATGCTCTTTAATGAGAATGAGACAACGTTTATATGAGCCTTCAGGCGCGAAAATTGCTTGATAAAGTGCGAAAAAGGGGGGAAGAAATGGAAGTAACCAGAGTGACGGTTGATGAAATCGAGGAACGCATGAAGCGCGGCGAGGCCTTTACCTTTATCGATACGCGCAATCCCACGGCCTGGGCCGAAGCGCACACGAAACTGCCCGGCGCGATTCGCATTCCGGCCGATGAAATTGAACAACATCTGGACCAGATTCCGCGCGACCGAACTGTGATCACTTACTGCACCTGACCGCACGAGGCTTCGAGCGCCCGTGCGGCGCAGGTATTGATGGAGCATGGCTGGAAGAACGTTCATCCGCTATTCGGCGGTTTCGAAGCGTGGACCAACGCAGGACTTCCAGTGGACGCGAAGGAGTAATAAATAACGTCGTTACGGGAAGCGGGGTAAGAAATGAACAAGTCCCAAAAGTTCAGCGTCCTGCTGATACTCTGTTCAATCTTTGCAAGCTGCGCGAGACAGACCGGCACCAACGTGCAAACAGATTCTCTGTTCCGCGCAGTCCGCGAAGGAAACACTGACATGGTCAAGTCGTTGCTCTCGGCGCCGGGCGTCGACGTCAACGCCACGGACGAGCGAGGTAACAAGCCGGTGCTTGAAGCAGCGCGCTTCGGTCACGATGAAATCTGCCGGATATTGATCGCGAACGGCGCTAACCTGAAAGTCAAAGACAAGGACGGGAACACGGCGTTGATGTTAGCCGTGCAAAACAATCACAACGATGTAGTGAGAGTTCTCAGGCAGGCTGGAGAAACTGAATGAGCCACTCGGTCGCGAGATCGGTGAACGCTGAAAATCTGCGTAATCCTCTGCGTAATCCTCTGCGTAATCGGTGGCCTGGCAACCCCGCCGCCGCAAACTTCCACTAAACAAACGACTCCCCAAGCATTCGGAGGCGAGCAGTGGTCGCGGGTTGGAAGCAGTTAACGCCCGTTTATTTCTACACCGCAGTTGCTGTCTGCCTCATTGCCGTCACCCGCGACAACGCATTCTCCACCTTTCAAAATCTGCTGCTAGTCGCTGCGGGCATCCTGAGTTGGACGCTCATCGAATACGGGCTGCACCGGTTCGTCTTTCACTACAACGCGCGTTCGGAACGCGGCCGGAAACTGTTGTACGCCGCGCATCTCTCGCATCACGAGAATCCACGCGAGCGAAGCCGGCTGCTTTCGAGCTTGTTAGTCAGCCTACCGATCGCGACCGCATACTTCCTGCTCGCCCGCATCGCGTCAGGTTCATGGCACGCTGCGACGTTTCTTTTTGCGGGACTAACGGCGGGTTACTTGGGTTACGAATGGCTTCACTTCCAGGCTCATCATCGCCGGCCTCGGCTGCGGCTCTTTAGATACCTGCGGCGATATCACCTGCTGCATCACCACCAAACGCCCGACCTTCGCTTCGGCGTGACCTCGCCTTTGTTCGACCTGCTGCTCGGAACTTTTCGCCCGCTCTCGTCGCGGAACTAGCGCTTGTTATAAAGATCCATCACCCACTTCGGCGGCTCGGGATCGGCAGAGAAATCGAGATTCAAGCCCTGGCTTTTCGCCCAGCGAAAGAGCCATGTCGGCCCGTAAGTCGACACGTACGTGTCTTTTGTTTGGTACGCCGGATCGGCCATCACGCGATCGAGAGTGACGAAACGATAGCCGCGCGCTTCAAACCGGCGCAGCAGTTCATCGAGCGCGTCGCCGTTCAGGTCGTTGGCGTGAATGAGCAGGATCTGCGGAATCTCGTGACCGAAGAGTTGCGGCGAGATCTTTTCGGCAAACTCTGTCGCCGCGATCGTGAAGTCGACATACGCATCGCGCACGCGTTGCGCGAGCGCGTCGTCATGACGTTGCAGCGCCTCCGCATACGGGACGTTAAAAATGAAATCGGAGTTTTCGATCGTGTGCGGCGTGATCTTATAACCGCGCGCGGCCAGGAACTTCTCGATCGCTTCCTTCTTCTCCTGCGTGTCGCCGGTGTGCGTCAGCGGATGCCGGAAGTAGAGTTGATAAGGTGCGTGCGACCGCATCAACTCGCGCGTCACGATCTCGCCGCTCGTAATCTGGTTCTCAAACTGCTCGACCGTGAGGCGATTGAAGTCCGGATGTGAGTAAGTGTGATTTCCCAGGATTGCTCCGCTGTTCACCCACTGGCGCAGCAGATTGATCCGCGCCTTGCGATCGTCGCCCGCCAACTTGCCTTCGTTTACAAACGCGACCGCCGGTGCGTTGTGCTTTTTCAACGTGCTCAGGATCTTGTCCGTTGCCGCGCGCCCGCGCTCCACATAAGGACCACCGCTGAAGTTGACGTAAGGAAGGTCGTCGAACGTGACCGCCATCGTGCGCGCCGGTGTTTGCGCGCGAACGGAACCAGCAAAAGTGAGCAGAAGAAGAATCAGAAATGCGTGTTTCATCAAGATCTCCGGTTAAGGCCTACGCGCCGTTTGGCGCCAAAAACTCTTGTGCGACTTTCGTCAGGCCGCGATCGCGTTCGTCGAAAATCGTGATGACGCCACTTTCCGCTGAGACGTAAAGCCGACGGAGAATATTATCAAAGGCGAGGACGTCCGGATCGGCGACGACGGAAATTGTCGCGGTAGCTTTCTTCGCATCCAAATCAAACACCACGAGATTTGAGTTCTCTTCACAAGCGACAAATGCCAGCCGCTGCTCCGAATCGATTAACTTGCCTGACAATGTAACACTAGTTACACTCCGCATTACGTTGTGATGACAAGTCAACTCAATCCGAACCCAGACTGGATCCTGCGACGGAGCCGTTTTCGGTTCGCCGGCGCGATTCCCTTCGACATGTTCGGCGCGGAGTTTACGCACCAGGGCGACGACTGCACCTTCAAGACCATGCGCAAGCGTTTTGGCCTAACTCACATTCGCGGCCTGCAGGATCTCGCGGAAATAGTTCACGACATTGATTTGAAGAACGAAAAGTTTGCTCGACTCGAAGCGCCGGGTCTCAATGCCATCATCGACGGCTTGAGCGAAACACTGCGCGACGATCGCAAGTTGCTGCAACAAGCCAGTTACATCTTTGACGCCCTCTTCACGCTGTTTGGCAAGCAAGCGGACAAAACAGAACGCGGCCGGAACCGCACGAAGAAGGGAAAACGATCCCCGAAGAAGTAAGCATGAGTGAGTCGGTTTCAAGCGATCAGGGCCTGCGGCACAAGGTCGCCGACTATCTGAGTCTCGAGCGAAACGTCACGATTGCGTCAGCCGCGGTTTTCCTGCTCGGCCTCGGCGAGGAACTGTGGAAGAAATTCATCCCGAAGTATTTGGAAGCTCTCGGAGCGAGTACGCCGGTGATTGGCCTCTTCGGCACGGCCGAAGATTTCTTCGACGCGGTCTATCAATATCCGGGCGGCTGGCTGGCCGATCGCCTGGGCCGGCGTCGCGCCTTTCTGCTCTTTGTGATCCTGGCGTCTGCCGGTTACGTCGTGTACCTGCTCAGCCCATCGTGGCCGTTCGTGTTCGCGGGCCTTGCTTTGGTGATGGCCTGGCAAAGCATGGCCTCACCAGCGATCTTCGCCGTCATTGGCGATGCCTTGCCGCGCGAACGGCGGGCGATGGGTTTCACGTTGCAATCGATTCTCAAGCGCATTCCGATTGTGATTGCTCCGCTCGCGGGTGGAATGCTGATCGCCTCGCGTGGCGTCGCCGGCGGCGTTCGATTCGCACTGCTGATCACGTTGGTGCTCGCGCTCGCCACCATAGTTTTGGTAACGAGAATAAACCTCACCAGCAACGTCCAGCACGCTCTCGGCATTGCCTCTGTTTGGCAAACTTTCCACGGGGGCCTGAAGCGGTTGCTGATCTCTGACGTGATCATTAGAACCTGTGAAGGCATGACTGGCGTGTTGACGATTCTTTACGTCACAAACGTGCAGCACTTTACCGTCACGCAATACGGAACCTTGATCTCCATTCAAATGATCACTTCCATCCTGGTCTACATTCCGGCGGGCAAGATTGCCGATCGCATCGGCAGAAAGCCTTTCGTTATCGCGACCTTCACCAGTTTTGCGTTGTTTCCGCTGGGCGTGATTGCGGCTTCGAGTTTTGCGTTGCTCGTGCTGGCGTTTGTTATCGGTGGCCTGCGAGAGATTGGCGAGCCTTCACGCAAAGCGATGATTGTTGATTTTGCGCAGGAAGGCGTACGCGCGCGTTCAGTTGGTCTCTATTATCTCGTCCGCAGTCTCTCGATTACGCCCGCTGCGGTCATTGGTGGCCTGTTGTGGAAGATTTCGCCCGGGGTGCCGTTCGTGGTGGCTGCGATTATCGGCCTGCTCGGAACTGTGATCTTCGCCATCACGGTCGATGAGCGATATGCCAGTTGAAGAAGGACTCAATGAAACGATATGCCGCAACGCCTCGTACATCCTCTCCATGAAATCCCCGATTCTAATCACACTTAAACTGATCGCCGCGACGGTCCTGTATTTCGTCTGCTTCTCCATCATCTCGGGCGCATTGCTCTCGCGGGCGGCGCCGCAACCTGGACCAGAGGAAGTCGGCACAACGCTGCTGGCTCTCGTCGTCATCAGTTTCCTCAACGCCGCGGTTCTCGCGTACGTCATCCTGCGTTCGCGTTGGTCCGGATGGAAATTAATCGCCTCACTCTTTCTGGTGTCGTTCGGCGTGAACACGTTTATGCCGCAGATTGAAACCGCCGTGTTCGTCACGCGC
>Ga0247695_1000138_pt1 | contig 11146 bp, 9 predicted proteins | sample CNK36_metaG_FD_182739 | JGI IMG/M metagenome (GOLD analysis project Ga0247695, IMG submission 182739) | Soil microbial communities from Purdue University Martell Research Forest, Indiana, United States - CNK36 | ecosystem: Environmental > Terrestrial > Soil > Temperate forest > Bulk soil | place...
ACGCGATCACGCCTGCGAACGAGATCCCACCGGCCCAGAGCACGGCCGCCAGCGGGATGTTCCCGACCGAACAGACGAACGAGAGCACCGCGACGAGCGGCCCGACGAGCACGTTTTCGACCACCTGCACCCAGCCGCCGGTGTCGGTCAGGAACAGGCTGTTGAAGAAGTCCATCGGCAGCAGCGCGATGAACCCGGCGATCAGGAAGCCGAGCGTGATCTCCTTCCAGAGCATCTGCCAGTCGCCGCGAAAGTTGTGTGCGACGTCCGACCAGCCCTCGAGCGAGAGCCGCCGTGACCCCGCTGCCGAGTGGTGCTGGTGGCCGGTGTCGGCCGCGCGGGCGAGCTCGCGCGCCTGTTCCTCCTCGCGCCGCGAAACGACCAGGGTGACCGCGACCCACATCAGCACGATCAGCAGCAGCCCCCCGACGAACTCGGCGAGCGTGAACTGCCAGCCGAGGAAGATCCAGAGCACGATCCCGATCTCGAAGACGAGGTTCGTGGACGCGAACTGGAAGGCCATCGCCGCGGCGAGGCTCGCGCCCTTCTGGAACATCGACTTCGCGATCGCGACGGCCGCGTAACTGCACGACGACGACGCGGCGCCGAGGCCCGTGGCGAGCGCGGCCGTGCGCGCGTCGCGGCCGCCGAGCGCCTGCTCCATCCGCGAGTGCGGCACCCACGCCTGGACGATGCCGGAGAACAGGAACCCGAGCACGAGCGCCCACCAGACCTCCCACGCCATCCGGAACGCGTTCCAGAGCCCGTCGCCGATTTGCGCCAGCACGTTCACACCGCTGACGCTAGCGGGCTAGCGCTCGGCCGCGACGCGCAGGCCGAGCGCCACGAGCGCGAGCCCGGTGACTGCGTCGAGCGCCCGACGGACGCGAGTCTTCCGGAGGAGCCCGGAGGCCCGCGCGACGGCGAGCGCGTAGAGGCTCAGCCACGAGAGCGTGAGCGCCGCGAACAGCAGGCCGAGCGAGAGCATGCCGGTGAACGACGCCGCGAACTGCGGCAGCAGGCTCGTGAAGAAGACGGCCATCTTCGGGTTGCCGAGGTTGCTCAGCAGGCCCTGGCGCACCGCGGAGCTGCGGCGGCGATGGATCCGATCCTGGTGCGGGCGGCCCCGCACGGCGGCCGCGAGCGCCTGCGCGCCGAGCACGACGAGGTACGCGGCCCCGGCGAGCCGGATCGCGGTGAAGAGCGGTGCGGATGCGAGCAAGAGCGCGGCGAGCCCGGCGCTCGTGGCCAACGCCCAGGCGAGCTGGCCCCCGACGACGCCGAAGGCAGTGCCGACGCCCGCACGCCTCCCCCCGAGGAGCGTGTTCCGGATCGTGAGCGCCGTGTCCTGGCCCGGCGTGACGATCACGACCGCAGAGACGCCGAGGAACGCGGCGAGCTGCGCGGGGCTCACGGGCTACTCGACGGTGACGGTCTTCGCCAGGTTGCGCGGCTGGTCGACGTTCAAGCCGCGCAGGCGCGCGATGCGGTAGGCGAGCAGCTGCAGGGGCACGACCGCGAGCACCGACTGCAGGAAAGCAGGCGAGCGCGGGACGTAGATCACGTCGTCGGCGTGATGCTGGATGTCCTCGTTGCCGTCGGTCGCGATCGCGATCACGTGCGCGCCCCGGGCCCGCGTCTCCTGGATATTCGAGACGACCTTCTCGTAGATCACCTTCTGGTCGGTCGCGACGCAGACGACCGGCGTGCCCTCGTCGAGCAGCGCGATCGGCCCGTGCTTCATCTCGCCGGCCGAGTAGGCGTCGGTCGGGATGTACGAGATCTCCTTCAGCTTGAGCGCGCCCTCGAGCGCGACCGGCAGCCCGATGTGCCGGCCGAGGTAGAGGAAGAACGGCTTCTCGTAGAAGCGCTGCGCGATCTCCTCGACCGGGTGGTCGCCGTCGAGGAACGCCTCGACCTTCGACGGGAGCTCGTAGAGCTGGTCGAGGATGAACTCGATCTCGTCCGGCGGCAGCGTCTTGCGAACCTGCGCCAGCTTGAGCCCGATCAGCGCGAGCAGCGCGACCTGCGCCGTGAACGTCTTCGAGGCGGCGACGCCGATCTCGAGCCCGCAGCGCGTGTACAGCACGGATTCCGCCTCGCGCGTGATCTGCGAGCCCATCAGGTTCGTGATCGCGACGGTGCGGGAGCCGAGGTCGCGCGCGAGCTTGATCGCGTTGACCGTGTCGCGCGACTCGCCGGACTGGGAGATCCCGATCACGAGCGTGTCCTTCGAGAGCACCGGGTTGCGGTAGATCCACTCGCTCGCGATGTCGGGCTCGACCGGCAGGCGGGCCCACTCTTCGATCATGTAGCGGCCGACGACGCCCGCGTGGTACGAGGTGCCCGCGGCGACGACGACGATCCGGCGGAGGTTCTGAAGCTCGGTCTCGGACAGGCCGAGGCTCTCGAGCACGAGCTCGCCATGCCGGATCCGGTCACCGAGCGTCTCCGCAAGCGCCTCGGGCTGCTCGTAGATCTCCTTCAGCATGAAGGTCTCGTAGCCGCTCTTCTCGGCGGCGTCGAGATCCCAGTCGACCTCGACGACCTCGCGCTCGAGCTCGCCGGACTCGACGCAGAAGAAGCGCGAGCCCTGGGGCGTGATCAGCACGACCTCCCCGTCCTCGATCAGCTGGATCGAGCGGGTCTCGCCGATGAACGCGGCGGCCATCGAGGCGAGGAACATCTCACCGTCGCCGACGCCGACGAGCAGCGGGCACTGCCGGCGCGCGCCGACGAGCTCCTCGGGATGGTCGTGGTGGATGACGACGAACGCGAAGTGTCCTTCGAGCTCCTTGTACGCGGCGCGCGTCGCCTCCAGCAGGTCGCCGTCGTAGTGGCGCTCGACGAGGTGGACGACCACCTCGGCGTCGGTCTCGGTCGAGAAGGTGTGGCCGTCCGTGGCGAGCGACTCCTTCAGCTCGCGGTAGTTCTCCACGATCCCGTTCAGGACGATCGCGATCTGACCGCCGTCGCAGCCCGTGAGCGGGTGCGCGTTCTGCATCGTCACGGCGCCGTGGGTCGCCCAGCGCGTGTGGCCGAGCCCCGTCGTCGCCTGCGAGCCGTTCGAGCCGGCCTCGCGCTTCAGCTCCTGGAGGTTGCCGACCGCGCGGACGTAGTCGAGCTCGCCGTTCTCGCGGAGGGCGATCCCGGCGGAGTCGTAGCCGCGGTACTCCAGCCGCTCGAGCCCCTGGAGCAGAAGCTCTTTACAGGCCCTCTGGCCGACGTATCCGATGATCCCGCACACGCCGAAACCTCCCTTAGAACGCGAAAGGCCCGGCTGCTCCTCCGGCCCTTCGTCGGGCCGGTCAGCCGAGCTCTCGTCTCACGAGAGCGGAGATGGTAGCACAGGCCTCCGCGGCCTCTCGCTCGTTTTCGGCCTCCGCCAGCACGCGGATCACGGGCTCGGTCCCCGAGGGGCGCACCAACACCCGTCCCCGGCCGTCGAACCGCTCGTTGAAGCTGTTTACCGCCTCTTCGACCGCCTCCGGCACCTCCCGGCGGGCAACGCGGATGTTCTCTTTCGCCTGCGGGAACTTCGGCATCACCGCCGCCGCCTCTTCGAGCGTCCGGCCCTCGAGCGCGCCGCACAGCAGCAGCGCCGCCGCGAGGCCGTCGCCCGTCACGTGGTCGCGCAGGTAGACGAGGTGGCCCGACTGCTCCCCGCCGAGTAGGCCGTGCTCCCGGCGCAGCGCCTCGAGCACGTAGCGGTCGCCGACGTCGGTCGTGACCACGCGGACGCCGCGCTCCTCGGCGAGCCGGTGCAGGCCAAGGTTCGCCATCACCGTGACGGCGACGAGCTCGACGTCGAGGTGGAGCATCAGGATCGCGAGGATCTGGTCGCCATCCACGACCTCGCCGCGCGCGTCCACGGCCAGCATGCGGTCGCCGTCGCCGTCGAAGGCGATACCGAGGTCGGCGCCTTCGCTCACGACGGCCGACTGCAGCGCGGAGAGGTCGGTGGCGCCGCAACCGACGTTGATGTTCGTGCCGTCCGGGTCGGAGCCGATCGCGTTCACGTCCGCGCCGAGGCGCTCGAACGCGGTCGGGGCGATCCCGGAGTAGGCGCCGTTCGCGCAGTCCACGACCAGCTTCAGGCCGGAGAGATCGGTTCCGTAGCGCTCGACGATGTGGTCGAGATAGCTGTCGGTCGCCACCTCGACGCGGTCGATCTGCCCGGGCTCCCCGGCGGACGGCGCGTCGAAGAGCGCCTCGATCTCCTCCTCGGCCTCGTCCGTGAGCTTGCGGCCATCGCCGTCGAAGAGCTTGACGCCGTTGTATTCGGGCGGGTTGTGCGACGCCGAGATGACGGCGCCGAGGTCGAGCGCGAGCAGCGCCACCGCCGGCGTCGGCAAGACGCCCGCGAGCACGGCGTTCCCGCCGGCGGCCACGATGCCGCGCGCGAACGCCTCCTCGAGCTCCTCGCCGGAGCCGCGGGTGTCGCGGCCGACGAAGACCCGTCCGCCGCGCGACCAGAGGGTCGCCGCACGGCCGAGCTGCTCGACCAGCTCGGGGGTCAGGTCCGCGCCGACGACGCCGCGGACCCCATCGGTCCCGAAGTAGCGCCGGCTCAAGGTCTAGCGCTTCGAGAACTGCGGCGCCTTGCGCGCCTTGTGCAGCCCGGCCTTCTTGCGCTCGACGATGCGAGCGTCGCGCGTCAGGAAGCCGGCGCGCTTGAGCGGCACGCGCAGCTCGGGGTCGGCCTCGACGAGCGCACGGGCGATGCCGTGGCGGACGGCGCCCGCCTGCCCGCTCGGGCCGCCGCCGTGCACGCGCACGCGGACGTCGAACGTCCCCTCGACGCCGGCCACCTTGAGCGGCGCGAGCGCGAGCTCGCGATGGGTCGCGCGCGGGAAGTACTGGTCGATCGAGCGTCCGTTGAACCAGGTCGTGCCGTCGCCGGGACGAAGGATGACGCGAGCGACCGACGTCTTGCGCTTGCCGGTGCCGCGGTAGTTCGCCAGCTCTGCCATCAGGTCTTCAGCTCCAGTTCGGTCGGCGCCTGCGCCTCGTGCGGATGCTCGGGGCCGGCGTAGATCTTCAGCTTGCTCATCTGCGCGCGCGCGAGGCGGTTGCGCGGGAGCATGCCCTTGACCGCCTTTCGCAGCACCTCGGTCGGCCGGCGCTCGAGCTCGTCACGGAGCGGCCGGCTCTTCAGGCCACCGGGGTAGCCCGAGTGGCGGTGGTACATCTTGTCGTCGAGCTTCTTGCCGGTGACGTGGATCTTCTCGGCGTTCACGACCACGACGAAGTCGCCGGTGTCGACGTGGGGCGTGTACTGCGGCTTGCCCTTGCCCCGAAGCGTGTCCGCGATCTGGGTCGCCAGTCGCCCGAGGGTCTTGCCCTCGGCGTCGACGAGGTACCAGCGGCGCTCAACCTCGCCCGGTTTTGCGTTCCAGGTCTTCATAAAAAGCGGCAGACTCGTCGTCCGCCGGGCCGGAATGCTAGCAGGCCGGCGCGGAACTCGGCCGCGCCGCCATGGCTCGGGTGCCGGACGTACGGGGCGCCCGTGGCCAGCTCGGCAAGGCGCCCGACGGCGAGCACCGTACGGCCACGCGCGAGCTCGCGCAGGAAGGGGCGCGACGCCTCGACCTCGGCGCGCGTCGGCCGCCGGTTCGTGTCGTGCCGCGCGGGAAGATGTGGGTGCGTCGGCACCGCGTTCCAGCAAAGCACCTGCTCTTCGAGCGCGAGCTCGGCCAGTGTGCGGCGGACGATCGTGGCGCTCGCCTCCGCCGGGCCCGTCCCGGTGAGCTGCCGCTCGGAGGTGAAGGGGATGCCGGAGACGCGTGCGCCGCGGTAGCCGGCCGCCTCGCCGACGAGCAGCAGCGGCGCGTCCGGTCGAGCTTCGAGGTAGGTGAGCAAACGCTCGCAGCGCCGAGCGGCGTCGTCGCCGTCACGATAGAAGTTGAACGTCGCGCCGATCTGGGCACGGCGCAAGCGCTCGATGAGCTCCTCGATCACCATCCGGACTCTGACGGACGGCGGCCAGCAGCCGACGGAGATCGCGCGCGAGGTCGCGGCCTTCCTCGCGCCGGCGCAGCGGACTCTCGACCTCGCGCAGTACGACTTCCATCTCGCCGAGGACACGGCCGCGATCGTGGGCGGAGCGCTGAAGGACGCCGAGGCGCGCGGCGTGGCGGTGCGGATCCTCTACAACGTCGACCACGCGAACCCGATCCCGGTGCCTCCGCCGCCCGAACCAGACGTGCAGCTGATCGCGTCGCTCGGGCTGCCGGCGAAGGCGGTCGCGGGCGTGCCCGACCTGATGCACCACAAGTACGTCGTGCGCGACGGCTCGGCGGTCTGGACCGGTTCGACCAACTGGACGGACGACTCGTTCTCGCGCCAGGAGAACGTCGTCGTCAGGGTCGAGTCCGAGGAGATCGCCAGGGCCTTCGCGCTCGACTTCGAGGGGCTCTGGCAGGACGCCGACGTCGAGCGAAGCGGCTTCGTCGAGCCACGGCCGGTCGAGGTGGACGGGATCAAGGTGCGGCCGTGGTTCACGCCGGGGTTCGCGGACGCGCTCACCCACCGGATCGCGAAGAAGATCGGCCATGCCCGGAAGGTGCGCATCTGCTCGCCGGTGATCACCTCGGCGCCGGTGCTCGGGACGCTCGCGCAGCGGATCGCGGACGGGACCGGCGACATCGCCGGCTGCGTCGACGCGACGCAGGTCGAGGACGTGATCCGCCAGTGGCGCGAGAACGGGAGCGTCGCCTGGAAGATCCCGCTCCTCGAACAAGTACTCGCGGGCGAGTTCACCGGCAAGACCTCGGAGCCCTGGCAGCCGGGCAGCCTGCACAACTTCATGCACGCGAAGGTGGTCGCTGCGGACGAGACGGTCTTCGTCGGCTCGTTCAACCTCTCGCACTCGGGCGAGAAGAACGCCGAGAACGTGCTGGAGATTGCTGACGCGAAGCTGGCGGCGACGCTGTCGGCGTATGTCGACGAGGTGCGCGCGAAGTACCCGCCGTTTGCGGCTGCCGCCCAGACCTGACCGCTTCGGCCACGGCACGGGGACAGTCCCCCGGGCGTGGCCGTCATCGGACGTCGACCGCCTCCAAGCCGCGAGCCAGCCGCGTCGGCCGCGTCGGGACATGGCCGAGGGACTGTCCCTAGGGCGCGGCTGAAACCGACGAGGCGGTCATTCCCACTCGATCGTCGACGGCGGCTTCGAGGTGATGTCGAGCACCACGCGGTTCACCTCGGGAACCTCGTTGACGATCCGGGACGAGATCGTCTCGAGCAGGTCGTACGGCAAGCGCGCCCAGTCGGCGGTCATGGCGTCGTCGCTCGTCACGGCCCGCACCACGATCGGGTAGCCGTACGTCCGCTCGTCGCCCTGCACCCCCACCGAGCGGATCGCCGGCAGCACCGCGAACGACTGCCACAGCTCGCGATAGAGGCCGGCCCGCCGGATCTCCTCCTGCAGGATCGCGTCCGCCTGGCGCAGGATCTCGAGGCGCTCGCGTGTGACGTCGCCGATGATCCGGATCGCCAGGCCCGGCCCCGGGAACGGCTGGCGCCAGACCATCCGCTCCGGCAGCCCAAGCTCCGCGCCGACCCGCCTCACCTCGTCCTTGAACAGCAGCCGCAGCGGCTCGACGAGCTCCATTTCCATGTCCTCCGGGAGCCCGCCCACGTTGTGGTGCGACTTGATCGTCGCCGCCACCGACGCGTCCCCGCCCGACTCGATCACGTCGGAGTACAGCGTTCCCTGGACGAGGTACGTGATCTCGCCGAGGCGCTTCGACTCCTCCTCGAAGACGCGGATGAACTCCTCGCCCACCGCCTTGCGCTTCAGCTCGGGATCGTCCACGCCGTCGAGCCGCGCCAGGAACCGCTCCTCCGCGGAAACATGCACGAGCGGCACGTGGAAATGTCCCTCGAACGTCTCGACCACCTGCACCGCCTCGTCCTTGCGCAGCAACCCGTGGTCGACGAAGACGCAGACGAGCTGGTCGCCGACCGCCTTGTGCACCAGCAACGCGGCGACCGCCGAGTCGACGCCGCCGCTCAGCGCGCAGAGCACGCGCGACGACCCGACCTGCGAACGGATGCGCTCGATCTGCTCCTCGATCACGGCCGCGGCCGTCCAGGTCGGCGGTGCGTCCGCCACGCCGTAGAGGAAGTTCTTCAGCACCTCCTGCCCGTGCGGCGTGTGCACGACCTCGGGGTGAAACTGCACGCCGTAGAGCCCGCGCTCAGGATCCTCGAAGGCGGCGATCGGCGCGGCGGGCGACCCCGCCGTCACGCGCGAGCCCGCCGGCGGCGCGGTCACCGAGTCGCGGTGGCTCATCCACCCGGTCTGCTCCTCGGGCAGCCCGGCGAAGAGCGCGCTCTCCGGCTCGGCGCGCACGTCGGTCTTGCCGAACTCCGAGACGCCCGTGCGCTCGACCGTGCCGCCGAGCTCCTGCGCCATCAGCTGCATGCCGTAGCAGATGCCGAGCGTCGGCACGCCGAGCTCGAACAGGCCTGGGTCGACCCGTGGCGCGCCAGGCGCATACACCGACGCCGGGCCGCCCGAGAGCACGAGCGCGCGAGGCCGCCGTGCCCGCGCCTCGGCCGCCGTGAGCGAGTGCGGCACGAGCTCCGAGTAAACGCGCGCCTCCCGGATCCGCCGGGCGATCAGCTGCGCGTACTGGCCGCCGCAGTCGAGCACGAGCACCGGCCGGTCCTCCGGCGACGGCTCCGGCGTCGGCAGCGGAACGACCTGCCCCACTACCCCATCCCGATCCGCTGCGCCTGCTGGAGCGACTTGCCCTCGGTCTTGATCGCCGGCGCGAGCATCACCTCGGCCTTCTGGAAGTCGTGGATCGACTCGTAGCCGCAGGTCGCCATCGACGTCCTCAGCGCGCCCATCAGGTTGAGCGTCCCGTCGTTCTCGCGCGCCGGCCCGATCACGATCTCGTCGAACGTCGCGTTCCGCTCGACGGCCACGCGCGCCCCGCGTGGCAAAGTCGGGTGGAAGGTGGCCATGCCCCAGTGGAAGCCGCGGCCCGGCGCCTCCTTCGCGCGCGCGAGCGGCGAGCCGATCATCACCGCGTCGGCGCCGCAGGCGATCGCCTTCGAGATGTCGCCGCCGGTACGCATCCCGCCGTCCGCGATCACGTTGACGTACTTGCCGGTCTCGAGCAGGTGCTGCACGCGCGCCGCCGCCGCGTCCGCGATCGCCGTCGCCTGCGGAACGCCCACCCCGAGCACCCCGCGCGTCGTGCACGCCTGCCCGGGCCCGACGCCCACCAGCACGCCCTCCGCGCCGGTGCGCATCAGGTGCAGGGCCGTCTGGTACGACGCGCATCCGCCGACGATCGTCGGGATCGGCAGCGCCGAGATGAACTCCTTCAGGTTGAGCGCGTGCCCGTTCGAGGAGACGTGCTCCGCCGAGACGACCGTGCCCTGGATGACGAGCACGTCCAGGCCCGCCTCGAGCGCGATCTCGTAGTAGTCGCGCACCTTCTGCGGCGTCAGCGAGCCGGCGACGAGCACGCCCGCCGCCTTGATCTCCTCGATCCGCTGGGCGATCAGCTTGGGCTCGACCGGCCTTGCGTAGATCTCCTGCATCTGCCGCGTCGCCTGCTCCTTGGACAGCTTCGAGATCTTCTCGAGCTCGCGCTCCGGCCTCTCGTAGCGCGTGAAGATGCCCTCCAGGTTCAGCACGCCGAGCCCGCCCAGCTCGCCGAGCTTGATCGCCGTCGCCGGCGAGACCACCCCGTCCATCGCCGACGCGAGCAGCGGCAGCTCGAGCAGGTGCGGCCCGAGCTTCCAGCCGATGTCGACGTCCTGCGGATCGCGCGTCCGGCGTGACGGGACGATCGCGATGTCGTCGAAGCCGTACGCCTGCCGCGCCTTCTTCCCTCGCCCGATCTCGATCTCCACTCTGGTTACCTCCCCTTGAACCAGAAAGGCCCAGGCGTGTCGATCGCCCGGGCCGAAGAAACCTGTCGCTCGCCTTCTCTCAAGTGGACGGCGATCGTAGCACCGTCGCTGGACGGCCTAACGCCGGCGGAGGTAGCCCACGCAGAAGACGTTCGGGCAGTGGGCGACCCGGACGCCGTTGTTCGTCACGTCGCGGTAGGTGACGAGCGGCAGGCCGTCGGCGCCAATCGCCAGCGAGCTGAACGAGCCGACGTTGTTGGGACTGTCGACGACGGTCGTGGTCGCCGCTGAGCACGCCACGTCGACGCAGTGGGCGACCTTCAAGTTCAGCGCGGAGGAGTGGTCCCAGTACGAGACTACGCCAAGGCCGTCGATGCCGACCGAGATGGACGCGTACTCGCCGACGAAGGTCGCCGAATCGACGGTCGCGGCCGTGGCCGCGGTACAGGCGACGTCGGAGCAGTGCGCGACCTTGAGGTTGGCAGCGCCGTTGTCGAAGTAGCCGACGAGCCCGCGCCCGTCCGCGCCGACGGTGACGGAGGTCGCGCCGCCGACGCTCGTGCCGGAGTCCAGGGTCGTCGCAGCCGTCGCGGAGCTACAGGCCACGTCGGCGCAGTGCGCGACCTTCAGGTGGACGTTCGTGGCGTCGCGGTAGCTGACGAGGCCGAGGCCGTCGGCACCGATGGCGATCGACGAGTCCTGGCCGACGTTGCCGGTGCTGTCGAGCGCGGTGGTCGTCGCGCTCGAGCACGTCACGGTCGAGCAGTGCGCGACGACGAGGTTCGCGTTCGCCGTGTCGTAGTAACTGATCAGCGGGAAGCCGTCGGTGCCGACGGTGATCGAGGTCTGCGAGGCGCCGACGTTGCCGGAAGTGTCCGGCGTGGTCACCCCGGCCGCGGTGCATGCGAGGTTGGTGCAGTGCGCGACCTTGAGCGTCCCACTCGTGACGTCCACGTACGAGATCACGCCCAGGCCGTCGGAGCCGACGGTGACGGAGGGGAAGTCGCCGACATTGCCGGTCGAATCGAGGGTCGTGGTGGTCGCCGACGAGCAGGTGGCGTCCGCACAGTGCACCGCCTCGAGGTCGTCCGGGCCGGAGGCGAAGACCGCGACCAGTGGAAGGCCGTCGGCGCCGGCGACGACGGACGAGTGCGCGCCGTTCGGGGCCAGCGCGCGGCTGACGACGTTGGCGCGGCCGAGATTGAGGACGCCGACGCCGCCGGGCGCGCCGACCGGTCCCTGCGGGCCGGTCGCGCCTTTGAGGCCG
>Ga0247695_1000141_pt1 | contig 10910 bp, 13 predicted proteins | sample CNK36_metaG_FD_182739 | JGI IMG/M metagenome (GOLD analysis project Ga0247695, IMG submission 182739) | Soil microbial communities from Purdue University Martell Research Forest, Indiana, United States - CNK36 | ecosystem: Environmental > Terrestrial > Soil > Temperate forest > Bulk soil...
CTGTCGCGCAAAAACACACACAAAAAAGCCCCCCCAACCGTCATGGCGGGGTCGCCCTGAGGGAATTCCCGGTCATGACCGATTACACCCGTCCTGGGCCGTCCTAGCGCCATGTGGATCAAGATACGCAGCTGGCACATCATCCGAACCTGGACGCGCGTGCCTGGTCGCGCCATCACCCTGTGCGGTCGCAGCGCATTCGGTCCCACGGCGGACGGCTTCGGTGACGACAAGTCCTGTGAGACGTGCCTGCGCATCTCGGCCAAGGCGTGATAGCGGAGCGGACGCCGGCCGCCGTCGTCGGCCACGCGTCGCCGCGTATCGCCCCACCCCTGCCGTTACGGCACGGCCTCGCGGAGTATCGGCGCCAGTCGGCCGATCTCGACATCGTTCCGATGCCGTGGCAGGAGACGGCGGCTAGGTACGTGACGGCCCTAGGCCACGATGACCGCTGGCTATACCGTGACGTGGCCATCGTTGTGGCCCGTCAGAACGGGAAGACGACGCTAACCAAGCCGCTGATCGTGGCCAGGCTGAAGGCCGGCCGCCACATCATGCACATTGCCCAGAAGCGCGAGCTCCCCCGCATCATGTTCGAAGCCATTGCGGACGCGCTGGAGGAGTACCCTGACCTCTTCCCACGAAGGCGCGGCAAGATCATCTGGCCACGGAGGGGCGCCGGGTCAGAGTCCATCGTCCTGACCAACGGTGGCAGCTATCGCATCGCGGCGGCCATCGCGGGGAGCTCGCGCGGTCATAGCATGGACGACCTGTTGATCGACGAGCTCCGCGAAATGGACACCTTCGAAGTCATCAACAGCGCCAAGCCGGCCCAGCGCTTCAGCCTCAATCCGCAGACGATCTATCTCAGCAACATGGGCACGGAGCAGTCTGTCGTCCTCAATTCCCTTCGCACCCGCGCTCTGTCCGACGACCCATCACTCGCGTATCTAGAGTGGTCGGCCGATCCGAAGTACGACGCCGGTGACCTGGCCGGCTGGGTCCAGGCCAATCCCGCCATCAGTCCCGAGTACCCGCAAGTCCTCCGCGACCTGGAGACGGATTACGTGGCCGCCAAGCTGGGCGGCAACATGGCCGGGTTCGAAACCGAGGCCCTGTGCCGGCTCGTGCCGTCCATCCGCCCGCGCCTCGTGGATGAATTCGCGTGGGCACAGTGCCGGCGCCCCGTGGGAGGTCCGAGGGCGCCGGTCATGGCCGTCTCGATGACCCCAGACGGCACGAGGGCAGCCGCCGCGATGGCGTGGCAGATGGCGGACGGCACGATAGCACTCCGCCTTGTCTACGACGTCACGGGCAGTCCCATCGACGTCAAGGCCCTTGGCGAGGACATCAGCGAGGATGCCCGCAAGGCCGGCGTCATCAAGGTCGGCATCGACCCGCTGACCGACGCGGAGCTCGCCAAGTACCTGAGAAAGCCCGTGAAGGTGACCGGTCAGGAGTACGCCAATGCGTCCGCCCTGTTCGTCAACCTCATCACTGGCGGCCGTCTGCGTTGGCAGGACTGCGAGGCCGTCACAGACGACTTGGCGTGGACCGCACGCAAGGATCACGACGATACCGGGCACTTCCAAGCGGTCAGGATGGCCGATGACCATTCCATCCCAGCTGCCCTCGCATCGATCCGGGCCGTTTGGCTCGCCTCAGGCCCGTCCACCGCTAGAGCGAGGATTTACTAATGTCCGTCACGTCGTTCCTGAAAGAGATGTTCCGCGTCAATGAGCCGGCCCCGCAGACACGATCCGGTGACAGCATCGACGACCTCCTCGCCAGGCTGAGACCGAGCGGCCCGTGGGCCATCCAGGGCGTCAACGACGCGCTCAGCGTGCCGTCGATCTTCCGCGCCGTGGCGCTCATCTCAACGACCATCGGATCGCTGAGCCTCAATGCCTACCGCAACGGGGCACTCATGGCCCCGGATGATCGGCCCCGCGTCGTCGTGCGGCCCGATCCGTTCCGCAAGCCTCGTGCGTTCTTCCGTGACACCGGCTGGAACATGGCCACCCGTGGCGAGGCGTGGTGGTGGGTCGCCAAGCGGGACGCGGACGGCCAGGCCCTATCGCTCGTCAACCTCAATCCCGTGGAAGTGTTCACACAGGACAACCCGAGCGATGCCCGTTTCCCTGACGTGACGTGGCGCGGCCTGACGACGATCCGACCCGTGCCGGCCAACATGACCGGCGTAGCACGCGAGGACTTCCGGCACCTTCCATTCGTCCAGCGTGACGGCGACTGGCGCGGCGTGGGGCCGCTCCAGCTGTGCGGCGCCGCTATCTCCGTCGCGGTCGAGTCCCAGGACTTTGCTGCCAACTTCTACGCCGATGGAGGCTACCCGTCCACCGTCATCAAGGCCGCCGGCATGCTGTCGCCGTCGCTGGACCCGGTATCGGGACTGTCAGAGGCCGACGAGCTCCGTGCCCAATGGACGACGGCCCCCAATAACGTCCCGAAGGTGGTCGATGCGGCCATCGACTCCATCACGCAGCACGAACCGGACGTGTCGCGCGTTCAGATGCTCGCTGCGAGGGACTATCAGAACGGCGAGGCCGGCCGCATGTTTGGCATTCCGGGTTCGTTGCTCGACTATCAGACGCCCGGGAGCTCGCTCACCTATCAGAACCTGGAGGGTGAATTCACCAAATGGGTCCGGGGCGGCCTGTGGCCCTACTTCCTGGAGGAAATCGAACAGGAGATGTCCGACCTTCTGACCCGATCCACGGTCGCACGCTTCAACATCGATGCTCTGGAGCGTCCCGACATGAAGACGCGCTATGAGGTCTACGACCTTGGCATCAAGTCCGGTGTCTTGACGCCTGAGATGGCACAGGAGAAGGAAGGCATCCTGCCGGGCGACGTGGAGAACGCGCCTATTCCGTTCGCCCAGCCGGCCGCCATCCCGTCCGCCGTGTCATTTGAGACGCGGAGCGCCCAACCGGTCCGCTGTGACGGCCTCAGGACGCTCAAGGGCATCATCCGGCCGTGTGGGAAGCTCCTCGCAGAGGCGGGGCCGTTCGTGGGCACGTGTACGCGCTGTGGGAAGGTGCATGGGGAGGTCGTGGCGGCATGAGCAAGGGCAAACCACGCAAGTCGGGCGTCAAGGGCACCAACACGCTGCCCGCATCGGCCTTCGCCTACCCGAAGAGCCGTGCGTACCCGATCAATACGAAGGCCAGGGCACGCGCAGCACTCGCCAGGGCGGCGCAGAAGGGCACGAAGGGCAGCTATGAGGCCGTCCGCAAGGCCGTCAAGGCCAAGTACGGCGACAGTATCAAGACAAAAGGTTGACGCCGGCCCCTTCGCGGGCCCACACTAGCGCCGTAGGCGCGTATCCATCCAGGGTCTGAGGGCATCAGACGCGTCTACCTAACCGAATACTCACGGCCCGTGCGCCTTGTCGCCAGTGCTGCCAATCGTCGGCCTCCCCCCACGCGGAAACGTCCGCTAGAGCGTGGTTGGGAGGTCTTTCCCTATGGCAGTCCGGTTCGAATGGCAGACATACCCAAACGGGCGCCGTCGTTACGTGCGGATCGTGGACGACGAGCCATCTGCGCCGCGCGTCGCCTCCAAGCGGACGCGGATCATCGCTGACAGCAAGGCGGCGCCGGCACCAAAGAAGCGTGGCCGGCCACCGAAGGCCAAGCCCGTAGAGACGCCGGCCCCTGTCGTCATCGAGGACGCGTCCGATGAGTGACGACCTCCAGACGATCAGCGTTGAAACCGACGTCGATGTCCAGGTACGCGACGTCGCCAAGCGCGAGCTCGACGTGCGCCTCGTGCCGTGGGACACGATCATCGAAACCGTCTCCGGTCAGGAGATGTTCACGCGCGGCGCCTTTGCCGATACGCCTAACGACGGCTTGATGCTCATGGGCATGGAGCACGAGGCGCACTTCGGCATTGGCCAGGACGGCGGGCCGAAGATGACCCGTCACGCCGTAGGCCGTTCCACGAAGGTGTGGGAGGCCGACGACGGCGCGTACGCCACGTTCAGGGTCGGTCGCACGGCGGCCGGTGACGATCTTCTCGCACTCGCGGAGGACGGCATCGTACGCGGCGTGTCGGCCGAGTTCGTGTTGCTGCCGGACGGCACCAACATCGTCAATCGCGGCGGTCGCCGCGTGAATGTCCGCACCCGTGTCAAGGCGACCGGGGCATCGTTGACGTACCAGCCGGCCTATGGTGGCCGGTCCACGGTACTGGCAGTCAGAGCAGAGGAGACAGATACCGTGGCATCAGAGACCCCCGACCCGACGCCGCCGGCCCCGGAGCCGACGCCGCCGACACTCGACCTTGCGCCGCTCACGCGGAGCATCGACGATCATTTCGCCAGGTTCGCGGATCGGCTCGATAAGGTCGAGGAGAACGCCCGCGCGTCGTTTGTGGTCCCCGCACCGAAGCGGAACGATCCGAGCGTCAGTGCCGGCCGTTGGATGAAGACGGCGCTTGCCGCCCTGACCGGTGAGCGCATCCCGGCCGAAGAGATGCGCGTGATGGCCGACTTGATCACGTCCGATAATCTCGGCGTGGTCCCTGAGGCCCACCTGACCGAGCTCATCGGCATCATCGACACGGGCCGGCCCTTCCTGGGCAGCACGCGGCGCATCCCGACCCCGGCGGCCGGCATGACGCTCAATGTGCCCGTCATCACGACCCGGCCCACGGCCGGCGTCCAGGTGAATGAGAAGGACGACATCACGAGCACGGAGACGAGCATCACGTCCACCGGCTTCGATGCGCTGACCATCGCCGGCGGCGGCGACATCTCGCTGCAGCTTTTGAAGCGGTCCGATCCGTCGTACCTGGAGCTTTACCTGCAGCTGCTTGCCGAGGCCGTGGCCGAGAATGCCGAGGCCGAGGCCATCGCGGCGCTCCTCGCGTCCGGCGTCAGTGCCGGCACGGGCACCATCGACTTCGATGACCTCCTCATTGGCGAGGCGTGGACGAATGCCATCGCGGTCCGTCAGCGCCCCACCACGATGTGGCTGAGCTCTGACGCCGTGGCGGCCGTCATCGACGCCAAAGCCAGCGGCACCAATGCCCCGCTGTACTCCAACCTGAACGCCAACTTCACGGTCGGCGGCGGGGCCGGTGGCACGATCAGCGGCCTTACGCCGGTCTACGTTCCGGCGCTCGATGGCACCGGCACTGACGTCCTCATCGGGCCGCGAAACGGCTTCGCGTGGGCCGAGGATGGCGCCTTCACCCTTCAGGTGGACGTGCCCAGCAAGGCCGGCCGTGACGTGGCCCTTGTGGTCATCGATTGGTATTGCCCGCTGTACCCGGATGCCTTCACCGAGTGGAGCCTCTAGGCCGTGGCGGATTGGCCGACGACCGACGAAATCGCTCAGGTTATCGACATCGGTGACCAGGCGGCGTGGGATTGGAATATCGCACAGCTTCGGGAGGCGGCCATCTACCGCGTCAAGCAGGACGTGGGCGTATGGGATGAGCTCGTGGACGAGCCTGACGACTCGCTGAGTCGGGCCGCCATGCGGATGTGCGAGCTCATCGCAGAACGACCCGAGGCCGCGACGGCGGGCACGAATGACCCGACATACGCGCGGTTGCTGTACGGACATAGAAAGAGGTTTGCTATCTCATGAGCCAAAAGTCTGTTTTCGTCCGCACGGCGGCGGATGGTTCGTTCACCTGGCAGCGATCCTTTAAGGGCACCATCCGTGCCATCGAATTCGTCATCGGTGACCTGTCCACGCCGGACATCGACGTGACCGACGACACGTACAGCCTGTCGCTTCTCAGCGTCAATGGCGTGGCCGCGTCCACGGTCTACTATCCGTCCACCTTCCTGGCGGCCGGGGACGGCACCACGGCGGCCCTTGTGGGCACTGGCATGAAGGGCGCGACCACGGCCACCGTCATGGGCGTCCTGAAGATCGTGATCACCGGGGCCGGCGATACAAAGTCGGGCCGGGTGAACATCCTCTACGACGCATGAGCAAGGCGACCCTCGACGCCATCGCCAAGCGCGAGGCCGCCAAGCGCAAGCCGGCCCCGAAGCCGAAGGCTGAGAAGCCCAAGGCCGAGGAGAAGGTCGAGCCGTAGTGGCACAGCTGCAAGGCGCCTCCGAATTGAAGAAGCGCCTTGCGGCCATGCGCCAGGCATGGAAGCCGATTGGCCGCCAGTGGGGCAAGGCCGACGTTGACGAGATGCGTGCACGCGTACCCGTGAAGACGGGCCGCCTCCGCAAGTCGTTCAGGGTCACGAGCTCCACGGGCAAGCGCGTGCGTGTCGGCGGTCACTTCACGGCGTACTTTGTGGACGCCGGACCGAAAGCGCACGTGATCACGGCTAAGCACGGCGGATCGCTCATCTTCAAGGGACGACGCGGCACGGTGTTTGCCCGCCAAGTCCACTCGCGCGGCTATCGGGCACGGCCGTTCCGGCAACGGGCGGCCGAGGCCGCGCTGGACAAAACGAACATGGCTCAGGTGGTCATAGACCTGTGGAATAAGGCCGCATGAGCCAGGCCGCATACCGCGCAGCTGCGGCCACCTTCCTTCAGGATTACGCCGGTTACGCCGGCGTGACCCTTCAGATGTACCCTGCCAGGCCCCGGACCCTGTTCCCCCCGACAGGGTTCGTGGACCGCATCACAGAGACGTATACGTCATTCACGGAACGGACCTTCCAGCGCAATCCGTCCGTCACGGTCATCGTGATCTTCGGGACGTTCGACTCAAAGGACGTGGCCGACCAAAAAGACGCGTTCGTGGATGGCTTTCTCGATTGGGCCTACGCGCACGCGCACGAATCCGGCCCCAATAGCCTCATATGGGTCAGCGAGTCCGAAGACTTGCCCGACTACGTGCCCGAATGGCTCCCACCGGAGCAACAGCGCACGTACTATGCGGTCAGGCTCACCTTGGAGGGTTTCGATAGCAATTAGGCTCCGGGACCGCGCCACGGTCTGTAGTGGCATTCACGAGAGGAAAGAGGAGCGATCATGCCTGTCCAGGGTCTAGTCAAGCTGCGGCGTCATCTCTTCGGGTGGCAGGGTACCACCATGAACACGCCGGTAGCCGCCAAGCGTGCGTATCCGTTCACGGGCGTGCCGTCCGTCGATCTTCAGTGGACAGACCCCGAGGTCGATGCCGGTTCCATCGATCCCACGGCGCCGCCGTACCGCCTTGCCGGCGACTTCACGGCCTCGCTGGACGATCCGGCCCTAAAGTACAACAACCTTCCCTTGATGCTTGGCGCGGCCCTGGCCGAGACGGTCGCCCCGACCACGACAGGCACGTCGGAGGCGTGGCACTGGGCGCCGGCTTCGTTGACCGTCGAGCCAAGAGACGTATTTACCTACGAGTTTGGCGATGACGTCCTGACGGACTGGTATCAGCTGTCTGACGGCCTCCTGGAGACGTTGGAGATCACGGGAAGCCGTGACCCTGACGGGCCGCTGACGGCCACGATGGCGTGGCGCTTCGGTACGGCGCAGTCAACGGGCTCGACAGACTCCCCCGTGACCGGCACCGTGCCGACTCCGGGCCTTGCCGTCGCGCTCAATGACGTCATGCTCTATCTGAAGGATGGCGCCATCTACATCGCGTCCGATCCTGACGACCTCGACACGTCGCAGATCAGCGACGCCCTCCACGCCTTCACCCTCCGCATCACGAACACCTACGACCAGAAGCGATATGCCAACGGCGAGCAGACGTTCAATATCGACGCGTACGCGCTGACTGAGCGGATGATCGAGCTCGAATGTCGCTTCGCAAAGACGGACGACACGGTTGGCACCGGGTCGGAGTCCGACGCGTGGTTCAGCGACGATAGCGTCAACCGGTACATCCAGATGATCTTCACGAGCACGGCCGAGGCTGACACGGCCATCCCGTACTCGTGGCAATTCACGGCCCCGATGCGCTACTACACGCGTGAAGAGGACGCCATCGGCGGCAATACCATCATCGTTCTCACGGCGCACGCCTTCTATGACAGCGACGACCTCGAGGAGGTCTTCGAGACCGACCTCGTGAACACCATCGACGAGACGGGCATCTGATGGCGACGTTTCCGTGCATCTGCCCGCCGAAGAGCAATGGCGACCCACGCCATCCGAACGGCGATACCGTCACGATGAAGCCGAAGCTCGACTATCTAGGGCTGGCGGCTGGGACGATGGCTATTACGGTCCTGAAGCAGCAGGACAGTGAGTCAGATACGGCGGACATCCTTGCGCGTCTGTCGAGTGTTTGGCTCCTGGAGGGCATCGAGTCATGGACGCTGACCGATGACAAGGGAAAGGCCATTCCCGTGGCGCGATCCACCATTCGTGCCTTCATGGATGAGCACTTTTACGAGGCCACCGTCGTAGCCGCAGAGGGTACGGAGCTCTACCAGGCATCGGTGATTGACCCTTTAGTCAAGAGGGTTGCGACGTCCTCGCCGCCTACGCCGACAACCGACTCGACGTCAGTGAGCAATGGTGGATCGGACAAGCCGCAGAAGCGTACGAGGCGATCCTCGATTACCACTATCCCGACGGCCGGCACCGAACGGATGTCAGCATCGCCAGGTGGCGGCTACAGCTGATCGCGGAGCTAGGGGTCGGCACCATGTACAGGCAGCATCAGAGGGGCGCAGACGCCAAGGTAGCGCGTCTGGGAAGGGCAACCCGTGGCCGGCGCTGAAACCGCCAAGATGGTGGCCAGTCTCGACCTGAAGGACAACCTGTCTAAGGGCCTTCAGACGGCTGGCAAGAACGTTGACGGCTTCAGCCGGAAGCTGGCATCGTCACGCGCCGTCGCCGTGGGCGTGGGCGTCGGACTAGAGCGCCTTGCCGAGAAGGGCCTGAGCGCCCTTGGCGGCGCTATCGGAGACGGTATTCAGGGTGCGCTCCAGCTGGAGAAGGCTCAGGCCCAGACACAGGCCGTGATCACGTCCACGGGCAATGCGGCCGGCGTCAGTGCGCAACAGGTACGTGACCTCGCCAACAGCCTTGAAGACGTCACGACCGTCGATGACAAGACGATCCAACAGGGTGAAAACCTGTTGCTCACGTTCACGAAGATCGGCGGGAGCATCTTCCCGGAGGCCGCCAAGGCCGCCACCAACATGGCGATTGCGTTCAATAAGGGCGATGCCGCGACGGCAGATATCGACGGCGCCGCCATTCAGCTGGGCAAGGCCCTGAACGATCCGGCGGCCGGGTTCGCTGCCCTCAAAAAGTCTGGCGTGTCGTTCAGCGAGGCGCAAATCAAGATCCTGAAGGGCACGAATGCACTCACCAAGGAAGAAGTGCATCACTACGTCCAGCTGAGGAAGACGGATAAGGCGGCCGCCGAGCGATACAAGGCCGGCGTCCTGCAAAACAGGCTGCTAGCCTCGCAGAAGCTCATCCTTGGCGAGCTCAATACGGAATTCGGCAAGGCCGGCGAGGCGGCCGGCACAGGCTTTGCGGCGGACATCAGCCGTGCGAACGACGCCATTGACGATGCCAAGATCAGCCTTGCTCAGGGCCTTCTCCCGGCCGTTGGCGAGGTTGCACGCGAGCTCTCCACGACGTTCAAAGACCCGGCCGTCATGTCGAGTCTCAAAGACTTCGGTAAGAACATCGGGGAGGGCATCAAGGGCGCTGTCGCGTTCGCCAAGTCCATCCCCTGGGATAAGGTCGGGCAGGGCCTCAGCATCGCCGCAGACGCCGCCAAGGCGGTCGTGGGCGCCTTCACTAGCCTCCCGCCGTGGGTCCAGGCCGCCGTCATCAGTGGATGGGGCCTCAATAAGATCACGGGCGGCGCCGTGACGTCCGTCATCACGGGGCTTGCCGAGACGATTGGCAAGAACCTTCTTCAGAGTCTCGGTCTCATGACCGTCACGGCCGGAACGGTCATTGTCAACGGCGGGATTGGCGCACCCGGTAATCCGGTCGGTACGGTCGAGGACGTCGCCACGAAGGGCGGTCTTCTCGCACTGATCGGCACGGTCGGCGTCATCGCGGCAGCTGCGGCCGGGTCGGCCTATGCCTTCAGTCAGCTGCACAGTGGAGCAGGGTCTACGGGTGCCTTCACGCCGACCGTGGGCGCAGCGTTCGATACGCAGCCCGTCACGTCCGACGCCTTCTCTGGCATCGATTGGGGCACCATTGCCCGCGACCTCGACCACAGCGCCACGACGCTGGAGGCCAGCGCACACGCACGCGATACGGAGACGTCACAGGCCATCGACGCGCTGAAGGCGGCGCTTGTGGCCCCGAACATCCTGAACACGGGCGCCCAGCGAGACGCGGAGACGAGCGCCGCCATCGCCACGGCCGTTCAGACGAGCCTATCGACAGTGGCCGATGGCATCCTCGCCGCCGGCGCCCAGCGCGACAAGGAGACGAGCGACGCTATCTCGGTCCTGGCCACTACCACGGACGTCACCAACCTCCAGGGCGCCGTGACACAGGGCATCCTTGGCAACCTCGTGCCGGCCGTGGACATCGGTGCCCACAACACGTCATTGGCGGCCACACAGGCCGGCCAGGCGGCGGCCCGTCAGACGTTCGCATCGGGCATCGGCATCGAGGGCGCCATCCGCGCAAGTCAACCGATCACCAACGTCAAGGTGAATATCAGCGCCACGAACGTCACATCTGTCCAAGTCGTCGCTGATCGTGGAGGCGACCGCAACAGTAGCCGTGACGGAGACGGCGGCGGCGGTCCCGGCCAGTGAGCCTCATCTTCGAATACCGCAACCTGTCATCGGATACGGAGCTCATCGACTTCACGGACCGCGTAGACCTCAGCGGCGGGAACGTCACCATCACGGAGAATGCCGAAGAGCTCACGGTCGGATCGTCCACCTTCACCGTGGACGACCCACTAGGCGATTGGGACATCCACGGGCACGCGTACATCCGCATCCGTGAGACGGAGGCCCCGAAC
>Ga0247695_1000142_pt1 | contig 10887 bp, 24 predicted proteins | sample CNK36_metaG_FD_182739 | JGI IMG/M metagenome (GOLD analysis project Ga0247695, IMG submission 182739) | Soil microbial communities from Purdue University Martell Research Forest, Indiana, United States - CNK36 | ecosystem: Environmental > Terrestrial > Soil > Temperate forest > Bulk soil...
CGCGAGTCCGCCAGCGACGACACCGAGAACGCCAGCCGCGACGGCATGTTCGCCTTGATCAGCCCCGTGACCACATCGACGCTGGGCCGCTGGGTGGCCAGCACCAGGTGAATGCCGGCCGCGCGGGCCAGCTGGGTGATCCGGACCACGGCGTCCTCGACGTCGCGGGGCGCGACCATCATCAGGTCCGCGAGCTCGTCCACGACGATGAGGAGGTACGGGTACGCCTCGTACCGGCTGCCGTCCGGGCGGACGGTGACCTGCCCGGCACGGACCGCGGCGTTGAAGTCGTCGACGTGCCGGAACCCGGACGCGGACAGGTCGTCGTAGCGGCGGCCCATCTCGCCCACCGCCCAGTCCAGCGCCTCCGCGGCCTTCCTCGGGCTGGTGATGATCGGCGTGATCAGGTGCGGGATGCCCGCGAACAGGGTGAACTCGACCCGCTTCGGGTCGATCAGGATCATCCGGACATCGTCCGGGGTGGCCCGCTTCAGCACGGACACGATCAGGCCGGACAGGCAGACGGACTTCCCGCCGCCGGTCGTGCCGCCCACCAGCAGGTGAGGCATGTCCGCCAAGCTGGGGGTCAGGGCGCGTCCCTCGACGTCCTTGCCGAGGCCGACCGCCAGCGGGTGGGCGCCCGTGCCCAGCGAGGCCAGGATCGCGCCGAGGGTCACCGTCTCCCGGTCCTCGTTCGGGACCTCCACCCCGATCGCGGCCATCCCCGGCGCCGGGGACAGGATCCGCACGGCCGGGGTCTTCACCGCGAGCTGGATGTTCCTCGCCAGGCCGGTGACCTTCTCCACCTTCACGGCCGGGCCGAGCGTGACGTAGTACCGGGTGACCTGCGGGCCGCGGGTGAACCCGGCGACCTCGGCGTCGATCTTGAACTGCCCGAGCACCTCGGTCAGGGCGGCCACCGTGGCGTCGTTGGCGCGGGTCCGCTCTTTCGGCGCGTCTCCCGGCTGCAGCGCGGCCTCGGACGGCAGGGCGTAGGCGTCCTCGTCCAGGGCGGGCTGGTACGCGGCGGCCACGGGTGCGGACGGGACCGGGACGGTGACGGCGGGCAGTCCGGGCGCAGGCCGCGGCGCCGCGGCGGGCGGAGGGGCCGGGCACCGCAGCCGCGCCGCCTCGCAGGCGCTGGTGGCCGCCAGGAAACCGCCCCCGGCGAGCAGGAGCAGGTCCAGGTACCACGCCGGGCCGGCCAGCGCCCCCGCCACGGCGGTCCACGCCATCGCGGCGGAACGCGACACGATGAAGAACGGGTACTCGCCGTCACGGACGCGGCGCAGCCGGGCCAGCGCGGCGGCGAGCGGCAGGCCGATCGCCAGCAGCAGCCGGGCAGCCAGCGGCGCGGCCGCGTGCGCGGCGGCGCCGTCCGCCCAGACGGCGGCCAGGGCCAGGAACGGGGCGGCCTGCGGGCCGTGATGCTCCCACAGCAGCCGGGGTGCCCCCGGCCGGGCAGGCGCGGCGGACGCCTCCCGTGCCGGGGGCACGTCCTCGCCGGGGACGACGTGCCCGGTCAGCACCTCGTCCTCGTCCGGCTGCATGGTGAGCGTCACGGCGGGTTCCATCGCCTTACTGGGTGAAGCCGCTGTAGGTCTGCGAGACGCCGCCGGTGCCGGTCTGCACCACCGAGCCCCAGTTGGACACCAGCAGGAACATGAACGCGGTCACGCCGACCGTGGCCAGCACCGCCTTGTGGTGCGGGGCCTTCCCCGACTTCGCCTTGCCGCCAGGCGCGGCAGCACCGCCAGAGCCGCCGCCGCCCTTGCGCTTGATCAGCGACTTGTTGTGATGCCCCTTGAACACGACCAGGTAGAACGTCAGCACCGAGCCGACCGCGCCGGCGATGACGATCAGGGCGGCCAGGCCCGGGCGGAGCGGGTGATGGGCCAGTGCGAGCAGCGGCCCGATCCCGGCCGTCACGAAGATGACGGTGGCGGCGGCGAAGAACCCGCACCAGCGGGGGGCCTCCTCCCGCAGGTACAAGATGCCGGCGATAAGCCCCGTGGCGGCGGCGACGGCCAGCGGATCCCATGCGATCTGCTTCACGGCGGTTCCTTTCAGAGCAGGACGATCAGGGCGACGGCGAAGATGACGAGAGCGAGCAGCCGCAAAGGCCGGTCGGCCGCCGAGTCGATCGCCTTCGCGGCGAGTTTCAGCGGCCACCCGATAAGCACGTGGTAGGCAATCCCGGCGACGATCAGGAATCGGCGCGGCCTTCCGGTCATTTCTTCCGGCACCCACGCCGCGGATTTCAGGTAGGCCATGTGCTCGGCCATCGACCCGGGCTTCCCGTGATAGAGCGAGTGCAGCAGCCGGCCGGGGTCGAGCCACAAGCCGCGGGCGTGGTGCCGCAGGGCGGCGCCGACGCGGGAGGCGACGCTGAGCGGCACGGCAGCCGGTGCAGTGTCGGCCGACACTGAGGCCGGCAGGAGGGGTGACACAGCGTCGGGTCCAGCGTCGCCCTCAGCGTCGGGGGCGACGCTGGCGTCACCCTGCAGCCGTATCGCCGGCCTGGTCATCGTCTCCTCCTCTCGTCGCTTCATCAGGGCCGCCAGTCGCCGCCGGGCAGCAGCGAGACGGGCCTGTACTCGTCCTTCGGGGCGTGGTCGTGGACCTGGCCCGCCAGGCCGGCGAGCAGGTGCGCGGCGTGACGGCGGAACGCGTCCGCGTCCTGCTCGCGGCGCCTGCCCTGGATGTGCTTCACGCGGGCCCGGAAGTACTGGAACGCCAGGTAGAACGCCTGCTCGTGGTTGCCTGCCGCAAGTTGCTGGTTGATCAGGTCGACGTGCTCCCGGCACGCCTTCGGCAGGGCCGGCGCGTCAGTCCGCACAGCCGGCCTCCTCGCGGACGGGGGTAAAATCACGCGCGCGGGACTCGCGGGCGCGGGTCGCGCGAGGAGCCGCCCCTTCTGAACAGGACCGCCACTCCCCTGGGGGAGGGGCGGCTGCCGGGTGCGGGGGCATCAGAACCTCCTGCGGGGGTAGCAGAAGCACCAGATCCACGGCTGCCCGCAGCCGACGTGACGCTCCCCGTCCGGGGTCGCCTGGAGTGGCTCGAGCGGCTCTGGCTCCTCGGCCCCGAAGTCCTCGTTACCGGCCATCACCCGCCACCCCCCGGAGCGGTCACGGTGAGCTTCCGCTTGAGGGTCCGCCCGTAGCTCGGCTTGAAGCCGAGACGGCGGCCCAGTTCCGAACCTGAGATGCCCGGCTCAGCGGCGAGGATGGTGAGCGCCTCGGCCTGGGCGTCGATGTCGTCGGCGCCGGGCGACGCTGCGGGTGACACTGGCGGCGGTGCAGCGTCGGCCCTGCGCCGGGTCTGCTGCGGTGCGGCAGCATCGGCCTTGAGTCGCTCCACCTCCTCGGCCAGCGTCGCCTCGCGGGCGGCAGCGTCGGCCGACGCCAGGCGGGCAGCGTCGCGCTCCTCGCGCATGGCGTCACGCTCAGCCTCCGCGCCGAGCCGGGCGTCACGCTCGGCCCGCGCCGCTGATTCCAGCGCGGCAGCCTCCGCCTTCACGCCCCTTTTCGCGGCGGTCATCAGGAAACGCGCCGCGAGAATAGCCGCCCCGTCGAGCAGCACCCCGAAAAGCAGCGACGAATGCGGCGGCGCGGCACGCAATACCACCGCCCCGGTCGCCGCGGCCGAAAGGAACATCGCCCCGGCGATAATCAGGTACGCGGCGGCAGGAGTCCATTTCGGGGCGGCCTCCCAGCCGGACACCACCTCGATGAGGAGCATCGAGATGCACAGCGGCACGACGCCGTAAAGGACGGCGAGCGGCCACGGCATGCGGCCGAGCTCGACCGAGTGGTACACCTGGAACGACATGGTCGTCCCGGCCATGGAGACGAACACGGCCCACGCGCAGAACCGGGCGCGGCCGTTCGCGGCCCGAACCGTCACGATGTCCCTCATTCCTGGTCAGGCCGGCGTGCCGGCGGGTTCGGGCAGGCTGTCCGCCGCCTCGGGCAGCCGGACGGGTGCGGGGCGGGTCAGCCCCGGCACCCGGCGGGACCGCAGGGCGTGGACCAGGCCGCAGCCGGAGAACACGGCCCCGGCGAGCAGGACCGCGGCGAGCGTGCCGCGAGCGCCCCCGATGAGGCCCGCGGCGTAATGCTCGGCCGCGGCCAGCGCGACGAGGACCCCGATCCCCGCGGCGGACAGGGCGACCCTGGCCAGCGGGCTCCGGGCGTGGTGTGATGCAGTCACGGCCTTCTCCTTCGAGCGGATGGGTCTGCGGGGGCCCGGCACGGTTTCGGTGCCTAGCCGGGCTCCCGCGCTAGCTGGCCTTGATGAGGGCGGTGAAGATGCCGATGATGACGAGCAGGATGACGAGGCCCAGGACCACGCCGCCCGCGCTCCAGGTCTCCGTCGCGTACTGCCAGCTGTTCGCGTGCATTTTCGTTTCTCCTTAGCGGGATGTCCCGGCCGCCGGGCGGCGGCGGGGGTCTACGAGTCGCCCTTCTTCAGCAGCGGGCGGACGATCGCGTAGGCGACCAGCAGGGCGGCCACGGCGATCACCGTCCAGTCGGTCCCGGACAGGTGGCCCAGGAACGTCAGATGCGGGAAGGCGACGTGCGGGGCCGGGGCGTGCGGCGGGGCGGTCACGGTGACCGTCGGCTGCGGCTGCGGGGCCGGGGCGGCCGTCGTCCCGGCGGTCACGGCCCCGTGCCGCTTCCACAACAGCCAGCCCCCGACGGCGGCCGCAGAGGCCACCAGGAAGGCCGGCCCCCGGCCCGACGGCTTCGGGGACGGTGCGGGCGCGGCGGCTGTCCTGACGGCACCGGCGAGCCGGCCCACGGCCCGGACCAGGCCGATCACCACGACCGCCACGACGGCCGCGCCCGCGATCAGGGCCAGGTTGTGCGGGGTCGCCCAGCCGGGAACCTTCCACCCGCCGGGCGGCGCCTTGAGCGCGTAGCCGGTCACGATCCGGCCTCCTTGATGATCTCCAGGTCGGACGGGAACACGGGCCCCTCGGGGCTGACCTCCCAGTCGCCGAACACGTCGTCCCAGCGGATCTCCGTGATGCCGTCCAGGACCCGGATGGTGCCGGCCTCCTGCCACTCGGTGTGGCGGATGCGGGTGCCGGGGGTCAGGTCGGCCATGGCGGTCACGACGCCGCTCCTGTCAGGACGCAGGGGATGACGGTGGACGGCTCGAACACGTCCGGGGCCGCGTCGAGCACGACGGCCATGTCCGGGCCGGAGATCGCGGCGCGGCGGCGGGCCCGCGCCAGGCGGGCCAGGTGCATGCCGCCGCCCTCGCAGGACTCGCCGGGCCCGGACCAGCAGATCTCGCACAGGTAGGGCAGGGCGGCGGCGGCGATGAGGGCCAGCGGGCGGCGGTCCGCGTCGGGGACGGGGGTGCCGCAGTCGGCGGCCGGGTCGCAGTCGTACAGGTGCACGGCGGTCACCGCTGCCCCCTCCTCAGCCACGCCAGGGCAGCCGACCCGGCGACCAGGGCGGCCATGATGACGGTCACGCCGATCCAGCCCCGGCCCGGGTCGAGGGCGATCAGGGCGACGCCGGCGAACAGCACCAGCCAGCAGCCGGCCGCGACCGACGCGACGGCGCCGCGGCGGGTCACGCCGCCCACGGCTCCGGGGGCAGGCCGCGGCGGGCGGCCTCCTCCTCGAGCAGCCGCGTGAACAGCGGCGTGATATTCGGGCCGTCCGGTTCCGGGGTGATGTCGGCGGGAGGTGATACGGTTGCGGCCATCAGTCATGCTCCTGTTCGTAGGGCTACGGGTAGGGCGGGCTGCGGCGAGTCCCGGCGTTCGCAGCGCACGGGGCTCGCTTTCGTCTGCGGGGGCAATGCGGGTCATCAGGACTCGCCGCCTTCCAGGGCCAGCGCGGCGAGGGCCTGAAGGCCCTCGTTCGTGACCGTGTACGACACGGGGACGGTGGTGCTGTCCGCGTCGAGCAGCCTCTTGCCGCCGAGCAGCCGCAGGTGGTTCTGCACGTCGCCGCGGTTCATGCGCAGGGCCTGGGTGACCTGCCCGGCGGTGACCTGCCCGCCGTCCGCGACGAACCGCAGCACGCGGGACTGGGCCAGGGGAAGCTCGGGCATCTACGCCACCGCCTTCGCAGGCCGGGGACTGCGGTCGGACAGCTCGGCCTTGAAGGCCGCGACCTCGGACTCGCGGTAACGGGCATGGCCGCCGGCCGTGTGGTGCGACGGAGTGAGCAGGTTGCGGTGCACGTAGTACCAGAGCGTGCTCGCGGCGATGCCGAGGAGTTCCTGGACCTGCTTGGGCCGCAGGAGCCTCTCTACGCTCGCTCGCTCTGAAAGATCCGGCATGTCCGTCCGCTCCGCAGAGTCCGAAGGGTTTGAATGTCCCCATCATGCCGTCTAGCCCTAGACGCGTCAACCCCTAGACGGCAGCGCGCCGTACAGGGGGGACTGCACAGAATCGTCTAGGGGCTATACGCTTGAAAGCCATGGGCGGCAACGGGCAGGCCAGCGCAGCCACAGCCGCGCTCGGAGTCCTGCGCCAGGCCCTAGACGACATCACGGCCATGGACCCGTCACCGGACAAAACCACAGCCATCCGCGACCTCGCCGAGGAACTCCAGAAGCTGTACGGCATCGCCACGGCCATCAGGAAAGCCGAGGTGCTGCGCATCCAGGAGGCCGAGAAGCTCACTCTCGCGCAGCTCGCCGACCGGGTAGGAATCAGCAAGGCCCGCGCCGACCAGATCATCAAAGCCGAAGGGCGACGGCAGGAACAGGAGACCCGCAATGCTTGAACCGATGACCGTACGCGCCGAGGTGTGGCCGCTCGCCGCCGACGAGACCGGGATCTGGCTGATCAGCGGCACCGGGGCATGGGAGACGGACATCATCATGGCCGACTCCGACATGCACTGGGAAGCCGAGACGCTGCTGATCGGCCACGGCATCCCGCGCGAGCTCGTGATCGACCTGCACTCCACCAGCGCCACCGAGCCGGGCGCGGCCTGGCCGTCCAGCCCCGGCCCGCAATGGACGTCATGGCGGCCGAACGGCACGTCGATCATGCACACCTACCTTGCGGCCGTCCGGCCCGCCAGATACGTGCTGGAGGAGTGGCCGCAGGCCGCGCCGGTCACCACGGCGCTCGCGGGAGCCGTCGGCCGGCCCCCGTCCTACCAGCCGACCGACGCGCCGGTCCCGAGGGACGTCGACGTCCTGTTCCACCTCCTGCGCCACGTCCGGCACCTGATCGACACCGACGACGACAACGCCCGCGCGCTGGGCGAGCTGTGGCAGCAGCACATCAAGCCGTTCCGGCCGGTGCTCGCCAGGATGTACCACCGCCGCCGCGAGGCGGCGTGACGATGCCTGAACGATGGCGCAGCAGCGCGGCGCGGGAACTGGTGGCCGCCGTCCGCAAAGCCGGCGACACCCGCCGGGACCTGCGCCGCGACGGCGCGGCCGGGAAGATCACCGGGGCCACCGGACTCAAGCTGTGAGCACATCCCACCGGAGAAAGGAGCGCCTGAACATGGCGAACACGAAGGAGAAGGCGCCGGTCACCGTGACCCGGCTGCCGGTCGTCAGCTGCGCCGACTGCGGGAAGCCGCTGCCGCACGAGCCCGTACCGGGCGCGGCCAGCCAGGTCCTGACCGACCACTACAACCAGGAGCACGCGCCCGGATGATCAGCGGCCCGGGCGGGCTCGCGCTGCAGGGCGACAGGGTCCCGGGCGTCTTCGGGGCGGGCCGCGCCGTCCGGCGCGCACCGGGGCCCTGCGCTCCCAGGGTACGCCCCAACCCGGTCCGTGACATGACGGTTACGGCACGCTAGGCTGACGGTGTGCGGGCGAGCGGCCCGGGCCGAGGACGACCCGGGCCGCGCAACCCTGAAGCGCTGGTAGCTCAGCGGACAGAGCATCCCCGCTTCGCAGGGGAAGGTACGAGGTTCGAGCCCTCGCCAGCGCGCCTATCCCACCGGTCAGGTTCCCCTAACCCCGGCATGCCCGCACCTGGAGACGCTTGCCCTCCGTCTCCCGGTGCGGTTACCGTCGCCTAAGCGGATACCGCCCGGACCCCGCGTTACCCGCACCGGAAAAACCGGTGCCCCCATTCAGCCGAGGGGCCTGGGGGAAGGGGTCCCCGCGATGACCGAGTTCCTGCGCCACCTGCCCGCGGTCCGCATGGCCATGTACCGCCGCGCCCACCCCGAGATCGACATCCCGCCCCCGGTGGACGGCGTGTGGCGCGCGCACATCCCGCTCGGCGGGACGTACGAACGGGTCCTGGCCGGGCGGACGCCGGGAGAGCTGCTGGACAAGCTCGAGCGGGCCGAAGCCGGCGGCTAGGGAACCGCGCGCAGGCGGCGGCCCGGCCGCGCCGCCCGGTCCTCGGCGACCGCGCGGCCCCGCTCCGCCTCGATCACCGCCTCGCCCACGTCCAGCCGCCGCGCCACCGACCCCAGGCCGTCCAGCACCCCCAGCGCCAGGGCGGCCATCGCCGCCGGCGGGCTGTCCTCACCGCCCCCCGCCGCCAGGTAAGCGGCCACCGCGGCGGCGACCGCCTGCGCGGCCACGACCATCTGCCGCTGCACGTCTCCCCAGCCGGGGGCTGCCGGTCCCGCCGCGCATCTCCGCGCAGGTTCGGCCATCGTCGCATTCCCTCCCAGGCCCGGCCCGGCCCGGAGGGGCCTTCCGTCCAGGCTGCTCCGCGGCGGGCATATGGCGATCCCAAAATTTCGTCATATGCGATTGCACGCGATTGCGCAAGCGGTGCGGGTGATGTAGACGATATTCCGTGACAGACGTCATGCATGCACGTCACACCCCCTACCCAGCTGCGACGTAGCTGCGACTTAAGCCCGCCGCGCTGCTGCCCGAATTACCGCCCCGGCCAGCCGCCCGGCGGCGCAGGTCCGCGATGAACCACACCCGGTCCCGGATCTCCAGGCGGCCCCCGATGCCGTCCCACAGCTGCGCGTCATCGGTGCCCTCGCCGAACATCTGCGCACCCGACGGGGCAGTGATCCCGCGCAGGGCCAGGGCGACGCGGCGCTCGTTGATCTCATCGAACCAGGGCCGGTCCGCCTCTCCCCGCGCCCGGAGGTACGGCGGCGGCGTGTCGTCGGGCGGCCGGGCCGCCGCCGCCTCGGGGGCCAGCTCGCCGGAATCGCCGCGCAGGACGGCCTCCACGGATTCGTAGGTGACGCCGTACGCGCGGGCGAGCAGCCGCAGCGTGCCGGGCGGGTAGCTGCGCCGGTAGGCCTTCTCGACGTCGGCGGCCAGGCGGACGTTCGGGTTGCCGTCCGGGGTGGGCGGCAGCCGCTCCTTGGCGAACGCGGGCCGGAACTTGAAGCCGAGCTCCTGGCGGCGGGCCTGGAGCAGCTCGCCGAGCAGCTGCCACCGGTCCGGCGGGGCCTCGGCGGCGTACCGCTTGCGGCCGGGTGGGCTGGGTGTCATCGCAGGTGTCCCCTTTGGGCGGGAGGTCCGTTCCCCCGTATTCGACTCTGGCTGACCGGGGGGTTGCCGTCAAGCAACCGTGCCAGGAGATGAAAAGCCAGCGTACACCGTATCCCTCAAACCTCCTTCCAAGTCTCGCCATTGCCTGACGCGGAACTTTCTTTGCACATGGTTTGACGACAACTCCAGATGCGGTCTACTGTCGTCACATGCCAGACGTACCGACGGCCCTGCCAGACGGCCCCAAGATCCGCGCGCTGATCTGGGATCGCGGATACAGCATCAAGGGCGTCGCCCGCAAGATCGGCTGCAAGCCATCGAGCATCTACGCCATCACCGGCCGCAAAGTGCAGCTGCCGCGAGGTGTCGAATTCCTGAGCCAGATTGCCCGCGTGCTTTCAACGCCGGAGGAACGCGTCAAGGTCGGCGACATCAGCGACTGGACCGGCGGCGATGACGACGATGACGACATCGTGAGCGGCGCGGAGACGAAGATCTCCGCCTAGACGCAAAAAAAACGGCCCGGCCGCTACCAACGACCGGGCCAACGAGCGGGTTACCGCTCACATGTTAACAAACGACAATAAGGGGTTACCAACAGTGACATCCACGTACCTGGTGCTGTCAGACCTGACGCTAAGCGCGGTCCAGGCCGAAGCGACCGGCGCGCACGCCAAGCACGGCGACCACTCCATGCTCGGACCATCCCAGACCGATGACCGGCGGCTGGCCATCCTGACCGAAGAAGTCGGCGAAGTCGCCCGCGAACTGAACGACGCCGCGATCGGGGACCGCCCCATCGACCGGGACAAGCTCGTCAAGGAACTCATCCAGGTCGCCGCCATGGCCGCCACGTGGGTCGAAGCCCTCGAAGGCACGCCGCCGCGGCTCCGCTCCCAGCAGGCCGCCGAGGGCATCACCGGCATCGGCTGGGACAACCTCGGCCACGGCACCGAAGCCTGGGCACTGAACCAGATCCGCATGGCACAGCAGGGCCTCCGGGACGCCGGAGAGCTGGCCGGACTCCCGCCGATGCCGCGCATCGTCTGCCTCTGCGGCTCCACGCGGTTCTACGACACCTTCCAGCAGGTCAACTACGAGCGCACCATGGCCGGGGAAATCGTCCTCTCGGTCGGGTTCTACCCGCACGCCAAAGCCGAGCACGGCCACGGCGAGGGCGTCGGCCACGACTCCTCCGAGAAGGTCACGCTCGACGAACTGCACAAGCGGAAGATCGACCTCGCTGATTACGTCCTCGTCCTCAACGTGGGCGGCTACATCGGCGAATCCACCCGCAGCGAGATCGCCTACGCGGAGCAGGCCGGCCGCCCCGTCGAGTACCTCGAGGGAGGCACGCGATGACCGCACCCAGGTTCCGCCGGCACCGCAACCCCGACGGACGGCGGCCCGCCTTCACCGGCGACTTCCCGCCCGACAGCCGCGACATCACCGAAGTCCTCGAGCACG
>Ga0247695_1000143_pt1 | contig 10852 bp, 22 predicted proteins | sample CNK36_metaG_FD_182739 | JGI IMG/M metagenome (GOLD analysis project Ga0247695, IMG submission 182739) | Soil microbial communities from Purdue University Martell Research Forest, Indiana, United States - CNK36 | ecosystem: Environmental > Terrestrial > Soil > Temperate forest > Bulk soil...
CTTGGCAACAATGTCAACGGGACATCGACGCCAACGCATACCGCGCAAATCTGCAACTACGATCCTTATGATGGCAAGCTCTATGCGGATGGTCCTCGCCTGCTCGGTCCCCTGAACGATGCCGGCGAATCCTCGATTATCGCATCGATCTCAGGAACCACAGTTACCGTCTATTCGACGACCAGCAATCTTTCGGTAGGCGAAACGCTGATGGGGGCCGGAGTCACGACCAGCACCATCACGGCATTTGGAACGGGAACGGGTGGGACCGGGACTTACACCATCAGCACGTCACAGACGGTCAGCCCGAAAAACATGACGGTCGGGGTATGTCTCAACCCTGATGCGACGCAGTGCCGTGACAACGTGGCCCGATTCGTAGCAGAAAGGATCTGGGCGCAATATCCGACGATCCATTTCAACAAGATCGTTCTCGTACCGATCTCGTTCGGCGGGTCGCTGGCGGCGCCATGGGGCACTGGCGGCGTGTTGGCTCCGCATCTCGCGGGTGTCATTGCCAGCATGATCGCGCATGGTCTGACGCCAAATGCGGTCAATTGGGGACAGGGGGAAAGCGACTGCCAGATCGGCACCACACAGACGGATTATTTCAACGCGGTGACTGCCGTCATCGCCAATGCGCGGGCTGCTGGGCTTCCATCAACCGTACCGTGGATTATCACGCTCGAAACGGGCTATATGATCAGCGGAGGATCGCCCACGTTCTGCCCCGCGGTGCGCGCGGCCCAGCTCGCGTTGGTTGACCCCAGCAACTATATATTTAACGGAGCTGATTTCGACACGAATATTCCGTTCAACATCGATTGCCGCTTGCTCCCTTCCTCGCACCTAACTGGAGGATCTGGCGTCTGTGGTGGTGGAATTGCAGGCGGCGGGGCGGCATGGGCCGGCAATCTGATCGCCCGCAAACTTCATGCCTCTGGAGCTTTCTAAATGAACAAAATCGCATCGGCCATGCTTATGCTACTTCTGTCGGTTGGCGCGGCATCTTCCGGCCCGCTCTACCCGGCCGACATCTCGCCACAGCCGATGTTCGCTTATGGGACCGTCAAGCTGCGGTCGACCTATGCCAGCACCGCGATGACGGCTTGCAAGACGTCATGCACGGTGAGCCAAAGCATCGGCTTTGTCGCAGATAAGCTCGACACGACGACCTTGGATACGTTCCTGGCTGGCGCCGTCGGCCAAGTCTCCGCATGGAACGACCAGATGGGGACCGGGTTTTCCCTGCAGGGTACGGCGCTGGAATCTCCAAGCATTCAGAACCTGTCGATCGGCGGCGCTCGGTCGCTGATCTTTCAGGGCGGTTCGCAGTCTGGCGCGATCTACTGGCTGCAGACGGCCAACATCTCTGCAAAAGCCATCGTCGGAAATACCTGGACGATCATGGCGGTGGTCGTGCCGTCATCATCGCAGTTTTACAATCAGGCCAGCGGGTTCTCGAGCGGAGCGCTGGCCAATCTCTATAAAGCGGACGGGACGTCGCTCGCGGCGGTGAACAATCAAAGCCAGGCAGGCGCGACGACCTCGGGGCCGGGCGCATGGCAGGTCACGGATAGCGGAGCATTTGACTTTCAGTCCCCCGGCTACATGGTCCCGGTCAATCCGCAGGTGCTCACCATCACGTCCGGCTCACACGGAACCCGCGTCTACGTGAATGAGCAAGTGCGATCAACCGCTGCGCGGTCGAGCCTCACTGATATCGTCGGGTTTTTGCGGATCGGCGCCTTGGCGACCTCCACGCCTGGCGCGAATGGCCATTCGTTCGACGGTCAAATGACTGCTTTCATGCTCTGGAATTCCGAGCTGTCGGAGGCTCAGGCGGCGGTCGCGCGCGCAGCCCTTATGGCGCGCTTTTCGATCAATCCAAGCGTAACCAACTTCAACAGCTACATGGTTGCCATCCTCGGCGATTCGATCGCAGCCGGCTATGTGACGCTGGGGATCTTTGGTTACGACCAGTATTTGCCGGCGCTCCTCAATCACCCGACCACGACACGGATCGTCAACAACGCGATACCAGGGTCTACCATCTCCAACAACCCGGCCGCCGTCGTGGCCTACGCTTCGACGCTCGGGCTCTTTCCGACAACTGTTCCGCTCCAGGTCCCGCAAAGCAAATTGGGGCGCGTGGTGGTCATTCATGGCGGGGGCAATGATGCGCTGATCGGCCCCCCGCCACGCACGGCCAACACGCACTCCAACACCCTGATCGACAACATCGCCTCGACGGCTGATCTGAGCGTCGGAGATTTCGTCTACTCGCCCGGGCTATCCGTACTGTCGACAATTCAGAGCAAGACGGCGAATTCCATTACGATCGACCACGCCACCTCCACGACCAGCGCGGTCAACCTGCTGTTCACGTTCGCGGGAAACAGCCCAACCGTCGTCTACAACGGCATCAAGTCGCTGGCGACGTCGTCCGTGGCATCAGGATCGGGGGTTGTCGTCAGCACGGTCCTGCCTCGGGATACCACCTATCAGTCCTATGTGGCCGCCATCGACGCGCTGCTGACCGGAAGCGGCGTTCCAGGGGCGACTGTGGTGGATTGCGCGAGCTTCCCTGGGCTCAACACCAACCCCGGGCCCGATTATGCTGATGCGGTGCATCCGAACGCTCTCGGACATCAGCACATGGCGGCATGTCTGGCGCCGGCGATCAACGCGCTGATGCCCTGACGGAGCCCGCCAGCTAGGCGTGCGTTGCTGCCCCGACGTGATGGAACGCATTGTTCCGTCATGAAAACCTCCGACAACGGCCGCGCCTTCATCGAGGCATTCGAGGGCAAATTCCTTCATACCTACGATGACGGGACCGGCGTCCTGACGATCGGCTACGGCCATACCTCGGCCGCCGGGCCTCCGCACGTCTCCCGCGGACAGATCATCACCGAGGCGCAGTGCGACGCGATCCTGGCCGCCGATCTCGCCGCCGTGGAGCGCAACGTCGAACGCTGCATCAAGGTCCCGATGACGCAGGCCCAGTTCGACGCGCTGGTGTCCTTCGACTTCAATACGGGCTCGCTCGCGAAATCCTCGATCGACGACAAGATCAACGCGGGCAACGCGGCGGCGGCCATGAGCACGTTGCTGCAATACGACCATGCAGCCGGCCACCAAATGAACGGTCTTACGCGTCGCCGGAGGGCTGAGCGCCTGATGTTTTTTGGTCAGGTACAACAGGCCATGAACCTCGCTGGCGCACATGCCAGGACCGGGCTGAGCATGCCGCAGGCTCCGACGAGAGCGCCAGAAATTAGTTCCCATGCAGGCTCGCTTAGAGTGGCTGCGGGGAATGATCCGACGCCGAGCGGTATCTCGGCATTGAAGGAACAGAAATGACGAGCGAGCAGATTACTGGGATCATTCGCGCCATTCTTGCGGCTCTTGGCGGATTCGTTCTCGCAAAGGGCTGGGTGTCGAGCGAAACGTGGGCGTGGATAGTAGGTGGTGCAGCGACGATTGGACCGGCGATCTGGTCGTGGGTCTCGAATAGGCCTGCGGCGATCGCGGCATCCGCACAGGCTCTGCCCGGCGTCAATGTGCAGACCACTGCAGCGGCTGGACCCGCTGTGCAGACCGCCGTGGCCAACGCCAAGTCGGGCGGCTGATGTTCACATGGGCCGAGATCGTTCTGCTGTTCCTCAAGCTCGCCAACGCGATCATGGGAGCGGTGAACGATCAGAAGCAATTCCAGGCCGGGACGGATGCGGAGATCGCGAAGATTTCCGCAGCCATCCTCGGGAAAACCCAAGCCGCCAAGGCCATAAGGGATCAAGTGAATGCGCTTACCGATGACGCTGTTGATGCTCAGCTCCGTGGCCTTGAGCCCAAGTAGCTGCACACCAGAGCAGATCGATTCATTCTGTCAGGTCTATGACAAGGTGATCGTGCAGAAGGGCGACGGCGCGATCTCGGCACCGGCTGGCGTAAAGCGGCGCCTGCTGGAGAACGAACTGACATATCGCAAATTATGCCCGCAGGTGGCGACATGAGCGGAAGCCCTACCGGCCGCGGCTATGTGCAGGGCTCGGACTCCTACCGGGCGGATGACGTTGCTCGGGAGGAGCGAGAGCGGCAGAAGTTTACCGGGGTCGATGATCTCCACAAGGACCCGAACGATCCGAACTTCGGGGACTACAATATTCCGCCGCGCGACGACAAGATGCGCAAGGCGCTGGAGATGGTCAGGGCCTATATGAAAGAGGAGGTCGACGAGATCGGTATCGATCTTCTGACGCCGGAGAACCGAAAGATTTGGGACGCGGTTGAGGATGCGCTGAAATCATGATCCGCTGGGACGCCACGCCATTCGAGCAGGCCAGCATCTGGAGCGGGTTCTTCGGCGCGATTGCGTTTGGCTACGGATACTTCGCCGTCATTGGGTTGGCGCGATGGTAGCAATCATCGCATGGATCGACCTACATGCTCAGGCGTTGACCTCCATGGGGTCTTTTGGTGCGATGATCGCCGCTCTGGGAAGCTGGTTTTGCACAGTCTGGGGAGATCGCCGGGCGGCGGCAAGGTCGCAGAAGAACGCTGATGCGATTGCCGGAACGCACAGCGACGTTCAGGAAATCCGCATTTCCATCAATAGCCGGATGGATCAATTGATAGAGCAGAAGGGGATTGCCTCGAAGTCCGAGGGCGTGGCCGAAGAACGGGCGAGGGAGAAATGATTCTCCGCTTCGTCGAGCAACCGCCCGGGCTGTTCAAGCGCCTCATCGGGCTCGCTCAGTATGGATCAAAGCTCGGGCACGTCGACGCAGTAACCCCAGACGGAACCTATATCGGAGCGCATCTGCGAGGCGGAGTGCAGGAACTGAGGCCCGGATACGACGCTGGCTTCAAGCGCGAACTGTTCGTCAATCTGAGGGCCCCTGCGGAACAGGATGCAGTGTTCTTCGCATTCCTGCGCAGTCATCTCGGAGAGCCGTACGACCCGATCTCCGTTCTTTACTTCTGGGGTCCGTTTGCCAGCTTCAATTGGCACGACCCAGGTGCGTGGGAATGTGCCCAATTCATCGGCACGGCTCTCATCGCCTGTGGTTGGCTTCCCGTGAACAAGGAAGTCCCGGTGGGGCGCCTCACGCCGCGCGATCTGTATTGGCTCACAAGCACTTTGCAAGCGATGTTTGGCGGTGGGATAGATGGATGACCTGCTTGCCCTCTTCAATGTGCAGTGCATGGCTGCGGGGTCTCTCGGTGGCCTCGTACATGGCTGGCGGGACGAGAAAGCCACGGCATGGGACGTGGTAAAATACATCGTCTATGGGGCAATCGCCGCGAACTTTGTCGCACCACAATTGTTGAAGATGTTGGCGGTGTTCCCTATCGGATTCGTTGCCTTTGGCGTCGGGACAAGCGGAAAGCACATCTGCCTGCTTATCGAACTGGCTTTCAACAAAGTGGACGTACTCAGGAAAACAAAAAATGAGTGAACTTGTCATCGCGTTCTACGATCTCGTCGCCTTTTCAGGGGTGCTGCTTCTGATGTACGTCATCCGGCAGGCGCAGAACGATCTTCATCTCAACCGGACGGATCGGCCTCGAGTGATGCACTGGCGCAAGGTCACGTTCTTCGCAGATGCGATCTACGTTCTGCTCACGATCTTCTTTCAGGACTACTGGTTGCGCAATCCCTCGGTGATTATGACTGGTTTGGTCGTAACTGGGATCGTTGCCGGCGGCATGTCGATCCTGGCGGTGAGCGTGGTTTCAATGCGCGAGCGCGCGCCGCCGAGCACTGGTCATGGTTTCCGGGTCAACACAGGCAGCATCTGGCGCTCGAGGTTCGGCAGATGATGGTGGATCTAGTCCGCCGGCTTGGAATCACGATCGTTATCTCGCTTCTCCCGCTCTATGGGCTGTGGGTTGCCGGCGGTGCGATCTGCGACGCGAGAGAGCGGAGGCGGTGGGCGGGAATGACTAAGGCGCGACATCCCATTACGAGTTAACCTTTTTACCTTGCCGGACCCATGCCATCTGGTTGCCCGGCGAAGTCGTCCACCGTATTAGCTTATGAGGGTAACTTCAGTGCGGCGATGATCGCCTCGCATTCTGCTGCGTTTGGATGCTTTGGCGGATCGTAGTTTGACAGAAGCCACATCGCTTCGGTGCGTCCTCGGTGCTTGTACCAACTCACCCACAGGGCCAGCCAGATCCCCTCAGAGGGAATGTCGATCTCGTCAATCTTAATGGTCGAGTAGTTCTGGTCATCGCAATAACGATAGTCAGCGGCATTGTGTGGCTCGTCCTGCCCGCATAGATCGCGGATCGCATTTGCGGTGGCGCAGTTCCATCCATCGGAATCAAACAGGCCGCCGCCTGGGAAAGAGCACTTCGGATCACCGCCGTCCCAAGTCTTGCCTCGCGCCTTGCACATGGCACATGGCTCTCCCTTTGGGAGCTTCCGCAGATCGTCTGCCGTGATTTCGTGCTCCATTCATCCCTCCTGCCTTATCTCACCGTTAAGACATACCGTAGGCGAACGGACAGTCAGAACGCCAATGCACGACCGGCCCGCAATTGCAGCGGAGCGGTTCTATCACGTTGCCGACGCCATCGAGTTCAACCGTCTCAAATCCATTGCCGCGCGCTCTGATCGCAGTCTGCCGCTGCTTCTTTGGCGGGCCACCCATCATGGCCTCGGCCAGCGCCCGCTCAAAGACTTGCTTGACCTTTTCGATCTCTACCGGATCGGTCTCGGCCAGAAGCTCCTCATCGCTGATCGTCATGATGTCTTCGATCATGAAGTCGACCAGATTCTGCAATCCATCTTTGCCTTTGGTCATCGTCAACGAAACCCTTCCATGCGAGCCTCGTAGGCCGCATCTGGTTCATTTTCAGGAGGGTTGCGGCAGGAAGATCCCTCCGCGTGGCCCATACTAATCCACCCTCCACAATGTGAACATCGATCTCGTGAGCTGCCAGGTTCGACATCTTGTCGGTTCAGCAGTTCATTGAATCCATCGCGCCAGTCTTTAACTTTGCCCATTTGGTTTGCTCTGTTGTGATGTTAAGGTGACGGGATACGCGCCCAATGTGTGAACGTTTCAATGTGGTAGCTCGGGCCATCCGATGTAGCCAAGCACCATGCTGGATTGGTCGCTACCTCATCCCAGAACACGACTTCGGGGCAACCTCCAAGCTTTCGGTCATCCCAGACAAGATACCCTTCGCCGTCACGGGGAAAAGTTTTCATCGGTTGCCAGTCAAGCCACGGCTCAGACATCGGATGTGTCATGTTTTCCCTATCTGCTGAATAGCGGCGCGTGCCTCTTTTACCTTTTCGAACTGATGCGGTGCCGAGCGTTGCCATACTTCATCGTTCCAGATGTATGCCTTTGTCTTTCGATCGTAGTGAGGAAATACGGCGCGAGCGTAGTCCTCGATCTCCGTAAGTAGATCGCGCAGCAATTGATCTGAAATCTCGGCCATCGCTAACTACCTATTAATATTCATACCATGCTGGTCCAGGGTCGTAACTGCCAGCCGTGTATGGCGCCAAGAAACCATGGTCTGCAAGATGCTCCATGATGATCTTTGTATGCGACCAGTCGATTCCCATTTTGCGCTGGCAATAACTAATGCAACCACGGAGGCTCCCGTGATTCCTCATTCGATGGCGAAGGTGAAGCTTGCAAACTTCGATTTCGGCGTCGGTGAGATCGACACTAGCCTCGATATCGTCGCGCGGTTTCATCTGCTTTCCCTTTCGACGCGCGTTAACTCAATATTGCTGGTTCGCGTGGGCGAGCGCGCAAGATCTACAGTACGGTTCCCATTCGTCATATTCGATATTTACTTGGCGCCACCAAACTTGTTGACCTCGCCGCATAGTGTGTGACGGACGGTCCAGAGCGCCAACGCAATCACGCTCGCCATCGGCAACTCCGGTCTGCTCAAAGCCCTCGATCTGCATGTGCTTTACTTGCCGTCACCGTTAAAACGGGATCTCGTCGTCGTGGAGCACCTTGATCGCCTTCCGCGGCCACACGCGCTCCAGCAGCCGGAACACGAACATGCGAACCGGGTAGGTCCGATCGCGCCACCATTGCCGGCGCTCCTCGCGCTCCATGTCGTCATTGTAGCGCGCCTGGCGCTCGATATCGCGCTCGATTTCGTCTGTCGTCTGGTACCAGTAATAGCCGCACATGCAGCACTCCGCGCGGCCGGTGAGGATGTCGGATTCGTATTCCTCATGGTCGCACTCCGGCTCATCGCAGTAGGGTTCGTTCGGGTCTGAGCACTTCCACTGGTCATAGGTCATCCGAATCTCCTCACCGCCTATTGCCGTTATCGATGCCAGTGGGTTGGCGTCCAATCGCCCTCCCATCTTCCGTTGACCCACCGCGATCTCACCTCGATCTCGACAAGTCCATTCGGCAACCAGCCCAGCGTAATGGGCTGACCGTCCCGCGGTGCGCTACTGATGTGTTTCCATGCCGTTTTTGCGTTCGTAGCGGCGAACTCTGGCGTGGAGACTGGCGATTCCTTGAAAGACCGGCTTTGCATTTGATGGCGCCTCGTCGATACGTCGATTGAGCTCATCGAGCAATTTTCTCTCTTCGCGGTAGTCCTTTTCCGTGTAAGCCATTTCAGAATCTCCTCACCGTTCTCTGACGTTCCGCGCCGCTCCGATAACTGACCATGGCCTTGAAATGTCTCAACGTTCCTGATGCAGCGCGTTAAGATTAACGAAGAATTTCCAGTTTAGAATCAATGCCCGCGTCAGTCATGGTCAGTCACTACGTTTTCGGCTTGTTCCTATGCTCGAGCCGGGCGATTTGGACGGTCGCGATCTTGTCCTCGGCCCCGCGGCTATAGCGCTGTGTCATCGAGATATTGCTGTGGGTCGCGGCGTGCCGAACGTGCTCTAGGTCAGCCCCGGCGTCCGTGGCCTCACTGATCGCGCCGGCCCGGCTGTCCATGTTCCGGACAGTCTTGGGCACGCCAGCAGCCTCCGCAACGATCCTCCACCACCGGCGGAACTCCGGGGCCGTCCATGGCAGGCTGTCCCACTCGGAAACGATGATCGGTCCCGTCGCCGGATGGTCGCGGTTCAGCGCCAGCTCCTCGAGCACCATCGGCGCGTTGCGGAGGCTAAGCTCGATCATCTTCTGCCGCTTGCTGGTCAGGTGCCGCAAGGTCATGTTCTGGTCGATCTCCTCCCAGCGGATCCCGCGGAGCCATTTCAGACCGTCGGCCTGCACGTCGGAGATCCCCGGCTCCCGGATCGGTACCCATTCCCCGATGACGTCTTTTTGCCGGAGCATGCATTCAAACTGAAATGCCTGGGCGAGGGCGATCGAGGGCCGCCCCATCTCGTGGGCCTTGGCGCGGATGGCGACCGCCTGGGCGGCCGTCAGGCGCTCGGTGCGGGGCTTGGGCATGGCGAAGCGCATCTTGCTCAGGATGCCCGATAGGCGCCCGCAATCGTCGTCCTCGAGGAGGGTGGCGCCGAAGCTGAACAGCGTGCGCAGCATTCCCATCTTGGCGTGGGCAATGGCGATCTTGCCGTCGGCGGTCCAGTCCTCGTGCAGGCGGCTGAAGGTCCGGCCCTTCAGATCGGCCAAGAGCTTGTCGCCATGTTCGGTCTCAATCAGCGACATGAGCGCATCGTAATGGATCCGGCTGTTGTATCTGATCTTGCGATATTGCGAATCCGGATCGGTCTGGTAGGCGCGCATCAAGGAGCGCAGCGTGCCGTCGAACGGGCTGACCTCGGGCAGGCCTCCGCGCGAGAATACCAGCATCTCCTGCTGTAGATCGTTGCAGCGGTCTGCGATGATATCCCATTCTTCTTTCGTCGGTTCTCCAGTGCCGGTCCAAAGCTTCACCGAGGCAGGCGTAAATCCCGGCTTCCTTTCTTCGTTCTCATCGTCCTCGTTTTTCTTTGGAGGGTAGGCGAGGTCGGTACGGGCCTGCCAGCGGGCTTCCCACTTCGTACCGCGCTGCCTCCAGACGAGGCCTGGCGCGTTCCGGACCCTGAGCGGCTTAGTCATGGCTACTTCTCCTGGGCGAGGCATCCACCTTAAGCCCGTTCGTGCGGTCGAGGTAAGCCTTCACGGCCGGCCAATAGCGCCGGTTTCCCCACAAAGCTTTCTTCTGCGGGAAGCCCGAACCGCGGTCCCGATCGAGCGCGTGCAGTGCCGCTCGAGCGATCTTCTCCGGCACGCCCATGCGCCGGATCAGCTCTGCGTCGGTGACGTAGAGCGTTTCGCGGGTGTCAGGGTCGAGCGTGTCGGACATTGATCACTCGAAAAAAAGCGAAATGGCGCAAAGGAACGCGGCAAATCCCCACCCGCCGTGAACATCCCAGACAGCGATCATGATGATGACGGGTCTAATGAGCATGTTGCTCTTTCAGTTCGTTAGCGCAGCTCGGCGCAAAGCTGCGGCCGTTGGCTTCGCATTCATGTAAGTGTGCCGCCCATTGTTCGGGTAGATGGAAAAGAAATCGCCCGTATCGACGTTGCGTCCCCAAGCCCAATTGGGACACTGGTCACCCGTGGTCATCTCAAAGGTGCGGCAGCAACGATCGCAGAAGAAGCGACCTTCGCGATGATACGGGAGCGGCTTGCGCAGGCAGTTCGGGCAACGGCCCTTGTCGTCGAGCTTCATGTGCTTTAACCCGAGGTTATGGTGATGTCAGAGCGTGGCGGAGTGCGCGAGCGTCCCACAACGCATTATGTTGTACGGCTCCAGGGAGCGTAGTCGGATAGGAATCGACGCGGACAACCTCGGCCGCAAAGCGGTGAATGCTGACCATCTCTCCCGGTCCCGTAATCAAGACTTGGCAGAGGTATTTCAGATCATCGGGCCA
>Ga0247695_1000146_pt1 | contig 10714 bp, 10 predicted proteins | sample CNK36_metaG_FD_182739 | JGI IMG/M metagenome (GOLD analysis project Ga0247695, IMG submission 182739) | Soil microbial communities from Purdue University Martell Research Forest, Indiana, United States - CNK36 | ecosystem: Environmental > Terrestrial > Soil > Temperate forest > Bulk soil...
CTGCTGCACGATCACGTTGCGCGAGAGCACCGGATGAATCTCCCACATCGGCGAGTTTCTGATCGTGACGCCCTCGATCAACACGTTCTGGCAACGATATGGCTGAATGAAATTTGGCCGCAGATAGTGGCCCTCACCGAAAACACGTTCCTTGACCGGCACGCCTTTTTCAGCCATCGCGAACAGCGCGTTGCGATCGTTGCGCGCCTGGCCCATGCCTTCTTTCCAGCCGTATTGCGGGCGTCCCACCCACGGCCACCACGCCTCGTTGTTGCTCTGGCCATCGAGAATTCCTTCGCCCGTGATCGCGATGTTCTGTTGTTCGAAGGCGTAGATGAAAGGCGAGTAGTTGAAAACTTCGACACCTTCCCAGCGCGTGAACACGACCGGCAAGTAGTCTTTTGGATTCCGGCTAAACTTGATCGTCGCGCCGCGCGAGACTTCGAGATTGACGTTGCTCTTTAAATGAATCGCGCCGGCAAGAAACGTTCCCGCGGGGACGACGACTTTCCCGCCGCCGGCTTTCGCGCATTCATCGATCGCCCGCCGAAAGGCGGCCGTGCAATCGGTGTTACCGTCACCACGCGCGCCGAAGCGATCGAGATACAAAGTTCGCTTGGCAAAACGCGGCGGCTTGATGCGGTTGCGAATCGACGGCAGCAGCGTCTGCCAGGGATCGCCAGCCGCCCACGCCGTTGCGAGGCGCGGCGCGATGGCCACGGCAACGCCGCCGATCATGATGCTCTTAATGAACTCGCGTCGTGTTGTCATCGGTTTATCTGCGACTGCTCGACCAGGCGACATAGTCTTTGTTCAATAACGTGGCCGCCTCGTCCACGTACCAGCGGTATCCGTTGCGGCGCTCCTCTTCGATCTCGGCGAGCTTGTATTTGATTACGCCATCTCTGCCGACGAAGATGGGCCGGTTGGTTTCGATCTGATAAAAGCGCGCCCATACCGGTTTTCCTTCGGGACTCTTTAGCTCCACTTGCCTGAACCACGCGACCGCGCCTTCGATCGCTTCAACCACCGCGGGCGAAGGATTCTTGATCGACATCAGGAAGCGAACCACGTCGACGCTTTCGCCGCCGCTCAACGAAACGAGTTCATAGCTTCGGGCCGGAGCGGGCGCGAGCGTGATTTCGTCATGCTGCGCGCACCAGGCAGTGCGTTTGCCGTTCACGATGATCTGCGTTTTCAGAATGCAGTCGATTCCTTTTTCAACTGCTGTCGCCGCGCTCGCCCGCCGCGCTTCGTCAACAAACGCAAACTCCGGCTTTCCACTCGCCACGTCGCGCAACAGGTTCATCACTCCAATCATTGCGCCGTCATTGAACGTGATGTGCTTGTAGTAGCCGCTGAGATCCGGATAAAACTGCGGCCAACCACCATTCGGATACTGCGCCTTCAGCAGGTAATCGAAACCCTTCAAAAACGCTTCACGATGTCGCTCGAGATGTTGCGCGGTGTAAACGCGTGCGAGAAACGACAACTGCGTATAGGTCGAACTGTTGTCGATCGTTGAGTCGTTGTCGTTCTTCTGGCGCAGCAGCGTATCACGATCGGAATCAACGATCGGCTTGCCCATGTCGAGGTTCTTGGGCCAGCCGCCGGAGTTGCGTTGATAAAGGAGCAGGTTGTCGGCGATGCGCAGCGCTTCGACGCTCGGAAACCAGTCGCCCGCTTTCTTTACCGCGTCAACCCAGGCGATCGTTGCGATGTCGCGCTGGATCTTTGCCGTCAACCCACGATCGGCGCTGCTGAAGAACCGTTCACGTGCAAAAGGCTCGACGTCGGTTGCCGTTAACTGTTTGGACCAGGCGACGCGCGTCTTCGGATTTGCTCCGGGCCCAAGCGAACGGTACTCGCCAAACCACGCGGTCTTCTCGCGCGCCGGATCTCGCCAGTTGTCCCAGCCTTCGGGCTTGATGTGCGCGCCCAACCAGCACTCGATGAAAACAACGCGCGCGTACGGGCGCCACGGCCTTCCGAGATAAACACCGCTGCCGGTGTTCTCGCCGGTCAACCGGCAACGAAGAAAGACGAAGCCGGTGTTTTCCTGATCGCTGGTGCGATAGTGTGCGCTCACGTAGCCCGCGCCTTTGCTGTTAATCGTGCAGTTCTCGAAGATCGCGGAACCGTTGCCGAAAATGAAATCGACATGGCCTTCGATGTAGCAGTCCTTAAAGAACTGCCGGCCGCCGTTCACGAATAAGGTGTCCTGCCAGCCGAGGAAACGGCAGTTGTGAAACTCAGTGCGATCGGCGTCTGTAAAGAGCGCGACGGCTTGTGAACCCGTGCCGAACGAGTTCTCAAAAGTGATGTTCTCGGCGTGAAACTCATCGGCGTTGACTAACGTGCTGAAAGCGAGCCGCGTGTTGCCCGCTTGTTGCGCGTTGATGTTGTAGGTGAGGACGGTCTTGAACGGGTCTTCACCGCGAAACGTGATGAAACGCTTGGAAGCGCTGACGCGAATCTGTTCCCGGTAGATGCCGGGCTTGATGCGTATCACGACGCGCTGCGTGTTGTTGTCGGGAACCTGATCGACTGCTTGCTGGACGGTCTTGAAGTCACCCGAACCGTCGGCGGCGACAACGATCTCGCCCGCGAGAGCACGACCTTGAGCCACAAGAAGGCACAAGAAGCATAAAAGAGTTAAGCGGCTGATTGGTATTACCAACTTTGGTTCTGCGCTTGTTTGCGTTTAGCAGGTGTCGTATCTTGCCTTAGCAAAATTGAAAGTGTCAAGGAAATTAGTAAGACCAATCCTCCGATCGTAAAGAGATCGGGAAGGCGCCGGAAAATTCTTGTGAACCTTCGCAACCGCACCGGCGTTTTGGGTGTCTAACCTTGCGTGGAGGAATTATTGTTTGGTTTTTAACATGATCAGCCGTTTCCCCAAAGCCGCGCTTTTGCTCGGCTTTCTTGTGTTTGCCGTTATTGTTTCAGCCGGGACAGCAAGCGCGCAGCAAGCGCCAGCCGCCGCGAACGCGCAGCAGACGCCAACGGCCGCCCAGGATCCGAAGAGCACGCTGAAGTCGAGTCTCAACGAACTCTTGACGCTTTATCAAAACGAAGTCCAGCGGCTCGAGACAAAACAGCAACAATCGAAGTCGCTTTACGACGATGGCCTGATCTCGCGGGTGGAATTTGAGAACGGCGACAAGGCCCTGGCGGAGGCGCGCGCTAAGGTCGAGTCAGTTAATAAGGAGATTGCCCTTGCGAACCAGCCGTTGGTCATCTCCGATCTCGGCGCCGGCTTTTCTTCGCCTTCGAACCTTGCCTGGTCGACGGGGAACGCGCGCGTCGACAACCTGATCCGTTTTTACGGCGGGCAGTACAGCGTCGATCCTTATCTGATCTATTGCCTGATGTCGCAGGAGTCGAGCTTCGTCAACAATGCCGTCAGCCCGAAAGGCGCGCAGGGCCTGATGCAACTCATGCCTGACACCGCGGCGCGTTACGGCGTGACCAATCCTTACGACGTGGCGCAGAACATCAAAGGCGGCACGCGCTACTTGAAAGATCTGCTGCTGATGTTCAACGGGCGGGTCGATCTGGCGCTGGCGGGATACAACGCCGGCGAAGGCGCGGTGATGAAGTTTGGCAACACGGTTCCGCCTTACGAAGAGACGCGCAATTACGTGAAGCTGATCCTGAAGCGTTACGGCAAGAAGGTCGTCTCCTAAATTTCCATTAAATCTTTGCCGACGACGATGCGCCCTTTGAAGTGCTTGCGCACGTCTGCGGACCACTGCTCGTCAGTGATCGACGCATCGTCGCCCGGCACGAAGTGCGAGAGCACGAGGGTTTTGACGTTGGCGGCAGCGGCGATTTTGCCGACGTCTTCAGGCAAGGTGTGAGCCGCCATCAAGTGCTCGCGCAGCCGCTTGGCATTTGGCAGCCGGCCGATGAGGGCTTCGATGCCCGGCAGATACATCACTTCATGGACCAGCACGTCTGCGTCTTTGGCAAACGTCGCCAGCTCCGGCGCGTAAGCGGTGTCACCTGAAATCACTACCGAACGATCTTTCGTGTCGAAACGATAAGCAAACGCCTGCGTGATCGGCGGATGACGCACGCGGCAAGCACTCACTTTCACGTCCGCATTCTGGAGCACCTCGCCCGGTTTCGCGAATTCATGCGTCGTGATCAACTGGTGCGGATCGGGACGCCCTTCATCAGCCATGCGCGTGTCGATGTCGAACTTCTGGTAGTTGAAAAAGTCCTCCGCCATCTTGCTCAAGCCCGGCGGGCCATACGCGTCAATCTGCGTGGGCAGCCCGGTGATCCACGAGTTGTAAATCAACGGCCCAAACTCGAGATTGTGATCGGAATGGTGGTGCGTGATGAAGATGTAGCGCAGCCGGTTGAGCCCCACACCGGCGCTAATCATCTGTTTCGAGGTTCCGTAACCGCAGTCGACGAGATAAGGTACGTCGTTGATCAGGAGCAGCGTTGACGGGTTGCTGCGGCCTGCTTCGCCGACGCGTGGCCCACCTTTCGTGCCGAGCAAAATGATCCGCGTCGGCTTGGTTTGCCGCGCGAAGCTGATGCGGTTGAGCAAGGTGGTTGAAAGAGTAAATCCGGCGGCGGCTTGTAGAAACGATCGGCGGTTTGGTTTCATGTACCTCGCTTTGCTCAATCAATGATCTCGGAGCGTGGAAAGATGCAGCGAATTTATCTCGAGTTGGTGTTGCTGGCAATCGGATTTGTGCGTAGCGACGTGGCCGTCACGCGCGCGCAAGATCCGTTAGTAGTTAACTCGAAAACCATTGCGCTGAAGCTCGAGAACTCCCGCGTGCGCGTGCTCGAAGCGACGTTGAAACCGGGGGACAAAGAGAAGACCCACTCGCATCCGGCGTACGTGATCTATGTGATTGCGGGCGGCAAGGTGCGTACGCACGGCACGGACGGGAGTGTCGCGGATGCCGAGTTCAAGACGGGCGACGTGATCTATCGCGAGCCGGTGACGCACTGGGCCGAGAATGTTGGTAATACGACGATAAGGTTGGAGCTGGTGGAGCTGAAGCAGTGATCCGCATGATGACAAGACTAGCCATCTCACTTCTCATCGTAATGCTCTCGACGCTTGTGGCGGGCGCGAAACCCGCCCAGTCGTGGCGCGCCGTGCATTTGCTCAGCTACGACACTGACGTGGATCTCGACGCGCTCGGGCAAACTTTGCCGTCGCTCGCGAAGCAGGGAATCAACGTCATCATTCTCGAGGTCGATTACAACTTCGCCTTCAAATCGCATCCCGAGCTGCGCCACGGCACGAATCCAATTACCAAAGACGGCGCGCGCCGGTTTGCGGCGCTCTGCAAGCAACAGAACATCCGGTTGATTCCGGAGTTTCAATCGTTGGGCCATCAATCGTGGAAAGCAGAAACGTTTCCTCTGCTGACCAACTATCCGCAATTCGATCTCACGCCGGGTGCGTTTCCGAACAACGACGGCATCTATTGCCGCGAATGGGATCCGCTTAACGCACAAGTCTGGCCCCTCGTCTTCAGCCTGCTGGACGAGATCCTCGATGCGTTTCGCGCTGATGCGTTGCACGTCGGCATGGACGAAGTATTTCTGCTCGGCTCCGAGAAGTCGCCGACAACGAAGGGGCAGGATCCGGGCGCACTGTTCGCGAAAGCCGTCAACGAACTTCACGATCATTTGGTACGCAAGCGGCGAGTCGAGATGTTGATGTGGGGCGATCGCCTGATCGACGGCAAGAAGTTTGATTTCGGCGAGTGGGAAGCATCAGTCAACGGCACTGCGGCGGCGCTCGATCTGATTCCGAAAGACGTCATCATCTGCCCGTGGCATTACGAGCCGAGAGAAAGCTATCTTTCGATTCCGATGTTTCTCGAAAAGGGTTTTCGCGTGTTGCCGGCGGGCTGGAAAAACGTGGACGCGACGAAAGCGCTGATACAGTTCAACCGCGCCCACGCCAGCCCGAAACTGCTCGGTTATATGTTCACGACGTGGGGCGTGAAGCGGGAAGAGTTGCTGGCGTTTCCGCCGCTGGTTGAAGGCTTGAAACTTCTGCAAGGCAATTAAAGCCACAAAGAGGTACAAAAGGCACAAGAGCCTTAAAAGAAGAAATCATTTTGTGCCTCTTGTGCCTTTTGGTGGCTAAGTTTTACTCAACCCAAGCGCCGCTCTTCATCGCCGCCAAACTATCCGGATATTTCTCCTGCAGCTCGGCCGGCAGTTTTCCCAACACCGTGTGATCGTTCGTGCCTTTGTAATGGCTGACGCCCTGCCAGTAGAGCGCGTCAGCCGCTGCCTTGGTATCCGGATAACGCTCGAGCACTTGTCCATAGCGGCGCTCTGCTTCCGGCCAGTCCTTGCTCATGAAAGCAACTCGCGCGAGTCCCAATTCCAACTGCGCGCGAAACTCTTCCACGGGCAAATAACCCTCGATGCGATAGCGTTCCACTCCGTTCGCATCGAGTATCAGCACAGCCGGTGTCCACAGTGCGTCGAAACGATGGAAGTAGGCGGGATGCTCCTTGATGTGAGCGGAGAGCGGGACGAAGTTCTTGTTGATAAGCCCGGCAGTTTGATCGTTCTCATACGATTCGGCTTCCAGCCGAACGCAGCCGCCTCAACCTGGGGCGGCGCTGAAATCGATCAGCACGGGTTTTTTGCTGGTCTTCGCTTCCGTGAGAGCAGCATCTGCGTCTTTTAGCCAATTTACTTTCATGGTCCTGCTCCTGACGCAGTTGCCTTAGTGATTGTGCGCCCCGGGATCGTGTACTTCAACTACCGTGCGCATCCACGGATGAATGCAGCATTGAAACTTGTGCGAGCCAACAGGCAGTCCTGCACTTCCGGCGAGCGGGCCATCGACGCTGCCACCGGCGGGAATAAAAGTGATATTCGCGAAATTCAAACACTCAGGCGCGGGAATCGGATTCCCGGAAATCCCGTTGAGTTGATCGACAAAGCCGCCGCCAAACTCGGCGACCTCCGTGAACGTGTGCGTCTCGCCACCGGGATTCTCGATGAACGTTGGCCGCCCAACGTTGATCAGCATGTTACTCGGCGAGTTGCGCCACGCATGTGCGTCCTGCGTTGCGGCTAGTTCGGCGATGAACGCGTCAAACGTTGTATGGCCGTTGCCAACGCACGCACCGTCACCAAGCACAGCGTTGAAGGTGACCGGGTCACAGTCGTCGAGCAAACGGATCTTCTTGTCGCCTTGAACAGCGCCTGCACGCATTGTGAAACTGAAGATAACCATCGCAGACAACGCGACCCAAACGGCCGTTTGCACTGTTAACGTTCGTTTCATTCAGACCTCCTTGATTTGCATTCACGCCTGGTTCTGGGTCGGACGAGGCGCGAGCATTTTGAGATTTTTGGGATTGCGGCGAAAGCCTATACAGCCTCACCGGGGTTGTCAATAAATATGTTATAGTCGCAACCTGCGTGATGAACAGGCGGTTTTTAGCAGCGACGATTCTTGCTCTGGCGATTCTATTTAGCCAGGGCGGCGGATCGGTGTTGGCGGCGATTTGCCCGCACCTGCGCGCGTTGCACACCGCGTCGTGTCATGAAATGGCCGAAGCATCGCCGGCAGATCAGCATCATGACATGCAACCGGCCAACAGCGATGAGGCTTTCGTAAACGACGAGACGGCCATCTCCTGTAATCATTGCGCCATTCACTCGCGCACCAGGCGCGACGATTCGGCGTTACAACCAACCAACACTCTCCAGCGTGAGAGCGATCCGCCGTTATTAATCTCTTTCGAGTTCGTTGAGCCGCCGTCGCTTCTGAACACCGCGACGTGGGCCACCAACGCGCATGCGCCGCCAGTCGATACCGGCCCGTTGCATCTCCTCCATCACGTCTTCCGCATTTAGTCCCCTCCCCACAGTCTACGTGCCTGAAGTCTCAGGCCGCGTGCCTGAAGTCCGCGCAGTGCATTCGCCTGTGCGGTCGTAAGCTGACGAATTTCATAAGGGGAAACAAATGAATTTAAGACCGCTGACTATTTGTGCTCTGGCACTCGCGTTGTGGAGCAACGTGCCGGCACAAAACACGCGCCGTGAAGTGCTGCCCGCGGGTCCGGAGATGAAGCTCGCGGACCTCGAGGCGATGGCGCTGCAGCGCAACCCAACACTCGCGCAAGCCGAAGCCGCGATTCGCGTTGCTGAAGGGCGCCAACGCCAGGCGGGACTTTTTCCCAATCCTGTCGCCGGTTACTTCGTCGATGAATTTGCTTTTCGTTCACCGACCGAGACGGCGGAGCACGGCGCGTTCATCGAACAAACGATTCCGCTTGGCGGCAAGTTGAGCAAAGCGCGAAACGTGTTTGCACGCGAAAGAGATCAAGCCGTGGTCGAGGCCGAAGCTCAGCGTCTGCGCATTACCAATTCGATTCGCGTGTTGTACTACGAAACTCTCGGCGCGCAGCGATTGGTCGAGTTGCGCGACGACTTGTCGCAGCTCGCGCGTGAGACAGTTGGCATCACCAAAGAACTGCAGAACGTCGGCCAGGCCGATCGGCCGGACCAGTTGTCGAGCGAGATCGAAGCCGAACGCGCGGAGATCGAATTTCTGAACGCGCAGAACGATTGGTTGCGCGCGTGGCAAACGCTTGCGGCAACAGTGGGCAATCCGGCTTTGCCGCCCGCGCGTCTCGCTGGTAATCCTGAAGACGATCTCGCGGCGCTCAATGAAACCGAGTTACTCGACAACCTGCTCAAGCAGAGTCCGGACGTTCGCATCGCAAACGCGAACATCGAGCGCGCGCGTGCCGTGGTCGCGCAAGCACGCTCGCAACGCGTTCCCGACCTCTTTCTGCGGGGCGGACTTGGTTACAGCTTCGACCGTTTCGATCCGGCGCCGCCGTCAGTCGTGGGCCAACGCAAAGGTCTCGAAGGCCGCCTCGACGTCGGAGTCACGGTGCCGATCTTCAATCGCAACCAGGGCGGCATCGCGGCGGCCGAAGCCGATCTCGCGATCGCCGAGCGCGACGTGGAGCGGCAACAGTTGCTGTTGCGCACTCGTTTCGCGGCGAGCTTTCGCGAGTATCGCAACGCGCAGCAGATGGTCGAACGTTATCGCACGCAGATCATTCCGCGCGCCCGCGAGGCTTATCAAATAAACCTGAAGAATTTTCGCGACCTGGCCGCGGCGTATCCGCAAGTGCTGATGGCCCAGCGAACGCTTTTCCAGGTCGAAGTTGAATACGCGAAGGCGCTGATTGCCTTGCGCGAGCGCGCCATCGGGTTGCGCGGATTTCTGCTCGACGGCGGTTTGGACCAGATTAAGGAGCCACAGAAATGAGCGACAGCAGACGAGATTTCTTGAAGCGGTCGGGACTCCTCGGCGCGGGCGTGCTGGCCGGCAGCGGAATCGTTTCCGCACAGCACCAGGGACACATGCATCCCGAACCGCCGCCGCAAGCGCCGGCGAAAAAAGAAGAAACGCCGAAGCAGGAAACGCCCGCGCAAAAACAAACTCGACCGCCAACAACGCAAACGCGAGCCAACGCGCTCGTCGAAACGCCTGACGTTGCGAAGTTGCCGTTTACGTTAGACAACGGCGTCAAGGTTTTTCATCTTTCCGCGGACGTCGTCAAGACGCAGTTGCTGCCGGGCATGAAAGAGATGGTGGGTTGGGGTTACAGCGGCAGCGTGCCTGGCCCAACGATCGAAGCGAACGAAGGCGATCGCGTGCGCATCATGTTCCACAACAACCTGCCCGAAGCGACGAGCATTCACTGGCACGGCATTGAAGTGCCGACGGAAATGGACGGCGTGCCGTTCATCAGCCAGCCGCCGATCGAACCCGGCGCGATGTTCACTTACGAGTTCACGCTTCATCAAAACGGAACCTTCTTTTATCACTCGCACGGCGCGATGCAGGAGATGCTGGGCATGATCGGCCTCTTCATTATTCATCCGAAGACGCCGCACACGCCATATTGCCACAAGGATTTTGGCCTCATCCTGCAAGAGTTCGCGTTGCTGCCAAACAATCCGGTGCCGAACACGATGGCGATGGAGTTCAACTGGCTGACGATCAACGGCAAGGCCGGACCGGCGACGACGCCGATGATTGTGAAGCAGGGCGAACGTGTTCGCTTGCGCGTGGTGAATCTCGGGATGGACCATCACCCGATGCACATTCACGGTCACCAGTTTTACGTCACCGGCACCGAAGGCGGGCGAATTCCGGAGACGGCGTGGTATCCGGGAAACACCGTCATCGTCGGCGTGGCGCAGGCGCGCGACGTCGAGTTTGACGCAATCTATCCCGGTAACTGGATGTTTCACTGTCACCTGCCGCACCACATGATGAACCAGATGGTGTCGATGGTGGGCCACAACATGGGCGGCGCCGATGAAGCGCAAAAGAAACAGGTGCCCGGTTATCCGCAGGACATGATGATGATTATGGACAAGGAAGTCGCGAAGCCGCAGACGTACGGGCTGCCGGCCGGCTGGACCGCGTCGATGATGGGCATGATGACGCTGGTGCGCGTGTTGCCGCCGGCTGAGTATGATGAAGTACAAAGACGCATTCGCGAGGGAATTACCGAAGCGCCTAAAGCGATGCCGGCACACAAGCATGACTAGCATAGATCCAGTTTGCGCGATGACCGTCGACCCGAAGCACGCGGCGGGTCAGTACGAATATAAAGGACAGGTTTATTACTTTTGCAGCACGCACTGCCTGCAGAAGTTTCGCGAAGAT
>Ga0247695_1000148_pt1 | contig 10637 bp, 10 predicted proteins | sample CNK36_metaG_FD_182739 | JGI IMG/M metagenome (GOLD analysis project Ga0247695, IMG submission 182739) | Soil microbial communities from Purdue University Martell Research Forest, Indiana, United States - CNK36 | ecosystem: Environmental > Terrestrial > Soil > Temperate forest > Bulk soil...
ACCGCTCGTAGAGAATGCGATTCGGCACGGCATTGCGACTCGACCGGGCGCGGGACACATCGATCTGCGCGCCACGACCGATGGCCCGTTGCTTCGTTTGCACGTTCGCGACGACGGTCCGGGGTTGGACGGCGCGTTCAAGAAAGGCATCGGGCTGACGAACACGGAAGCGCGTTTGCGCCAGCTCTACGGCGCCGCGCACACGTTCGAGATCCGCAATTCAACGCCGGGCGGCGGTGTCGAAGTGACAATAACTCTTCCGCTCAATGGCCACTAACGAACTCAAAACGCGCGTCGTAATCGCCGACGATGAACCCATCGCGCGCGAAGGCATTCGCACGCAACTTCAGCGCGAACCGGCGATCGAGATCGTTGCGGAATGCGGCGACGGGCTCGAAGCGGTCGAAACAATTCGTGAACTCTCGCCGGAACTGGTTTTTCTCGACGTGCAGATGCCCGGGATGAGCGGCTTTGAAGTGATGCAGGCGATTGGCGTCGACGTCATTCCGGCAGTCATCTTCGTCACTGCTTACGACAAGTATGCGTTGCAGGCGTTTGAAGTGAATGCCGTCGACTACTTGTTGAAGCCCTTCGACACGGAGCGTTTCCAGAAAGCGTTTCAACGTGCGCTGGCCCAGATTCAGCGAAGCACTGCCGCCACGATCAACGAAAACCTGAAAGCACTGTTGGAAAGTCTCAGGCCCGGCGCGCGTTATCTCGAGCGACTCGTGGTGAAATCAAAGGGCCGCATCTTCTTTCTGCCGGCGAGCGAGATCGATTGGATCGAATCGGCCGACAACTACGTGAGCCTGCATTCCGGCCGCGAAACGCACCTGATTCGCGAAACGTTGACCGCACTCGAAACAAAACTCAATCCGGAAGAGTTTCTGCGCATTCGTCATTCGGCGATCGTCAACGTGAAGAAAATCCGGGAGCTGCGGCCGCTGTTCAAAGGCGAATACGAGATCTCGTTGCAGAACGGAACGAAACTGACGTCGAGCCGGCGATACCGCACACGCCTTGAAGAATTGCTTAGCTGCTGAACGTTCCCGCTTGTCCCTTACATTGTCCCGTTCGTACCAAATCCGTGTTACACGGATCCCACGGATCTTATTCTCACGCCACTATGAAAAAACTGACCATCACCCTCCTTGCAATCGTCGTCGCGACTGGCCTAATCAACGCACAGCAGAAAACGCCGGTCGAGAAATCGTATCTTGAAGCCCGAACGGTCCTCGACGCCGGCATCAAGGCGATGGGCGGGTTCGCCGAGTTGCAAAAGATCAGCGACGTCACGCGCGAACTCTCCGGCGATCGCAGCGATGAAGGCCAGGGCATGGAACCCGTTTGGCCGCGCACGGGCGAGCCGCCGGCGTTGGCTCACGCGCGCCTGAAGAGCGTGCGCGACATTCGCGGCAACCGCTCCTACGACGAAGTCGAAGCGCAAATTTTTGGTGGCCAGCCGATCCGGTTCAGAAGTGTCGTCGCGGGTCCAAACGCGTTTGGCGCTTCCGACATGGCGAAGAACATTCGCGTCTTGCCGCCGCCGGCCGTAACCGGCGCGCGCGCCGCACGCTTCCGCCGCGATCCGGAAACGTTGTTACTGAGCGCAACGAATCGGCCTGAAGCGTTGCGCTGGGTTGGCGAGGGCGAGTTTGGCGGTCACAAGCAACGGGTGATCTCTTTCGCGGACGTCGATGGAACGGAAGTGGCGCTCTACTTCGACGCCGCCACGAATCTGCTGACGAAGACGGAATATCTCAACGACGATCCGGTGCTGGGCGACGTCGTGACCGAAACTGTTTATACGGATTGGCGGCCGGTGGAGAAGTTGGTGCTGCCGTTTCGTTACACCGATCGCGTGGGTGGTTCGGTCGTGCAGGACCTGCGCGTTTCGTCAGTGAAGCTAAACACTCATCCCGCCGACACACTGTTCGCGATGCCTGATTACGCGAAGATCGAGCCGGCGCCGCCGGGTCCAACGGTGAAGAAACTGGGCGACGACGTTTACGCGCTGCTCGGCCCGTACAACAGCATGTTCGTGGTGTTCAAGGATTACGTGCTCGTGCTCGAAGCAGGCGCAAGCAATCGTTACTCCGCGGCGTCGATTGCAGAGATCAAGAAAGCCGTGCCTGACAAGCCGATCAAATATCTCGTCGCGACGCATTTTCACTTCGATCATCTCAGCGGCGTGCGCAGTTACATCGCCGAAGGAACGACGATCGTCACCACGCCCGCGGCGAAGTCCGTCATCGAGCGCGCCGCGACTGCAGCGCACGCGATGCGGCCTGACGCGTTGGCGCGCAATCCGAAAGCGCCCGTCATCGAAACGATCGACGACCAGCGCGTCTTTGACGACGGCGTGCACAAAGTCGAGCTGCATCGCCTGGCGAACCCGCACGCGGGGCAGATCATCGTCGCTTACCTGCCGAAAGAAAAGATCCTCTTCGAAGCCGACATGCTCGACATTCCCGAAGCCGGGAATCCTGTCGCCGGCGACGACACGATCGATCTGGCGAAACAGATTGAAAAGCTTGGCTTGCAGGTGGAAACGATCATTCCCGTGCACGGAAAGATCGGCACGATCAGTGATCTAACTGGCGCGGTCTCTCAGCGCATCTCGAAGAACTAGTAATACTCTCTGGGCCTCTGTGTCTCTGTGGTTCAATTTCTTCGCATTAGATAACCACAGAGGCACAGAGGCACAGAGCAGAGCAACAGCTACGCGTCACGGAACCAAAACGACCTTGCCGATGTTCTTCCGTTCTTCGAGATACTGGTGTGCTTTGCCGACGTCAGCAAACGAAAACGCCTGGTCCACATACGGCTGCACCCAACCCTCTTCAACGCCGCGCAGAATGTCGCGCATCCACACCGCGACCTTCTCGGGTTCATGCCACATGTGGCCCAGGTTCAACCCAAACACGCCGCGATTCCTGTTGAGCAATGGCAACGCAAAAAACCACGGCGTTTGAATCACTGCCTTCAGCATCTTCAACTTGCCCGCGATTCCATCGGCCGACGCAGTAGAAACACCAAACATGCCGAGCCGTCCGGTGTGTCGCAACGAAGCGAAACTCTTCTTCCAGTGCGCACCGCCGATCGGATCGATTATCAGATCGACGCCGCGGCCGTTGGTGAGCTGCTGCAACACCGGAAACCAGTCCTGGCTGCGATAGTCGATCGCGTGATCGAGGCCACGTTCCGCGAGAAACTTGTGTTTCGACGGGCTCGCCGTGCCGTACGTGATCGCGCCGATCTTCTTCGCGATGTCGAGCGCCGCCAGGCCGACACCACCGCCGGCGTTATGAATCAACAACGACTCGCCTTCGTGCAGCGAACCCATCACGACGAGCAACGCGTAAGCCGTGAGATAGTTGACGGGAATCGCCGCGGCTTGTTCAAACGTGAGGTTGTCAGGCTTCTCAAACACCTGCGTGCCCTTCACGACTACGAGTTCCGACTGCCCGCCGAAACGCGTCATCGCCGCGACTGACTTGCCCAGAAAAGACCCGTTGATTCCCTCGCCCACCGCTTCAATCACGCCGCTCACTTCGTAGCCCATCACGCACGGCTTCGGCGGTGAATCGGGATAGAGACCCTGGCGCGAAAGAATGTCGGCAAAGTTCAGGCCCGCGGCCCGCACGCGAATCAGGACCTCGCCCGCGCGCGGTTGCGGATCGGGCTTCTCCTGAATCTGCAGCACTTCAATGCCGCCCGTTGCTGTGGTCACAATTTGTCGCACGAATCCATGTTATCAGTGTTAATCTTTCCGACCAATGATTAGGACCACCACCTTGATTTTCGCCGCCCTGTTTTTAGTCCTGCTCGTGGCCGCTTCGTCATGCACGAAGCGCGGCTCGAATGCGAGGCTCACGATTGCCGCGATCGAAGGCGTCGAAGGCGAAGCACTCAAGCAAGCGGCCGTCGATTATGAGAAGTTCACCGGCGTTCACATCGACGTCGTGCAGTTTCCTTACGCGAATCTTTTTGACAAGGAGTTGCTCGATCTCAATTCGCGAACAGGCGCTTACGATCTATTGATGATGGACGATCCGTGGTTTCCGCGTTTTGCCGAAAGCGCGTTCCTGACGAACTTGATGCCGCTGCTGCAAAAGCACGGCAAAGATGGGCCGGACCCGGATTTCGTCGCCAAGTCGGTCGCCGTTTGCCGCCATCCATATCAAACCGGCTCGCTCTACGCGCTGCCTTACGTCGGCAACTCGCAGTTGTTCTTCTATCGCAAGGATCTGTTTGCGAAGTACAACTTGAAACCACCGGCGACGTGGGACGACGTGCTCGCCGCGTCGAAGGCGATTCAGGAAAAAGAGAAGGCGCCGGACGGCGGAAAGATGTACGGCTACGTGATGCGCGCGGCGCAGGGAAACGCGGCGGTTGCCGACTTCATGCCGATCTTCTGGGCCTTCGGCGCGGAGATGTTTGACGCGCAAGGCAAACCCACGGTGAACTCGCCCGAAGGAATCGCGGCGCTTCAGTTCATGGTCGATTTGGGCAAATACACGCCGCCGGGTTACGTCAGTTTCAACGCGAGTGAAGTGAGCGCGCATCTGCTGCAAGGCACGGCGGCAATGTCGATCAACTGGCCGGCGTGGATCAGCGCATTCGGCGATCCCGCGAAGTCGAAAGTGATCGGCAAGATCGAGTTCACCACACTGCCGAGTGGACGCAAGCCGGGCCAGGCGGAGATCGGCAACTGGCTGATTGCGATTCCGCGCTCTTCGCAAAACGCCGACCTGGCGATCAGCTTTCTGCTTTGGGCCACAAACTCCGAACAGATGAAACGTTCGGCCCAACGCGGCAATCCGCCGACGCGCAAGTCGCTCTTTCAGGATCCGGAGTTGGTGAAACAGTTTCCCGCGTATCCGGCGCAGTTGCGTTCGCTCGAAACTTCACGGCCGCGGCCGCGCACGTCGCACTGGAACGAGATCGAAAACACGTTTGGCATCTTTCTTTCCAAAGCCAACAGCGGTGAACTGTCTCCCGCCGACGCAATGAACCAGGCGAATGCCGAGATCGAGAAGATTCTTCAGCGCGCCGGCCAATAGGCGCGAACTGCTGCTGCCGTACCTGCTCGTCGCGCCGGCGCTGGCGGTGCTTCTCGCGCTTTCGCTTTATCCACTCATCTATTCCGTCACGATTAGCCTGCAACAAGAGACTGCGTCGGGCGTGGTCTGGACGTTGGGCCACTTCAAGCGACTCGCAACCGACAATTTCTTTCGCACCGCGATGGTTCACACGTTCATCTACGCGGCCGTCGCGTTGGCGTTTGAATTTCTGTTCGGGCTGATTTTGGCGCTGCTGCTCAATCAACAAATACGCGGGCGTAGCTTGTTTCGCGCGGGTCTGCTGGTGCCGATGATGTTGCCGCCGGTGGTGGTGGGCATCGTTTGGCGTTTGCTGTTGAATCCGGACTTCGGCGCGATCAACGGCACGCTCAAATGGCTTGGCGTGAACACGGAACACCTGACGTGGACCGCGTCGCCACGGCTCGCCTTGCTGTCGGTGATCGCGGTTGACGTGTGGCAATGGACGCCGTTTGTGTTTCTCGTGTTGCTGGCAGGATTGCAGGCCATTCCACAGGAACCGTACGAAGCCGCGCTGATCGACGGCTCGTCGCGCTGGCAAACTTTTCGGCATGTCACGTTGCCGTTGCTGAAGCCGGCGATTCTGATCGTGTTGTTGTTGCGCACAATGGATCTGCTGCGCGTGTTTGACCAGATTTTTATTCTGACTGAAGGCGGCCCGGCGTTCGCGACCGAGATGATTAGCTTGTACATCTATCGCGCGGCGTTTCGGTTTTTTGATTTTGGTTACGCGGCGGCGATGTCGTTTGTGCTGCTGGCGCTGACGAACATAATTAGTGTGATCTATATCAAGCTGTTGAAAGAATGAGAACACGGATTCTAAACATGGGATTGTTGGTGTTGGCGTTGCTGGTGGCGCTGGCGCCGGTCTATTGGATGGTGACGATCTCGTTGAAGACTGAAATCGATCAGTTTGCGAGGCCGCCAAAGTGGTTCACCTTCACTCCGACGCTGGAGCATTACTACGACGCGTTCGTCACGCGTTCGTTTAGTGAATACTTGCTGACGAGCGCGATCGTCGCGGTGGTGTCGACAGCGTGCGCGCTCGTGATCGGCACGCTCGCGGCTTACGCGCTGACCCGTTTTCGCCTGCCTTACAATCTCGATCGCAAACTATCGCTGTGGATTCTTTCGACGCGCATGTTCCCAGCGATCGTGACCGCGGTGCCGTTGTTTTTGATGATGCGCGACCTGCGCCTGGTCAATACAAAAGCGGCGCTGATCATCGTCTACACCGGGTTCAACCTGCCGTTTGTAGTCTGGATGATGCGTGGCTTCTTCGCGGAAGTGCCGCGAGATCTCGAGGAGGCGGCGCTGGTTGACGGCGACTCGCGTTTGGGTGCGCTCGTGCGCGTCGTGTTGCCGCTCGTGACTCCCGGGCTCGCAGCGACGGCGGTGTTTTGCTTGATCGTTTGCTGGAACGAGTTTCTGTTTGCGCTCGTGCTGACGCAGACTGACGCGGCGATGACGTTGCCGGTCGGGATTGCGGGACGCGTGACGCAGTATGAGATCAAGTGGGGCGTGATGAGCGCGGCGGGCGCGGTGGCGATGGTGCCGATCCTGGTCTTTGCGCTCGCGATGCAAAAATATCTGGTCCGCGGATTATCGCTGGGAGCGGTCAAAGGCTGAATGCCGATCAAGTTTCAAAACGTAAGCAAATTGTTCGGCGACCTGCCGGTCGTGGACGATCTGTCGCTCGAGATTGACGACGGCGAGTTCGTCGTTTTGCTTGGACCGTCGGGTTGCGGCAAGACGACGACGTTGCGAATGCTGGCCGGGCTCGAAAGCGTTACCAGCGGCGACATCTTCATCAATAACGAACGCCTCAACGACGTTCCGACGCAGCAACGCGATCTCGCGATGGTGTTTCAGAGTTACGCGCTGTATCCGCACATGACGATCGCGGAGAACATTGCGTACCCATTGCGCGTGCGGAAGCTGGGCCAGAATGAACGCCGGAATCGAGTACTGCGAGTAGCCAAATTGCTGGAGATCGAGGCGCTGTTGGGCCGTAAGCCACGGCATCTATCCGGCGGCGAACGCCAGCGCGTGGCCCTGGCGCGCGCGATTGTCCGCGAGCCGCGTGCGTACCTGATGGACGAACCGCTTTCAAATCTCGACGCGCGTTTACGCGTCCAGATGCGCGGCGAACTAAAACGCCTCCAACACCAACTCGGCACGACCACCATCTACGTCACGCACGATCAAGCGGAAGCGATGACGCTCGCGTCGCGCGTAGCGGTGATGAAGAAAGGCCGGTTGCAGCAGTTCGATACTCCGCTCAATATTTACAACCAGCCGGCGAATCGGTTTGTCGCGGAGTTTGTCGGCAGCCCGAGCATGAATTTTATCGAGGGGCGGATCGAGCACGGAACGTTCGTGAGCGACGTGCTCAAGTTTCCGATCGATCGAGCGGACGAAGAGGTGTCGCTCGGCATTCGCCCGGAACACGTTCACGTTTCCACCCAATCGCAGGACGGTGGCATTCCCGCGCAGGTTTACGTGACCGAGTTGATGGGCAATGAGACCTTCGTGTTCTTATCGATTGGCTCGCAGAAACTGATCGCGCGCGCCGCGGCGGATTTCAGGGCCGATGAGGAAAGCACTGTTTGGGTAAGAATCGAAACCGCCAAAGCGCACTTCTTCCTAAAAAGAAATCCACAGATCACACCGATTTAGAACCAAAATCTGTGTAATCTGTGGACGGAATTATTAGGCCTACTGCTTGTTTGGCTGAGGAGTGATGCGCAGGTACGGCTTCGGCGCTCTCCAACCGGCGGGAAACTTCTCTTTCGCCGCTTCGTCGGATACCGAGTTGACGATGATCACATCGTCGCCGTCTTTCCAGTTCACCGGCGTCGCCACGCTGTACTTCGCCGTCAACTGCAATGAATCGATCACGCGCAGGATCTCGTCAAAGTTGCGCCCGGTGCTCGCCGGATACGTGATCATCAACTTAACTTTCTTATCTGGGCCAATCACGAAAACCGATCGCACGGTGAACACGTCGCTGATCTCCGGGTGGATCATGTCGTAGAGTTCGGAAATCTTGTGGTCCGGGTCCGCGATGACCGGGAAGTTCAACTCCGATCCTTGAGTCTCCTTGATGTCCTCGGCCCACTTCTTGTGCGAGTCAGTCGGATCGACGCTCAGGCCAATCACCTTGACGCCGCGCTTGTCGAAGTCCGGTTTGGAACGGGCCACGTAGCCCAGTTCGGTAGTGCAGACCGGCGTGAAGTCTTTCGGATGCGAAAACAAAACGGCCCACCCATCACCAATCCACTCATGAAAATTGATGGGGCCTTCAGTCGTTTCTGCTGTGAAATCGGGTGCTACATCACCTAGTCGTAGAGCCATTTCTATCTCCTTTTCTATCTTGGGAACAGAACGCTTTTACCTCCAACCGCGCAGCCAAGTCAAACGACGAACAGGTGATCATCCGTGTTATCCTTGCGCGAATGAAAATCGCTCTGAACGGCGCCACAACGATGCAGGCTGATCTCGCAACCGACGTGCAAATCGCACAGGCTGCGGGCTTCGATTGCCTGGAAATCTGGGCCGTAAAACTCCGGAAATTTCTCGCTCAACACACGACCGCGGAGCTGAAAGAGTTGCTCGGCAAAGCGGGCGTGCCGCCGTTGAGCATCAACTCAATCGAGCACGTCACGTTTCGTGACTCGGCTGCTTACGAAGGGATCAAGCAACAGTGTGAGGAGTTGAGCCAGGTCGCGGCGGACATCGGTTGTCCTTTCCTGGTGGTGGTTCCCGGGCGGCTGCCGGCGGGCGGCGCTTCGCATGCGGAAGTCATCGACGAATCGGTGCGCGTGTTAACTGAGCTTTGCGACATCGCGGCGCGGCATGACGTCTCGCTCGCGTTCGAGTTTCTTGGCCAAACGGATTGCAGCGTGCAAACACTCGGCCTCGCGCACGAGATCGTTCTCGAGACGGCGCGTCCGAATCTCGGCGTGGTGATCGACAGTTTTCATTTTTACGCAGGTGGCTCGACGATCGAGATGATCGAAACCGTCGATCCGAAACTGATCTGCGTTTTTCATATCAACGACGCTGAAGATCTGCCGCGAGAAGAATTGACCGATAGTCATCGCCTGTTTCCAGGGCTTGGGATTCTGCCGTTGCGTGAAATGACGAGCGCGTTTCGGAAGATTGGTTACGATCGAGTTGCGAGCGTTGAGATCTTCCGGCCTGAGTACTGGGCCTGGAATCCGCTCGAGCTGGCGCGTGAAGCCCACTTAGCGACGAAGCGAGTGATCAATGACTAAGTTAAAGCTCGGCATCATCGGCGCCGGTTATATCGGTGGCGTGCATGCCGGAATTCTTTCACGCGACGAGCGGGTTCAACTCACCGCTGTTCACGACGTGGACCAACAACGCGCCGAAAAGCTCGCGCGGGTTCACGACGCTCGCGTCGCCGCGACAACTGCCGACCTGATCGATCAGTGCGACGCCGTCTACGTCACCGCGCCGAACACGCAACACGTCGCCCTCGCAACAGCCGCACTCGATGCGGGCAAACACGTCTTCTGCGAGAAGCCGCTCGCCATCAATCTCGCCGACGCAAAATCCGTCTGGACCAAAGCCACGGCAACGAAATCCGTGTTCCAGGTTGGACATAACCGCCGCTTTGCTCCCGTTTACTCAACTCTCAAACAACTCCTCTCCGAAACACACACGCCACACTCAGCCCACGTGAAGATGAATCGCGGCGAACTCCTGAATCCCGTTTGGACCGGCGATCCCTCAATCACTGGCGGCTTTCTCTACGAGACGCCGATTCACATGTTCGACCTGATGCGGTTTCTCTTCGATGAGATTGAGAGCCTGCACGCACTTGGATCGACGCACGAGTACAAAGAGATCGACGACTTCTCGGTGCTGCTGAAGTTCGCCAACGGCTTGCATGCAACGCTCGCCACAGCCGCGGACGCAAGCTGGCTGTTTCCCTTCGAACGCGTCGAGGTCTTCTGCCATCACGCGACGCTCGTGACGCGCGAAATGGAAACGCTCGTGTGCAGCACCAACCTCGAAGGCCACTTCACCGAAAGCACGATGCAGCAACTCCCGCGCGAGGAAAAGTGGGGTTACGTGCAGGAAGATCGCGCCTTCATCGACGCCATCAGCAACGGTACTCCCGCACCGGTCACCGCGTTCGACGGCTTGATGTCCGTCGAACTGGTAAACGCTGTTTACGAATCCATCCGCACCAACGCCACCATCATGCTTAAAGAACCTGCGTGATAAGTGCTAATATCGACTTACCCCTACTGACCCCCGTTGTTTTACCCACTATTTTCGGGGCGTTCGTGTCGCAAAATGCCTTTTCACGTCGAGAAGATCGCGCTAAGCCCACGGCTCGGCCGGTTGAACTGCACGCCGAGCTTTACCGCGAAATCTTCGATCACTCGAAACAAGCAATCGCCATCATCGATCCTGACGGTTTCTACCTGCAGCAAAACGGCGCCCATTTCAAGCTCCTCGGCTACCCCGACGACGAGTTGAAAGGCCGAACGCTCG
>Ga0247695_1000150_pt1 | contig 10595 bp, 14 predicted proteins | sample CNK36_metaG_FD_182739 | JGI IMG/M metagenome (GOLD analysis project Ga0247695, IMG submission 182739) | Soil microbial communities from Purdue University Martell Research Forest, Indiana, United States - CNK36 | ecosystem: Environmental > Terrestrial > Soil > Temperate forest > Bulk soil...
CTCAAGCTCGAGCCGCTGAGTGACATCTTCGCTCCGCCGTTGAAGCGCACGACCGAGACCGCGCACATCATTCAGTCGGGCGTGATCAAGGCGCCCAGCGTCGTGCCGTCGCCGGCAGCGATGACGTGGAACCTCGGCGTGATCTGCGGGCTCCCTAAGACCGAAGCCAGGCCCAAGGTCAAGGAGCTGCTCGGCCATCCGGATACCAAGCCGATCGGCGGCGAGTCGTACAACGAGTTCAAGAAGCGCGTCATGACATGGTTCAGGGCGCGAGTGAAGGAAGCCAAGGCCAGTGGCAAGCCGATCCTGATCGTCTGCTCTGGATCCAACCTCCGACTGCTCGGCACGGTGCTGTTCAAGAACCGGGACGAGTTCAATCTGGATGAGGGCGGGCTCGTCAAGCTGACGCAGATCGATGGCAAGTGGCACGCGCAGACACTGATTGGCGACGGCGCTGATCCGGAGGAGATCTCGTGATGACGTCGAACGAGCTACGGGCGCTGATTCAGAAGACGCTCAAGCCGGTGCAACTTTGGTCGCCTGACGCCGAGGAGCTCCTCATGGCGACCGCGGCGCAGGAGAGCCACCTAGGGCAATACCGCCGGCAAACCGGTGGCGGGCCGGCACTGGGGATCTTCCAGATGGAGCCGGCGACGTTCAACGACATCTGGCTGAACTACCTCGCCTATCACAAGAACCTTGAGGCGGACCTGTGCGCGCTGGCGACCACGCAGCCGCCGCGCCCGGTCGAGATGGTCACTAACGACGCGTTCGCCATCCTCATGGCACGCGTGCATTACCTTCGGGCACCGGGGAGCTTGCCGGCTGCCAGTGACCTCGAGGGGCTCTGGGCCTACTACAAGGCGCACTGGAACACCCCGCTGGGCGCCGCCACGCACGATCAGTTCACCAACAACTACAGAATGTTGGTCAACGGAGACGCAAGATGAAGAACGATTGCCGAGACTGGTTCGTGATGCTGCTCGTGGCCGGGGCGTGGATCTTCGCCAGCGTCTACCTGTGGAAGCACGCCAGCACTGCCGATTTCAGTATCTGGGCCGGTGTCTGCGGAACCCTGACCGCGGTCTACCACTGGCTAAACATCAGGGACCAAAAGGAAAAGGATCAGTGACATGAGCGACGAAATAATGATGGACATCCAACGCACTCTCGGCCGCATCGAGCAGAAGATCGACAGCCACGTGGAAGCGTTCGACAAGCATGTCACCATGGACATGGAGGCCTACAAGGCCATCGGTGCGCTCAGGACTGATACGGCGAAGCAGAAGGGTTACATGACGGCCATGGGGGCCATCGGTGGCGTTGTGGTTACTGCGCTAGGATACCTAGTCGATAGGATGTTCGGCCAGCACTAACCCCACGGATACTGAGGTGACTCGTGTTTGATAAAATCTTCGAGATCATCCAGGCGTGCTTCGAGGCGCTGATTCCGTGCGTCATCATCTACCCTTTTGAAAGGGGACTCCTGATCCGGCTCGGGAAGTTCAAGCGCGAGCTGGCCCCCGGCTTCCACTGGTGCTTCCCGCTCCACATCGACGCTGTTCTGCATGAGCACATTACCGTGCGCACGGAACACCTCTCGGGACTCGCCACAACCACAGCGGACGGTAAGAGCGTAGGTTTTGACGCCATAGTCACGTACCGAATATCTAACCTCGAGAAGGCACTCCTCGAGGTGACTGATCTCAAGGACGCGGTCGCAGACACGTGCACCGGGCAGATCGGCACCACACTTGCCGAATCGGACTGGGGCGCCATTTGCCGCGGCGAGGTTCTCGACAATCTTGCTGCAGTATGCCGCAAGCGGGGATGGAAATACGGAGTAGAAATAATCTCTGTTCAGCTGGCGGGCGTAGCGCTTGTACGCAACTTCCGGATCAGTACTGGTCAGTCCCAACCACACGTCACGCATATCGTTCCTAGTCCCGGGATGTAATTTTCCAATTGTAGATCCGGGCCAGAGGATAGCTTTCAAGAGATCTGGGGTCATTGCGATTGCTCTTGCGTCGGGGGCCTACCACTCGATCGACGTCAGTTTCGGCTCTGAAGGGAAGGGGGAGCCCGGAGTCAATATACCTGTCGTCGTCGGGCTTGCGCATGCTAGTTCCCCTTTCAGTTTCTCGGCCACACGTATCTGCGCAGCCACCTGCTGCTCTCCTTTGAAGTCTAGTAGCGCTACGGCTTCTTCGTCAATCGTGCCCTCAGAGACGATATGATGAATGCAAACCGTTCTTCCAGTACGCCGATGTCCTCCGGCGATGCGACCGTTAAGCTGGTCATAGAACTCTCGGTTGTTTGTGAATCCGAACCATACCAGGTTTTCGGCCCCCGAGAGGTATAGGTCATTGAGACCGTGGCCTGCGCTTGCAGGATGCATGATTCCATAGTCGATTTCTCCTTTGCGCCATGCGTCGAGGGACGCGTTGGACCTAAGGACAGCGAGCTTGCCAAGACGCCGGGGGAAAGATGCGAACACTCGTTCCACGTCGTGGACATATCCGTACCCTATGATGACCGGCTTCGGGAGGCTTTCGAGGAGTTCCCAGAGCGCCTCGAGCTTCTGGTCGTGGATCTTGTGCCACTTGTGCTCGGAGTCGTAGATCGCCCCGTTTGCCATCTGAAGTAGCTTTCCCCATAGAACTCCAGCATTAACTGCACTGATCGGTTGATCTCCCACTCCTTCAAGAACGCTGGTCCGTACCATTTTGCGGTAAAGGGCCATTTCGGACTTCGTGAGCTGGACCTTGACGAAGTTGGTCGGCGCAGGAGGTTGGGCATCTCGCATGACGTGGAAGACGTCGGAGATGAGGGCGTCGATCTTGACTGGCGATCCGGGGAGGATCTCTCTGCTCGGGATGCCATCTCTTACCTCACACTTGAAGAAATTCTCGTGATAAGCCGTTTCAGTGCGGCCCAGGCGCTGGCCCTGATCAATGAGATAGAGCTGCGCCCAGAGATCGGTATAGCCGTTGGGCATGAGCGATCCCGTGAGAAGCCAGCAACGAGAGAAGAGGCGACGCAACCGCCGCAGTGACTTGAATCGCTTGGAGGACTGATGTTTGAAGCTCTGACATTCGTCGACGATAACGAGGTCCCACGGCCAGCGCCGGTACTGCTTCTTGTCTTTGATGAATTGTTCTCCCAACCAGACGACATTGTCTCGCGTGATTGTGTAAACGTCCGCATCCACATCCATCGCTCGTAGGCGCTGTTCTCGGCTTCCAACAATGCGCGAGACACGTAATCCTTGGAGGTGCTCCCACTCTTGGGCTTCTGTGTGCCAGACGCGCTCGGCCACCAGTCGGGGGCCAATGACCAGGACTCGCCGGATATCGAATCGTTCAAGCAGCTGCTTGACGGCGGTGAGGGCTGAGACTGTTTTTCCAACGCCGACATCCGCCCAGAGGCCGCAAGCTTCTTTGCTCTGTAGGAACTCAATTGCACTACGTTGGTCATTGGTCAATTGCCTTTCGAGTTTCAACATACAAAGCCGCCTTCCGCATGAGTTCGGGATCATCATTGAGCCAGCCGATGCCCCGATTGCACTTCCCGCAAAGCCAGCCCCGGAACGCGCCGGTGCTGTGGTCGTGATCGAGATGGAGGCTCTTGTCGCCTTTGTCCTTGCCGCAGAGTTCGCAGCACTGTGTTTCTGGGTACGGCGGGGCAGGCAGCCCCCGCAACCGTCGGTGCCTCGCCCGATAATGCGCCAGCTTTTCGGGGGAGAGCTTGGCGTACCAAGCACGACTCATGGCTCGGTAACGCTCGCGGTTCTTCTCCTTCCACTCCTTGGTCAGGCGCCGAGCATTAGCCACGTCTCTCATGCTGATCGCTCGTAAGCTGCGAGAATCTTTTTAAAGTGCCCAAGGTTGTCGCACCAATCTACTTTAAGCCCGGCGGCCACCATGGCCTTCATCTCTAGCCATTGGAGTTCGGTGGGCTTGTTTCCGGGGAGCTTGAACTCGACCCAGAAGACGACTCCGTGCTTGGCGAAGAGTCGGTCGGGATGGGATCGGCGTCCGGGGCCTTTGTACTTGCGGCAGAACCAGCCCGCAGTTTTTGCCAAGCGGCAGCACGCTTGCTCCAACTCGCTTTCGAGTCGATAGATTCTTTCTTCACTTGCGATACCTCTTTCCACGGTGCATCTCTATTGCTAGGGGGAAGCCCTCGGCCCAATCCGGTACTGCGCACATGACCTGCTCTACGCTCTGGTCGGAGAGAATGCCCTCATGGTACTCCAAGACCGGCTCATCGTGCACGTGCATCACGATCGGAGCCTTGAGCATGTCGAACCGCAGCATGGCGTCGGCGAGGAGGTCGCGGCAGCCCGCCTGCGTCTCGTTCTCGCAGGTCTTGCCCCCGTAGGTGGCCGTGTCGCCGTAGAGCCGGGTGTCCGTGTCGACGCCACGGTAGTGCAGCGCGTTGTCCCTGATGTACGGCTTGAAGTAGCGGACCTTGCGGCCCGATGGCAAGCGCATGATCAGGAACTGGCCCTCGACCTTGAACATGAGGCGCTTCTGCGCCACGTCGTAAATCTTCCCGGGGTTGGCCACGGCGTTGAGGCCGGCTTCCTTGAGCTGCCACCAGCCGCGGACGATCTTGGGGTGCGCCTCGCGCCACATCAGCTTGACGGCCTCGCAGGCGACCCACGTGTTCGCTGGCAGGTCACCAACGCGGCCCTGCTGCGCCATGAATTCGTAGTTGTGGAGGGCTTGGTCTTGGATGGACCGCGGCGCCTGTTCGAAGGCCGGGATCAGGTCCTCCAGATTGAGGCCATATGTCTTCGCCATCTTGACGAGGGCTCCGACGCCGCCTTCGTAGCCCATGGAGAGGTCGAGTACCTTTCCAATAAGGAGCTGAAGCTTGGTGATGGTAGTAGGGTCAACGCCGAAAGCGCGGCCATATACCACAGCGTACGGCTTTGGTCCCGTGCCGGCGTCGAACTGGCGATACGCATCGAGCTTCCACTCCTCCCCAAACATCCAAGCGTTCCAGCGGGACTCGATTCCCGAGAAGTCGGGGAACACGAGCTCGTGGCCTTCTTTTGCAATCAGGAGACCCCGCATGCAGGATGCAAACACTTTCATCGGATCGACGCCAGGATATAGCGCACGAATCCAATCGAGATCGCGGGCGCGGCACGCCTCGATCGCCGCATCCGGGTCGGGGATCACAGACCGGAACATGTTGTGGAGCTGGACGATCACCGCTGACCAGCGGCCGGTGCCTGCGGCTTGGTAGAGGAACATCCCGCGGATGCGGCCGTCCTTGCAGACGGCGTTGCGCATGGCCGTAACCTTGCTAACGGCTTTCATGCCGTATGTGCCATAAAGTGCGATTATGCTCTTTACTGCATGCGGCACGGCCGGGTCCGCCTGCATGCGGCGGACGGTATCTGCTTGCAGGTTCTCCAGCTGCGGGTAGCCGTTGGCGCGGATCCACGCCGCGAGCTGCGCGTGCTGGGTGGGCCCGATGCCAGTCAGCTCCTTGCACTTCGCCTTGAGCTGCTCCTTGTACGTGTCGATCAGATGCTCGAGGTCGGCTAGTGCGTCGAGATCGATTTGCACGCCTCGATCGTTGATAGCCTGGTCGAGTTCCCAGATTCGCTGCTCTTTTGGCGACATCTCGGGCAGGACTGCGTCCACGCAGCGCTCCGCACGAACGTCGTCAGCACAGTACGGGACAAGTGTAAGGAAGCGCTCTCGCTCCTCAACAATGGTCGGACGCGTGCCGTCAGCTCGCGGCTTACACAGGTAACGCATGGCGTTGACGCCGGCGACCCGCTTCTTGATCGGGGTGTTGAGCTCATTAGCGGCATCCTCCAGCCCCCCGGGTAGCGAGCAATAGCGTGAGCGCGCCATGGAGCAGCGCATCTGTTTGATTTCGAGCTTGGGGAAACCGTACCTCTGGCCTGCGGGGCCATTGAGCACGGCGCGCTCGAAGGCGGCGTTCCAGCAGTGGACCTCTTTGCCTTCCTGTATCCACGCGGCCAGCTCGGTAGGGATGCCCGCGCTACCGCACAGGATCTGGCCATCGACATCGGCCACCTCGAAAGCGAAGCTGGCATCGGCGGACGGGATCCACGTGGATACGGGGCCGTCATCGATCGCCCAGCAGACGCACAGCAGGTCCGTGCTCTCGTCCTCGGCGTAGCGGTAGAGGCCCGCCGTCTTGAGGTTGACCCGGCTGAACGTCTCGATGTCGAGGGTGAGCTTCACCGTGTACTCCACCAGTTGAATACTCTCCGCACGATAAAGCTGCGGATGAATGAGACCGCGGTGAGTACCACGGTCAGCCAGAAGCTTGTCTTGGGCGATAGGCCAACGGCCATGTTGGCGTACCAGCCGATGCCTGCGCCGAGGACCGTGCTGACGGTCACCTCAGTGAGGCTTTGTAGTCTGGTTTGCATGAGGAAGATGGGGGCTGCAGCGGCGTATTTAAGAAACCCTGCTGGCCTTCAGGCACGCGGGTCTCGGCTTCCGCAGCCCCCAAACCTGTTAGTCGTCGAACGCGCTCGTCGCGGTGGTGGCCTGTGCCGGCTCGTCTTCGAGGGCTTGGAAGCCCGCGTCGTCCACCTCATCCGTGCGGAACGGCTCGTTGTCGGACACGAACTGCACGCCGCGGAGGTTGGAGCCGATCAGCTTGCCAGTCTCCTGCGCGCTCTTGCCCATCAGCAGCCAGAGGTTGATGCAGCCCTTCACGTTCGCGCCGTCGTACGGGAACTGCGGCTCGCCCTTACGAACCTTGGCGCCCGTGCGATTGCGGATGTCGGGACGGAACCGGGAGTTGTTGGCAGCAACGATGAAGTTGCCTTTGTACCCGGCGTATTCCTTGGTGTCCCCATCGAGGAGGCAGAAGTTGCGAATGCCATCCGGCTCGTTCTTGGGATCGTTGAGGTCGAGCTTCGGAGTGCCGGGAACGAACTTCACGGCGAGCTTCTTGATCGTCAGGGCGACCTTTCCGTAGTGCTCCTTGGAGAGTGCCGCGGCGGCCTCGAGGATCTTCTTGATGTCGGCAGCCTGCTTGGCGTCCGTCGGGTCGAGCACGAACGCGCTCTCCCACCGGGGGTCCTGTCCGGGCTTGAAGGGTTTCGGCTCATCCAGTACCGGGTATCGCAGCCGGGCCGAGAACATGATGTCCGGGCTCTGCGGGCTCTTGAGTTCTGATGCCATGTCTACTCCTCGTCGTCTAGGTTGGTAAAATCAACTTGGGACAAATTGGTCATTGCTGGTCTTGGATCTTCGGGGCTTGCAAGTTTCGGTCGGCCGGGAGGCTTCACGACAAGATCTCCTAAAATCTTCTTGAAGCGCGGCTTGCCCATCAGTTTCTCAAGCTGGCTCGGCGAACGCAACTTCTTTTCGAAGGCATCGTCCGGGCTCACGCGCTTGACCACTGCGTCCTTGTCGGAGAACGCGCGGTTGCTGCGCCCCTCGACGAGCTTCCACCCGCCGACGTCTTTGCCGGATACGAGATCGGCAATCACGCCTTTCTCGAAATCCGCCAGCCAGGATTTAATGACGCCCAGCTTGGGCAGGATCGCAGCCTTCTCGGCGGGATCGAGAATCTGGCTCTTGGGTTCGGGTGCGTCAAGGTTCCCGAAGGCCACCGTGAGCCCGACGTTCGCGCGCACAGCGCAGTCCCGCTTGAACTTGCAGAACTGGCACCACTCCCCGGCTTGGAATTCCGTTCCGGCTTTGATCTTCTCCAGCACCGGGACCAGCGTGGCCCGGGCCCAGCGGCGGACGTCGGCGGCGCTGATGCGCCATGCGTCCTTGTGGTCCAGCCGCGGCTGGTGAATACCCAGCTCGAATTCTTGGATGTCTTCCATCCAGTGCGTGCCGAGCACGCCGAGCGCCTGCATGAGCAGCTGCTCGTTGTCCTTCGCCCAGACTTGCACGCCCTTGCCGAACTTGAGATCGCGCAGCGTGCAGAGGCCGTCCTTGATCATGCCGCGGTCGACCCAGCCGAAGCCGCCGGGCACCCACTCCTCGTAGGAGACCTTGATTTCGGAGAACGACACGTCCGCCGGCACCTCGGCGCACCACTCAAGGTACTCATTTACGGCGCCAGCGAACTCCTCGGTCACCCCGAATTTGTGCTTGCCGACTACGATGATGCGCCCGAGAAAGTCCATCGGGTGCATGTTGTGCTTGAAGCAGTGGTCGGCGAGCCAGTGGGCCGCGGATCCCTCCGCGGCAAACACCGACTCCTCGTCCGTCTTACCCTTACTGGCGTTGACGCTGCCCGGGCAGTTGATCCACCGCGGAGCCCCGGAGGGGCCCAGCGGGCTATGCTCGACCGGCTGCACTACGATATCGTTGTTCAAGTCCAGTCCTTCCAGTTAACGAACTTGCCGGTTCCCTGCCGCCACGCGGTGCTGGTGTCGTCGAACGGATAGAAGCCCCACGAGCTTTGCTTCGGGCCCGTCAGCACGATCGTCCACCACGGCGCGTGCGCCCGACTGGCCCACCACCATTGCCGGCCCAGCACGAAGTGCTCGTAGTTCGCCGGCCGGTAGTGGAAGCGCCACGCAGTGACATTGCGCATGCACGGCCGGGCGGGCTTTCCCTTGTGATAGACGAGTTCAATGTACGAGGTCAGCGGGAATGTGATGAACCACCACGGGTGCGTATGCGATGCGCGATCGTCATCGCCTCGCCAGAAGCGATGTAGGCGGAGAGTGTACCCAGCCACATACAGGATCCACCGATCCAGATACCGATCACCGTTGATGAGCACCGTGGATCGGTCGAAGCCAAATCGACGCCCCAGCACATCGAAGCCGACAAACCAGCCAACCGCCCCTCCTCTGCCGAAGGGGCTGTATATGTAGCTGGCATTGCGGATCAGCTTGCGGCGTTGCATTCGTTGATCACCTTGGCGCGATCCGCCTCGGCGAGACTGCCCAGCGTCCCGGTCTTGGCGTACTTCGCGAGGATCTTGCGGGCCTCGGTGGCGTCGCCGCCATCGCGGTTCTGTCGCGCCGTCAGCGCAGCGCGCACGTCATCCACGCTCGGCAACTTGGACTCCGGCGAGGTACCAGATGCGGGCGTACTTGCGGCCTCTTTTGCTGTTGATTCGCTTGCAGTTGACGTAGAGGACGTAGCTGCCGGTGGCTCCGATGCGGCTGGCGTCGAAGCTGACGACGCCTTTGCGGCCTTCGCCTTTACTGATGTCGCCGGTTTCGAAGCGGATTTCGATGAGTCCTCGAGGAAGGCGAGAACTTTCGCTGCGCCCTCGACCAGCTCGTCTGCCGTCTTGCTGACGCATATCGCCAGCTCGACTGCCTTGATTCTCAGATCGCTCATTGGAACTCCTTGGTGGATTATATCTAGGTGTCTTGGTTTCGGTAAAAGGTTTCTCGGGTGGCTTGTACGCCCACCGGCGTCTTACAGCCAGTGGGGGTTTTCTAGTGTCCATGTGACAGTCTTGAATAAGGCCTGCTGGAACGTCGCTGGCGGTCGCCAGCCCATGCGCGCAAGTTTGCTACCGTCGAGCGCGTAACGCAAGTCGTGCCCGGGCCGGTTGCCGTCCCCGGTCAGCTCGTACCGCAAGCCCTCGCTCATGATGAAAGCGATGCTCTTGGCCAGCTCGGCGTTGTCCACCTCGCGCTCGCCGACGATATTGTACTTGTCGCCGGGCACGCCATTCTGCAGCACGAACAGCACCGCGTCGGCCACAGCCTTGGCGTGAATGTAGAACCGCGAGCCGGCCTTCGTGCGCTCCGGGTTGGAGTGGATCTGCACCGTTTCGCCGTCGCGGATCTTGCGGATGGTGCTCGGGATGAACTTCTCGGGGTGCTGCCGCTCGCCCATGACATTCATGGTGTGCGTGATCAGCGCGGGCACGCCGTAGGTATTGTGGAACGCGATCGCGAGTTCCTCGCCTCCAGCCTTGCTAGCACTGTAGGGGTTAGTTGACTTGTATCGATCCCATTCTTTGTAAGCAACGCCCGGAGGAGCGCTGCCGAAGACCTCATCAGTAGAGAAGTAGAGAAGCCGCCCGCAGCCAACTTGTCGAGCGTAGTTAAGTAGGTTGCAAGTGCCAACGACGTTCTCTTCGACAAACGAGAGCGGGTCCGCGATGCTGCGGTCGACGTGCGTCGCCGCCGCGAGGTGGATGATGTGGTCAAAGGGGCCTCCTAGCTGGCTGACGAGCTGCCCGTTGAGCGGTGCGCGCAGGTCGTGATAGAAGAAGCGGACGCGCGGGTTCTTTACCGCGCCAACCTCGGCCAGGCGATTCAGATTGCCGGAGATGTCGAGGCGGTCGATCAGCGTCAGGTCCCAGTCGGTGTAGTTGAGCAGCTCCTCGACGAGGTGGTGCCCGATGAAGCCAGCGCCGCCGGTGATAAGGGCTTTCATGCTGTGTTCCTCTCCCGCTTCTCGATGAGCAGCTGCAGCTCCGCGCGCAGGCGCCAGATGGCCTTGGCCAAGTGGTAGGTTCCGTCGGTGTCCATGATCTGGCCCGTGCCGTGATCGAAGATATGCCGGAACGCTTTGTTCAGGTGGTCCGTGCTCTTCTCGCGGGCCCAGTGCATCTTCGTGCCGGGGTTGTGCTGCTTGTTGCCTTCCCATGCG
>Ga0247695_1000152_pt1 | contig 10458 bp, 7 predicted proteins | sample CNK36_metaG_FD_182739 | JGI IMG/M metagenome (GOLD analysis project Ga0247695, IMG submission 182739) | Soil microbial communities from Purdue University Martell Research Forest, Indiana, United States - CNK36 | ecosystem: Environmental > Terrestrial > Soil > Temperate forest > Bulk soil | place...
GGCGGTGGCGGGAGCCGTGATCCCGGCGGCCGCGCGCAAGGCTGCCGCCTTGTCGGTGCGCTCCCACGTGAAGTCGTGCTCGTCGCGTCCGAAGTGGCCGTACGCCGCCGTCTTCGCGTAGATCGGTCGGCGCAGGTCGAGGTCGCGCAGAATCGCCGCCGGGCGCAGGTCGAAATGCTCGCGGATCAGCTCCTCGATCCGCGAAGCCTCGACGTGCTCCGTGCCGAACGTCCGCACCGCGACCGAGACCGGATGCGCGACGCCGATCGCGTACGCGACGTTGACCTCGCAGCGGTCGGCGAGCCCCGCGGCGACCACGTTCTTCGCCACGTAGCGGGCCGCATAGGCCGCCGAGCGGTCAACTTTCGTCGGATCCTTGCCCGAGAACGCGCCGCCGCCGTGGCGGGCCGCGCCGCCGTAGGTGTCGACGATGATCTTGCGGCCGGTCAACCCAGTGTCCCCCATCGGGCCGCCGATCACGAACTTGCCGGTCGGGTTGACGTAGACAAAGTCCCGGTCCTGCAGGCGCCGCTCGTCGTACAGGTCGCCGGGCAGGATCGGGCGGAGGACGCGCTCGACCAGGTCGGGCTTGATCAGCGTCTGCGCGTCGCAGCCGTCGGCGTGCTGGGTAGAGATGAGGATGCGCTCGATCTCGACCGGCGTGTGCCGGCCCTCGTCGTCGACCTCGTACCGCACCGTCACCTGCGCCTTGCCGTCGGGCCGCAAGTAGGGCAGGTCGCCGACCTTGCGCACCTCGGCAAGGCGCTTGCAGATCTTGTGGGCGAGCATGATCGGGAGCGGCATCAGCTCAGCCGTCTCGTTCGAGGCGTACCCGAACATCATCCCCTGGTCGCCGGCGCCGACCCGGTCGAGCGGATCGTCGTCGGACGGGTCGTGCTGCACCTCGTAGGCGGAGTCGACGCCCTGCGCGATGTCCGGCGACTGTTCGTCGAGCGCGACCACGACGCCGCAGGTGTGCGCGTCGAAGCCCCACTCCGAGTGGGTGTAGCCGATCTCGGCGATCTTCTTGCGGACGAGCGCCGGGATGTCGACGTAGGTGTCGGTCGTGATCTCGCCTGCGACGACGACCAGGCCGGTCGTGATCAGCGTCTCGCAGGCGACGCGGCCGGAGGCGTCGTCCGTGAGCACGGCGTCCAGCACCGCGTCGGAGATCTGGTCCGCGACCTTGTCGGGATGCCCCTCGGTGACCGATTCCGAGGTGAAGAGGAACTCTCGAGCCGCCATTCCGGCGCGCAAGGCTACTTGATCTCGAGGAACGCGTCGAAGGTGCGCTCGCTGTTCTGGCCTTCCGACCAGGCGAGCAGGGAGCGCAACGGCCGCAGGTTTTCGGTCACGTTCGAGGGAAGGCTCTGCCCCGAAAGGCCCGCGAAGCCCTCGATCAACGGCAGCGCGTTCTTCAGGTCGACGTAGAAGACGCCGCCGGTCGAGTCCGGCATGCCGGCGGCCGACTTCGCGTCTTTGAAGTCCGCGCTGTCGGTGAGGCTCCCGGCCGAGCCGAAGTCGGAGATGCCGTTCAGGCCGGTGGTCAGGATCAGCTTTCCGTCGACCGACCCGTAATGGATCGCGAACCGGCCGAAGGTGACCGTCTTCACGTCGTGCCCGCCCTGCGTCCCGCTCCGGACCCGGGTGCCGGCCTCGGTGGCGAGACGGGTCATCAGCTTGTCGACGGTCTCGAGCGCCTGGGTCGGGTCGGTCGGCTGCAGTGCGAGCGTCAGCTCGGGGATGACCGCGCTCGAGCGGGCGTAGAAGGCGACCTCTCCGTCGAGCAGGCCGAAGAGCTGGTCGGCGGTGACGCCGTACTCGCGCTCGAGCTGCTTCGCGACCTGAGCGAACTGCGGTGTCGCCTCGAGCTTCTGCAACTGCTGCGCCGTGCCCGAGCCGAGGAAGTCGAACGCCGCGAACGCGTCGCTCGGGATCCCGTCCAGAAGCTTCGAGGCGAACTCCCCGCCGCCGAGGTTGCCGCCGCTCGACGCTCCCCGAAGGCGCAAGCCGTCGGCCTCGGCGCTCAGCGACACGGCGAGGTACTTCAGGCCCTGAAGCCCGAGTGCCGACGGGTCGACGCCGGACGTGCCGCTCGGCGTCCGCTGCTTGACGAGTTGGTTCAGCTGAGGACCATCGAGGTACGCGCGGACGAGCGTGTCGCCGGGAAGCTTGCCCATCGCCGCGGTGAACGAGTCGGACTTCGAGAGCGGCTCGCCGGAGCCCTTGAGCACGGCGTCGACGTAGCTCTGCTTGTCGGCGATCGCCCACCAGCCGTCGCCGAGGTCGCGCGTGACCGGCTGCGTGGAGCCCTTGTTCGCCTTGGTCGCCAGCTGCTTGAACTTTGCGGGGTCGTCGGGCTTCGTGATGCCGACGAGCTCGTTAGTGGTGCCGTTCGCCGCGACGGCGACGTCGACCTCCGGGCCAAGTGCCGGCTTCACGTCACGCTCGTAGTCGAGGCCGTCGTTCGCGAGCGACCCCTTGAGCTGCTGCAGCCAGCGGTCGTGCGCCGGGAACTTCTGCCAGAGCTTGTCGAACTGCTGCCACTGATCAGAGCCGAGGTCGCCGTCGATCGCGGCGAATGCGAGCACGTCGGAACGCACCAGCGACGCGCCGGCCGGTACGGAGCCGCCGCCCGGGGAGCTGCTGCTCGACCCGCTGCCGCACGCGGCGAGCACGAGCGCGAGGCTCGCGAGGAGAACGGCTGGCAGGAAACGGCGTCGCATGGTCACTCCCGGGTTGGCTGACGGCCCATCAGATTTGCGGCTAGCTCGTACAAATCCTGCCCGTCGAGGACGCGACACACACCCTCCGTTATAGGTAATTCGACTCCGACGCCCCGAGAGAGTTCCCGGAGCACCGGAGCCGTCGTCAGGCCTTCGACGGTGCCGATCTGGGCCGCCGCCTCGTCCGGCGAGGTGCCCTGGGCGATCAGCTCGCCTGCCTGGCGGTTGCGGCCGTGCCGGCTCCAGCACGTGACGATCAGGTCGCCCATGCCGGCGAGGCCAGAGAAGGTCTCGGCGCGGGCGCCACAGGCCTCACCGAGGCGCGCCATCTCGGCCAGGCCGCGCGCGATCAGGGCCGCCTTCGCGTTGTCGCCGAGCCGCAGGCCGTCGACGCCGCCGGCCGCGAGCGCGATCACGTTCTTCGCGGCCGCGCACAGCTCGACGCCGACCAGGTCGTCGTTCACGTAGACGCGGAACGCCATCGAGTTGACCGCCTGCTGCAGCTCCTCCGCAAGCCGGGCGTTCTCGCTCGCGATCACGGCCGCCGCCGGCAGGCCCTCGGCGACCTCCTCCGCGAAGTTCGGGCCCGACAGCACGGCGAAGCCGCGTCGCTCGACGAGCTTCGAGAGCCGCCCGCCGCTCTGCGGGTCGAGCCCTTTCGTCAGGCTGAGGACGGGCGCCGCGCCGGGTAGCTCCAGCACGACCTCGGCGAACGCCCGGCTCGGCACCGCGACCACGTGCAGGTCGACGCCGGCGAGGGTCGGGTCGTCGAGCGTCGTCGCCGAGACGCCGCTCAGGTCGACGTCCGGCAGGTAGCGCGGGTTGCGGCCGGTTTCGTCGATCTCGCGCGCCTGCTCGGGGTCGCGGGTGGCGAGCGTCACGTCGTGCCCGCGCCCGGCGAGCAGTGACGCGAACGCCGTCCCCCACGCCCCGGCTCCGGCGACCGCGGCCCTCATGTGCGGCGGACGAAGTCGATGGACACAGGCACGCCCTCGAGCTCGAAGCGCTCGCGCAGCTGGTTCTCGACCCAGTAGCCGTAGTCGCGGGTCACCAGCCCGGGATCGTTCACGAAGAAGCGAAAGCGCGGCGGCCGCTGCTGCACCTGCGTGCCGTAGAGGAGGTTCAGGCGCCGGCCGTTGCGCGACGGCGGCTCGCGCGCCTCGCGCAGCTCGGCGAGGAAGCGGTTCAGCTCGCCCGTGGAGATCCGCGCCACATGCTTTTCGAACTGCTCCTCGATCCGGTCGAGCAGGCGCGAGATGCCGCGGCCGGTCTTGGCGCTGACGGTCACCATCGGCGGTCGCTGGCGAAGGCGCGACGCGATCCGCGGCCGCACGTCCTCGATCGCCGTCTCGGTGATGTCCCACTTCGACAGGACGACGATCGTCGAGTCCTGCGCCTTGCGCGCGACGTCGGCCACGGCGAGATCCTGGTCGACGAGGCCCTCCGAGGCGTCGACGAGCACGAGTGCGACGTCGGCCCGCTCGGCTGCGGCGAGCGCGCGCAGCTCCGAGTAGTACTCGATCCCCTGCCGCTGTTTGCGCTTGCGGCGCATGCCTGCCGTGTCGACGAGGACGAAGGTGCGTTCGCCGCGGCGGAGGACGGTGTCGATCGCGTCGCGGGTCGTGCCGGGCGTCTCGGAGACGATCACGCGCTCCTCGCCCAGCAGCGCGTTCAGCAGGCTCGACTTACCGACGTTCGGCCGGCCGAGGATGGCGACACGGATTGCCTCTGCGCCGACCTCCTGCGGGCCGCTGCCCGGCAGCATCGTGATCACCGCATCGAGCAGGTCGCCCGTCCCGTGTCCGTGTTGCGCCGAGATCGGAATCGGGTCGCCGAGCCCGAGCCGGTGGAACTCGAGCGCGAGCGCGTCCTGCCGTGGGTCGTCGATCTTGTTGGCGAGGAGCAGCACCGGCTTGCGCGCACGGCGGAGGATCGCCGCCAGCTCTTCGTCGCCCGGCATCACGCCCACTCTCGCGTCCACGACGAACAGCACCAGGTCGGCCTCGGCGATTGCGGTCTGCGCCTGCTCGGCGATCGACCGGGTGATCGGCGTCTGGTCGGCGATGTCGACGCCGCCGGTGTCGATCAGACGGAAGCGGCGGCCGTTCCAGTCGGCGACGATCTCCTTGCGGTCGCGCGTCACGCCTGGCGTCTCGTGCACGACCGCGTCGCGCGATTCCGTCAGGCGGTTGACGAGGGTGGACTTCCCGACGTTCGGGAAGCCGACGACGGCCACCGTACCCGCGAGCGGCGGGGCGGCTTCGGCGGGGGCGTCCGAGTGCTCGTCGTGATCCGCAGTTGCCACGCGGCGATGTTAGGCGCCGCCCGTGCCCCGTGGCGGTTCCGTCACCGTGCCTGACACCGTTCGAACCGCTGGAAACGCCTGCAAGCGGGTCGCTTGTGGAACGTTCATGACGTTTCTGTTTGCTTGCCTGACCCCCGCGCAGGCTGCGTGACGGCACGCGTCAGGCCGGCTGGCGCGCGCGGACCAGTTCTTCGATCCGGCCCACGACGTCCTCGACGTCCAGCTCGGTGGTGTCGATCTGGATCGCGTCCTCGGCGGGACGCATGCGGGCCGCATCGCTCTGGTCGCGCAGCCGCAGGTCGGTGGCGAGCACGTCGGCGCCGATCTCCGGCCGCTCCGCCAGCCGCCGGCCCGCGCGGACGTCGCGGTCGGCGTTCAAGTAGACCTTCACGGCGGCGTCGGGCGCGACGACCGTGCCGATGTCACGGCCCTCGATCACGACGTTGCCGTCGTCCGCAAGCTCGCGTTGTCGCTCACGCATGACCTGCCGCACCGGCTGGTGCCGGGCGACGACCGGCACGAGACTGTCGATCTCGGCCTTGCGGATCGAGGAGGTGACGTCCGTGTCGGCGATCGTGACCCGGCCCCGCTCGTCGAAGCTGACCGGGTTGGCGGCCGCCAGCTGCCCGAGTTCGTCCCCGTTCGCCAGCGGGATCCCACGCTGTCGCGCCAGCCAGGTCAAGGCGCGGTACATCGCCCCGGTGTCGAGATAGCGGAAGCTCAGCCGCTCGGCGAGTTGCCGGGCGACCGTGCTCTTGCCGGCACCCGCCGGCCCGTCGATGGCGACGATCATCGTTGTGTGACCGAGTCCAGCAGCTCGAAAAACCCGGGGAAGCTTACAGCGACCGCCTGCGGGTCTCCGAGCTCGACGCCGTCGCGGGAGACGAGGCCCGCGACCGCCCCCAGCATCGCGATCCGGTGGTCGCCGCGCGAGTCGATCGACCCGCCGCGGAAGCGGGTCGGCACGCCTCGCACCGTGAAGCCGTCCTCGGTCTCCGCGATCCGCACACCGACGCCGCGCAGCGACGACGTCACCGTCTCGATCCGGTCGGTCTCCTTCACGCGCAGCTCGCGCGCGCCCTCGACCTTGCTCACTCCGCGCGCGCACGCGGCGGCGAGAGCGAACAGCGGCAGCTCGTCGACCAGGAGCGGCACCTCCTCGGCGGTCACGGCCGTCGCGGTGAGCTCGGCCGACCGCACCTCGAGGTCGCCGACGGGCTCCCCGCCGCTCTTGTGCCGGTGGAAGATCGTGATGCGCGCGCCCATGCGCGCGAGCACGTCGAGCAGGCCCGTCCTGCGCGGATTCAGGCCGACGTCGTGGATCGTCAGCTCCGACCCGGGCAGCAGGCTCGCGGCGACGACGAACGGCGCGGCCGCCGAGAAGTCGCCGGGGACGACGACTTCGCCGAGGCGCAGGCGCTCCGCAGGCCCGACGGAGATGCGGCGCTGGTGCCGGCGCACGGTCACGCCCGCCGCCTCGAGCATCAGCTCGGTGTGGTCACGCGTGGGCAGCGGCTCGACGACCGTCGTCCGGCCGGCGGCGTAGAGGCCGGCGAGCAGGACGCACGATTTGACCTGGGCACTCGCGACCGGCAGCTCGTAGCGAATGCCCTTGAGCTCACCGCCCTCGATCGTGAGCGGCGGCGTGCCGTCCGTCGTCTCGACCCGCGCTTGCATCAGCCGCAGCGGCTCGGCGATGCGCTCCATTGGCCGGCGGCCGAGCGACTCGTCGCCCGCCAGCTCGAAGCGGCCGCGCTGCCCGGCGAGGATCCCTGCCAGGAGCCGAAAGGTCGTGCCCGAGTTGCCGCAGTCGATCGGCTCGACCGGTTCGCGGAGACCGCGGAGGCCGGCGCCCTCGACGCGGAGCGCGTCCACGTCATCGTCGTGGACGGTCACGCCGAGCGCGCGAACGGCAGCGATCGTCGACTCGGTGTCGGCCGAGCGCCCGAAGCCGCGGACGGTCGTCTCGCCCTCGGCGATCGTGCCGAGCAGGACCGACCGGTGCGAGACGGACTTGTCGCCCGGCACCGCGATGTGGCCGCGCAGCGACGCGGCCGGATCGATCTTCATTCGCCGAGCACCGGCGAGACGACGACGCCGTAGCCCTGCGACTCGAGCAGTGTCGCCGCGCGCTCGGCCTCCCCGGCGCCGGTGACGAGCAGCGTCAGCGTGCCGCCGCGCTCCGGCGAGACGTGGTGGAGCTCGAAGTCCTCGATGTTGATTCGCTGGGCGCCGAGCGCCTGCGTAATGCCTGCGAGCACGCCCGGGCGGTCGGGCACGTGGACTCGCAGCTGGTGCAGCTCGCCGGGATCCGGGAACGCCTGCTCGAGCATCCGGCGACGATTGCCGGAAGCCTCGCCGATCCAACGCGCGATGAAGCCCGCGTCGCGCGCCTCGAGTGCGGCCTCGAGCTGCTCGAGTCGGCGGCGGTGCTCGCCGAGCGCGCCGCGGAGCGCCTCGGTGTTCTCGAGGAAGATGTCGACCCAGATCCGCGGGTTTGCCCCGGCGACGCGGGTCATGTCGCGCAGCGAGCCGCCGGCTGCGGCGAGCGGTTCGTGGCCCTCGATGCGCGAGGCGCCCGCCTGGTTGACGAGCAGATTGGCGAGGGCGTGCGGCAGGTGGCTCGTGACCGCGACCAGCTGGTCGTGCGCCTGCGGGTCGATCGCCACGGGCGTCGCGCCGAGCCCGGAGACGAAGCCGTGCACGAGGCGGTAGCGCTCCGGGTCGGTGTGCGCCGTGGGCGTCAGGAACCAGGTAGCGCCGTCGAAGAGGTCGGCCGTGGCGTGCTCGGGGCCGTGGGCCTCGGAGCCGGTGACCGGATGGCCGCCGACGAAGTTCGGGCTGGTCAGGGCTTCGCCGAGATTCGACTTGGTCGAACCGACGTCCGTGACCGTGACTTCCGCGCCGACCGCCTCGCGGAGGACCGAGCCGAGCGCGATCACCGGCACGGCTACGACGACAAGCTCGCTGTCGGCGAGCAGCTCGTCAGCCGCGATCGCGGTCTGGTCGACCGCGCCACGCTCGCGGGCCGCCTCGGCGACGTTGTCGTAGAAGTCGTAGCCCTCGACGAGCGGGACACCCGCCCGCTTGGCGGCGAGCCCGACCGACGCGCCGATCAGACCGGTGCCGATGATCCCGAGCCGCTTGACCTCCACCGGCCCAGGCTAACCGCGTCCGAGCTCGGGCAGCAGCGCACAGGCGGGTCCCATCCCTAACCCCCACCCACCCGGGGATGCGTCCACGCTAGCGCTCGAGGCGTGACACGACTGTGACGGGATTGCGCCGGAGGCGTGAGTCTTCGTCCACAGCCGCGCGCGGCGGCCGATCAGCCGATCTGCTTGCCGAGCAGCTCCGCGACCTGGCGCACCTCGCGAGCGAACTCCCCGAACTCGGCGGTCGGGATCTGCTGCGGGCCGTCGCAGAGCGCTTCCTCCGGCGACGGATGCGACTCGACGATGATCCCGTCCGCGCCCACCGCGGCCGCCGCCCGCGCGAGCGGCAGCACCAGGTCACGCCTACCGGCCGCATGCGACGGGTCGACGATCACCGGCAGGTGCGTCTCGTGCTTCAGCACCGCGACCGAGCCGAGGTCGAGCGTGTACCGCGTCGTCCGCTCGAAGGTCTTGATCCCGCGCTCGCAGAGGACGATCCGCTCGTTCCCCTCGCGCGCCACGTACTCCGCCGCCATGAGCAGCTCCTCGACCGACGCCGACGGCCCGCGCTTGAGGAGCACCGGCTTGTCCGCCCGCCCCACCTCGGCCAGGAGCATGAAGTTCTGCATGTTGCGGGCGCCGATCTGGATCACGTCCGCGACCGGGACCACCGCCTCGACGTGGCGCGGATCCATCAGCTCCGTGACGAGCGGCAGGCCGGTCTCGGCGCGGGCCTCCTGGAGGATCTCGAGCGCTTCGTCGCCGAGCCCCTGGAAGGCGTACGGCGAGGTGCGCGGCTTGAAGGCGCCGCCGCGGAGCATCGTCACGCCCTCGGCGGCGACGGCGCGCGCGGTCTCGAGCGTCTGGTCGCGCGTCTCGACCGTGCACGGGCCGGCGATGAAGCCGAAGTAGCCGTCGCCGATGCGGCGGCCGCGAGCCTCGATCACGGTCGGATCCGGCGACAGCTCGCGTGAGACGAGCTTGTACGGCTTGAGGATCGGGAGCACCTGCTCGACGCCGGCGAAGCCCTCGAGGGGGAGCGTTGCAAGCAGCTCCCGCTCGCCGATCGCGCCGATCACGGTCGCCTCGCGCCCCGGCGTGACGAACGCCGAGCAGCCCGCTTCGTCGAGCCGCGCGATCACCTCGTCCACCTGGTCCTGGGTCGCGCTCGCGCCCATCACGATCAGCAGCTCCGGTGCGCCTGTGATCGCCATCGGAACAGCTTAGGCAGAATCACCCTCCATGGCCGTGGACGCCGACACCACGAAGCCCCGGGTGTTCTCCGGGATCCAGCCGACCGGCCGCAAGACGCTCGGCAACTACAGCGGCGGCTTTCGCCAGTACGCGCAGACGCAGGAGACGCACGACGCCTTCTTCTGCATCGTCGACCTGCACTCGATCACCGTCGAGTACGACCCGGCGGAGCTGCGCGACTCGTCGCTCGATCTCGCGGCGCTGCTGTTCGCGACCGGGCTCGACGCCGAGCGCTCGACGGTCTTCTGCCAGAGCCACGTGACCGCGCACGCCGAGGCGGCGTGGCTGCTGTCGGCTGTCGCCAGCTACGGCCAGTTGGGCCGCATGACACAGTTCAAGGAGAAGTCCGACCGGCACGAGTTCGTGTCGGCCGGCCTCTTCACGTATCCCGTCCTGATGGCGGGCGACATCCTCCTCTACCAGACCGATCTCGTCCCGATCGGGGACGACCAGCGGCAACATCTCGAGCTCGCGCGCGACATCGCCGAGCGGTTCAACCACCGCTACGGCGAGACGTTCCGGGTGCCGGACGGGAAGTTCCCGGAGGTCGGCGGGCGGATCATGGATCTGCAGGACCCGACGAGCAAGATGTCGACCACGCTCTCGTCGGAGCAGGGCGCCGTCTACTTGACGGACGCCCCCGACGCGATCCGCAAGAAGTTCAAGTCGGCGGTGACCGACTCGGGCCGCGAGGTGCGCTACGACCCGGCGGAGAAGCCCGGGGTGTCGAACCTGCTCGAGATCATGAACGTCGCCACCGGCCAGCCGATCGACGCGCTCGAGCAGCGCTTCGAAGGTGCGGGCTACGGCGACTTCAAGGAGGCGGTCGGCGAGTCGGTCGTCACCCTCCTCGCGCCGATCCAGGAGCGCTTCGAAGCGCTGCGCGGCGACGAGCGGGAGCTGCAGCGCCTGCTGGCGGTCGGCGCCGAGAAGGCGCGGCGGGCGAGCGAGCCGACGCTCGAGACGATGTACGAGCGGATGGGCTTCGTGAAGCCGGGGGCGGGCCGCTTCTTCGGAGCGG
>Ga0247695_1000155_pt1 | contig 10356 bp, 6 predicted proteins | sample CNK36_metaG_FD_182739 | JGI IMG/M metagenome (GOLD analysis project Ga0247695, IMG submission 182739) | Soil microbial communities from Purdue University Martell Research Forest, Indiana, United States - CNK36 | ecosystem: Environmental > Terrestrial > Soil > Temperate forest > Bulk soil | place...
AGCCGGAGATGAAGCTCAAGACGTTGGTTGATGTGATTGCTCAGTTGGATGAACAGCAGTGGACAAATAACGAAGACGACCTGCACGAAGCCAGTCTTCAGAAACTAAGAAGCATCAAGCGGAGACTGTTCACTGACTCAGGCTCAAAGTATGAAGAGTAATGTAGCGACGCGGCTTTGCACTAACTCGCTAGTCACGGACTTGATGAATTGAAGTGTGATGACTTATTTCAGATGGTCGGCAACAGTTCTGGTGTGATGATCATACCGGACCATTACTCGAATCATGCCGCTGCGTCCACTTCGCAAAAGCGGATTGCCAGTGACAACGTGACCATCATGTCTCGCAAGCTTTGAAGCTGAAGTGCTTGCAGGCAAGTACGGCAAAGTACCGATCAATTATTTGGAGTTGCTGCGGCTGTTGGGCGTCAAACCTTCGAGCCCGGACTGATTCAAGCGGTTTCCAGGATCTCCACCAGCCCGAAGCCACGAATGTAATAAAAAGAAACTTTACGGCCGTCAAAGAGTGGCGCCGGCTGTGGAGGAGAGATGCAGAAAATATTGTGGTGCTCTTCCCTGATCGCGGCTAAGGTCTTTTGCAGATTGGAAGATTCAAAACAGGAATGGTAGATCAGCTCATCACTGAATTTGAGAATCTCCGAGACCGGGCCGGCGGTCTCGGTGGGCCAAATGATCTCAACTGCCGGCATCGTCGCACTGGTGCAGAAGATCAGGTTTACATTTTGCGAATCGTCTCTGACGGGCCGGCCTATCTGATAGCCGAGCCCGGTCAGGAAGTTCAGAGCCCGATCCACTTGCCTCACCGCTAAACCGAAGTGGTGAAAGCTGAGACCCAGTTTATTTATCTCCGGGACCGAAGACATAGTTGCTCTCTGTGATTTCTCTGTTGCACTTAGCGAACCAGAATAGTCAAGGTGAGGTATACAATGCTAGTCTATTGTCATCCTCGGCTCAGTCCTTAGGCTTTAATTTCACGCTAAGTGGGGAGTGTCGAAGTTATTGCTATGGCGGAGGCGGATCTCCTTTAGTACTCGCGTTCCGTCAAACTATTTATCTTTCACCGATTGCATTCCATTTGACTGGACGTCGCTGGATCGTGCGAATACCCTTTCGGTGAGCCTTAAGAAAAAGCCATCAGTTGGGAGGAACAATGAACCTGCTAGATGAGCTCCGCTATAGCACCCGAACGCTCCTCAAGCATCCTGGCTTTGTACTCACTATCGTTCTGATTCTGGCCCTCGGAATTGGCGCCAATAGCACCATCTTTAGCGTGGTGAATGCCGTGCTGATTCGTCCCTTACCTTACGAGTCGCCGGAACGCATTGTCATGATCTGGGAAACTAATCCCACCAAAGGCGTGAAGAGATCCATTGTCTCACCCGCCAATTTCATCGACTGGAAGTCGCAGAACCAGGTCTTCGACGATCTTGCAGCCTTTCGTTTTTGGTACTACACCGTGACTGGAGGCGGCGACCCTCAGAGATATTCGGGCGCCCGCGTGTCCGCCAGTTTTTTCCCATTGTTAGGCTTCAAGCCGGAGCTGGGGCGCACCTTTACCGCAGACGAGGAGCAAGTGGGCCGGGATCACGTTGTAGTGCTGACTCATTCACTCTGGCAGCGGCGCTTTGGCGGCGACCCAAACATAATCGGACAATCCCTGACGGTAGACGGCGAGCCATTTACTGTCATCGGTGTTCTGCCCGCCAGTTTTCGCTTCATACGAGTTCTCAATAACGACCTGGACCTGTGGATGCCCATCAGTTTTTCGCCGCAGCAACTGACGCGCGAAGATCACTCCATCACTGTTTATGGACGCCTGAAGCAAGGCGTGCCATTGGCCCAGGCTCAAGCAGATATGAATAGTGTGACCCGTCGCCTGGAGCAGGAGTATCCCAAGACAAACACCGGCTGGGGCGCGCAAGTGAATAACCTGCATGAGCAGGCGATCGAGCCGATTCGTCCCACGCTGCTGATCCTGATCGCCGTAGTCGCTTTTGTTCTGCTCATTGCCTGTGCCAACGTAGCTAACCTGCTGCTGACCCGCGCCGCAACCCGGCAAAAGGATATGGCCATCCGCCTGACACTGGGCTCGGGCCGCCTTCGTTTAATCCGGCAGCTGATCGTAGAGAGTCTATTGCTTGCGCTACTCGGCGGAGCAGCGGGTTTGGTACTGGCTTATTGGGGCGTGAGTGTTCTGAACGCGATTGTGCCCGAAAATAAAGTCCCGCGCCTCGAAGGTTTCAGTCTCGATCTGCGGGTCCTGGGTTTCACCCTGCTGGTTTCATTGGTGGTCGGCCTGCTCACCGGTTTGATTGCCGGTTTGCGAGTTTCTCGACTGAATTTGAATGAGACTCTCAAAGAAGGCGGCCGGGCTTCGTCGGAAGCGCCGGGTGGCCGGCGACTTCGAAATCTCTTTGTCATTCTCGAGGTGGCTTTGACAGTTCCTCTATTGATCGGCGCCGGCTTGATGCTGAGAAGTTCGCTGCTCCTGCAAAACATCGATCGCGGCATCAATCTCAAGAACGTCCTCACGATGCAGATCTCGTTGCCGAAAGCAAAATATAGTACCGCTCAGCAGACGGCGGCGTTTTATCAGCAAACGTTGCAGCGGATCCAAACTGAACCTGGAGTGGGATCGGTTAGTGCCGTCAACTTCCTCCCGCTCAGTAGTCTGGGCGATGCGACTGGAATTACCATCGAGGGAAGGAAAGCGCCTCCGGAAGAAGAGATCGAAGTTGCATACTGCGTGATAGATCAAAACTATTTTCGCGTGTTCGGCATTCCGCTTTTGCGCGGGCGGTATTTTACAGAACAGGACAATGACGAGTCGCATGGCGTAGTCATCATTAATCAAACAATGGCCCGCCGCTATTGGCCGGATGAAGATCCCATCGGAAGACGCATCCAACCGAAGTTCCCGCCCGCAAAAGTTCCGTGGCGACCCGAATCAAGTAATACCTGGCTTACCGTTACAGGCGTCGTCGGGGACGTTAAGGAAGACGGCTTGAACGGGTCGAATGCGCCGACGGAGCCTGAGATCTACGTGCCGTATCTTCAGAATCCCTCGTCTCTGATGAATCTCCTGGTGCGCTCAACCTCTGACCCTCTGCGCCTGGCTCCGAACGTTCGCAACCAGGTTCTGAGCGTCGATGTCGATCAGCCGGTCTATAACATCAAGACGATGGAGAACGTGTTCAGTCAATCCTTCGCCGAGCCGCAGGTGATTACGTCACTGCTGGCGACCTTTGCGGCGGTGGCCCTCGTGCTGGCCGCGATCGGAGTTTATGGTGTCATTTCTTATTCGGTCGCACAGCGCACGCATGAAATCGGCGTGCGCATGGCGATGGGTGCTCAGCGGCAACACGTGCTCAAGCTGATTCTCTATCAGGGATTGAAATTAGTCGTCATCGGCGTGGTCATCGGGTTGGCTGCGGCGTTTGCTGTTACGCGCGTAATCTCTAACCTGTTGTTCGGCGTGACGGCCACCGATCCCGTAACTTTTGCGGTGGTCTCGCTGCTGTTAATCGTCGTTGCGGTGTTTGCCAGCTATGTTCCTGCACGCAGAGCATTGAAAGTCAGTCCGATGATTGCGCTACGGAGTGAGTAAGACCAGGTTGAAAATGACACTCACATGAGCGGGCTTACCTTGAATCAAGAATGTACCAGGCCGGAGCTATATGAACACCTGACGCAGTTGCCCGGCGTTCCGTGGGCCCTTTGGCGCTGCACGGCTTTGCGTGCGGCAGGATTTCCGGCGGCGCAAGTTCTTGAACTCGCCGCACCGGAACTCGCAGCGGCTGCTGATCGACTCATCGAAGCGGAAGCTCAGGAATCGCGAGCCTTGAAAGAGGCGCTGGCGGCGTTGCATCTCGACAGCCAAAACGCGGAGGGAAACAAGCCTGGTTCTTTTGAGAAGGCCAGACGCCAACTCAGCAAGGGCCTGTCGTTGTCAACGCTATCCGTCGGCCAGGCAACTGCGGAGGCCATCCGTGAGCTCGACCTTGCCAGGCAGCATACTGAAGAAGCTCGGGTCGCATGTCGCTCCGCTGCCGAATCGGCTGCCGCTCACATTTCCAATGTGCTTCGACGAGTTGCCGGCGACGAACGTTTTCGTGAAGCAGTGACCTGGCAAAACCGGCATGCGGTCCACGGTAGCATAGATGCACTATTGCGAATGGGACCTGGCTCTAGCCGAAACTCTGAACGACACAAGCGTGAAGAGCTGGTCGCCAATTACCTGCAACGTTATTGCGTAAAAAACGACTCTATCGGTTTTTTTGGTCCGGTCGGCTGGGCCAGTTTTGCCGATCAGGACGAGACGATCGTCGTTCGCGAAGGGAAAGATCTGATCGCGAGCCGCCAGGTTTATTTCGAGGGCTGGTGCATTGATGCGTTGGCGGCAAAGCTGGCGGAAAATAAAGCACTCAGACCCTGGATCGTTCCCCGCCGCATGCCGTTTGTTCATCTCGAAGGAACCACTTTCTACATGTTGCTGGGCCATCCTGCCAGGCTCACGGCCAAACAGGCCGCTGCTCTCGAGGCCTGCGATGGAAAAACTCTCGCCAAAGACATCGCTCGCGATTTGGTCCAGCGCCAGGCTTTCGGCCTGGAGAATGAGGAAGAGGTTTACAGCCTCCTCGAGTATCTCGATAAAAGAGGATTGATCTCCTGGACGCTTGAGATCCCGGTCAAGCTGAATCCTGAACGCCTGTTGCTCGAGCTTCTCGAACGTATTCAGGACGATGATCTGCGAACGCCGGCCATTGCGGCGCTCAATGAACTGGAAAACTGTCGCGGAGCTGTAGCCAGAGCGGCAGGTGATAGTGAGAAGCTCGATCAGTCTCTCAATAATCTTGAGGAGACTTTCATGCGTTTGACCGGGGTAGCGCCAACCAGAGCCGCGGGAGAGATGTATGCTTCGAGAACTCTGGTTTATGAAGATTGCCGGCGAGACATCGAAATCCGGCTTGGACCAAAGGTCCTCTGTGAACTCAGCCGGTCGCTGGTGCCGTTTCTCACCAGCGCGCGCTGGTTCACTTATCAAACCGCCAACGTCTATCGCCAGAGTCTGCGAGAGATCTATGAAGAGCTTTCCCGAAAATCGAAATCTTCAATCGTTAGCTTTTCGACGTTCTGGCTACATACCGGCACCACCTACTTTAGTCCTGAAAAAAGTCCTGATCGATTGATATTGCCTCTCTTTCAGAAGCGCTGGGCACAAATTCTCGGTCCTCAGGATGGCCGGCGCCAGATCGAATACAAGAGTGAGGAACTTGGTCCGCAAGTGACGGCCGCTTTTGCTGCACCGCACGCCGGGTGGGGTGCCGCGCGCTATCACAGTCCGGACCTGATGATCTCTGCTGCGAGCACAGAAGCAATCCAGCGCGGTGACTTTGAGCTCGTCCTCGGCGAGTTGCATCTCGGAGCAAACACTCTCATCAACTCTTTCTTCTACTCACAACATTCGTCTCCGGAAGAACTGTCACAGTCAGTCGATCTGGATTTGCCGGCGCCGCGGATTATGCCTGTGGTTCCCAAGAGCTGGCCTGGCCTGACCGTGCGGACGAGCTATCCGTTAAGTTCGCCCAAAGACCTGTTTTTGGAAATCGATCGCGACGCTTACGGCTTGGTTAGATCACAGGTGATACCGATCAGCTCGCTCGTGGTTGAAGACGTCGGGGAGCAACTCGTGGTGCGCACTCGGGATGGAAAAATCTCGTTCGATATCGTCGAAGTCTTCGGTGAAGTATTCTCGAGCCTGGTCGTGAACTGCGCCAAGTTTTTGTTTGCCGCTCGCCACTCTCCGCGCATCAAGTTTGATCGTCTCGTGGTTGGCCGCGAGTCGTGGCAGTTCACTGCCGCGGAGATGGCGTTCGCTTTTGAGAAAGACAGGACCGGACGCTTTGTCGCCGCGCGGCGTTGGGCGCGTAACAACGATCTGCCGCGCTTCGTCTTCGTTAAGGCGCCGGTTGAGGTCAAGCCTTTTTACGTTGATTTCGACAGCCCCACCTATATTGACCTTTTAGCGCGGATAGTTCGCAGGAGTGTGAGCAAAAGCCCGGACGACGAATTCATCAGCGTCTCGGAGATGCTTCCCAGGTTCGGCGAGATGTGGTTGCCGGATGCAAAAGGCGAGCGTTATACGGGTGAGTTGCGGATCGTCGCCCTGGACTTGTTGTAGCATCTATCAGGCTCGATCGATGTTCGCCTCGCCTAATCTCGGTGCTGGATAACGGGAGAGCGGAAACCGGGCGCAAAGGTTTTTCACGTCGTCTCGTACCTGGTCCGCCACGTTTTTGTCGAGCGTATAGTTGCGCTCTCCCAAAATATCTATTGACGTAAGCACTTTGTCCATCAAGTCTGCACATTCTTTCATTTCGCCGGCGCCCATTCCCCTGATTGCTACACTGTTTGTTCCCAGGCGAATCCCACTCGTCACTAGCGGCGGTCTTTTATCGCCCGGAATCTTGTTCCGGTTGACAATGATGTGACTATCCTCCAGCGCGTTTTCAGCGACAACACCCGTGAGATTACGAGGAACGAGATTGAGTACTACGATATGGTTATCCGTCCCGCCGGAAATCACGTCATATCCCTTCTCGATAAAATCTTTGGCTAAGGCCCTGGCATTGGTAACGATTCGATTGGCCAGAAGTTTTGCATCCTCGGTCGCGGCCATGGCCAGCGCTCTTGCTTTCGCAGCAATGACGTTGGGAACGGGTGCTCCCTGCAATAGCGGGAACACGGCGTTTTGAATCATCTGAGAGAGCGTTCTCTTTCCGTCCCTGGTCGGGTTCAGATGATCCTTACCGATCAGGATCAAACCGCCTCGAGGCCCATATAACTGCTTATGCGTGCAAGTAGTTGTAAAGTGCGCAAAGTCGATCGGACTCGGATGAAGACCGGCAACAACGAGACCGGCGATGTGGGTAATATCGGCGAGCAAAAACGCTCCCACATCGTCAGCGATTTCACGGAAGCGCTTGAAGTCTATGACTCTCGGATACGCCGTAGCACCGCAGATAATCAGTTGCGGTTTATGTTCCTCTGCCAACCTGTGTACTTGCTCGTAGTCTAAAAACCCGTTCTCGCCGACTCCGTATGCGACCGCGTTGAAATACTGACCCGAGATTGAACTCCTGGCTCCGTGCGTGAGATGTCCGCCGGACTGAAGTTCCATACCGAGGATGGTGTCACCTGGCTTGAGCAAGCCAAACATCACGATCTCATTCGCGGAGCTGGCACAGTGTGGCTGGACGTTGGCGTACTGTGCCTTAAAGGCATGCCTGGCTCTGTCGATCGCCAGTTGTTCAATTTCATCGATGATCTTGCAACCGGCATGAAAGCGGTTACCCGGGTAGCCTTCGGCGGTGACATTAACTGGGACCATGCCTTCGCAGGCCAGGACGGACGGATCAACGATGCTCGAAGAGGCAACCAGGGCCAGCGTGTTTGCCTGGCGCTGATATTCTCTTTCGAGTAGTTCGTAGAGAACACTATCGTCCTGGTGGAGAAGCTCGATGCCGCGCCGCGCGAAGGTTTCGAGAACGGATTCACTCATAACGAGTAGCTGTTAATGGAGGCTGCGAAGAACTGACATCCAGGTAGTCCGTCGTTGATGAGGTGAAATCTTAACAGTAAAGGTCTACCAAACGCCATTTTTACATTCGACGGGGAATAGTTCCTGCAATCCGCCGGACGCTTTTGCTGCCGGACAAATTTCATAAAGTGAAATCCGCTTCTTATAAATTCGTAGTCGCCCATCCTCAATCTTTCGTCCATCGATCTCTGCGCGATTCATCGAAGCGCCGCCGGAACCCACACACACTGCGGGAGAGTTTCGACCATGGACAGCGCGTCTCCGCAATGAAACAAACCACATCACGGAGACGCGCAGTAATCGAAAATCAATGATGGATGACGATGCTGCCGCCGCCCAGCGCGGTGGTCGGAGCAGCAATCTCGGGCGCATTGGGTTGATTGTCATAGATCAGGCCGTTGCTGTCGCTCCAGATCCTGATCCGTAACTTGTCCTCTCCCCCAGCGCCCGGTTGGTCACCATCGATGCTCGTCAGCATGAAATGATAATCACCGCTGCCGTTAATCGTGCCGGTTCCTTTGCACAGTGCATGTCTGCCCGAGACCACCAGCCATTCATAAGTCGTGCTTTGGAACTTCAGACCACCGGGTGCGAAGAGGAACTCGGCATTGCCAGTCGGCACGTTTGCGCCGTTTTGGTATCGCGATGTGAACGCAAAGTTCGCCCTGCCAGTTGCGGTCGGGTCCGCCACGAAACCGCCCGGAGGAGAGTCGATCCAGCCGCCGCCGGATACCGAACCTCCATTCGGATCATAGATCACCACCAGCGCTGGAATGCCATCAACGGTCGTGGCTATGCCGGAAAGGAAGTCGTTGTCCAGGACATGCAACGCAATGGTGTAAACACCAGGCTCTGTGAAGGTGTGCGTTGTGGTTATTGGGCCAGGTGTTGCGCTAGCTACCGCTACGCTGGCTGGTCCGGGCTGCGGTGCGGATATGAAACGCCATATAATCTGGTGCGCATCGTTCGTATCGTCGGTAAATGTCGCAGTGAAATTGACGGGCGTATTAACAGCGAAGGCCGAACCGCTTGGTGGGCCAGTAATGGTTACGACAGGTGCAAGGTTGACCGGGTCGCCCAAACGCAATAAACCAAAGTCGCCAAGCAGGCTACCTCCTTGTGAATCGAAATTAGTAAGCCCGCCAACCACGATTCTGCCGTCCGTCTGGACCGCAACTGCATTCGCCCGAGAGTTCACGAATGCGAACGACGGCGTGAGTATGCTTCCACCCGCAAATGTATTATCGAGCATCCCCGTCGAAGTGTAACGGGCTACGGCCATCCGCAAGACAGAAAACGTATCGAGGCTTTGGCCCACCGCAATAATCCGGCCATCTGCCTGGAGCGCCAGAGCATGCACGCTGAACATGAAACCCGGAGTTATTACTTTGCCATCGTCGTCGAAGGTCGTATCGAGTGAGCCATCAGCGTTGTAGCGCGCCAACACAGCGTCAATAGAGCCATCACCGAATCTGCTACCCGCAGCCAGGATTTTGCCGTCAGGCTGGATGACGATGTCTTGCGCACTGCCACCCGCAAAAGAGTCGAAGCCGGTTACGACCAAACCATCACCGTCAAAGGTGGTGTCGAGTGATCCATCAGTGTTGTAACGCGCCAGGCAAAACTCAGAAAACGAGCTGACGCACGTTCCGGCAAGCACAATTTTTTGATCGTCCTGTAAAGCGAGACCAAACGGAACACTAGCGGGCGGCGAGAGTTCAACCGCAGTCTCACTGACGCCATCTCCGTCAAAGGTAGTGTCAAGCGAACCGTCCGTGTTATAGCGCACGACTGTAAAGACCTGCGTAAAGAAACCCAAGTGGACAATCATTGCGTCTCCGGCAGCTACAATCTTGCCGTTAGATTGAATTGCGACGGCGTGAAGGCGAGCGAAGCTACCGACTGATGTGATGACGATACCGCCGTTTCCAAAACTGTCATCCAGCGATCCGTTCGGGTTGTAGCGCACAGCCACAAAGCTCGTTTGACTATTTGTGCCACCACTACCGGCCACTACAATCTTTCCGTCGCCCTGGAGAGCGACAGCATTCGCGATGGCCTGGTCGCCCACAGCAGTTGTGACGATGCCGTTGTTTCCAAAGGCAGCATCGAGTGACCCGTCGACGTTGTAGCGCGCCACTATCATGCGAGAGTGGCTCTTTAACACGTCGAAAGGGGCACTTTCACCGGCAGCCACAATCTTGCCGTCGGGTTGGATAACCAGGTCATTGATTTCGTCAAAATCATCGTGGTTAGTAATAACGATGCCGTTGTTACCGAAGCTGAGGTCGAGGTCGCTGGCGCTCGCAGAGGCCCGTAGCATGGTTAAGGAAGAGACGCTAAACAGCAACGCCAGGAAAAGAATTGAATAATGAGATATGAGGCGACGCACACCGGTGCGCCGTGCGAATCTTCTTTGTGTGGTCATGTTTACTCCTTGATCGTGGGATTAAGTGCATTGAGGTTGCAGGCTGAGGATTTGCCCGGCCATTCGGCGGCAATGCTAGTGCCAAGGTCAATATTCGACTGAGCTGAATTAAGAGAGATTAAGTGTCTTCAAATGAAGACAAATCGAGCGGCTGGTGAGAACGCCTGTTCACACCGACGCGCGGATGATGATCGTGTTTGGGTCCGGCACGATTGCGAGAAAGGAAGGCACGGCGGAATTATGCCGCCATAGGTGTGGTCATAGACAAATGCGGTGAGATGAAAGGTCGTTCGCAAGTAAGAGAATCA
>Ga0247695_1000156_pt1 | contig 10308 bp, 9 predicted proteins | sample CNK36_metaG_FD_182739 | JGI IMG/M metagenome (GOLD analysis project Ga0247695, IMG submission 182739) | Soil microbial communities from Purdue University Martell Research Forest, Indiana, United States - CNK36 | ecosystem: Environmental > Terrestrial > Soil > Temperate forest > Bulk soil | place...
GACGTCACCGGCAACCTTCCTGTGACTAACTTGAACTCAGGTACGAGCGCCAGTTCAGCAACCTTCTGGCGGGGAGATGGTACATGGGCAGCACCGCCAGGATCAGGCACAGTAACCAGCATCGTGTTCAACTCTCCGCTTACAGGTGGTACTGTCACTACGACGGGCACCGTTGGATGCACAACCTGCGTAACCAGCGCGGCATCCCTAACCGCAAATGCCATCATGGTAGGCTCGGGAAGTCAGGGAAGCCAAACGTTAGGCTCTCTCGGTACTACCACAACCGTTCTTCACGGTAATGCGGCGGGAGTACCGAGCTTTAGTGCGGTGAGCTTAAGTGCTGATGTAACGGGTAACTTGCCAGTTGGCAATCTCAACTCTGGTACCTCGGCATCAAGTTCAACCTTCTGGAGAGGTGACGGCACATGGGCGACACCGGCAGGCAGCGGGAACGTGACAGCAGGCGGGACGTTGACAATCAACCAGTTGGTAATTGGCGGCAACACGACTGCCGTTTCAACGCTCGGGAGCCTTGGTACGACCACGACCGTATTGCATGGGAATGCGGGAGGCGCACCGAGCTTTGGCGCCGTGAGTTTATCAGCGGATGTAACAGGGAATCTTCCCGTAACCAATCTTAACTCTGGCACGAGTGCCAGTAGCTCTACTTTTTGGAGAGGAGATGGAACATGGGCGAGTCCACCTGCTACAGGGATAACGAGCCTCAATGGACTTACTGGAACCACACAGACTTTTGCTACCGGCACGACGGGAGCAGATTTCAATATCTCGTCCAGCGGAACTACTCATACCTTCAATATCCCGTCAGCTTCTACGTCGAATCGTGGATTAGTAACAATTGTTTCCCAATCGTTTCTTGGAGCAAAGACATTCACGCTAGGGACGATAACTAGTGCGGCTAGTCCTATCGCGTCCACTGCGACTTGGAATTCGGGAGCGACCACCTTCGATGGCTGGCTAGAGGATGTAACCGATACCTCCAGCGCTGGTGGCTCATTCCTGATGCGTCTTCGTGTTGGAGGTATCGCTCAGTTCAGCGTGGATAAGTCAGGCAACACAGTGGCTCTTGGCTCAGCTACTTCTAACAGTGTGGTTAGCAACGGTGCTGGCTCAGGTAAGTTGACTCTGACGTCTGGTGGTGGCGGCACAGCGGCTATTGCAGCCAATACCGGAGCGACTGCCAGTTACGTATGGACGTTACCAACAGCCGATGCTTCAGGCCAGATTCGCTCCAATGGTGCGGGAGTTATAAGTGTCAACCCTGGATTTGCATCAGCTACGAATTGTTCTGCTGTAGGTACCTCTGCCAGTCCATCGGTAGCGTCTTGCGGCTCTGCGGCTGCTGGCCAATTCTCCTGCGCCACTGCGGCCACGGGAGCTACCTGTCAGGTGAATACCACTGCGGTAACCGCTAACAGTGAGATATTCGTATTCGAGAGTGATACGGCTGTTACTGGAACACGGTTGGGAGTTACCTGTAATACCAGCACTACGGTTATTCCTACCTCGAGGATATTGGCATCGTCGGTGGCTGCTACGAGCTTTACTATTAACTTGGGTACGGTGACGACGAATCCCGCTTGCTTTAGTTATATGATAGTGAACTAATGACTGTAGCCCGCGACAACTTCACACGCGCTAACTCCGGGTCTCTTGGAGCCAACTGGACTTCCAATAGTGGTACGTTCACCGCTGGCACGTACACTATCAGCGGCAACGCTGCTTTCTCCACCGGCAATGGTCAACAGGCGGCCTCGTTCTGGAGCGCCAACAGTTTCGCAGCCAACCAGTATAGTGAAATTGTTCTATCCGGTTCAGCCCTTGGTACCACCAATCACGGCGGTGGTCCGATTGTACGATCTACTGCTGGTGATAACTACTACCGCTTCTACTGCAACCTGCAAAACATTGCCAGCAACTGTGGATTAATCAAAGTAGTAGCAGGAGTTTCAAGTACGCTCTCCGGCCAAACATCAGTTGCTACTCGTACGATGGCATTGGGAGACCAGATACGGCTGGAGATTATTGGCAGCACTTTGAATGGGTACGTCAATGGAGTATTGGTAGTCACGGCCACTGATACCTCTTTAAGCTCTGGCTCTCCCGGCATAGGTGGATTCGTAGCCAGCAACCCTACGGCATTCATTACCGAATGGGAAGGTGGCGACATTGCTCCGTTTGCCCAGACTATACAGCGGGATACGTTCACACGAGGTAACTCAGGTACGCTGGGAGCCAACTGGACTTCTCTCAGTGATGCTACCGATACACAGGTATTGGGTATTACCAGCAACGCAGCTCAGCCACAGGTTGTTGGAGGCAGGGCGACGTCCTACTGGAATGCCAACACATTTCAGAACGATCAGTATTCACAAGCGATTGCTGGAGGCAGCGCTCTTGGAACCAACACTCACCTTGATGGCGTAACGGTTCGCACCTCGGCTGGCACCTACTATGGTTTCACTTGGAACCTAGTCAATAGCGGAACAACGCTGTCTATATTCAAAGTGGTCTCAGGAACATTCACCGCTATCGGGGCTGGAATCGTCAACACTGTAGCGGTGATTGGATCGTTGATGCGCCTGGAAGTTGTTGGAACAGTCCTGAATGCCTATGTAGACGGCAATCTGGTGCTGACAGGAAGTGATGCGGATATTGTCTCAGGTGCTCCCGGTATCACCGCATTCATGGCAGCGGCTTCTCCTACGGCTAACCTGACCAACTGGGAGGGCGGTTCACTGCTATGGAAGCGTTCTGACACTGTGATTCCTATTGGTTCAAACGGTGGCACTGAGGAGCCAAGCGTACTGTACGAAGCCAACCCGCAGATATTGAGTGCCAACCCTGATGGAAATATCTGGAAGATGTGGTTCACGGACGGATGGAGTCCCGGCACGCTAAGTGTTTCTTATGCTGAATCGAATGACGGAGTGAACTGGACGTTGGGTGGTTCGGTCATCACTGGCAGCGACATCGCTCATGGATGTGTTGTCCATTTTGGCAGCACCTATTACGCCTTCTATGTTCCCAACACGGCGACTAACAATCAATTTGATCTGTGGCAGTCGTCTAATGGCAAGACTGGCTGGAGCAAGACGAATACCGCAGTGCTATCCATCGGTGGAGTAGGCCAGTGGGACCATCTGAATATCTTCAATCCCTATGTGTTCCAGATCGGCAGCACGTACTACATGCTATACACGGGACGTTCGGCCACCAACTACTCGGTTGGCTTAGCTACGTCTCCAGATCTGGTAACGTGGACTAAGTCTCCAAGTAATCCTGTCATTGCGGACGGTGGATCAAACGGAGCTAGTCCGTCTAATGGGAAACTCATCACCAAGAGCGGCAATCTGTACTACCTGTGGGGATTTGGCGTAGCTTCAGGTGGAACCAACCTGCCTACGGATCACCGGATGTGGTCGTCGCCTGACCTGATAACCTGGACAGCGAATAGTAAGAATCCTACCTACCTACGTGTGTTGCTTGATGAGGGAACTAACCTTGCTAGCGGACAGGTTGCCGACCCTTCGCTGGTTGAACTGAACGGTACGACTTTCCTTTTCTACGACACCATCACCACACAGGTAAGCGGCAAGATTCACATCAACATGGCGGCGGCTCCGTACAGCCTATTGCAGCTTGTAGGTATGATTACCGGGACCAACATCATCTCTGGAAACGTTGGCAGACCAGGGATAACAATAAACTATTCCGGTACTGCGTCAGGATCAGTGACCAGTGATTCTGCCGGTAATTATGTCATACCGATTACCACAAATGGATCTTATACTATCGCTCCGGTAGGCAATTTCTCACCGCCAAACCAAGCTGTTACTGTGGGAGGATCGGACCAGACCGGAATCAACTTTAGTGGCAGCGGAGCAAGTGATACTTATGCGATAGGTTGTATCACTCGTTTCTGTACGCATGGACTTTCAAGACAGGCTATATTCTGAAGGGAGAGATGTAAATGGCAAACTCAGTCTTGCAATCAAGGAGAGGGCCGATATGGCCTCTCGGATCTATTGTTGTTACATCGGCGGGTACACCTGTAAATCTGATGTCACTGGTGGATCCAACTTCGGTCAATGCACCGCAGACTGCTACACCTGGGACAGCAGGGGCCGATGAGTATACGGTGAAGTGCAATCAGATCATCATTCAGGGCGTGAAGTCGAATGGTGGTAACGGTCTGACTAACAATACCGGTAATATCTATCTGATCCTGAAGGGTAAGGGATCGAATAACCGTACCGACACGGGCTGTATCATCGCGCAGATTGCCACTGGACAGACACTTGTTATTGCTCCGGCTGCGATGAATGTGGAAGTGTTTAATCCATACCTACTGTACCTTGACGCGGACAATAACAATGACGCTGGACAAGTGACTCTAATAATCTAATGAACGAGCAGATCACATACCGTTGGATTGACGGTCCGTTGTCTACCGACATGGATTGGGCAAGAGTGGATGAAGTTTTAGCCTCGCGTGGATGGTCTCCACTAAATCGTGAGATGTCGCGTATCTACATTGCTGAAGCAAAAGGTAAGATTATCGGCATATCGGTGTTACAAATGCTTCCTTTTGCGGGGCCTCTGTTTGTTGAGAAAGGTTACCGCGGGAATGACAATGGTGTAGCGGAGCAACTTGCTGCGGATAGCATTCAGTATTTGATTGATTGTAATGCCAGAGGGTGGTTCGTGGTCGCTGACTCTCCTCATGTACCTAGACTGTGCGAGAAGCATGGAATGTTCAAGGTAACGTCGCCTGTGTATATCACGTTGGGAGTCGGCGTCTCTACCGTGGCCAAGGAGGTTGCGTAATGGCTGGATTGATTAGTGGGGTAGCGCAGGCATTCGGACATCTTGGCGGCTCGAGTGAGAAGACCGACCGCGGGAATTTCCTGAAGGGCATTGGAGATATGTCCAATGTCTATAACTGGGCTTTGCCGTTTGGGCAGTCACAGGCCAGAACTGGACAAGCTACCACGGCTGCTGGCACACAGAACTTGGGTCAGGCTGGGAGTTTCTTCGGGAAACTGGCATCTGGTGATCGTGCTACTGCGTTGCAAGCTACAGCTCCAGCATCGAATGCAGCATTGTCTCAGTCTGATGCTGAGAAACGTCAACTAGGTGAGATGGGTACGGCTCGAGGTGGCGGTGCCGTTGGAGTCAACCAGCAGCGTGACACAGACTTGATGAGCAAGATAGATAACATGCTGTTTGGTGCGCGTACAGCCGGAGCGCAAGGACTGGCGGGTGTTGGTCAGGCTCAGGCCGGAGTTGGACTGGGTGAGACTGGACAGGGCATACAGGCTGGAACTTTGGCTAATCGTGCTGCTGAAGGGATCACTGACGAGTCTAGGTTGTCACGTATGGATTCCAATGCGATACATCGTCAAGCGGTGGGTGATTACTCTAAGGCGTTTCAGTCATTGATGACAGGAAGTTTAGGCAAAGCACTATCAGGGTTTGGCAAAGATATTGGACTGATAGGTGGAAGCGATAATGGATAACGGAACAGGACAGCCGGGTTAAGCTATGGCTAACGGACAACAACAGGGTATAGACGATCCTTTCACAGAGGCTTCACGGCAGCCGTCTCCACAACCTCTGCCTGCAACACAGACCGCCTTCGAGGTAGCTAATACTGGCGGCGATGTGCCGATGGTCAACGAGTTTATCAAGAAGGATTATGAGCAACGGCAGGCTAAAGCCAACCTGTATTTGAAGAATGCGGCTGACTTGCATGGGTTACTACATCATCTGGAAGATCTGCAAGCCCGCGCCAGCATGGTTAATCCAGATACCAAGCAGCCTTATACCGATGACGATATCAGACAGCTTGAGATGCAGCGAGACCATACTTATGACCAGTATGAAAAGCTGGTCGGGGTGGATAAAGAGTCAAAAGGTGCTTTGCAGAAGGCACGGGGAATCATTGATCTGATTCGTGGCCATCGTAAGGCGGCGATGACGCCACCACCTAGTCCTAATTATCCTACAACTGTTGGTGATACAGGAGTAAGTACGGCTAGTGGAGGGCCGATTACTCCAAATTATCCAACTAATGTTTCAGAGTCTGGTGGAGTGAGTTACGATCCACTACAGGGTGGGATGCAGCCTCCACCTCCTGCTCCAACATTGACTCCTTTTCAACAGGCGATACGGTCTTCTATACAACTACCGTTTGCTACTCATCCGGCTAAGGTTAATCAAGCTATATCTGATGAACTTGAGGAACGTAGGCGTAAGTGGCAGCAGGATGTTGACTTGCGTACACAAGAAGCAACCAAGATGGGTCTGGATCCCAACTCGCGTGAGTTCAAGCAGTATGTGGCTATTGGAAGTTTTCCTGCAGTATTTGGATTACAGAAGATTCCCTACACTGATCCTAAAGATCCAAAGCATAAGGTCCAGTGGGGTAACTATAACAAGGCTACTGGAGAGATTTCAGATCAATCAGGGAATGTTGTTCCCAACGCAGAAGCCGCTAATATGGCGTCTTTGACTCCACATGTTATTAAGTATCGTCCAAAGAATCCCGACGGTTCATATCAGACAGGTCCAGATGGCCAACCGATAGAGGCATATGGAATCCAGCAAGGTAATCAGTTATTTGACCAAGCCAATCACGAATTACCTGAAGGTACGGAAGCGTTTCCTCCATCAGCATTCATTACTAAGACTACTACAGGTTCCAGTCAGAAGATTGATCCACTTACAGGTAAGCGTATTAGTCTTAGTTCCACTAGGACTACAGGTCCGGCTGCAGCAAAGATAACTGGTCCTGGTGGATATAAACCTCAACCTGAAGGTGGATCGCCTCCATTAATGCAGCCCGGTGCCAGCAAGCCAGCAGGAGTTCCTAATTCTTCTAGTCCAGCTACTGGTCTATCTGGTTCGGCTGGAACGAGAGCACAGCAGGATGCTGATCGTGAGGCAGCTTACCTTAAACGGAATAACCTGCGGAATGTCACCTCATCGACACGAACGATGATTGAGGCCGCTCCTAAGGTAGAAGACTTTGTGGATAAGATTCAGTCGCAGATTGATGGTCTACAGAATGACTTAGGGCCAACCAAGGGACGCTGGAACGAGTTCTGGGCCGGCAAGGTTGGTACCAAGAATCCCAAGTATACCGCATTGCGTACAGATGTCGGACTGCTATCCACCTTGCTGATGAGGATGCACGTTGGTGCTCGCGGTGGTGAGTACATCATGAAGCACTTCGAGGATCTGATTGACCAAGGTAAGCAGGATCCCGATAACCTTCGTGCGGCGCTAAAAGAGATCAAGGACTATGCAGACAATGTCATTCAGGAAGGACGCCAGCAGGGTATTGATATGGCTCCTAACAGGCCGGGTGGTCCTTCTGCTCCACCGTCTAAAGAAGGTGGATGGACACCCTTCTAAATGCCTGACGATGTCCAATTCGTAAGTCCCACAACTGGCAAGGTTCAAGTAGTTCCTCCTGAACATTGGCAGGAAGCTCTTAGCTTGGGCTATCAACCTGTCACTCATAAGGTTATGTACTCGCCGGACGGCCAGCGTGGAATGGTTCCTAATGAGCAGCTGAAGACTTACATGAAGCAGGGCTATCAGACTACTCCTACAACTCAGTTCGAGAAGGAACGTGCTCCCGGTTATCGTTCTCCTGAGGATATTGCATTCCTGCAAACTCTTCCTGAAAGCCTTCAGAAACCTACTGATATAGGTGGAGTCATGAACGCCGCCATGCTGGGTGTTGGAGGCGGAGGCATAGCTAAAACAATAGCTCAGAAAGGATTGAAGACTGCTATAGGTCCTTTGGCCAGAGGAATAGCTGGGGCTACAGGTGGAGGGGCTGCGGGACATTACTTGGGGAAACTTGTAGGTATGCCAGAGGCTGGGGCTGCTATCGGCACTTTGGCTGGTGGGGCTCTGGGAGGTTTAAGCGGAGAGAAGGTACCTGTGCCTGAGCCGGAACCTTTTCCACCTGAAGCTACCAGTACCGGACGACCTTCAATGACTTCACCTGTTGGACAGACTCAGTTGAGTCCTCCACCACAGGTACCTGTTAAGCCTGCTGCGCCTAGCTTTGGCAGTGGGATGACTTCGAGTGCAACTCCTATTGGTAACGCTGAGTTACCACCTGCTCCCAAGAGTGCTATAACAACTACGGCTCCAACGACAACCTCACTTCCTGTGAGGGCAGGTGGACTGAAAGCACCGCCTCCAGTGAATGGAGAGGTTGCTTCTCCATCGCAACCTACCAGTTTACTTTCTCGTGGCCGGACATTGATAACTCCTGGGATGGAGCCCGATTTGAATGACCCGACCCACGTGAAGATGATTAACGACTACCAGACAATGAGTGGTCCTAAGCTAAGAGAACTAGCTGGTGCTGGTGACAGGTTTGCGGCATTCGTGTTGAGACATATGCCACGGCCATGAAGTTCACCGTTGATGCGGCCTCCATCATAGACTTTCAGACTTGCAAAAGACGCTTCATCTTGAACCACGAATGGCGTCTAGCTAGATTTCGTCCTAAAACATTGTTTGACCTACTGTTACGCCGCGGGATTCTTCAACTCACCAAGCAGGTTGATATAGCTCAGGTAGCGTCGGATGCTAAGTCTACCTTCCTGTTACGGGCAGCTGATCCGGGCTTGGATATCATTGGTAAGGATCCTTATCAGGCTTCCAAGGGATGGACGTCGCTGCTGGAATCGGTGCTGCATGGAGTGTCGAGGACTGTGCTGCCTGTGCTGCATGATCCGGCACCAGCTAAGCTGACCTCGTCGATTGACTGGCGCTTTCTCTCGTGGGCTGATGATAGCGGGACGCTGCACAGATGGGTTACGGCTGAGAGTTGGGACAGCGATACCTTGAGTAGAGAGTTGCACTCATGGCGTACCTTTGGGGATCTGGTGATGTCGGGATGTCCGATGGTGCTCCATGCGATTGTACTGGGACAGAACAGGAATGGACGCTTCCTGTCACCGTGGACTCGTACCTATGTTCACCCTGCGATGAGCAACCTGAGATGGAGATGGACGAAGCCTGAGGATACCACCTGGAAGCCCGTACAGTTGCTGGATCAGAATCGACTTGATGTCAGCGAGTGGATAGACCAGGCATGGGCTCAGGGAGCCATACAACCGTTATTGCAGGACCAGCAGGTTGAGTTACCGCCGGATAGCGTGTGCCGGGACACCAAGTATCAGATCTCCCGTGAGGCGTCGGACATGATGAGGCTGCTCGAGGAGAGACGATCATATCTGGCTGAGCCTATGAGCCGAGGAAGCTGCGATCTGTATTCACCGTGCCATTTCCAACCTGTCTGCCACACTCCTGAGCCAGTTGATCTTACGCAAATATCGCTGTACGTACCCCGCAAGGCAATATACGATAAGCCGCACATGGAGGTTCCAGCCTGATGCCCCCAGCACCCAGCCTGTTCGGCAATATCAATACCCGTGACATGATCGTCCTGCTGTTCGTATTCGCCACCTTCGTTGTGCTGGCTTACCTGCGACGGTTGCCTGAGCCTTGGGTCATCAAGCATTACCTGAGTGCGATTAACGATCGCGGTGGCAACATCGTTGTTCTGGCTCTGCTGTCGGCATGGTTCTTCTCCATATCGGTAAGAATCTTCTACTACTCGTTTGAGTTGCTGAGTCAGAAGAGGCTGGAGCCTGATAACGCTATACTGCTGATGGCGGTACAGTTTGTAACCTCGAGTGCGTTTGGTAGTTCGTTCGGTGCGTTGCTCAAGACCATGACCGGATCGGACTCCAGCGCCCGCGGCACCGATGCTGGCACCCCCGGTAGCCGCTCGACTACGACTACTGTTACCAGCGCCAGCACTCCGCCTAGTCCTGTGGCACCTTTGCCTGCTATTGTTGTGGTGCCGGCTAAGGCCGATGAGCCGGTTGTTCCACCAGAGAATCCCAAGCCCAAAGGAGATATATGATACTTTCACTGATGTTGCAACACCGGATAGGTTTCTTTGGTCATGAAGGAGGTCTGTGGGCGTTTATAGGCTTCCTGTTTACGGTGGTGGTGATAGCCATTCTATTCAAGATCATGAAGCTGGTACTGCCGGCACTGGGAGTTTCGTCACCGTGGGATCAGGTCATCTACTGGGTGGCGGTACTGCTATGCGTATTCGTGTTTGCTAACTATGCGTTCGGCGGATGGTTCTGACAGCGGTAAATTCCCTATGGGACCTCGAAATGAGAATGACGTGCCGTTTCGAGAGTACATTGATAATCGCCTTAGGGCATTGGAACAACG
>Ga0247695_1000158_pt1 | contig 10225 bp, 16 predicted proteins | sample CNK36_metaG_FD_182739 | JGI IMG/M metagenome (GOLD analysis project Ga0247695, IMG submission 182739) | Soil microbial communities from Purdue University Martell Research Forest, Indiana, United States - CNK36 | ecosystem: Environmental > Terrestrial > Soil > Temperate forest > Bulk soil...
AAGGAAAGTTTAAGGAGACCACAATCTATGCGCACTGATGTTTGGTATGATTTCAATAATCCTGTCGATCCCGCAGGGCAGGATTTCAAGAACGTAATGGCTTGGTTGTTGGCCCACGGTGCAAATCCAGATTGGAAGCTAGTCAGCATGACTGTGGGAGATCCTTACACAGGTTTTAAGCTGGAGTGGCTGCTTAAATGGCCTCCATGCGCAAAGAGTCGCAACAATCCTGTGTATGCGGACTTGAATCGTACTGTAATGGATCCGGGCGTTACGTTGCGTGAAGTGTTGTACTTTTACAATGATACCAATCCGGATACAGTGCCATTGGAGTATACGCCACCGCCCACACCTGCTCCGCCGCCAGCACCACCGCCCGCCGTTGTCAATCCAATTGGCCCTTCCATAGGCATAATCAACGGACATCAGGCCTTTGCCTTGGTGCTGGGCGATACAAGGCCCATCGGCACTTACTATGCGCCCAACGGCGCTGGCATTGCGCCGGAATACATTAAGCTTGGCCAAGAAACTCCGTTCGGTTTGTCAATGCACTGGGAATTGATAATCGGCTGAATTACCATGGAAGGTGCCATTGATACATCCAACAATAGCTTGTTTCAGGAGGTGCATAAGCTTAACGTTAAGTTTGATCGGTTGATCATTCTTGTTGAACAAATTTTGGTGGCATTGTCGCCCCCTATCGCTACTGGATTCAAAATTTCAATTGAAAAGGAGAACCAAAGCATGTTGAAGGCAGGAGTAGATCTTCAGATTCTTGAAAATGGAACGGTAAAGTATACAGCAACACCGGTGGACGCTAAAGGTCAGCCCACCACATTGCCTGTGGGTACGCCACCTTTGACTTGGGTTGCAAGTGATCCGGATTTGACGTTGGCGTCGGACCCGGCAGACACCAGCGGTTTCAATTTATCGCAAATCGGCACAGCTGGTAATGTTGCTGTGACGGGAATTGTTGTAACTTGCTCAACAACGTTGCCAGGAGCTACCGCGCCAATTACGGCCGCAGCTGCTGCCATTGACATTGTACCGGCACCGCCCGGAGCTGCTGTTGGATTTGTGGTGACGGAGTCGGCTGGATAGTTTCACTGTTGTACTTCTGAAAACAAGGGGAAGTAAATGGCAGATTTACGTAAGTAAGTTTTATTGTCGCTCGATGGCACGACTTATTCCTGGTATCGATCGAGCCGGTGCCAGGAAATAATTTGATGGAGAAAATTCATCATGATTTCAGCCAAAGTACTGTTGCTCATTCTCGGTCTAGTTTGTGAGTTGCTGGCAGCGTTCGGCGTACCCACCAACACGCGCGTCAGCTTAATGCCGTTGGGTTTGTTTTTCTGGATGCTGGCAGGAGTGGTGGCTTTTTGAATGTCGGCGAAAGTCAAGGCATTCAGTTATTTCGGTAAGACAGAAATCATTGGGTATCATTTCTATTGCCCAGGATGTAAAAGTGTACATTCGGTTTACACGGCAGACCATGGTGGTGGTCCGGTGTGGGGGGGTACAATGGCAATGTTGAGTTGCCCACATTTACGCCTAGCTTGCTGATGTTCGGTAATCCGCCTCATGCGGATTGGCCCGGTACACCACGCTGCCATCTTTTTGTGCGTGATGGACGTATCGAGTTTTTAGGCGATTCGGAACATGAGTTAAAGGGTGGCACGGTGGATATGGTTGAGTGGACGTATCGAGTTTTTAGGCGATTCGGAACATGAGTTAAAGGGTGGCACGGTGGATATGGTTGAGTGGACGGATGATTTTTGGCATAAAGGTTGATTAATGCGCACAACTTCAAAGTTCGGATGGGTACCTGATTTACCGGATCATCGTGATAAACTTGCCTATCACAAAGGCTCCTTGAACTTAGATACATTGCCGGTGGCGGTGAGTTTGCAGGAAGCATTGCCGGCAGTTTATGATCAAGGGCAATTGGGCAGCTGTGTAGGTAATGCTGTGGCAGCTGCTATTGACTTCGAGCGAAAAAAGCAGGGGTGGCGTTTCATGGCGCCTGCCCGGTTGTTCATTTACTACAATGCCAGGGACATGGAAGGTTCTGCGGCGTCTGATTCTGGGTGCATGATACGCGATGCCATTAAATCTGTGGCTGCGCAAGGGGTCTGCGTGGAAGGATTTTGGCCTTATTCGGTGCCGTTCGATGAAAAGCCGAATCCGCTTTGCTATGACACTGCTGTTCGACATAAGACTTTGCAGTATCTTGCGTGCCAGCAGGATGAAGTTAATTTGAAGGGTTACTTGGCAGCGGGTTGGCCCGTAGTATTTGGTTTTACGGTTTACGATTCATTTATGTCGGATGCCGTTGCAGCTTCTGGCATTGTGCCCATGCCCGCGCCGAATGAAGTTGTGGCGGGTGGGCATGCTGTGTTGGCTTGTGGGTACGATGATTTGACGGCGCCCACAGGATTGCCGAACTTAACGCGTCCTCCTTTGCCCAGTTTACTTTGCCGTAATAGCTGGGGTACTGTGTGGGGTATGGCCGGGTATTTCTGGTTGCCTTTCCAATATGTTGCGGATCCAAACTTGGCGGATGATTTGTGGTCCATACGCCTGGAGTAAAAGGAGACCTTTGTGGCTAAAAAGCATGAATTTACAGTTGATTGCAATACAGAGAATATTGCTGCGTTGGATGATTTTGTTCGTTCAATTTTCGAAGGTCCTGATTCTGCATTAGCCACAGAAGCTGCGGCCGTTAAATCGGCCATGCTGCCTGAGTTATCGGGTGGGTTGACTTTTCAGGCTTCTAAGTCGAACATTAAGCAGTTGTATTTGTTCATGCTTCATTGTACACAATCTCAAGATGCAACTCTGGTGAAGCGTACTTTTGAGTTATTGGCACAGATTGATGGTTCGGGTGAAGATGGCTCATTGGATCCGCCGCCAAATGGCGATCCAAATGGATAGTTAATTCCACAAGGAATAATTATGCTTTTACTATTCAATCTGCCCAGTGCAACGGAAAACGTAACATTGCCGGATAAATTTTTGTGGATTCTTGGAACAGTTATTACTGCGCTGCTTGGCACAAATGGATGGATGGTGCGTAAGCTGATACGCACGCCGCGTCATGCCACGGTGGAGAATGGTAAGCGTGTTTCGATTCAGGATTACATTGTGGCCTTGGAAAATCATGCCAAGACGAATGCGGAAATAATGCAGGACGTTGGGCCACGCTTGGCCACTGTGGAAACGTCGGCAAGGTTGATGGCTATCAATTACGCCAAGTTGAAGGAAGTTAACGAGGATGCCGTACGCACATTGAATGATATAATTCAGCGGCAGACTTTGCAAATGGACGAAGCGCGTCGTAATCATCAGGAAAAAATTGAGCGTATCGAGGATGAGGTATCCATCATTGCTGAGGACTTGAAGAATCAGCGCGCCTTGACCAAGTCCATTTCCACAGTTCAAAAATCATTTGGTGATACTCTGCGTACCATTGCCGGCAACTTGGAGCGTATGGAGTTGATGATGAGGAAAACCAATTAAAATGTCCACCAATGTCGCGCTGGTCGCCGCATGACGAGGAGCCAAAGGATAAGGCAAATGGACGTAATGTATTTGCCAGCTTCAATCAATGTGGCTTGGCTGAAGTGGAGTTTAACAATGCCGGTGTCGCGGTTGACGATGGATAAAACGGCGCGCGCAGCCAGTAATGCAGTGAAAATGATTAAGTGCTGCTGGGTAAGACAGTTCAATTTAATTTCGCGTAGCTTAATGTATAAGACACCGAACAGCATGGCCAGCGTAATGCCGAGGTTGGCGAATTGCCTGAAAGCAGCCCATGTGGCGAATGTTGTAGCGGGGTGCGGCAGCGCGAAAGCTGCCATTAATGCGGCCGCAAATACGCAGAACAAACTGAGCGTTACGCGCCAAATTTCCTCGCGATTGTCCCAACCCATTAAAGCGAACCACAGCACTTCCACCACAGCAATGATCAGCAAGATGAGCAGTACTGTTTGCGAATACATCCACAATTTTCGCCACAGGTCGATGTTGTGTGTGGGGTTGGGCAACAACGCAATGATGGTGGAAGTGAAAATGTAAAGTGTGAATGCTGCGTAAGTGAGGTACATTCGTGTGTATAAAAGGCGAAGGTTTAAGGCAATGAATAGCAGATCGACAACAACAGTGGCGGGTGTCAGAGCGGCAAGGCTCATTCTCTCTTAAGTATACTTGATTTGAGTCTCTGTGGCTTTACTACTACTTCAGATTGACACATACTTAACTGCGGCGGCTAAGTATGGATTAGAAGTGGTGGCTATTGTTGTAATGGCCGTTGTATTTTGGAAATTTTTTGTAGGCAAATTGTGGCCACGTTTGTTACAGCAGGCTGATGAAGCGCAAAAAAGGTTGGATGAGCAAACCAGATCATTCATGGCGGAGCTTGCCGCACAGCGCAAGGAATTTTTAAATGCCTTGTCAGAGGGTAGGGTGGCGGCAGAGATTGTGTTCAGTGAGCATCGAGAAATGATTCATACACAACAGAACTTATTGACTAAAATAACTGATACTTTGAATCGAGTAGAAGAACAGACTCGACCACAACAGCGACGTAAGTAGTCGTTTTCATCAGGGAGCCCATCAAGGTGCAAGATCACAAAAGAAGTTTATCGGTTTTTGTGTTACTTTTGATTTTTCTGAATGGGTCTATAATCTTGGCACATGTGATGGGAACAGTAACGTGGAATAGATGGGTTTTGCTGTGGCTGATTGCGGGGATGAGTGATGTTATGGCTGCCTTGGTTGCATTTGCCAATTCTTGGAGTTATAGGCGTAGAAACCCGTTCATTTATTATTATTGCATGTTCTTGGGCTCGGTTGTAATCGAAACTGTGTGCGCCCTCATAGCTAATATTGAACACCCAATTATAAAGGATTATGGCACATGGTATACGTGCTGGTTTTGGAGTGGACGTTGGGCGCGAAATTTTGCTGTATGGATGCTTGTGTTGTTTCAAGTTGGTTATTTTAACGGTGTAAAGAAAAAAGTTCAAGAGGAAAGGTTTTAAGTTTCTTTATGGCACAACCTGTTCGCCCGCCCGTCAGCAGTAAGGATGATGGTACAGATAAGATCAAGGAATTTATTCAGCACAATCGACCCATTGAGCCTGCCGTTATTGATGATGATGAACACTCTGCGCAAGTTATTCAAGGACCGGAATCTGTTGCTGTTGTGCAACCGGTGGAACCTTTGCCGGAGCCTGAGCCCGCGCAGCCGGTTAGAACTGTAAAGCGAACCGGGTGCCCAAGGTGTGGAAATCAGCATTTGGCCAGTTACGGTGCCAGTGGGTTGAACCGTTGCATTTGTGGGTGGTCAGGGGTAATATGAATTGTCCGCGCAAATCGATTAAGTTGACTTGGACTTGTAGTGACCGGCTGCGTCATGAACATGGGTGGCGATGGATGGCTTTGATTTGCGGGTGGGCGCAGTTTCAATGGAGCAAAATCATGAAATTACGTACGTTGGCGTTGATGCTGTTGATGGTTTGCAGTAGCTTGATTTCACAAACACCCAGTCCACATTCCAGTTTTATAGTGTTTCAAAGTGCTACTGGTGCGGTGGCCGTTGTTACTGTACAATTGCCCGCTGCAGCGGCCAAGGGTATTCATTTTTTGGGTGCCTATGCCACATGCTCGGGTGGATGTAATGTACTTCAAGAGTTGGCCGGTCCTGCGGCAACGGCGACGGCATTTACTCCGTTGAGCTTGACGCGGCGCGGTGAAAGTACAGTGGCCAAGGCTTTTACGGCTTCCAATGCGACGGCCGTGTCGTCACCAATACCGGGCATCCCTGTACCAGCAACTGTGGCCCAATCGATTGACTTATCATCCATATGGATGCCAGCAAATCAAAGTACAATGCAGGTTTTTACAATGCGCACTGATAATGCTGTCGGTACCAATGCCATTGTTATTGTGTATGAAGAAGTATCATTGACGAATTGAAATTGGAGCTGGTATGGGTGATGCTGTTGTAACGGTTTCCGGTTTAAATTTGATTTTGCGTCCACAGGAACGGCGTGTGGTGGAGCTGGTTGGTGAAGGATTGTCGAATAAGGAAGTGGCTGAGTTGATGAATCTTTCCATTGGAACAGCCAAAGTTTATTTATCGCGTGCAATGCATAAGTTGAAGTTTACGCACAGAAGGCAAGTTATTATATTGTATTGGCAAGATAGAGTAACAATGTTGGAAAGTCGTTTGGCATTGTATGAAACTCCGGCGGGCACGGCATGAATTTTCGTGTCGCCATTTCTAATCCCGATGCAATGCAAAGGGTGTTGCCTGAGGGTTTTAATCTTCATGATCCTGTGCTGGAGAAAATTTATCAGCAGCGACAAGACGATTCTGAATTGAAGGAAGTGCGGCGGCTGACGCGGCGACTGGGCGGGTCGTGGTTTTGTCCGGGCAGGTGTGGCGAACGTATCAGTGCCACGCGGGAATTATGCGCAGCTTGTGTTGCATTGAAAGCGCTGCGTGATTGGTTGGGTTATGAGTAAAAAAATTGTTGTAGACTGGTTGACAAAATTTTGGGCAGCATTAACATTGGCCATTAATCGGCGCTGGATTTATTACTGCGTTAAGGTTAATGTTGCGCAAAAATGCCCAGCTTGTGGTGTTCGACGGCAGCATAAGATAGCATGGTCAAGATCCTTTGAGCGCGTAATGCATAACTGTGGATTGTGCGCGGCGGTGTGGGCTGAAAAGCCTGTGTTGATGGCTGGATCGTGGGGAGTGAAAACGCCAGAGTTAACTGCTGAGCAGCAGGAAGAATTGGAGTTACCACCAGAACCTTGGCAGCAGCAGCGACGTGGTGGTAGTACGGTTGGCAGAGATCCCGTAATTCAACGTAAGGCGAATTAGTTGATGATGGGGGACGCACAATGGCTACTTCTGCATCAATGGCAGAGGAAGTTGATTGGTGTTATCGAAGTTGGGAAGCACAAATTTTGCATGAGCAGTTGGATTATTTAATTGACCATGGGCATAATTTTGCAGAGCCAAATTGTAAGGAATGTATACGCTTTGAGCGTATACGACAGTTTTTGCTGAAGATGTTCGAAACCAATATTAATGCCTTCAAATTTCAATCCCGACAAAGGTAAGCAGCGCTTGCTGCCGGCAGCACAGTTGCTGGGCATGCGGACGGAAGAAATTCGTGATTTGGATCCTTCTAATTCTTGGTTCGGTCCACTTTCACCCGTATTGCCCGTAGCACCCTCCACTTATCGCACCCGTCAGTGGGGCTATACGATGGGGTCCAATTTAATTTGGACGCCCAAATCGGAAGAAGGTGGACCGGCTGTAGACTTTCAGACATTACGCGATTTGGCGGATGCCTGGGATCTGCTCCGCATAGTCATCGAAACGCAGAAGGATCGGCTGTGCTCGCAGAAGTGGGAAATTCGCGCCATTGTTCAACCGGGCGAAAGTAACAAGGATCGTAAGCAGCGTAGCTTGAAGGATCCCAACATTAAGTTGTTGACTGAGTTTTGGGCCAAGCCTGATGGTTTTCACAGCTTCCGTCAATGGCTCCGTATGCTGCTCGAAGATACCATTGTTATCGACGCAACAGCCGTATACATGGCTCGTGATTTGCAGGGTAAAATTGCGACAGTTCATCCCATTGCCGGTGACACCATCAATCGTGTTTTGACTGAGCAAGGCATCACGCCACCACCGCCCAACGTAGCTTACCAGCAAATCATTTACGGCATGCCGGCCATCGATCTTCAAACCAGCGATCTGGTTTATTCCATGCGCAACGAGCGCACCAATAAGCGTTATGGTTACAGCCCTGTGGAGCAAATTATCAATTACGTTTGTTTCGGGTTGCGGCGTTTGGAATGGCAAATCAATGAGTATACTTCCGGATCAGTGCCGGAAGCCATGGTCTTTCTGCCCTCAGATTTGCCCATCGACCGTGTAAAGGAAGTGCAGGAATGGTTCGATTCCATCCTTGCCGGCGACGCGGGTGCGCGGCGCAAGGTGCGGTTTCTGCCGGGCTACGGTACGGGGGATCAGGCGCGGCCTAACGTTATTTTCCCCAAAGAACCGTTGCTGAAGGACGAATTGGACGTTTGGCTGGCGCAGATAGTTTGCATGTGCATTGGTATTAGTGCGCAACCGTTCATGAAGATGATGAACCGCGCTAGTGCGGAGCAAGCACAGGAGGCCAGCGAAGAGGAGGGTACAGCACCTTACATCGCCTTTGTAGCGGACATCATCAACACCATCATTCAGGATCAAATGGGTTTCAAGCAGTATGAAATGGTGCCGCAAGACAAGCGTGAATTGGATGTACTGAAGCAGGCACAGGCTGATAACTTACTTATCGGTAAAGCATTTACCATTAACGAAGTGCGCGAAAAGCGTGGTGAAGATCCGCGCGATGAACCTGAGGCGAATGCCTTGGGCATGTTCTCGCCGCAAAACGGTTTCATTCCGTTGGGCGGGTTCGATCCGTCGGATCCTCGCGCACAGCAAAAAGCACCACCACCCGGTTCTCCCGCAGCAGCAGGCCAGTCCGCGTCCGGCGGCGAAGGGGAACAGGAACCTTCCACCAAAGCCAAGCCTAATGGCAAGGCACCCGCGCCGCCTAACGGTAAGGTTCCTGTTCCTCGTGGCAAGATGGAGCAAGTGCTCAAAGCAACGCGCGACTTCATCCAAGTTCAAAAGGATGCAGTAAACTACTCCGCGTTGTGTGAAAAAGTTGGCATTGAAAATGTAGAAGAGCTGATGAAGCATGTACATTTATCTGATGTGCAGCAGGATGCCGAAGATAAATTGTCCGCAACGCCTGGCATTGAGTACAAAGGTGAGTTTCGTGATGATTTATCCTCCACAGAGAACTTTTTCTTAGGCGTAGCGCACGCTAACCATTTTAAACGTGACCTTGTGCTGGCGTACAAGGATAGCGGTAGTCGTGCCGTCATAGAGGAAACTTTAAGCCATGCTGAGGAGCGCATTGTAGAGCCAGTTGCCCTCTGGGCTACGCAGACATGGGTAGAGCGCGGGCGCGTCATAGAGTACATCGAGGGTCGTGAAAAGAGCCTTGGCGCCAGCCGGGATATGCCGTGGGTTGTGCGCGAAGCGGGCGTGGACAAGGTGATGGATGGGCATCACAGGCTCACCGCCGACATACTGATGGGCACGGAAACGCGGCTTGTCAAGTATACGGATTTGGTGACTGCCAAGAAAATTCTCGCTTCTGCGGTGTTGATGAAAGGGTTGACCAAGGCTGATGTCGCTGGTCGTGAAGAACTGTTAAAGTATAGTGATGATCAGCCGCGCGACGAGCATGGGAGGTTCACCAACGGCAGCGGTGGTGTGAGTTTCCTCGATCCAGCCAAGATGAGTTACCATGAGCGCGAAGCTATGCTGGTGGAGATGCGGAACAAGTGGCCTGTGGAAAAGGGAACCGCAGAGCATCAAGCTATACGGGATTATAGTGGGCCAAGTTATGCTGGCATTAATAGAATGTTAAGGAGGGATGAAGAAGATGATTTGCATGCAGATAGAATTTTAACGGCAAGCAATCTCGACTTCGCCTTAGCCAAGGCCCCCGCCACAGACAAGGACATGCTGCTGTACCGTGGCTTGGGCAACAATACAGCTACACGTGTGGAAAAGCTTGCGGAGTCAGACAAGTTGGAAAAGTTCACGGACAAAGGTTTCGTCTCCACCAGCCTGGATCCGGCGCAAGCATCCATCAACTTCGCTGCCAACCGGGGTGATGTGGGCGGGCGCGTTGTGGCGCAAATTGAAGTTCCAGCCGGGTCAAGGGTCGGGCCCATCGACGGCATTTCGGACATGACTGATGAGCAGGAAATTTTGCTGGGTCGCAATGCCAGTTTCACGGTGCTGGGCAGTTACGAAACCTCGTTTAAGTCTACGTCAGGTGTGAACGTGGCTACCAAGGTCATCCGCATGCGTTACGAAGGCAGCGCGCCGGAGCCGTTGCGCAAGATGCAGAAGATGATGGTGGAGGGTGATGCTGACGTTAAGTTGTTGACGCATCCTGGCAATGATCACGAGGACAAGTTCACATGGACGGATGAGGATTTGGTGTTCGAGGAAAAAATCACCAAAGCCTTTGACATTTCCAAGCTTGACTTTGTTAACTTAACCAAGACCGAAAAATCCAAAGCTGGGTGGGTTGGCGTCGATCTAGACCGCACATTGGCCGTT
>Ga0247695_1000159_pt1 | contig 10214 bp, 8 predicted proteins | sample CNK36_metaG_FD_182739 | JGI IMG/M metagenome (GOLD analysis project Ga0247695, IMG submission 182739) | Soil microbial communities from Purdue University Martell Research Forest, Indiana, United States - CNK36 | ecosystem: Environmental > Terrestrial > Soil > Temperate forest > Bulk soil | place...
TTCCTGCCCGGTTGAGTCCCACGCCATCTCGCTGCCAAACGGATACGGTTCCCGGTTCCAGCGATCCGTGCGCTCCTTCATCAACTGTTCGACGACCTGCACCTTTGGCCACCACGACTCTCGCTTTAAGTCGTCGAGCAAAGCGACGATGATGTCGCCCTCCATTAAGCCCAGGTCAACGTAGCCAATGCGACGAGGTCCGTTTGGTTGCCGTTCAAACATGAACCTCACGGTTTCGTACGCCTGATTCAAGTACCAGTCCCACGAATGATTCGTAACCAGCCCCGGATGATTGCGCGCGAGGCGATACATTGACCAGTAAGCCGCGATCACATGGGGATAGTTGTAGCCGCGCCTAACCGATTCGGCATCTCCTTTCTTCCAACTCGTCCAGGTGGTCCAATCGAGCGCCGGGTCGTATTTGAAGCCGGGCACATCTTGCGGCGAGTAATAGAAAAGGCTCTTTCGCACGCCGTAGCGGTTCGCGCCCTCGCTGTATTGCAACCCGCCCCACAACACGCGATCGATAAACTGTTCGTACTTAGCGATCTCTTTCCGGCGCGGCTGGCCAAACTCCTTCATCGCCGCCGCGAGCCACGAACCCGAACCGCCTTCATCGCCGAGTCCCGCAATCCACACGCGACTGTCCTGCGTCACGATCTTGTTTGCTTCGCGGTCGTAACTCATCACCGAAGGACTGCGATGAAACACGTCGTTCGGATCGTCAAACCACTGGCGCGTGAAGAGAAAGTTTCCGAGATCAGCGACCGCCTGCGCCGACGGCTTGGTCACGTAATAGCTGATGGCTTGCGTCGAAGCGTCGTCGTAAGTGAGCGTGAGTCGGGCACGGCCCCACTTCTTGCCGCGGATCTTGAAAGCTTGCCAGTTGGATGTCGTGGCAGCGTCTTTTTTGACTTCGAGGGCGCCGGCCGGATCGACTGCGAAGTTCCTGATCTTGTGTGAGTGCTTGACGAAAAGACGGCCGTCGACATCCATCGGCAAGATGTAACCGGGTATTCCGATCGCCACCGGGCGATTGTTTTGCGCGAGCGTTGCTTCGATGTGGCGAATCTCGTCTGCCAGCAAAAACTTCACGCCATAAGATCGTGTCGCGCCCGGAGCCAGCGTTACTGACGTCGGCGGATTCCAGGGAACGACTCCGCGCCATTCGCCTTCGGCATAAGCCTGCGTGTGGACCAGCCACGCAAACGTGCCCTCGAACGTCTGGCTGGGCCGCGTTGGTTCGGCGAGTGGTTGATACCCTTCGAAAGGCGTTTGGCCGTCGGGCACGACGACTAATGAAGGTCCCGCGCCGCTGAGTCGAGTCACTTGCAAGTAGCCGGCGTCCTGGCCGATGTACGGATCGGAAAATGAGCACTTCTCGTGCGCTTCCTTGAGACTGCGCCCGGTAAGCATGTTGTTGAAGATCATCGGCATGCCGAGCGCGCCGAGTTGCACCGGTTGCGCAGTCTTGTTCTTGATCTCGAAACGCAGCACCAGCCGATCGTTTTCAACGATCCACGAGCGTGTGATCTGTAAGGGAATGCCGGAAGGCAGCGTCGGCGAGAGATCAGCGGCAGCGAGCGTTGGGCCAACTGCCGGCAACGCGACAACGGGTTGCCGCGCTTCAGCCGTGTCGTACTTCACCCAGGAACCGCCGGCGCGCACGCTGAGGATCAGATCTCCGAGCCGGTGATAACGATTCGCTGCTCGTTGTGACAAACGATCCGCGGGCGTGAAGTCGAAGCCCGGCGTGCTTTTTGGTTCGAGCGCCGCGACCGTTTGCGACGACTCGAGCAAACGCAGATTGAAGTCAGGTGTTCTGAATTCGAGAACGTTCTCGTCAAAAGCAAAGCCAAAAACGTTTAGCCACAAAAAGGCACAAGAAACACCAAGGAGAAAAATGACTTGCTTCAGTTTTTTGTGCCTTTTGTACCTCTTGTGCCTCTTTGTGGTCACTTACCGTTCCTCAACACGAATCAGACGGATGCCATAAACGGTCGCAGTCTCGTTGCCGCCTGTCGCTTGAAAGCGAATGGTCACCTTCTGTTTATTTCCGACCACTTCAGCGGGAAGCTTGTAAGTAACATCGTAGAAGTGCGTCGTCGCGCTGCCCGGCGGGTAACGATCAATCGCCCCTTCACCGACGCGCTGGCCATCAACTAAAACTTCAAACGTCCGCTTCGCACGCTCCTGCGGATTCAACGTCACCACCAGCGCCATCGGCTTCGCAGCTTCGACCGGCAACTCGTACGAAAACCATTTCTTCGATCGCCTCCCGACGCGCCCCACTTCACGATCGGGACTCGACTCTTCACTCTTCAACCCAAACGACTTCTCCTTCGCAGCATCACCAGCCGCCAAAAACGCCACCGTCGCCGCCTCCAGCTTCTCTTGCTTCACTTGTTCCGCTTTCAACTGCTCGATCTTTTTGGCCCAACCAGCGTCGGTATACAGATCCTGGTAGATCGAATACGTCCGCCGGTGCAAACGATAGAACGGCACAAACTGCACCTCGCTCGCTTGCCCATCAGCGTTGCGAGCAACACCCACTGTTTGAAACACACCCAGATTGTCGCGCACGGGTTGCAACCATTCCGTCAACGGTTTTTCGCCGGGGACGAGCGAAGGACTAGCGGTTGCCCCATCACCACGTCGCTCCGGCCCGAGATCCGCCGCCAGCACGAGCGGTCCCCACATCAAAGCCGCGCGACGTTGATTATCCGGCAGCCCTTCAACGTGCAACTTCTTCGGCAACACGAGCGAAACCGTGTCGCCGCTCTTCCACGTTCGGTAAATGTCCACGTAGGTACCGGCGGGCGACAAGTCCGTCACGCTCTGCCCGTTCACTTTCACCGCGAATCCGTCGCCGGCCCACGACGGCCGCCGCAGCGTGAGCATGAACAATTTCGGCCGTTGCAAAGCTAACTTCACGCTCGCCGTTTCGCCCTCCGGAAAATCCGTCGCCATCGTCACTGTCGCGCCCGCCGCCTTCCAATTCGCCCTCGACGGCACATACAGATTTATCCAAAGGCGATGGTTTGACTCGTAATAGATCCCGTCGCCATGAAGGGCGTGACTCTCCATCCCGGTGCCGACGCAGCAGGTAAAATCGCGATCCAGGTTTTGGTATTCGTGCCGCACGCCGCGTCCGACCGGCACCATGTAACACGTGCGCCCGTCTTCCGGATCCATCGACGCGAGCACGTGATTGAACAACGCGCGTTCTTCAAACTCCGCATACCTGATATCAGGGTCAGTCGCGAACAGGCGGCGAGTCATTTTCAGCATGTTGTAAACATTGCACGACTCGTCCGTTCGCCCGTCGACGCGCTCGGCCAATTGATCCGGTGGGCCAAAGTACTCGTCTTTGCCGTGCCCGCCGGTGGCGTAAGTGTGATCGGTGACGACGAGGTGCCAGAAGAACTCGGCGGCTGCGCCTGAAGCGTTGTCGCCGGTGTAGATGTATTGCATCAACACGCCGAGCATCTTCGGCACCTGCGTGTTGCCGTGTTGCCCGGCGAGCTTGTCGTCGCCGTGCTTGAGCGGATCGAGAAAAGCGTTGTGGTCGAAACGATGTGAAAGCGCGAGCCAGCGCTTGTTGCCGGTGTCAGCGTAGAGATCGGCGAGCACTTCGTTCATGCCGCCGAATTCCGTGTTGAGCATTTGCTGATCCTGTTCCGGCGTGAGATTGACGAGGATCGTTTCCGCCCACGCGGCGAACTTCGTTTCGACTTCGAGCGCCGTCCGGTTGCCGGTGAAGCGATAAGCATCGCGCAGGCCCGCGAACGTTTTGTGCAACGTGTACCACGGCGACCAAAGCCCGTTCAGATCGAAGGAACTCGATTTGATATTTCCTTTCGCGACTTCGCCAAACTTCTCCTTCAATCCTTCAACCGCGCCGAGGTAACCGTCGCCGTTCTTGTCCTGAACTTCCTTCATCTCTTTCACGAGATAGTCGGCTCGTTCCTTGAAGCGCGGGTCGCCGGTGGCGGCGTACATCAGCGAGACAGCGGAAAGATAATGGCCGGCGATGTGGCCGGTGAGGTTTCTGCCGTCGCCGTCCCAACCCGGATAACCTTCGGCTTTCGGTTGCAGCCCGGCGCGTTTGCGGAAGTAGGCCATCATGCGATCGGGTTCGAGTTTGAGCAGATAAGCGGCGTCGAGATCCTGCGCGTGCTTCAATGGGCCGCCGGTGACGCGCACGGCTGACAACGGCAACGGCCGCGCGCCGTACGGCACCGCGTTCTTGATCGCCTGGGCCTGGGCCGCACTGGTGATTAGCAGGAGCACGACCGCTCCCGCCAGCGTCTTCGTGTTCATTGAAGCAGTCTCCTTCGGTCCGTTCCTAGAACTGACTCTGCATGACATATCGGGCGATTTCGACCCGATTGTTGAAATGCTTCTTATCGAGGATGTGACTGATGTGGTTCTCTACAGTCCGCACGCTAAGCTCCATCTCCGCCGCGATCTCCTTATTGCTGAGCCCGCGGGCGACGCGCGCCGCAATCCGGTTCTCCGCTTCGGTCAGAGCTTCGTCGTGAAATGCTGTTTCTTCCTTTTCAGATTGGCCGATCAACCTGGCAATCTGCGCATGGGTGCGTTCGACGCGGCTTATTATATTCTTAATGACGGCCAATAATTCATCCGGCACAAACGGCTTCGTAAAATAAGCATCGACCCCGGCCCGAAAACCTTCGATTCGATCTCCAGTTTCGCCTTTCGCCGTCAGAAAGATTATGGGCACGAGTGTGGTCCGAGAGGAGTCGCGAAAGTGCCGCGCGAGTTCGTAACCGTTCATGCCCGGCATGCGAATGTCGCTGATGATCAGATCGGGCACGACTTGCGCCGCTTTCGCAAGCGCTTCCGATCCGCTGCGCGCCGTCGTGACGTCGAAGCCTTCGGAGCCCAGATATGCTTCGAGCGCTCGCAGCAGGTTCGGTTCGTCGTCAACTATCAACAACCGCTTCGACATCCTTATGCTCCTCTGCTCTTCTCTGTGTCTCTGTGTCACTGTGGTTAATACAGATCATGAAAGTGCTGCCGCGGCCGATCTCGCTCTCGACTGTGATTCTTCCCTGCAGTTGCTTTACGAGACCGTCCACAACGTACAGCCCTAATCCTGTTCCGGGTTGTTTAGCATTTGGCGTGCGCCGGCCCTGGTAAAAACGTTCGAAGATGTGCGGCAGGTCGTTCGCACTAATGCCGTAACCAGTGTCCTTTACATAAAAGCAGGCTGTACGCGCACCATCACCGGAAGCCGTATTGGAACGCTCCCGGCCCAGCATGATTTGAGACTTCCGCGCCGATGTCTTGCCTTGCGCCGCGACGAGTAGTAAAAGAGTTTGCGCGGCCACTGACATCAGCCGGGAGTACTCAACATGAGAATTCTTCGCCTCATCTCCTTCACCTCGATTCTGCTTGCGATCTGTGTCCCAACCGCACCGGCCCAGGAAACCGCTCAACCTGAATACGTAATCCAGGTGAAGCGAACGGAAGGCTGCGTTGTTTCCCCGATCTCACCCAAAAGCAAAATCGGATACGTCTTGTATGCACTGCCGCGGCCGCCAAAGATCCCACCTGACAGCGCGGGCAATCTCATTACGTCGAAGGTCTTCGTGCGAGCCAAACAGGAAGGCAATCAGTGGCACGTTGAGGTAACGATCGGGAAAGGTGAATTCTACGACGCCGGCGACGTCAAGGTCGGTGATTTCAAGCTTGGCAACAATCAGTTCGCGACGGTTCCCGCAGTTGCGCAACACGGATTGAGCCCGATACGCGTCGGCGTTTTGCGGATCAACCGGCAGCAGGCTGGAAAGCCAGGCTTCAGGAATCTGAGCCAATCGATCGTGCTCGAAGCGACGGAAGTCAAAGACGTTCCCGATCCGTTTCGGCTCACGCTAAAAAATAATTCCGCGCAGAATCTGGTGGCCATTCAGTACAACACTTTCGGCCCGAACGGATTTCTCGGCTTGAAGTGGTTGAGCCCGGGATTGCTTGAACCGCTGATCAAAGCCGGTGAGAGTTACAAGCTCAACGTCAATAGCGAAGACAATAGTTGCGGTGACGAGGAAGGTTATTACCCAAACCAGACGAATCGCATTGATTTAGTCAGTGCGGTGTTCGCGGATGGTACTTACGAAGGGGAACCCGGCCTGGCGGCGCTCATCAAGGGCAAAGCCGTGGGAAACCGGAAAAATCTCGAACGCGTGGTGGGCACGATCGGTGAGATCACTGATCCGATCCAACTCTCGCAGCAGTTCAAGTACCTGCACGACGGCATGGACGAGGAAGTCGAAGGCTACCTGGTGGACACGTTGCGGGCAATGCTGCCGGCCTTGCCAAAGGATGCAAAAGACGGGTTGCACAGCTTCATTCGCGCCGGCATGCACGAGGTGAAGGTGAATCTCGAACGCGACGCGGAGATGCTGCAACACATCGGGGAACGTAACGATTCCGCTACGAGCACGAAGTGGGTTGAGCGATTCAAAACCAAGTACGAACGTTGGTTCAGCGCCAGCCAAAACATGACCTCGCGCTGACTCTCATCCACCCTGTGTGAGCTTGTGTTCATCCTTGTGCCTCTTTGTGGCTACTTCTTCTTCACCTCACCGCCACCAAACAAACCTTCAAAGAACCGCACGATGACGGCCCACAGCGCGTGAAGCGCAAGCGACCCTCCAGCTACGGCTTTCGTTTCAGTTGGCGGAGCAGGATCGGCAGACTCTACTGCCGCGCCCGCCGCCGCCGCTTGCGCCGCCTGCTCAGCCACTTCCAACTTTTTTTTTACACACTCGGAGAACTGCTTGAACATCTGCCGCGACACTTCTTCGATCATGCCGCGCCCAAACTGAACGATCTTTCCCACCAGATCGACGTCCGCACTAACCGAAATCTCACAGCCGCCGCTCGCGAGCGGCGTGACCGTGCTCAGCATCGAAACCTTCGTCGATCCGGAACCGCTCACTTCGCGCGCGTCGCCAACCATCCGTACCTGGTGCGTCTCGGCGTTAATCTCCGTGAACTTGCCCTGTCCTTTATATGACATCGCCAGCGGCCCCACCTTCACCTTGATCGCGCCGAGAAAAGATCCGTCGTCTTTCTGCTCCAGCAACTGCGCGCCGGGAAGGCATTCAACCACGCGCTTCGGATCGATCAAGTACTCCCAAACACGCTCGACGGGCGCCTGTACATCGAAGCGTTCTTCAATCTTAAAGGCCATCAATCGTCTCCTTTTGCAGCCACAGTTGCCACAGATTAAACTATTGTCCGCTCAATCTCCGTAATCTGTGGACGTTTTTGAGGTGACCCCTATGATACCTCGGAGTTTCGAATACTTCTCTCCTCGTACGCTCGATGAAGCGATCGCCCTGCTGCAAAAGCATGGTCCAGACGCGAAGTTGCTTTCCGGCGGCCAAAGCCTGATACCGATGATGAAGTTGCGACTCGTTTCGCCCGAGTACATCGTCGACATCAACCGCATCCCCGACCTTGATTACATTTCTGAAGACGACGGCCAGTTGAAGATTGGCGCGTTGGCGCGCGAACACGAAATCGAGTCGTCAGACGTTGTCAAAAAACGGCTTCCCATTCTCAGCGACACTGCGAAAGTGATCGCCGATCCACTCGTGCGCAGCCAGGCGACAATCTGCGGCAATCTCGCGCACGGCGATCCGGCCAACGATCATCCCGCGACGATGCTCGCGCTCGGAGCGTCTGTAGTCGCGACTGGCCCAAAAGGAAAACGAGAGATCGCGATCGAAGATTTCTTTCCCGGGCTCTTCACGACCGCGCTGGAACCGGAGGAGATTCTGACGGAAATCAGGATTCCTTTTCCGCCGCCGCGAAGCGGAGGCGCGTACCTGAAACTGGAACGAAAAGTCGGCGACTTCGCCACTGCCGGTGTCGCAGTGCAGCTCACGCTCGATGACTCGGGCACATGCACGCGCGCCGGCATCGGTCTCACGAACGTCGGCATGACGCCGATCAAAGCAAAACAGACTGAAGCGTTTCTCCTCGGCAAAAAACTCGACGACGCTGCGATTCAAAAAGCAGCCGAGATCGCCGCGTCAGAGTCGCAGCCGATGGACGACATCAGAGGTTCAGCCGATTACAAGCGCGACCTCGTTCGGGTGCTGACTGAACGCGCGCTCGCAACCGCCGTGAGCCGTGCGAAGGGAGGAGCTTAACGATGGCGAAGGTTCCAATCAAAGTAACTGTCAACGGCGTCGAACATAGTGTTGACGTCGAGCCGCGTTTGCTCCTGGTCCACTTGCTGCGCGAAACGTTGGGACTAACCGGCACGCACATCGGTTGCGATACGAGTCACTGCGGCGCATGCACCGTGGTCATGGACGGCAACGCGATCAAGTCGTGTACGGCTTTCGCGGTCCAGGCTGACGGGCGTTCGATCATCACAGTCGAAGGCCTCGAACAGGACGGCAAACTGCACCCGCTTCAGGACGGCTTCTTCCAGGAGCACGGCCTGCAATGCGGCTACTGCACGCCGGGCATGTTGATGACTGGCTACGTGTTTCTGCAAACGAACAACGATCCGAGCGACGACGAAATTCGTCACGCGATCTCCGGCAATCTTTGCCGTTGCACCGGCTACGTCAACATCGTCAAGGCCTATCAATACGCGGCCCAGAAAATGCGCGAAGGAGGTGCATAGAGATGGCGCCAAAAACATCGCCCGAAATCGGTGGCATGGGCCACTCCGTCAAACGCAAGGAAGATCCGCGTTTTCTGCGCGGCCAGGGTAATTACGTCGACGACGTGAACCTGCCCGGCATGCTCTATCTCGACATCGTGCGCAGCCCTTACGCCCACGCCACGATCAAGAACATCGACATCTCGAAAGCGATGCGATTCCCGGCGTGCTCGCGGTGATCACCGGCAAGGATCTCGAAAAGTACAACCTGCACTGGATGCCGACGTTGATGTCTGACACGCAGATGGTCCTGCCGGTCGACAAAGTGATGTACCAGGCGCAGGAAGTCGCCGCGGTGCTCGCGACTGATCGTTATATCGCGGCTGATGGCGTTGACGCGGTCGAGATCGATTACGATCCGCTGCCCGTGGTCGTCGATCCGAAGAAAGCGTTGCTGCCCGACGCGCCGGTTTTGCGCACGGATAAGAAGGACAAGAAAGACAATCACATCTGGCACTGGGAATGGGGCAATCGCGACGCCACGGATGAACTGTTCAACGCCGCGGAAGTCACGGTCAAGGAAGACATCTACATCCCGCGCATTCACGTTTCGTCGATCGAAACGTGTGGTTGCGTCGCGCACTTCGACAAAGTCAAAGGCAAGCTGACTGTCTGGATGACGACGCAGGCGCCGCACGCGATTCGCACCGTGTTCGCGCTCGTCGCCGGGCACGTTGGCCTGTCCGAAGAGAAGATTCAGATCATCTCGCCGGATATCGGCGGCGGCTTCGGCGGCAAGGTGCCGGTTTATCCCGGTTACGTGATCGCGGTGGCGGCGTCGGTGTTGACCGGCAAGCCGGTGAAGTGGATCGAAGATCGCATGGAGAACCTGCAAGCGGATTCGTTTGCGCGCGACTATCACATCACCGCGGAACTGGCCGGCAAGAAAGACGGCACGCTCACGGCGTTGCGCATCAAGACCATCGCGGATCACGGTTACACAGACGCGGCCGCGAATCCGTCGAAGTTTCCCGCCGGACTGTTTCACGTTTGCACCGGATCGTATGATTTGAAAGCCGCGCACGTCGAAGTCGACGGCGTTTACACCAACAAGCCGCCGGGCGGCATCGCGTATCGCTGTTCGTTTCGCGTCACGGAAGCCGTGCACACGATCGAGCGCATGGCTGACGTGATGGCCCACGAGATCGGCATGGACGCGGCCGAGTTTCGGATGAAGAACTTCATCAAGCCGGAACAGTTCCCGTATAAGTCCGCGCTCGACTGGGAGTACGACAGCGGCAACTACGCCGGCGCGCTGCAGTTGGCGATGGACAAGATCGGTTACGCCGACTTGCGCAAGGAGCAGGCGGAGAAACGCGCGCGCGGTGAGTTGATGGGCATCGGCATCAGCAGTTTCACCGAGATCGTCGGCGCCGGCCCATCGAAGCATTTCGACATTCTCGGCATCAAGATGTTTGACAGTGCTGAGATTCGCGTGCATCCGACGGGCAAAGTCATCGCGCGTTTTGGCACGAAGTCGCAGGGCCAGGGTCATGAAACG
>Ga0247695_1000160_pt1 | contig 10087 bp, 16 predicted proteins | sample CNK36_metaG_FD_182739 | JGI IMG/M metagenome (GOLD analysis project Ga0247695, IMG submission 182739) | Soil microbial communities from Purdue University Martell Research Forest, Indiana, United States - CNK36 | ecosystem: Environmental > Terrestrial > Soil > Temperate forest > Bulk soil...
GCGAGGGTCATCCGACGCGAACGACAGTGAGCCACCACGTAGTCCAAGATCACTCAGGGACCAATCTGTCCATATAGGTGCAGACCTACCACTAGATGGCTCACTGGCGTTCACATCACATTAACGCCATGACTGTCTTAACCGCAAAACAGGCCGAGGAAATTCTGGCGAAAATTCTGCCGCCAACTGCTTGTGATCTGTGCGGCTACAAATTGGATGAACGTCGCATAGTCGATTACGGCCCGTTTAAGGTTCATCTTTGCCCACAATGCGAATGGAAATGGCGCAAGTCAAAGTTCAAGCGCCGCGGTGATACCTGATGACCGAGGGGAACATGAAACAGAAGGACGCTCGCAACTTTGAACTTGATCGGCGTCAGTTTGAGATTGGACGACTGATGGGTGAGAATATGAAGCTGCGGGCGGCGCTTGCAGCAGACGCGCTAGAGCCATTGGTAACAAAGGCAATGGGCGAATACACTGAGGCCGTCTTTAAGGACAATTATCGCGGCTATCAGGAGCGGTTCATCGCTGAGTATCTGGCGAAGGCGCTCAGTGATGAGCAGTCACCGCGCACCGAAGATGAGGGCGCTGAACTTATGGACAATGGGCGCAATACGGGCGGCAAATCCTATCATCGTTAATAAGCGATTAAAAAGTAACACACGAAGTCAGAGCGGCGGCGGCAAGCCAATAGATCGTTCGTCGCCAGTCCCAGTCCGTCGCATAAACCAGCGCGGCACCAACATCTAGAATAATAAGAGATACCGGGAATAGCTTGGTCACGCCTTCACCGACACCGTGAAATGCAGGGACACGGCATCGCGGGCCAAGTCGCGCAACTGGTCTGCGGTTAGTTTAATGATGGCGCAATCGTGGTGTCCCCTGCCTAGACACAACTCAACGGGTTCGGCGGGGTGCGTCCTTCTTAGATAAACAAACTTGTATTCCGTCGCCTCAGTTAGATACCCCCTCCTTGTCGGGACCGCCGCAGGGGACTTCTTCAAAGTCGTCGTCGTCTCCGTCAAGGGGGTTTTCTGGGCTAAAAGGGTCATGTTCGCGGCGTTCCTTTAGTTTTCTTTTGCGCGGTTTGGGAGATTTCTTACGGGTCATTTGATCCTATCCCCAGGAAACCATTTCCCGCAATCCTGACAATGCAAACTCTGATACGCTCTGGTGCGGGACACTCTTTCACCCCTCATCTGGAAATTTGTTGATAGACAGGCGGGACACGCGGCATCTGGTCGGCGTCTGAATGGTCTAAGATCAACATGGTTGGGTGCCCACCCCCTCAGCATTAGATGAGCCTCACGCAATAGCTTGACATCGCGGGCGCAGTAGCGGGCCATTTCCCCGAACGATTTAGTGTTGCCGTGATAGCACCCGCGCCACAGATCAACTCCGGTGTTGGGGCGCTTACCGCCAATTCCCGCCGCCCTACAAAAATTATCGAGTTTATTAGAATCCATCCGAAATACATTGCGGAGGATTTTTAGGGTATCGACAGTCTTAATTGGGGGCGGGGGCGAGAAGTGATTGAGGAAAAGGCGGGAACGTATGACCTTCAAATCAAAGCGATCACCATTATGTGCAATCGCCACGTCGCATGAGCTTAGGAGCTTATGAAGCTCGCCGCATACGCCCCTATCGTCGTGTATGTCTTTTTTGAAGTTGGGATAATCGGGGAGAAAGTGGGTTCTGACCTTTTTTTCACCCGGCCAGATGGCGGCAAATCCGTATATGTAAGTCCCGCGTTCTACCCAAACTGCATTAGTTTCGTGAAGCGGGGGCCATATTGCTGCTAGGATCGGTGCTGTTTCAATATCTATATAGGTAATGCGCGGCGAGTCGCCGTTAGCCATTATGATATTGGGGGATTGATCGCGCCGTTAGCTGGCGGGCGATTTCAAATGTCTTGTAAGCGGATACACAAAACCTTCGCCGCGCCGCAGTTCGTCATACCATTGCTCTAGGCGCTCGATGGCTACTTTCTGCAATGCTACTTCGGTCATTAAGGCGTTAAGCGCCTTGACCTCGCTTTTTAGTTCCCTGATTTCCTCGCCGTTCTGTAACGATAATTGTTTTTGCAGATCAATGGACGATTCCATTCTCTGTGTGGTTCGTCCGAGGCGGTAAGCAACGAGGCCGCCACCGCCCAGAATACTAACGATCTGGGCGATGCCGACTGCGATGGCAACGTAGCTTGGTTCCATTAGACGAAGCTGTATCCCTGCATCGCTAATGCTTTGATCTGGTCGCCGCTCAGGGTGCTGAGGGTGGCGGCCGGAAGCGTCTTGCCGACGATGGTTGAAGTGCCGTCCTTATGGAAGATATGCAGCGGGTCAACCGCGTCCTGTCCCGCCTGAGATTTGAAACCAGCAAGCACAACGGACGCCAGCGCGCCGGTCACAATCTGATTGGCCAGCTCGTTGGACGACGGAAGCGCCGCGCCGAGGCTACCGAGATTTAGGGAAGCAAGATCGAAAGCCATTGATTAGAACTCCATTTGTCTGTTCTGCCAGCGTATAGCTTCCTCACCATTCGCCGCCAGCATTACGCGAAAGGAGGGTGAGTGGATAAACGCGATGATTTGCTTTTCAGTCTTGATTGCGTTCGGTAGTATCTTGATGCCCATAAGACCGAGCTGCGCGATCTGGAACGTAGTAAGCGCACCTAACGCAATCGGACCTGACGCACCAAGCAATAGACCAAGGGCAACCGCCAGTTCTGCCATTAAGCCTTGCCGACTGGTGTAGTCGTCACCACACGAAGGGCCGCAATAGCCCCCGCAATGGCAATCATGGCCGCGCCGGACCACGTTTGATTCTGGGGAACGATGCTCGCCCAATCGAATGTCTGAAATACGCCAGCCACCGCAAGCGCGACAGCGAAGCCCAAAGTTTTCCAACCCTTCATATTTGTTCTCCTAATGAACGTCGTACATGCACCAAGTAGAGAAATGAACCGCAAGCCCAACACAGAGTCCGCCCCACGCAAAGCACCAAAGGGGGCCGAAATCACTCTTTCGTACCGTCGCCATGAAGCGGGAGAAAGTCGGCCCGCTATAATGAATGGCTAGATATTCGGGGATCGCAAACATAACGAATGCGAGAAACAGAAGCGCGGACGGCCAGTAAATCCAAAGCCAGCTCATGTTGCGGCCTTAATAAATGCCGCCTGAACTTGCGGCTGATTGGGATAGGTAATGTGCGGACCAGCGGGGAGAAAAATGTTCTTCGCTCCGGGGATCGGTCCAAGCGCCCCGCAGGCGTTCCCCCAGATGTTCGTTGCGTCTAGTCCTTTGGTGTAGGACGGCCCCGTGCAGAGCGGATCGAGCCCGACGACACGAACTTTAATCTTGGCTTCCATCAGGCGCGGCGCGCCGTCGAAGGACGCCTTGCAGCCCATTGAGTGGCCGGACAACAGAATAAAGTCGCTTGGGTGTTCTAGGGCGTCGGCAAGGAACCGCTGTAGGTCGGTCCACTCTCCGACTTGGACGAAATAGCCGTGCTCTGTTAGGGTGGTGGCGATTTCGTTGGCTGCGTTGTGTGTAAGAGCGCCCCCCATATCCATCAGACCGCGCATATAATATGCACGCTTCATGGCAACTCCACTAAAGCAATGATTGATAAAACGATGACGGCCACCGCGATGGCGGCCTGTGCTAGTTCAATGTAGTCAGTCAATCTTGATCGAGGCGTCCAGCGCCATCATGGATTTGAGAAGCGCAGCGCACCCGATCTGGGTATCCCACACCTGACCGGACCAATGACCGTCCGCCGTGTATTTTCCCCATTCTTCGTGATTGGTCGCGCCCCAGATGTACGGTGACGCCTCATGGTGCCAATCTTCGTATCCGGTGCCGTTGTAGAGTTCTAAGATCGTAAGAACCCCGCCCGCAGACCAGTCTTTCCACTTCGCCGCGTAGGGCGGGCATTTAGTAAGAGCGTCAACGGCCGCATCGTGGAAGTTGGTAAACGGACCCCTGCCCCTCGGAACGTGAGTGCTGATATGATTCCACGGGTCGCCCTGGGCTAGATTCCCCATCCAGTTAAGGCCGCACTCCCGATAGTGAATGACCGCGATTACGAACCACGGAACGTCAGTATCCTTTTCAATGTTCTGATACGCGGCCTTGGGGACGGGTAGGCATACACGTTGCGCGTACTTACGAACTTCTCTTTCCCTTGTCGGAAGTATCTCGCAATCTTTCCATCGCTCGCCATTGGCGGCGATCAGCTTGGGAATGTTGGTCATACGCCGCCGTTTTGGACGTAGCACCACACGGACCCGTAGCTGAGAAATATAACAATGTGGCCGGTCGGGTTTCCCTTGTTCCACTTGATCTTGTTGGGCGGGACAACGATCTTCGTTCCCACCGCAACGTGAGGTCGCTTTAACGGCGCGTCGTCCCGGTCGTCGGTAATAACGGCGATGAGTTCGCCATTGGGTCCGGTTTCGACTTCATCGGCCCAATACGCATCCGACTCCCCGCAACAGGGGACGGTTGGATTGTCGGGCATCATCAGGGTGCGAAACCACTGGCTAATATAGGAATCGTCCCACTGTCCTAGATCGCGGGCGTGGACGTTAATGGCTAGAAAGAACCAGACAACCCAAATTGATGATACAAAGAGAAGCCACCAAACAAATCTCACGCCATGTACTCTTTGAGAGTCCAGACTTGGGACGATGCGTTCGTTTGAAGGTTCAGCGTCAACGTGGCGGCGGCACCTATTTTCCCCTGTATGGTATAGGTCTGCGACGATGTGGTACCGGGGGCGTCAAATGCCTTAAGCGATACCGGGGCGACGCTTGCCACCTGATAGAACGGAGACGACCCGATAATGTTCGTGTTGGCCGTCGTTCCCCTAGACCAACTGATGTTGGATGCGTTGCCGCCACCGGAATTGATCGTGGAGGATAGTTCCGCCTCAATAACGCTAGTGGTGCTGGTGGGTGTAATGGTTGGTGCCGGCGCGCTCGACATTTGCGCGTAGGTGGCGGAAGCCGTGGTAGCTGCGGTCTGATTGGACCCCGTAACAACCTGTAGAATCTCACCCGGCTTTTTAATTCCCGGACCAAACAACTGCACGATGTCGGGGGCGGCGGTGTACGTCCCCGCCGTACCAAGTCCAGACGTATATTCGACATAGCCAAGAATGCGGAACGCCTTGCTGGATAGGTTCGTGCCGTTCGGGGTATAGAACACCCCGGCCGATGTCGCGCCGCCGCTAATTCCCGTGGTTGACTGTAACGTACCCTCGTTTAGAGGATTGAGGGAGAGCGTTGCCGCGCCCGCTCCCGAATGCCATAAAGCTAGTACCGCAGTTCCGGCGTTATTAAATGCGACAACCCAGAAACGGAATGCCTTGCTGTTCTGAGACGCGAGCGTGGCCCCAACAGCGTTGGTATTGATCGAGAGAGCAGACGATACTGTAATCCAGACCGGATCGCCGTTGGCGTTGGTCGAGTCGCGGAACGGGATAAGGACCGGATCGCCTGCACTGGGGTCTGCGCCTGCTACAGTCTTGACGGCAACGGTGAGAAGGCTGGACCCGACAGAGGCGGTAAGACCCAGATTGATCGGGGCGTTAAATCCGAAATTCGCGCCGCTGGTGCTGATCTGTGGGGCCTTAAGACCCCCGGTAAACCAGTTGGTCCCGTCCGTCTTTAGTGTGCAGCCCGATCCGGGCTGAATGACCTGTGTAGTCGAGCCGTCAATGGTCTGTGCGCCAGTCGCGTTACCGGCAAGCGTAATCGTGCCGCTGGAATTATTAAGAACGCGAAAGACAAACGGTGCGCCGACAGTACCCGCATCCGGTGTGGTAACGGTCTTACCCGATACAGTGACCTTGATAAGCCGGCCCTGGTCTGCCGCCGTGGCCGCATAGTCAACCGCAGTAGAGACAACAGAAGCCCCGTCCGTGGTTTTACCGAATGCCGACGTGATATTGCTATCGGCCGACGCGGCAAAGGTATTGAGCGGATCGCCAATCTTGGACTTGACATCGGCCCACTTTTGCAGATTGGTGGCGACAGTTGTTCCGTCGTCTGGCGGCGGATTGGAATTGTAGCCGGATACTGACGTGCCGGGATAAAGAGCGCCCAAAGAGCCTCCTAATGGAATACGTTAATACGTTGTTATTGCTGCTAATACTTTGGCGAGTGCTATCTATTCGGTCGTAATCATTGCAGCGCGCTTGGCGCGCCTAAGCCGGACAATGCACCGGCCGGAACCGCCGTCCTTGTGACGCGCGGACCAAATTTAGATAGAGCGTTACCAACCGCCCCGCTCTTTTGAGCAAGATTCAGTCCGGTCAGGGCCAATCCAGATGGATGCGAGACGGACGCCGCTAGAGTCACAAGATCGCCAAGCGATAGCGCATAATTGCGGTCTGCTACCGGCATTCTGCGGATAAGAGCGTTGTTCACTGGTATCAGCTTGGAGAGCTGTTGATTTATTTCCTTCACGCCTTCGGGGGATGCATTTTCGATTGCCGTCTTTAGTTTGTTATAGAATGCGTTGAACACAACCTCGGACGCTTTCGACTCCGGGTCTGGGCGGCCGTACTGCCAAGCCCCGAATGAACCCGCCGCCTGTTTGACGATTTGGGCGTCTGGGATGGACAGATCGTTACCGACCGTTTCGGCTTCTTTTTTTAAGCTTTCTATCGCAGAAGTTATTTTCTGATTTGCGCCGAATCCCTTTAATTTCCCCGCTGCCGTTGATAGTTCCTTTTCGGTCTGATCTACGATCTTGGACAGATCAATCGTTGCAGTTGATTTGCCCAACTTCTCTCTGAGTTGACCCGATAGGGCACCAAGCGCGGCCTGAGTTTTGGTGTAGGTGGTGTTGAGACTCCCGCCCAGATCGAACTTCTTAATGGTGTCTAGCGAGAACCCGTCTGCAATGTCCCTTGCGGTTGGCCGGATAACGCTGGTCATTATCTTATCGCCAATGGCACCGAACAGCTTACCCCCAACGGCCAGAGTCCCCCCCGTTGCGGCCCCCGCCGCCGCTCCCGTCGCGGCGTTCTGCGTTCTCTGTTCTGGCGTATCTCCCTGACTTGACCCGGCAACAGCACCGACTCCCGCTGCGCCAAGTGCAGTTTTAATAACTCCCGGTATCTTGGATGCGGCATTGGCGACCGAAGGAAGCGCCGCCCCGCCTATTGCGGCAGCTCCGCGAACGATGGGCGCTCCCGCAACGGTCCCGGCAACGGCACCCGCGATCTGTCCCGGTATGGCTATCTCGCTAGGAACCTCGGCCGTCTTGGCTTGTTCTTTCTTTAGATTTTCTTGATACGCCCCTGACTTTCCGCCTATCCCGGTAATGCTTTCCAGTCTCGCCGCAATCCGGTCTGCGTATCCAAGCGTAACGCCCTCCGCTATTGACCTGATGGCCTGGTCAAGTTTTTTGCTTAACCCGCCCTCTTTTACGGGGGCCGTACCAGTAACGGTCTGGCCTTTTTGAATATCCGACGCCACGCCAGAACTAACTTGATCCTTTAATGCGCCGATTATTTTCTGTTGCTGGTCAAGCGGGAGTTTACCGAACGAGTCGTCCACCTTAAACGATCTGCCGTCGTCTAGTGTAACGGTTCCCATTTATTGACTCGGCGTAAAGGTGAAGCCGTGAACGGTAATGCCCGAATCTTTCCCAGGTGTCTGACCGGTATTGGTCCCCATGGTGTTTTGCATACCGCCGATATATGTCTTTAGTGCCGAGCGGGTGCCGGCTTCCTCTCTGACCATTTCTTTCTGTAACTGATCCACAGCGGCACGAATCTGACCCTTCGCCCACCCCTGTTGCAAAAGAGCCTGTGCCCTCTGTGTTTGAAAATCCGTTAGGACGTTATTTCCCATTCCAAGAGCAACACCGTAATTGGATGCGAGAGTTTCCAGGGCGATACCCAACCTGATTTCATCCTCGTTGCCCGTTCTCTTTTGAACCGCAACATACAGGTCGTTCAAGTCCTTATACTTGGAGCGGCTTACGTTGTTTATTAGTTGCTGCCCGGTTTCTCCGGTCAAAATCTGCGCGGTCTGTTGTGCCTTCGCTACGGCTGTAGTCATGCGGGCGTCAATATCGGCAATTTTGGTTGCGCCGTGCTGCATTGCCTTAAACTCGACGCGAACCGCGTTGGCGGTCTGCGGGTCAACCCCGCGATCAATCCAGTATTGGTCCCCGCGCGATTTAATGATGTTGGAGGCGTAGGCACCAACCTTGCTCCTTGCCTGTGGAGCATCGCCGCCAAAGGCGTACTTTATTGCCTCATAGTCCGCCGTTTGAGGCGTAAACCCGGCCGCCTCTACAAGAGTTTTTTGACCATTACTCATAGGCGTTGTTATTAGACCGCCCGACTGTTGCGGGGACGACGCGGCCGGCAGTTGTGCTTCGCCGGACGGTTGTTTTCCGGTGCCAAGACCCGTGCCGGGGGCGGGGGTATCTGGATTGTTCACGTCGGCGGGCAAGCCACCGCGCTCCATATATCCAGCTCTAGCGGACGCCTCGGCAGTCTGCGCCCGTGTCTTTGCCAGCCCCGCCCGCTCTGCGGTTTGTGGATTGGCGGCAAAGCCGGCCACTATTGAATCAATGGTGTTGGGCAACCCCAAATTCTTATCGAATCCGCCAAGCATATCTTTTAGCGACACAACGGCGGGATTGGCCGCTAACTGCTGTTCGGTCCAGTCGGGGTGCGCGATACGCAGTTGCGACATTGTTTCTTGTAAGTGGCTTATGCCATCTGCCCGCAGCTTCATAAACTCGGCGCGTTGCTGGTTGCGCTGTTGATTCTGTTCTCTCTCTTGCGCGATCTTGAGCAAGCCCTGTTCGTAGTCGTATTGGTTATTTAGGGATTCCTGTTTCTGGAAACCGCTAGAGAGTCCGCCGAGGAAAAAACCGCTCGCCATCAATTTATCCTATGCAAAGAACAGGGCCGCGTCGGCCAACATCGCGTCTGTGCCGGTATTAAAGGCAATGGCGTCTGCCGTGGTTGCCCCGCCTGCGGCCGCACCCGCGCCTGCTGCGCCGCCAAATATACCGCCGCCACTGAATAGTCCGCCGCCACTCAATGCCTTGGTGCCAACTCCTAGAAGCGTTCCCATGAAGCTGCCCGCCCCCGCCTGGGCGTCCGCCTGTAGCTTGGCGTTGGCAACGGCAATCTGGCCCGCAATCTGATTGTTACTTGCGGTTAGGGACGCCGCCGTGGACGACTCAATGTTGCTTTGGTCAATGGCAACGGAGAACGATTTGGTCGCGGCGTCGAATTGCTCTTGCGTCAACTTATTGTAGGCTTCCAATTCCTGTAAATACGAAGTCGCCTCAAATTTAGCCTTCGCGTCGGCCTCATCCGCCGCCTGTTGGCTGAACTGAGAGTTGGCGAATGACGAACCCAGTATGCGGCGCTGCGCCAGCGTATCCTGTAGATTAGACCTATTGGCGCGGAATGTGTTGGTAATGTCTCTTAATCCGGCCTGACGGAACGCAGAGAAGCCGGGGGCGACGGTACGGCCAAGAGCGCCGAACGCACTAGACGCAGCACCGAACGTCGATTGAAGGTTTCCAATATTGGAGGAAAGGGTGGAGCTGTCCGATACCTTGCCGCCACCGGATACGCTAAAGCCGGTCGGGTTGCTTATTCCGCTTGGGGTGAAATTGGCTTGTGGCGTTCCACCGCCGCCGAATAGAAAGCTCATTCTGGTTTCCGGGTTTCAAATACTGCGGCTGCAATGCCGGGAAGGGCGGTGTAGGAAGTCCCCACCCGCCGCATAATTCCTAGTTCCCTACACACGTCGTAAACCTTCTTGTGGTCGTGCGTGGCATAGCCCATGAACGAAAATTCCTTGCGCGTTCCCTCAAAAAATCCCACCGTGCATTCGACAATGTTTCTCTTGGACGCCCACGGCATCCAGGCAATTCCGAGAACGGTTAAAAACGAAGCCCCCGGTCCCCACACAGCCAGCAACAGACCGGCCGGAATAAAGCCATTCTTGGTGTGTCCAAAGATCGTCCACGCCGCTTGGCAATTATTCAGGATCGCGTCGGAGAACGCTATCTTGAACGCCTCTGGCGATAGGCCGTC
>Ga0247695_1000163_pt1 | contig 10002 bp, 22 predicted proteins | sample CNK36_metaG_FD_182739 | JGI IMG/M metagenome (GOLD analysis project Ga0247695, IMG submission 182739) | Soil microbial communities from Purdue University Martell Research Forest, Indiana, United States - CNK36 | ecosystem: Environmental > Terrestrial > Soil > Temperate forest > Bulk soil...
ACGCTGTTGAGTGGCAATACACTGGTTTGGTAGGGGTCAAACGTGATGCCCAGCGCCTCGCAGAATTGACGCATGGCGGGCTGTTCGTGGCGGTTATAGGCGTAATCGTGCCAACCCGCCTTGATTGCCGCATGAGGAAAGTGCAGGGCGCGGCATTTAGCTACCATTCTCATTCCGCACTTAACTGCTTCAATGTCCACGCCTTTATGACTGCGCTCATGGATCTCTTGGGTCCAGCCCGAGACGCTGAAGATCAAGTTGTCGATCCCCTCGACATACGACTGGATCAGTTTATCGGGGAAACTCCCGTTCGTGGACATTTTGACGTATAACCCGCGCTTTTTAGCAGCCCTGACTATCGCGGGCATGTGTGGATTCATCGTCGGTTCGTTGTAGTAATGCAGGATGACCGAAACGATGTTGGCCTGCTCAAGCACGGCATCACAGATGCGCTCGAACATGTCAGCCCGCATCAGAGGTATTTTCTCAGTCCCGCCGGGTGCTTTCTGCCCTGATGGACAAGTGATACAGCCCGCATTGCACGATGGGCCAGTTTTGAGGAAGAGAGTGTAGGCGGGTTTCATTGGGATTTGTACTGAGGTGGCGCAAAATATTGCTCTTGGGTAAGTGAAAGAAAAGACGCGAGGACTGATTGGAGTTGGTTGCCAAATTTATAGCGTTCGCTGTCGTATGATCCGTTACTGACCTCCAGGTTTGGCAATGCTGCGGCCATCGCTGCAATCACTTGCGCCATACATTTGCATCGCTCCGTTCTGTTTTCTTCCCACTGACTTTGCTTCAGATCGAAATATACGGGTTCAGACAAAGGAACGAGTTCGGTTGAAGTTTCCATAATCATTTTCCCCGCGCCGCACCGGCCAGCGTGGTCCTTTCTTGTTTTGTGCCACGTTGATAGCGGCTGGCTTGGTTGTCTGCGAAATTCATAGCCCTTGAAAATACCGAGTGAGTTTGCGGCTGAGTGCGCAGGTCGTTGACCACTTCCAAATGTCCCATCCAAATGCCTCACGGATCATCGCGTTGATGATGAACGCTGGCAGGATTAGTGGCGCGGCAATTACCCAGCGCATCAGGAACAGCTCAAGCTTGCGCATCATTCGTCCACCCCTTTCACATAGCCCGGTTCCTGTGCAGCCGCCCACATCAACAGCGCCATGAACACGAAGCCCGACATTGCCAGCATTTGCTCGAGGCACGCGGGCCGCAGCGTCACCGAAACGATGATCAACCCGATCCAGGCGAATGCGAACACGCCCACCGATTGCCGCAGCCAGCCACGACGCCAGACAATCAGGGTGACGATGACTCCGACGATCAGGCATGGGAAGAATATCGGTTGGCGTATGGCGACACTAACGCTTGGCCCTGGTACTGGCGCTTCTGACCCCAGCCAGTTTGCATCGGCCCAGATCGACCAGAACGCATCGGGTTGCTGTGTTTGGTCCTGAACAACGGTGCCGTGGGGGCCGTCATTTGAGAACACGACCCAGCCAGGGACAAATGACTTCCAAAACAGGATGGCCAGCACAACGGCTAATAGGATTAAGGTGTGTATCGTTTTCATTTATGGTTCTGTTTCCACCAAGCCCGAATGGTCAACCACACCAGCACCGGCAATGATGGGATCAGCATCAACAGCAGCAGAAGTAACGCGGCGATTGTCCATTTTAGCGACCATTGGTCATCTCCTGGGCGTGGTCCGTGTAATGGTGGTTCATTCACCTGTGGTTTGGCTGCTGCACAAAGATCACCCTTGAATTGACCCGGCGCAGTTTAACGAGTGGATATCCGCCCTCGCGCAAGCGATGTGCGATGGTGGTTTCATCGACGTTTAGGCGTTTGGCTTCCTCATAGCGCCACTGTTTCAGGGGTATTTCGGTGGGGGTTTTCATGGCTTTGTGGTTTCCGATATGTAAGTTGCCAGCGCAAAAGCCGCCCAGAGGTGCGATTTGATGCCGTAGGTTATGCCAGGTTGTTTCTTGGTCCCGGGTGGGCCGTACTTATCGATCAACGCCTGGCGAATGTTCGAGTCCTTCGCGCGGGCACTGGCGCAGTGGTGCAGTTTGATGTCCCGGCGGTAAACCAGTTTGGGCTCGTTATCCAAGAAGCCCCACGCTTCGTAAAACCTGCCGATCCATAGAACAGTCTCGAAGACCTCTTTGCCGACCGGCATCCCGTAGGACGAAACCATTTCAATGCAGATGGTGGATTCATTTGGCCGGCTGCGAATGTAGTTGATGACCTCTTTGTTGGGCTCAATTCGCGGGCCGATCACACGCTGGCCGTCCCAACCAAGAATGGCGCTTTGAACTGGGCCAGGATCTATCGCGAGGATTGGGCTCATGTTTCCTTTGCGTCGCGCAGGGCAATTATCTCTTGGGCAATTCTCCAGCGATAAACCGAATGATGATGTTCGGCATCAATCAACTTCGCCGCCTCAGTCAGCGCCTGGTAGCGTGCGTGGGCCGCAGCGTTGGCCTTAATCTCGTCGATCCATTCAACAAGCCGTTTCTGTTCAGGCCCGACGTTGTAGCCCAGCCATTCACTGGCCCAGTCACCGGCCGGTTTGAGTTCAGGTGCGGTCATTGCCGCCTTTCGTTTGGTTGGGTCATACGATGCTTTTCCTCAATCGTTCCCAGGCTTCCTTGTTCCGCAGGGCTTCAGCCGCTATCTCCCCAGCATTCCTGGCCGGCCGGTCCACTTCTGCACTCCGGGCCGTAGCCCGTAACGCCCCAGCTTTCCCAGTGTCCACGACACTCCGTTTCAATGCTTCCATCCCCCTCATCTGTTGCATGGCCTCGGCGTAATCATCAGCGAACCTTGGCCAATCGACGATCAGGTTTTGGAACTTCAAGGCGCCTGGATGGCGTGTTCTGTCCTTTATCCCGCGCTTCACATAAGCCACCACCACCCGCAATTTCTCTTCCGTGCCTTCACCGTAACGAATCCAGTCGGCCCACTGCGCTTGACGATAACCAACCGCGTCCAACGACAGGTCGCGCCCCGTCAGTTCGATAAACAGGGCGTGTAACGCTTGAATTTGGGCGGGGAGGGTCACGGATTTTCCTCCGGAACCCATTCTCCACCCTTCTGCCTCATGAACCTCGGGCTCGGTTTTTCTCCGTAGATATCCTTTAGGGAATGGATAAACACATAGCAACATCCCAGCCCAATGAGTCTGGAAATCAAACTCCACCAAAAGCTATTGGTATGTTCCGTGATTTGGACAATGGCTGCGCAAAGCCAGAGCGAACTCCAAAGTTTATCGCTCACGCGCAAACCTCCCTACCGAAACTTCGGCCTTTTTGAAAAACAGTGGGTGTGTTCTGGAAACGGGGTGGCGCTACACTCGGATCTGCGCTGCTTGGAAGGAAGGAAGGAAAGACAACCCAACTACTGCACACCCCCCTACCCCCCTCAACCGATTCCGCTGAGAGGGTACAACAGGGGAGAACCCCACCCGAAGTATTTCTTACCCGCCCCCAGGGTTCTGCCTCTGGCATTAACCTTGCGTTACTCGCTGGCGGTAGCTGGCCTTGATTTTGATACGGTCCAAGGACATACAACCGCCATGTAAGCCCGGAAAAACAAATGCCCGCAGAGTGATTAGCTCGACGGGCTGTTATGTCTGAAGGACCGACGTATTCCGGCTGGGAAGCCGAAAGCTTACAAAAATCGCTATCGATCCGGACATAACATTGGCTGTTTATCCTACTTCCCAGGCCAGTGCAAGTTTTTTCGTTCAGATTTCTCACTTTTTTTCAATGGGGTTCATTTCGGATCGGCTAGTACGGATTGACACCTGAGCACCTGAAACCAAGCGCCCCGTCGCGCCGTGCCACGCCTCGGCGTGCTGTAAGTAAGCACTGTGACACGGGGTTAACGTCGCGACGGGGGATAATCATGGCTTGAGGAATACGATCCAGTGTGACTTTGAACTTTTGCCGCAGCGATTTCCGATCAGCGGACGCATTGGTGTCAGTGCGAGAACCTTCGAAACCGGTATCTCGTGTTCGTTCCACTTGAAAATGAGGGTTCCGTTTGGTTTCAGAACCCGGAAGCACTCGGCGAATCCATTGCGCAGATCGTCCCGCCAGTCTGCCCCAAGCTTGCCGTATTTCTTGGCCAGCCAACTGTTTCTCCCACTGTTGACCAAGTGCGGCGGGTCGAACACGACGAGGGAGAAGGTTTGATCCTCGAACGGCATGGCCGTGAAGTCCGCAATTAGGTCGGGGTCCACGACGAGGGCGCGACTTCCGCCAAGAGTCGATGAGTCCTTCAAGCTGTGCGTTTCGCGCCTGTTATCCATAAAAACAGCGTCAGGGTTTTTCCTGTCAAACCAGAACATTCGCGAACCACAACAGGCATCGAGTACGGGTTTCATGGCTTGCGTGTGTTCCAAATTTCGATGGCGCGGGCTTTGTCCAGTGACCCAACCGACACGTTGGCCTGACATGGGCCTGGACAATAGATTTCAAACCCATTCACGAACTCGACCGTGCTGGGCGCGGCCCCGCAAAAGGGACATGGCTTGAGTTCGACCGGGATCAACTCGGGCTGGGCTTCGGTGGTGGGTGCGGTCATTGGGCTTCGATGACGTGGACGACCATTAGATCCTCGCGGATATGTTTGTCTGTTGGATTCCGAGAATAGGCTGAATTCACATCTGTTGGATCGTTCTTATAAACCAACAGCCACCATTGACGCGGCTCAGGCTTGATGCGGAAAAGTTCAGGCCACATCGTTATTTCCGCCAGCCAGTCCCCTTCCGGACAGTCTCGCCAGCAATCACCATCCGTGATCAACTTTTGCAACGTTTTCCCCTCCACAATTGCCTGTAGCAACGGGATGGCCAAGCGGGCGCGATCTTGAGTGGTCATTTCAGTAATTGGTTGCTGGCTGGTTTGACTTTCATGCGCCAACTCCAGCTTTAAGAGACAGGAAAAACATTTCCCCATGAACCGCCGCCGGATTGACGGACTGGCGAGCTTTCCCGACCTCTAATTCCGGCGAAAGAATATTGCCCTCGGCGTCCCGAAGTTCCCAGTTTTCAGGGTGCGTAGAGATCTGGGCTTTTCTAAACGCGGCGGCAATCACGGTTTTGAGTGGGGTGAAAATAGTCGTTTCAATCTCCACAGGGGTGCCGCTTACAATGACCGTCTGACTGAGGTTTGTTTTCATAGATTCCAATATTTCGATTTTCTCAAAATGCCGAACGTCTTTTTCTTGGGCGACGGTAAAGGCTCGGCTTTCCCCTTCTCGATGCAGTCGAGGCAGCAGTAGTTCATCTTCAAATAGGATCGCACCTTCTTCTTTCCCTTCATGTACGAGTAAAGAATGGGCGTGAAGTGCATGACGGTTTTCCATCCTGGATCTTTCCGATCCACGTACAGTTGCAGGTGCAGATCCACCGGAGAGCCATGGGCCTCTTTCAGCGTATCCATGCACTTTTGAGGGCAATCGCAGTTTAACATAGGATTAGTGTTCGTTGGGAATGGTGCGGGTGGGCTGCGCTCCAGCAGCTTGTCGCTGTGGTGCTACCGAGGCGGCAATGGCGGCACTTCCCACGACGACTTGAGACTTCTGGCGGGCACCCGTTGCCGTCGGATTGCCCCCGCCACCCGCACCAAAATTGACCTTCCGCGCCAACGACAGGGCCACGAGCACCACAACCGCGCACACGGCCACGATGATCGCGACGCAAGGGAGATGCTGAATGTTCATGGGTTTATAGGTTTACCATCCAGTGTTCCAACTCGGTTGAGGTCCAGCCGTCGATATTGTTTCTGCCATGGTCGTAGTCGGGCCAGAATCCGGTCTGTAGGCATTGGGCATACTGGCGAAGCGCATGGCGGGCGGTCAGCCGGCCACACTCCACGAATTCCGAATTGATGATCCGTCGGCCGGTTTGCCAGGGGGAATAGTTCTCCTGAAGGACGTGCCTGAAAACCGTTCGGCAATCGTCCTCGGCCGAGTTGGACAGGTCTAGGCACATCGCGGCCTGCACGTGGTAGCCGTAATCGAAAACCTGTCGGCCCCATTTTGACGGGTCAGCCGACGAACAGGTTTTTAGATCGGCCAGCGAGTCGATAAACCGGCCTGAATTCGGCTTGATATCGATCAGACATTTGACCGGGATAACGAGGCCGGTAGCGTCATCCTCGTAATTGCCGATGACCATGACCTGATGATCCGAGCCGTTGATCAAGTCGGCAATCTCACTGTCGGCGAACAGGGCCTTTTTCGCTTCTATAGCCATCCCAAGATCCTTCGGCTTGATGACCGTGCGACCGTGCGCTTCCTCTTCCTTTTCCCAGGCTTCGCAATAGTTGGAACTCCTGGTCCACGGCTTTTCGGTCCTGGGATCGCGTTTGGTTGGCTCGCACGGATACATCGATGGGCAGACCGAATAGCGCGCGTCAAACTCGCCAGGGGTCAGCACCAGGCAATCGATTAGCGATCCCCATTCGGTTTGTTTGCTGTCCTTTTCATGGAACCCGGCCAGCCAGCGTGATGGGCAATGGGAGAACTCGACTAAATCTGACCGAGACATGCAGAACATTTCGTCCCCGCGCTTGGTCTTGCCGTAGTCCAGATACCGATCCAACTGCGTATCTACCGACACGACCTCGGCCTTGGTAAACAGGTTTGAGATTTCAGGAATGCCGATCATGGTAGTTTCAATTTCTCCAGAATTTGAGTGATACGATCGGCGGTCAGCGTCTCGATCGATTCAGTGTCCGATTGATGGCCTTCGTCCCAAAGGTGTTGATTGAGTTTGGCGGGATCGCCGTTGTGATGCGCGGCAGTTACTTCCCAAAGCCGCTTTTTCAAAGATTTCAGGTCGTCTTTGCCATTCGATCCAGCCGTCGGAGCCTCGCACCATTTGGCGATCAATTCACCGTGCCTGATGCAAAGCGGCCCTTCTTTTGGGAAGCATTCGGCCAAGGCCGGATGGCCGGTCTTGGTCAAGCGCAACGAATGGTCTTGCAAAATTTCGGCGTGGCACGTCATTTCAAAAATGAAGTCCTCGGCCTGGATCGGGGACGTGAAATCATCCTTTAGAATTTGCGTCTTGCCGCGCTCGTCCTTCTTTTGCCGGGTCTTATATTTGGCCCTCATGCAGACGACCCAGGGGATCGGCGATCTCAGCATCCGTTGAACGAACTGCGCGTGTTCGAGCTTTGGCTGCTTCCAGTTGTGTAGACCGGGCCTGCCACTCTTCTCTTCGCTATCCGCGGCCATGTCGAGGACTCCTGAAATTCCCTCCCATTCGTGACTGACCGAATCGATGATCCCGATCTTCGCGCCGGAATCCTCGACTACCTTTAACGCCTCGATGTAACGCGCCGGCGTAAATGGCTCAGTCAGCTCGAGAGTCTGATACCCGCCCGGAATGACATCGGCATATAGGTTGCCGCGGCCTGACTCGCTGTCGATCAGCACGACCTTGCCCGTCGGGCCAACGAACCCGCGCGCCAATAAAAGCGCCGACATCGTTTTGCCACATCCCGATTCAGCGAATAGACCGATTAGCGGCTTAACGCCCTGCCTGGTTGCTGGTTTGATTTCAAAAGTCATAATGTCCTTATTTGCTGCGACTCGCGCGGCGTCGATTCGATGTCGATAACTTGGTTGGTCATATGATTCCCCATCGTTTGGCTGCTTTGAAGGTGGCCTGAAAGTCGTCGATGCCGCGTTGCAGAACGTTTTCGCCATCGCAACCGAAGCAGACGAGGAAATTTCCACACTGAGCGCCGGGGGTGCCGTTGGCGTACACCCAGCGCACGGTATCGCCTAACACAAATTCATGGCCGCAAAGTTTGCACTTAAAGCCGCTGCCCCACCGCCTCCGCAGATCGTCGGCTGTTACTTCAAACGGTTTTTGGTCTGTAAAACTCACTTCTCCCCCTTCTCAAGCGCGATGGCGGCGTCGATGGTGTTGAAGGACCAGTGTTCTGGAGGCTCTGGCAATGGATGCCATCCTAAAACCTTCCAAATACCGCAGTGCGATTCTGGTTTGAGACTTCTGAGAATCCACTTTTGGCCATCCCATTTGCCAACGTCTGCTCCGTCGCATTCCTTGGCTCCGTAAAACACTGCAACAACTGTGTTGGCCTCTGGTAATTCAACGGTGGCGTCTCGCCACTTCTTAGCCGCCTCGCACGCTTCGATCAGGGCGGCGTTGTGGGTGCGAAGCGCTAGCACTTCGGCCCGATCGCTTTTCAGGTCAGCGATGGCTCCGGCCAGCATCTCAGCGAAGTTGGTAAATCTGCCGTCACCGTCATACCAATCCAGCACTGGATCGAATGCAGCTTTGGCCTGCGCCAGTTCAGCCTTGAGTTGGTCGCGCTCGCGGGTGAGTTGGGTCACCAGCGCCTCGGCCTTGTCACATTCTCCCTGCCAAAAATCCCAGACGTTCAGTTCACTCACTGGGAGTCCTTTTTCTAGACTGGCAAGTTTGGCTTTGAGTTGGCCGCGCTCTTGTTCAAGCGCGGTGAGTTGGGCATCTCGTTCAACGACGGCCTTGGCTATTTCCTCTTGTTCAGCCTGCGTCCATGTCCATTCATGGGGCGACATGGTGATCCGATAAGCCACCGATGCCGGATGATGCGTTACAAGCGGGGAAAGGCATTCTGGCAAATTTACTTCACTCACGATTTCCCCCTCCTCGAAAAACACAGGTCACACTGCCACACCAACAAAATCAGCGTCGGCAGACACACGCTGAACCAGGCGAGATAATCCAAGGGGGTCATGCGGCCTCCAGTTGCAGACCCCGGACAATGTGGGTTTGATCGACGACCTTGGCCCCTGATTCCAGATCCTTTCGAAGCTGAACGACCAACTCCAAAAGGTGGGGCCGAATGTAGGCGTCCACCATTGGACTGTTGCGAACCAAAGGATTTTCTTCTCTCCGGCCCGGCTTTAAGCGCCCCGACCATGCAAGGAACGCCTGCTTGCCGATTTCATTTTTACCGAGGCTGACCAATCGCACGTAGCCATCGGGAAGGCGCTGCACAATGGCGAACCCGTTTCCACCGCTGACATGATCCACTTCGCGCAACATCATCCCATCAAGTCGCGCATTCGCGGTTTTAAGTTCTTTCGCGGTCAGCGGTTTGGCGATTGGGCACACGTAATCAATGGGTAGTTTTTCAATAGGGTTCACTTGCTCACTCCGTTTCTGTGGGTTGGGGTGGGGGTGTCGATCCCGCGCCGCACGCAATTGGTCATCGCCCACAAACGGCCCCAGCCATCGAGCAGGCTGTTATAACCTTTGGTTACCGAGTCGAAGTGAAGGCGAGCGAAACATGCTTGCAGGCGGTGGAGATCAGTCAGGACCGACCATTGCTCAATCCACGACTGCACATCCTGCAGCGACCAACCAGCACGAATCAGGACAAGGGCGTATTGATATTTGGGTTTCATAAAACTTTGCTTAAGCCGATTTCGCGGCGGGGGTTATTCCTATCGAAATCCAGAGGAACAAGAGCGCCAACGAAGATGCAGCACAGGCCGCATGGACGCAGCCGGATAAGTAAAGGCCGATTCCGACCCATTGAAAAACGAGTGCAATCCCTTGAATCGCGACGGTAAGGTTTTTCATGCCGCCTTTTGGTTTGACCTGCGCAGGTGCTTCCACGACTCGCCGTTATAGATCCTCGAAACTTGCCCGCTGCTAATTCCGAGCTTTCTCGCAAAATCGCTTTGCCGTCCAGGGGCGGCAAACGCCATAATCTCCAAAGCTTGAGACTCCGTTAATTTAGCCATCCCAGCCCGCGCGCCGATGGCCGCCCTTCCCTTGCGCAAAGCATCGGCCATATTGTCCTGCCGCGTTCCCGCGAAAAGATGGTCTGGGCGAACACAATTCGGATTGTCGCAGTGATGCAGAACGTGAAGCGCCCGATCAGTCTCCGGGTGCAAGGAAAAGTAGATCCAGCGATGGGCCATAATCATTTTTCCCCGGTCGCAGAAATTCCC
>Ga0247695_1000166_pt1 | contig 9924 bp, 12 predicted proteins | sample CNK36_metaG_FD_182739 | JGI IMG/M metagenome (GOLD analysis project Ga0247695, IMG submission 182739) | Soil microbial communities from Purdue University Martell Research Forest, Indiana, United States - CNK36 | ecosystem: Environmental > Terrestrial > Soil > Temperate forest > Bulk soil | place...
CGTGCCGACCGACGGGCCGTACGACTTCTCGAAGGAGCTTTTCCCGCTGCTTCTGGAGATGGGCCGGCCGCTCTACGGCTACGTCTTCGAGGGCTACTGGCAGGACATCGGCAACCTCGACCAGTTCCGGCAGGCGAACTTCGACGCCCTCGACGAGCTGGTGAAGCTCGACATCGGCGGCATCCGCCTCCGCGGGAACATCTGGCTCGGCGAAGGGATGGAACTCGACGACCTCGACGCGATCGAGGGGCCGGCGTACCTCGGCAACTACTGCCGCGTGGCTCCGGACGCCTCGGTCGGGCCCTACTCGGTGCTCGGCTCGAGCGTCACCCTGCTCGAGCGGGCGCGCACCGAGCGAGCCGTGATCGATGCCGCGACGCACATCGGACGCAGCGCACGCATCGAAGGAGCGGTCGTCGGCCGTGCATGCGACATCCGGGCGCACGCCCACGTCCACGAGGGCGCCGCGATCGGCGACGAGGTCACGCTCGGGGCGCAGAGCGCCGTGCTCCCGGGAGTCCGGATCTACCCGTACAAGGAGGTCGAGACCGGGGCGCAGATCCACGAGAGCTTGATCTGGGAGTCGCGTGCGAGCTCGAACCTGTTCGGCAAGGACGGGGTCTCCGGGCTTGTCAACGTCGACCTGACGCCCGACACGGCCGTTCGGCTGGCCGCTGCTCTCGGGACGGCGCTGAAACGCGGAGCGCGGGTCGTGGCGAGCCGCGAGTCGCCGGCGGCCTGCCGGATGATCAAACGGGCGATGATCTCCGGTCTCAACTCGACCGGCGTCGACGTGGCCGACCTACGAGTTCTCCCGGCGGCCGTCAGCAGGCACCTCCTGAAGACGGAGAGCTACGACGCCGGTTTCCACGTCGGCGTGAGCTACTCGGATCCCGAGATGCTCGAGATCCGTTTCTACGAGCAGCCGGGCATCCAGCTGACGGCGGCGCTGCAGAAGGAGATCGAGAAGCACTTCTCACGGCTCGAGCTGCGCCGTGCTGCGTACGCGAACGTCGGCGCCGTCACCTACCCGGCCCGCGTCCGCGAGAGCTACGCGCAGGACCTGCTCTCGGGCCTCGACCGCGAGGCGATCCGCAGCCGCCATTACCGGATCGTCGTCGACTACGGCTACTCGGCGACCTCGTACGTGCTCCCGCTCGTGCTCGGGCCGCTGGGCGTCGAGGCCGTCAGCGCCCACGGCTTCGCTGCGGACCGCGGCGAGCTGCATACGGGCCTGCACGAGGCGGTCGGGCAGGCCAAACGGCTCGTGACGGCGATCGGTGCCGAGCTCGGCGTCGTCTTCGACCGCGCGGGAGAGCGGCTGTTCCTGATCGACGAGCAGGCCCACGAGATTCCGGTGGAGCAGACGCTGCTGCTCTTCCTGCGCCTGATGGGCTCCGACGGCCGACGCGGCAAGCTCGCGTTCCCGATCACGGTCACGAGCCACGTCGACGAGCTGGTCGAGGGCAGCGGCCTCGAGGTGATCCGCACGCCCGCTTCGCTGGCGGACTTGACGAAGGCGGCCGCAGAAGACGACGTCATCTTCGCCGGCGCCGTCGGTGGCGGCTATGTCTTCCCGGAGTTCCTCCCGGCCTACGACGCCGTCGCGAGCCTGTGCAAGCTGCTGGAGCTGCTCGCACCCGTGGAGCGGCCGCTCTCGGAGCTCGTCGCGGAGCTGCCGGCGAGTACGCTCGTGCACCGGCAAGTGCCGTGTCCGTGGTCGCTGAAGGGAACGGTGATGCGCGTGATGACGGAGCGGATGCGCGACCGCGAGGTCGACCTCCTGGATGGGATCAAGGTCTTCGACGCGCGCGGCTGGGCGCAGCTGCTGCCGGATCCCGACGAGCCGCTCGTGCACATCTACGCGGAGGGCGCGACCGAGCAGGCATCCAATGAGCTCGAAGCCGAGCTCCGCGGGATGGTCGAGGAGATCATGCAGGAGGAGGGCGCCGGCACTCCTGCCGTAGCCTCAAGCTAAGGTTGACCCTTCGGGCGCGTTCTGCTTGACTTGCATGCGGCCCGCCAAGCAACGAAAGGCTCACGTGGAACCGTTTCCCGATCTCGCATCGCTCTCCGACGCCGACCTCAAGCACCACATCGACGAGCTGACGAAGGAGGAGCAGGAGGTCTCGTACCGGAGGCGCATCCTGCACGGGCGGATCGACCTGCTGCGCGCCGAGCTCCAGGCCCGGCTCCGCGAGAAGCCCGAGAGCATCCTCGACGAGGTGGATGTCGACCACCTTGCCGCGATCCTTGCCGGCAAGGCAGCCCCGCCCGCCGAAGGGTAAATGAGCCACGTCTACTGTCCCGAGTGCGGGTTCCAGAACCCGGAAGCCGCCAACTACTGCTCCCGCTGCGGCGCCATGCTCGTCAAGGACGAGCCGGGCTCCGAGACGACGATGAGCTACACGCCCGAAGACGCCGAGGAAGGCGCGGCGCTGACGCTCGAGGAGCTCGGAACGGAGGGGCCCGCGCTCGTCGTTCGGTCGGGCGGCGGCCGCGCTGGGGAGCACTTCGTGCCGCAGGGAGAGCGCACGACGATCGGCCGCTCGCCTGACTGCGACGTCTTCCTCGACGACGTGACGGTCTCGCGCAAGCACGCCGTGCTCGTGCACAAGGACGACGCGTACTACATCGAGGACCAGGGCAGCCTCAACGGCACCTTCCTCAACCGCCGCCGCATCGAGTCGGGCCGGCTGGAGAACGGGGACGAGCTCCAGATCGGCAAGTACAAGCTCAGCTTCCTGGACACGTGAGCACGGCCGAGGCCACAACCGAGCGCGCCCGCCTGCTCACGATCGGCACCGTCTGCCGCCGCCTGCAGGCGGAGTTCCCGGACATTTCTATCTCCAAGATCCGCTACCTCGAAGACCAGGGCCTGCTCGCGCCACGGCGGACCCAGAGCGGCTACCGGCTCTTCAGCGAGGACGACATGGAGCGCTTGGAGACGATCCTGCGCCTGCAGCGGGACGAGTTCCTGCCGCTGCGCGTGATCCGGCAGGAGCTCGCCTCGCCGTCCGGAGCGGGGAAGGAGCGCCGGCGGCGCCGGACGGTCGGCCTCGCGGACCCCGACGACGAGCTCGACCTGGCGGAGCTCTGCGAGCGCGCAGCCATCTCGGCAGAGCTGGCGCGCGAGCTCGAGGAGTATGGGCTCCTGCACTCGCGGCGCGAAGGCGGCGAGCGGCTCTACCCGGCCGGCGACGTCGAGATCGCCGTCGCGTGCGCGAAGCTCGCGCGCTTCGGGATCTCCGCGCGGCACCTGCGGACCTTCCGCACAGCGGCCGACCGGGAGGCGAGCCTGCTCGAGCAGCTCGTTGCGCCCTCGCTGCGCTCGCGCAAGGCCGAGCGGCGCGACGCGGCCGTCCAGCAGCTCCAAACGCTTGCAGAGGTCGCCCAGGAGCTCTCGCAGCTCCTCTTCTGGCGTGACCTGAGGCAGGTGGCGGGGCAGTGATCGACACCGAAGCCTTGAAGGCGAAGATCCGCGACGTCCCGGACTTTCCCGAACCGGGCATCGTCTTCAAGGACATCATGCCGCTGCTGGCCGACCCGGCCTCGCTGCGGGAGGCGACCGACCTGCTGGTCGAGTGGGCGGAGCCGCGGAAGCCCGACGTGATCCTCGGGGCGGAGGCGCGTGGATTCATCCTCGGCGCGGCAATGGCGTACAAGCTCGGCTGCGGCTTCGTCGCCGCACGACGGCCCGGGAAGCTGCCCTGGAAGACCGTCAGCTCGTCGTACGCGCTCGAGTACGGGGAGAACTCGCTCGAGCTTCACGCCGACGCGATCACGGACGGTCAGCGCGTGCTGGTGCACGACGACGTCCTCGCGACCGGCGGCACGGCGAGGGCGATCTGCGACCTCGCGACGCAGCTCGGCGGCGAGATCGTCGGCGTCTCCTTCGTGATCGAGCTGGACTTCCTCGAGGGCCGCAAGCAGCTCGAGGGCTTCGATGTCCAGTCCCTGATCCGGTACTGAGCAGCCTCACGGTTGGCGTCCGCGGCGCCGATTACAACTGCGTCATGTACGACGCGCTCACGACCCGCTACACGTTCTCGTGCCCGGAGCGGGGGGAGGCGCGCGTCGCGCTCTCGTCGTTCCGCCGCGTCGAGCGGCTGCCGGGGCCGGCGCACCCGGTCGTCTTCGAGGTCGAGTTCGGCTGCACCTGCGGGCACGAGCACCCGGGGCTCGTCCCGCACGACGAGCTCGACTGGGCGCCGCTCGGCCTCGGCGGTAACGAGACGTTCCTGAACTTGATGACGACGAGCATCGACCCGCTCGAGGCGGAGCTCGCCGACCTTGCGGCACGCCGCATCCAGGCCGGGGAGTGGCCGTGGAGCTTCTTCTGCTACGCGGAGGAGCGCTCGCGGCCCGTGTTCCCGTCGGCGTTCGTCGTGTTGGCGCCGGCCGGGAGGGGGGAGGAGATCGGCATCGCCGTCCGCTGTCCCGCCTGCGGCAGCGTCTCGATCAACCTCGTCAGCACGCAGCACCTGGACGTGCCGTTCCACAACGACCGGGAGATCGGCGTCGTCGAGCACGTCTTCGCGACGGACGCCGAGCGTGTGGTCGAGGAGTTCGCGGCGGCGCTGTACTCCGCCAGCTTCGACAATCGCCGCCTCGGCTTGCACTAGCCAGGGGTTCACTTCCGGCGCGGCTGGGTACGGACGGTCCGGAGGTGGTGGCATGTATGGCTTGACACGTGGAACGGTCACGCTGATCTGCGCGGCCGCTGCGGGATTCCTCGTCTGGCTCGCGACCCAGATCAGCAACAGCTCGAACGGCGGCTACTGGGCCATCTACGGCGTGATCGCGGCCGCGGGCCTGATCATGGCGCTCTCGCAGATCCTCGGCGGCTGGACGAAGTGGGGCTGGCCGAGGCTGTCCGTGAACGTCTTCCTGCTGGCCTTCATCCCGGTGCTCGTCGCCGCCGGCTGGGTGATCCTGGCGACGCAGCCGGATGCGAACTGGTTCCGCGACCACATTCGCGGCTGGTCGAGCGACATCGGCATCCAGGGCCTCGTGACCGACCTCGGCCAGTACGTCTCCGTGCTGGCGTTCGGGATCGGGCTCGTCTTTGGCTACACGTTCGACACGTCCGGCCCGGCCGCGTACGGCCCCTTCGGACGCCGTCGGCGCCGAGCAGTGGTGCCGGCCGGCGGAGCGGCTCCGCCGCCCGAGGACAGGCCGACGGCGCGCGAGGAGCGGGAGGCCGCCGCGCATGACGACGCGGCTGCCGAGCGTGAGCCCGACCGCGAGACCGTCCGGACCGACTAGAAACGTCTCGGCCCGCTTCGTCGTCCCTCCGGGGAGGGATGAAGCGGGCCGAACGGGTTCCGATACACGGAGGCATGAGCGCCGCCCTCGACAGCCGCCCGCCGAGACGCCTCGAGCTCCTGCTCGCCCAGTGCGCGAAGGCCCGGCCGCCGCGCAAGCCGGTGTTCGAGCGGCTGCGCGAGAAGCTCGGCGCCGAGCTCGCGCGCGTGCTCGTCTTCGCGCTGGCGGGCTCTCAGCGGCGGTCCGCGCGCCGCGGCTGACGCTGCGGCTCGTCGGTGCCGTACACCATCACTGCGACGAACACGAGGAAGCCGACGACGGCGCCGAAGATGAACGCGGTCCCGCCGTGCACCCCCACGGCGACGCCGCCCCACCAGACGTAGAGGAAGAACACGAGCGCCCAGATGAACGAGATGACGCCGTGCGAGATCGCGGGAGGGCGGAGGTGCACGGACGGACTCTACCGTGGAGAGGCGCCCGCGAGCGTTATCCACAAGCTGCACGGCCTGCTGTGGAAATGTGGAAAGTTGAATTTCCGCAAATTGCGGCCTCGACGTGTTCGAGACCCCTTGATCCGCTCTTGGCGCGCCCCTAGATTCTCTCTTGCGCCGAGCACGGAACCGGAGTAGGTCGAAGCCGAGTTCGAAGGCAGTACCCGCAAGGGGAAGGTCAGCGAAAACGGTGGACGAAACGGAAACCGGCTCGGCGAATTTTTTTGGTCCCACGGCCGGCCGGGGTGGAGTGGCCGATTGGTGGAGTCGGATTCGAGGTTGACATAACGCCCGTTATCGTGCATTCGCCCAACGCATCGGCCAGAGCAGGGTTTGAACGTCGGCACAATGCGGCAGAAGGCTCCCTGACGGAATGACCGCGGTCGAAATCGAGAACGTGCTGGCTACCCCCGAGCTGGCCGAGCTGGTCGAACAGGCCGAGCAGACGGGCTCGCTGCGCTATGCCGAGCTCCAGGAAGTGCTCGAGCCGCTCCATCTCGACCCACTGGAGACGGACGCCGTCTTCCGCGAGTTCGAGCAGCGCGGGATCGAGGTGCTGGAGCCGCAGGTCGAGGAGCAGGCGCCGCCGCCTCCGCCGCCGCAGCCCCTCCAGCAGGAGACGACGACCGACGCGCTGCAGCTCTTCCTGCGCGACGCGGGCCGTCACCCGCTCCTGACGGCCGCACAGGAGGTCGAGCTCGCCAAGCGCATCGAGCGCGGCGACATGGAGGCCAAGACTCGAATGATCCAGTCGAACCTCCGCCTGGTCGTCTCGATCGCCAAGAACTACCGCAACCAGGGTCTGCCGTTCCTCGACCTGATCCAGGAAGGCACGCTCGGCTTGATCCGGGCGGTCGAGAAGTTCGACTGGCGCCGCGGCTACAAGTTCTCGACGTATGCGACCTGGTGGATCCGCCAGGCCGTCGCGCGGGCGCTCGCGGACAAGGCGCGGACGATCCGCATGCCCGTGCACATCGTCGAGCGGATGCAGAAGCTGAACCGCGCCGAGCGGACACTCTGGACGCAGCTCGGCCGCGAGCCGACGCTCGAGGAGGTCGCCGAGGAGGCGAACCTGCCGATCGCGCAGGCCCACGAGGTCAAGGCGGCTGCTCGGGCATCGACGAGCCTCGACCAGCCGGTCGGCGAGACCGAGGACGCGGTCTTCGGCGATTTCGTCGCCGGCGAGGGGCCGCTGCCCGACGAGGAGGTCGAGGTCTCGCTGCGCTGCCAGGCGCTGGCAGAGGCCCTCGGCGCGCTCGGCGAGCGCGAGCGAAAAGTGCTCGTCCTCCGCTACGGGTTGATCGACGAAGAGCCGAAGACGCTCGAGGAGATCGGCCGGCGGCTCGGGCTGACGCGCGAGCGCGTGCGCCAGATCGAGACCGAGGCGCTCAAGCGTCTGGCGCGCTTGCGCGAGATGGAAGCGGTCGCGCGGGCCTGAGCCCGAGCGCCGAGCCGTCGAACAGCGGCAGCGCGGTTTCCTCCCCCACTCGCTCCTTGACCCGCTCATACGCCTCGTCGAGGCGCGCCGGACGGGCCAGCCGATGGCCGTCCGAGGCGACGATCGAAGCGACGTCCAGCAGTTCCCAGGCGAGCTCCTCGATCTCACGGCCGTGCCGGCCGAGCAGGCTCGACGCGTTCAACTGCAAGGGCCAGCGCTCGGCCAGCTCCCGCGCGAGCTCCGGCCGGTCGAGCACGGGTTCTGTCCGCTCCGGATGCGCGACGAGCGGCGTCAGTCCCGATCGCTCGATGTGCTCTGCGAGCAGAATGAGGTCCGAGGCCGGCCCGGAGAACGGCACCTCGGCAAGCACGACCTCGGTTCCCTCGAGCATGTAGCGCGCGGGGTCCTCGCGCAGGAGCGGCGGTGCCGGCGTCAACTCGTAGCCGAGCCGCAGCTCGAGCCTCGAACGGGCCCTCAGCCGCTCGTAGGCGCGCATGATCGCGCGCTCGCGCTCGTCGGTCAGCGTCAGGTGCGGCCAGACGTGCGGCGTCGCGAACAGGACGGCGGTGCCGGCGCTCGCGGCGAGGTCGCAGAGCGCGAGACCGTCCTCAAGCGTCTGTGCCCCGTCGTCGCCCGACGGCACGACATGGGAATGGCAGTCGACGAGCTCCACTCGGGCCAGGCTACCCGCCCGGCCTCGCCTTACTCGGTCCGCAGGTAGAGCTGCAGCGCGGGAGCGACCGAGCGGAGCTCCCGCAACGCGCGCGACTCGAGCTGTCGGACACGCTCGCGGGTGATGCCGAGGTCGGAGCCGACCTCCTCGAGTGTCTGAGGCGGCTCGCCGTCGAGGCCGAAGCGGCGCGTGACGACGTGGCGCATGCGCGGCGTCAGCCGAAGCATTGCGTCCGCGAGCTCCGCGGAGCGCAGGTGGTCGGCGGTGGCCGTGTCCGGCCGGTCGGACTTCGTGTCCTCGATCAGGTCGCCGTAGAGGCTCTCGCCGTCGCCGACCGGCGTCTCGAGGCTCACCGGATCCTCGACGAGCTCGAGCAGCGTCCGCACGCGTTCCGGCGGGAAGCCGCTCTCCTTGGCGATCTCGGGCAGCAACGGCTCCCGGTTCAGCTTCTGGGCGAGTACGCGGCGGGAGCGCATCACTCGCCGCACCTGCTCCGCGACGTGGACGGGCAGCCGGATCGTCCGGCCCTGGTCGGCGAGCGCGCGGGTGATCGCCTGCCGGATCCACCAGGTCGCGTAGGTGGAGAGCTTGTAGCCGAGTGTGTAGTCGAACTTCTCGACGGCGCGGATCAGGCCGAGGTTGCCCTCCTGGATCAGGTCGAGCAGCGGGACGCCGGCCTTCGTGTAGTTCCGCGTGATCGACATCACGAGCCGGAGGTTCGACTCGATCAGCTTCTTCTTGGCCGCCTCGTCCCCCAGGTCCTTGAGGCGCGCGAGCTCGCGCTCCTGCGTGACCGTCAACAGGGGGCCGTCGCCGATCTGGCGGACGTAGAGCTTGAGCGGGTCGGCCGTCTGGGGCTCGGTCGGCTCCGTCTCGACCTTCCCGGCTTCCTCGACCTCGTCGCGAACGACCTCGAGCCGAGGCTCGGGAGCGTCGGTTTCGGGGAGCGCTTTAGGAAGCGGCCGCTGCTCCATCACGCTGGGTCTATCGGTACGCCATGTCCCCCGCTTGAGGGACGTTTGCACCCGCACGAGGGATCAGGCTCGTGCGTGTCGAACCGAGAGTCATTGGGTATGTCTAACTCTCAGCCGGAGCCGACGTCAGACTCTGTGGCGACCACACTGGTCGCCGTTACGGTTGACGGGGTTTCCTGAGACATGTGCGGTATTGCCGGATATAGCTTGAGCGCGGCCAGCGACGTCGATCGGACGCTCGCGGCCCAGGCCCTGCTCGCGGGAATCGCCGAGCGGGGCGCCGACGCGGTCGGGTACGCGTACCGGCGCGGTCCGAGCCCGACGACGATCCACAAGCAGCGCTCGGGTGCGAGCGCGCTCCTGGAACAGGTCCTCATGCCCGCCAGCACGACCGAGGCGCTGATCCACGTCCGCGACTACACGAAGGGGCACCCGCGGATCGAGGCGAACAATCACCCGATCCGCCACGGCACCGTCGTCGGCGTCCACAACGGGATCATCTTCAACGACGACGAACTGATGGAGCAGCACGGCTTCGAGCGCGCCGAGCCCGAGATGACGGTGGACTCCGAGGCGATCTTCGCGCTGGCCGAGGCGAGCGGCAACGACCCGCACGCGTTCGAGCAGCTGAACGGCTCGATGGCGACCGCGTGGCTCGACGACCGCCACGTTCACACGCTCTTCCTCGCCCGCGGCGTCGGCAGGCCGCTCTGGATCGGCACCGCGGACGACGAGCTCCTGTTCGCCTCGACGAAGGCGGCGCTCGAAGTCGCCGAGCGGTTCCTGAAGCTGAAGCTTCGCAAACGCGAGCTCGGCGAGGGGACGGTCGCTGTCGTGACCGACGGCGTCAGCGTCGAGAAGCTGCGCTTCCGGCCCGACCGGAACTTCGAAGAGAGCACGCTCCCGGCAGTGCGCGCGCCCCAGGAGGCGAAGCTCAGCCTCCAGCGCCTCGCGGCGCTCGCAGCGCTCTCCTAGCCCGCCAGGCTCCCGTCGGGCGCGACGTCCGTCCCGGCAGCGAGCAGCCGCTCGCGGACGAGGAACTGGAAGGTCGACCACGCGCCCTTGCGGCCCTCGAACATG
>Ga0247695_1000168_pt1 | contig 9901 bp, 6 predicted proteins | sample CNK36_metaG_FD_182739 | JGI IMG/M metagenome (GOLD analysis project Ga0247695, IMG submission 182739) | Soil microbial communities from Purdue University Martell Research Forest, Indiana, United States - CNK36 | ecosystem: Environmental > Terrestrial > Soil > Temperate forest > Bulk soil | place...
TCCACGTTTCCAACCGTCCCCTTATTCGTCAGGGTGATCCGGCTTCCGAGTGCGGCAGAGAAGGATGCCAGCACAAAATTGTTACTTCCCCCGAGAACAACTGAGTTTGTGATTGGGCTTGACCCGTCCCCGATGTGGTTGGAAATACCGCCGATTATGACGCTGTTAATGGTGTTGGTGTCCGTTACGTTTCCGCGACCTCCTGAAATGACGTTCGCGGGGTTTAAGGCTCCAAGATTCTGCGCCCAAATGTGGTTTTCTTCGCCTCCAGAAATCACGCTGCTGGATGCTGAGGTAGGGACAGATCCTCCGATTTTGTTGTTCACCCCACCAGCAATCACACAACTGTCAGAGCTTATGTTGATGGTGTTCCCGCCGCCCCCACCAATGGCGCAATGATCCGCTCCGTTTAAAATTAAATTCGAAAGATCCCCCGCAACGAAATTATCGTTAATGGTCGATTGTCCCGGGTTGGATCTGAAATGGCCGTCTGAGGAAATAGACGCTTGGTTGGTGCCAAAAAAGCTCACGTTGGTCACATAAAAATTCGCAATTCCGCCGATGACAACATCTCCCCCAATGATTTTGGTCCCACCCTGCGCGCGCACGTTGAAGGTATTATTGTTCGATGGGTAAAAATCCGATGTGCTGGACGAATCCGCCCATATGAAAGACCCGTCGAATCCGGCCGGAACGTTCGCGTGGAAGCCTGCCGCAAGCGAATTTGTTGCCGCGCCGATCTGGTTGTTCTTGCCCCCGATTATCACCGAATCAATCGCCGTGGCCGTCATGGTGTTGGTCCTGCCACCGAGGATTGACGCGCCATGACCCGAGGCGCCCGCGTTCAGTGTGTGGCCTTCCCCGATGGTGATGTTGCCTTGGCTGGGAAGGACTCGGTATGTGCCGTTATCGGTTGCTCCGGCAATGAATCCATTGGTAATGGTCGGCCCGGTGAACACGTTGTTTGTCCCCGTGCCGTTGTTGGTCGCGATGCCCGTGCCAGCGCCGCCCGACCCAGCCGGAACCGTGAAGGCCCCGGTGCCATCGAGGTATTTTGTTGCGTCGGCAGGGAAGGCTGTTGAGGTCAAGGCTTTGTTGGCGTCGAACGTCGCGACCGCGCTGGCTGTGGCGCTGGTCAAGATCAGGCTGTTCTTCACTTCCAAATTGCCCTGGGTGATGTGAACTGCGCCCACCTTGTTAGTCACTCCACCCAGGGCGGCGTTTGTTCCCCAGAAGTCGCCGCTTCCAGCGATGCTTATCAACTTGTGGTTTGCATCGACCGTAACGAGTTGATTTGATTGCAGCGATTGATCAAAGAGATTCGTGAAGTATCCATTGGCAACCGAGATTCCATCGACCCCAACGCTATTGGCCGATCCGTTTACTGGAATTAAAGCCCCAGCGGTGAATTGCCACTGCATGGCGGGCACCGTCGCGCCATCGGGAGCCGTATAAATCCGAATCGTATTAACCCCCTTATTCCCAAAAGTTCCCTGATCACTTCCGATGGCAAGAAAAGTGTTGTCAGCATTGAACCCCTGATAGGACAACACTGTGCATAAGTTAAAATTGGTATCCTGGTAGCGTGGTGCGTTTATCCCGAAATACTTTACGGTGCTCGCCGTCAAAGATCGTGACCCGTTATCAGCCCCAAGCCCAAGCGTGTACTTCTGCCCCAGAAAAGATTCCCCCGCCGACTGGATCGCATAGCCACCGTGCCGGACCGATGGCATGTAAATTGCATTGTGATAATTCCCAACGCTTTCAGCATCAAGCAACAGCCCGCCGATTATTTGCATCCCATTAGTAACGGTGGAATTGACAATGAATTTCATGTGACCGCTGAAGGACGTGTTGCCCGGATCATTCACGCAAACGATGGGATTCCACCAGCCATCCACGTTGTTGTGAACGGCTACCGAACCATCCAACATCGTCTCACACCCCCTTGTCCCAAATACGTTCTTGCAGGAATAGACTTCCAGAAAATCAAAATGATTCGCTACCCCTGCGCTACCATCCCAGGCTTGCACGGCGTTGTAGCATGTCGAAATCCAATTAATGGTGCCGCCCAAAGAACCGCTTACGCCCACTCCGTTGTAAAATCCGATAATGGTATTGCGGTCGAAGAAATTAACGTTCTCGGTAAAGCTCCCGCTGTGAGTCAGGGCAAATCCATTTGTTCCTGTCGGCTGCGGAAGGTCTGAATCGTTATAGCCCGCTGCAAAGAAGCACCGCTCTACTGAATCATTCATTGTTCCCGACAGATCCAACAACATCAGGTTATTATCGAACGCAGAGTAAAAAGCGAGGTCGTGAATACTTACGTTGATGTTGTTCATCCAAACGTCGTAATGCTGGCCGTTGCAGGCGGGGCTGACATTTGCGGGGTCAACGAAATTGCGGCAATCAAGCATCCTCGCCTGATTCACATCAGATCCTCTCGGATAGACGCACCAAATAACAGCCCCGGAAGCGTTGATATCCCCGACCAAAGAAGTCCCACGTCCTCGCGCTTGAATGTGCGTCGGCCCGACCAACGTTAAGGTTGGAACGACTTGACCCGGAACCTGGGGGGCGGGGGGAAGGAAAAGCTGTGCATTGTGGTGGGAAAGGTTTGTCCCCGTATCGAGGATTGGTCCAGCCACGATATAAATACCTTCGGGGAATCGGATGGTTCCGCCGTTGGTGGTTACGAAATTTAAGGCCGCCTGGATGTTGGCCGTTTCGTCTGGTCCATAAACGGAGGACATATTAACTACGTTCGCGGCGGCTGGGTTTGAAACCGTGATGGTTGTTGTACTTCCAACGTTGGTTATGATGGTGGTCAGGTTTTGGTTTGCCGACCCGCCGCCATAAATTGAAATAACCTTCCCCACATCGGCTTGCGTGAATGTGCCGTTTGCCGTCGTCAACACCTTGCTTCCCGAACTCATTGAACAGCGGGTCACCACCTTTCCCGATCCTGTCGCGCCGAAAGAAAGGATGTTAAAAACCTTCGAAGTAATGTTGGTTTGAAAGGTGAAGCTGTTCAGGTTGGTAATCCCCGCGGGCACAGTGAACGCTCCCGTGCCGTCAAGGTACTTGGTTGCATCTGACGGGAAGGCTGTTGATGTAAGGGCTTTGTTCGCGTCTACCTTGACGACCGCAGACGCCGTAAGACTCGTAACGATGAGGCTATTCTTAACCTGTAAATTCCCCTGGACGACTTGCACCGGACCCGCCTTGTTGGTTACGCCCCCGGTCGCGGCGTTGGTAACCCACAACGAACCATCCCCGGCGATGTCTCGGATGACATTCGTCATCCCCACCGGCCCATTCGTCGTTATCGCGTTGGTGGTCCAATACTGGTTTTGAACGACGACGTTCGTTGCCAATGACTTAATGAAGTTGGTTGCCGTGGACGTGACCACGTTACTCGACAGCACCCGCACCATATTGGTATCAGTCAAGGCCGACAAGGTGTGCCCGTCAAAGAACGTGTTCGACCCCGGCGCCACGCTTTGAATCGTCCCGGCCAGGTCAGTGCCAAGCAGGGTGTTCGTGCCCTGATTCAGCGAACTGCTGCTAATCGTGCCCGGGGATGATTGTTGGATGTTCCCACCAGCGATGATGTTGCCTCCAAAAATAGCCTGGGAATGGAAAGTTGCCTGATTCGACACGTCCAAGCTTGAAGTCGGCGTGATGTAAAAGAACCCGCCATCGACATACACATTGCCGTGCAGGTCCAGCCGCCCGAGCGTGTTCGAAATGGCGTTGGCTTCCTTTACGTTCGTTTTCCAATATTGATTCTGTGTGACAAGGTTTGTTGCCAAGATGTTGAAAATGTTGGTGGCAAAGGGCGCATTGATAACGATGGTCGGGCCGTTCGTGGTAAATGTGACGTTTGTTCCAGGGCCAATCCCGTTGGTCAACCCGCCTCCAGTCACAAAACTGATCAACCCCCTCAAGGTCAGGGTCGCGGCGTAATATGTGTTCGCGTCGTCGGGCACTTCGATAATAAGGGGGTTTGGGTCTCCCACGGCTTGGGCCTTGTACGTCCCCTTGAACATGTTCGAGATGATCAGGACGCCATTAGTCAGGGCGTAACGCTTGGGTTGGCCGGTCACAATGAAGTTGTCATCCTGCATCGGCAGCGACCCCGGGAAAATCTGAACGGCGGTATTCGTGGCCGTCGTCCCGCTCCAGTTGGTGTAATAGAAAATAACGTTCGAGGCCCGGGCATCGAGGCCGAACAGTAACGCCAACAGGAGTAAAAAGCGTTTCATTGGTTGATGCGGATGAACTCCGAAGCCAGGATTGGATCGCTTCCGATAATTGCGTAGGGGGCCATGTTCATCCAAAAATTTCCGTCGCTGGCGAACACGGATTCGTTTGGAAGGCAAACACGTCCAGAATTGTAAGTCCCCGCATATCTTCCGAATTGGATCGGCCAGACCGCTTGTTCCCTTTGGAATTGAACCGTTATAGAGGACAGCAAGTCACCGTAATTCAACGGATCGGTATCAATGGATGTCGGAATAATTTTAGCAATCGGAACCATCAAAACAGTCAGCAACTCGGGGATGTCCGGATCGATCCGCTTGATACAGTACGAAGGAAGGAAATCGAACCCGGTTACGATCTGGGTCAATACCGTACCTGGAGAATCAAGCCGTTGAGATACTTCAAGCCAGATACCGCAGCTTATGTAAAAACTGCCATCGCCGCGGTCCCAATTGTCCAAGACAATATCGTTTACATCGCTGCCCTGGGAATCAGATGAGCTATCAAAAACTAAATCTGTTCCGGCGCACTCCTGGTATTTTGAAGCGCGGTCTATAGAGATCGTGCGAGGCGTTGTGTTGGCGGGGAACAATTCAGGGACTAGTGCAACCCCGCCATGTATCCGAAACGTATTAGATGGCTCTCCGTCTGGCTGATACACACGAAACGGGAACATTGAATCGTTGCCCTGCGATCCTCCTTGGCTTGTGGCGCGTGAAATCTGAAAGACTGCATTCCGAGCGGAGATCACCAAGGCATCGGTTGATCCACGCACTATTTTACCGTTTAGGACAGCATTACAGACGGCGACGATCTTATTCATGTCTGCCGAGCTAAATGGACTCGGGCGGGATCGCCCGGGAGTAAACCACGGGATCAACATTCCTTGGTTAATCCCAGGCGTGGTCGCTATGCTGGCAACAGTCTCGTTCATAGCGCCTTTACGTAGAGGGTTTCCCGCACATAGATGTTGCCCATCCACCGAGACAGGCGGGAGGTCTCAACCACGATTTCAGATTGTGCCGTTATCAGGGCTTCGTACTCCGTTCGGCTGGGATGTGTGGCCTCGGCAAGCGGGGGGCTGTCGCCAACGAAATCCACGTCGAGGTTGGGGTTGCTACCGAAGTAATAACGCTGACGTTCAATTACCGGGATAACCTGGAAATCGGTCGGGGTCGCGGCGTCCACCAGGAAGAAATCTCTCTGAACAGTCACTGGAACATTCCAGGTGAAACGGTCCCGGCCCGTAATGTTCGTTACGTTGGTTCCTGTTTGCCCAAAGAACCCGATGAAGTTGTACGCGTAATTTCCACCGGGCTCAGAGTAGGACGCGGGAACCTTGGCATAAGTCCGCGTCCATTTGACAACCCCGCCGCCCTGGTCCTCAAGTGGGGACTCCAACACCAACAGAAACTCAGTGAATTGCGGGTGTGGCGTGTTTAACTCAATCGGGGACCAGTCCGCCCGGAACTGCATGAAGCTCTGGGTTAGGACGTACTCAATGTTCACCCCTGGGAAGGGCTCGGAAAACACCAGTTGGCTAACCGGCCTTGCCACCGCGAAATCGCCCGAGACATATGGTAAGGCGGCGCTCATTCCATGTTGGCCTTTACCAAAAGGGTTCGCCGCTGCGCGGCCAGGTCCTCCAAGGTCTGCGCCATCTTCACTTGTGCATCAATGGCTGACCGTTGGGGGACAATTCCGAACTTCGCGAGTTGATCGTAACGCTGGTTGCGTTCATCAACGCTGGCGTTGGCTCCGCGCACGTTCCCATAAATGAATTGCTGCTTGGCGCGTTCCTCCAGTTGCATTATCTGCGCGGCAGCATTGGCAAACGGCCCGGCGTGTCCGATGCCCCACATGTCTTGCCAGCCCGATTGGCGCAACTCCTGCAGGCTCGGCATGTACGACTCGGTTTCTTTGCGCCGGTTAATGGCTGCTTCCTGATTTAGCTTGAACCTCTTTTCTTCGATGTCCGTCAGTTTCTCCCCGAGTTCGATCAGCTTTTCGTGGTGCTTTTTCTCGGCCTCTTCCCGATCTTTTTTGAGAGTGTTTTGCTCCCGGGCGATTTCAAGATCGACGCGGTTAGACGCAACCTTGGTGTCGATGATTTCGGTGATCTTTTTGTGGTGGTTAACCTCGTCCACGAATTGAACATCAATCAGCCGCTTCTCTTCTTTGAGTCGCGCAATCTTCTGGAGGTGGCCTTTCTCGCTGTTGGGGTCCACCCCCGAATCCAGGTCCCGGCGTTCAGCAACGATCTTTTCGTTCTCCCGGAACTTCTTGAACAACTCTTCCTCTACCTTTTCGCGCTCCCACCGCTTCTTGTTTTCCTTGTGAAGTCGCTCCCGCCAAGTGTCCAATATTTCACCGAAGGCGTGGTTTACATGGTAGATGTTGTCGAAAATGCTGTCTGCGATATACTCCGTAAGCTTGTGAAAAGCTTGCTCGGCCAACTGGATCAGCGGGTGAAAGATCAGGCCCTTCATTAGCCCGCGCTGGATGTGTTCCCCAACGTGCGCGACCTCTGACCCAACCCGAGCTAGTTGACTGCCGACGGCGGAAGAGTCCACACCCAGCCTGACTAGAATTTCTTCCTGGTTCAATTGCGCCTCCGTTCTGCGTTCTGTTTTTCAAGCGCATCACAAAGGATACGGTCGGACGGATTTCCCTTCGGAACCCCCGAGTCGATCAGGTCGCGAATCACTTTGACGTACTGGAACAACCGGCGAAGCGGCATGGCCATCACGTCGTCCTCTGAAAACCCGAGGTGCATTCCCAGCAATCCACAGAAGTGCGCGGCCATCGAATAATAGGACGGTTCGTAGTTTTCGCTTCGCACGAACTCCCCATCCTGCATTGTCTCGGCAACGTACTTCCGGGCTTCGCCAACCAGCGTTCGGACATTCTCTTCCTTCCTGAACGCCCACCGGCAACAGAACATGAAGCGCCGGCGCCGACGGCCTTCTGCGTTGTAAATCGGATTCAAGATCCAAAGGAATAGCGCCAACTGTTTGGGGTTCGGAATACCGCCCATGATGAACGGGGATTTGGCCACCCTCAGAATCAGCCAGTGTCTCAACGTCATCTGGCAGACCTCGAACCCGCAGATGCTTTCGTTTACTGGCAGGAAAGCGGCGTCGCGCAACAGGTTCTCTTGTTCGACCTGTTCGAGATAACCGGGGAACTTTGTTGGATCTAATTGTGGCATTACGCAGGGGCGGAGTTAGCTTTTACTGGGTCGAGTTGAAGGTTCACGTTCATCTTGAAATAGCCCTGCATCTCGAACGGCTGGCTGATGTTCGTGATCACCCAACGTTCAGAGCCCGAACCAAAGTCATCCTCGAAATACCAACCGAGTTGCGGGAATACCGTCGCGCTGGTGGCGACCTGCACCACGGCGGTTCCGGTGGGGAAATCCTTGGTCAGCACCCAACCGTTTGGGGCGCCCAGTTCATCCGGTCGCGTGAGCACCTTCCCGGGGCGCGTCAGGTTGATGTTCTCAGTTATGTAGTTTCCCTGGGTTGCGCCCGCCGGGTTAAACAGCTCTTCGACGCGCGAGCCGTACGGGACGTTGCCGGAATTGTAGGGATTGTTTGCGCTCATAGATTCCTCATTTGTATTGGAACACTTGGATGTTGAAGATCCCGCTGGACGGGTTTACAGCCGACGCCTGGTAGTTGTGGTAGCGGGCGTATAAAAAGGTGTTGGAGATCCACGAACTGAAAATCCCGTTGGTCTGGGCCGACCCCGGAGCGTTGATAGTCGAAACGTCGTTCGACTTGAGATTGGCCACGTTGACCAGCAGATCGCTGAACGTAAGCGTTGCGGTCGATGGGAAATCCAGCGTCACGTTTGTGTAAACGATGTTGGTCAGCGTCACCAGGGTGGCGAGGTTCCACGCCACGCCCCCCGATGCGCCCTGGAACTTCACCGTGTTGGAGATGGTTATCGCCTGGCTTTCGCCGTTCGTGACGATCAGTCCAGGCGTGGAAATGTTGGCGATGTTCGTGGCGGTCGAACTGAGGTTCAGTTTGTTCCCTGTAAAAGCGAAGTCGGTGCTTACACCGGCGTTGGTAACCTGTTGGGAAGCGTCCAGCGCAGCCAGGGATGATGCTGTGGAATTACTAAGCGAAAGATAATGCTGAACATCCAGCCGAACATGGTTGCTTTGAACAAAGACGTTGGCGTTTCCGTTCGTGACGATGTAACCCGGTGTCGCAACGCTCGCGATTGGGAGGCTTCCCGTCACATCCGCAGCCAGATCCACAGCGCTGTAAGCGGGAGGCCCGGTGCCATGCAAGACGGTGTTATTCCCGCCATTGGCGAGACCGACCATCTTCTTGTTGGCGTCGGCCACCACAATTGCCCCAGCCGTGGCGCCAGCGTTGGTTAGAGTTGAAGCCGTAACTACAGCGGAAAGAACGCCGTTGGTTATCGTGGCGCTTGCGTTGGCCCCATCCTTAAAGGTCCAGGTGTTGGATACCGTCACCGCCCCGCCGTGGCCGTTGGTAAGGACCGTTCCGGGTGCCAATGCGTTGACTTGGGCGAATGTGGCCGCGCTGCCGTCGGCATCAATTGGGACCGCGCCACTGGCGGCCGCGCTGGTGAGCACCTTTCCCGAACTGGTCAGAACCATGCGCGAGCCCGTCAGGGTGTTTACCGTTACCCCGGTTACATCAAGAAGGACGGCACTGTCAGCGAACAATCCCGCCCCGCTGGCAGAAAGGTTCAAGTGAGAATTGGCAAAGCTCCCGTCGTTTGCCATGACGCCCACGCCAACGTTAAACCCGCCGTTAGCTGTCAACGTGTGAGATGGATCAATCGCCGTGTTGTTGGAAAGTGTAAGGGTTTGACTGAACCCCTGAGTCACGATCAGTCCGGGCGTTGTCGCGGTCAACGTTCCGCTTCCGGTTACGGGAGAACTCCAAGTGAAGCCAGCCGGCCCAGACGCGCCGACGCTGGTTACGCTTCCAAGGCCCAGGGTGGATGGAGCGACGTATTTATGATTCGGCCCGGTTCGGCGAATAACGTCCCCGTCGGCAGCGTTATTCGTTGGGATCGCAACAAACACCGTGGCATCGTTATACGCCGCACTCCCCAACTGGGCTGGGACAATGAACGCCGTTGCGTTGCTGTAGGCCGCGCTCCCGATGTTCGTGACCCCGGAAATCGGGATCTCGTTGGTCGAAATGTCGTAAACGAAAAGGGTTTTGTTTGTAGCCCCGCCCGCCGCCGCGCTTAACGTGACCGCCAGACCATTCGTGACCGCCGTTATGTTGGCCCCCGCGACCGGCCAAACCGCGCTTCCCGTGATGCCCGAGGTCAGGTTTGCGAACGTGATCTTTTTGTCGTGGCGCCCTACGGTTTCGCTGGCGTCATAAATAAGCAATAGATCGTCACCCGCGGGCGAGGTCAACTCCTGCAGCTCGGTAAGCCGCTGGCCAAGGCATGGCAGCGCGACCAGGGCAATTAGAATGAAGGCGAGGATCTTCATTCGAGAATCAGTCCCCCGGTGTCGGTTTGAAGCGTGCCAACATCCACCGAACCCAACCCCGGCCACGCTTCCGACCGGATCATGTAGTCCAGGGAGTAATTAAATGTGGTTATTTCAATTCCGTTTTCAGTGTCGAAT
>Ga0247695_1000169_pt1 | contig 9895 bp, 10 predicted proteins | sample CNK36_metaG_FD_182739 | JGI IMG/M metagenome (GOLD analysis project Ga0247695, IMG submission 182739) | Soil microbial communities from Purdue University Martell Research Forest, Indiana, United States - CNK36 | ecosystem: Environmental > Terrestrial > Soil > Temperate forest > Bulk soil | place...
ACCACGCGGAGGAGCTCTGGGACGCCTTCATCCAGGCGGGCGCTCCTTACGGGGCGCGTCCTGCCGGGATGCTGGCGCTCGACATCGCGCGTGTCGAGGCCGGGCTGATCCTGATCGAGGTCGACTTCGACTCGGTGCGGCGGGCACTGATCCCCGAGCAGTCCTACTCGCCCTTCGAGCTGGGCATCCTCGGCCGCTTCGTCGACTTCGGCAAGGAAGCGAACTTCGTCGGCCGCCGTGCGCTCGAACGAGAGCAGGAGCGAGGCGGGCCTCCGCGGCGGCTCGTCGGGCTGGAGCTCGACTGGGAGCCGCTCGAGGAGCTGTACAGCACGAGAGGGCTGACCCCGACGCTCGACCCGGCGGCCTCGCGCGTCGCCGTCCCTCTCTACACGCGGGGACGCCAGGTCGGCAAGGCGACCAGCACGACCTGGAGCCCGATCCTGAAGAAGGTCGTCGCGCTGGCCTCGGTCGACGCAGGACACAGCGAGACCGGGACGACGATCGAGGTCGAGTGGACGGTCGAGGCCAGGCGCAGCCGTGTGCCGGCCACGGTGGCGGAGCTGCCGTTCTTCAACCCGCCGCGCAAGACCGCGACGGTCGCTGCCGACGGCTAGAAGACGGCCAGCGGGTTCAGCGGCGAGCCCGTTCCGCCGCTGATTCGGAGCGGCGCCGCGACGAAGAGGAACTCCCAGCGCCCGGTCCGTTCGCAGGCAGCCAGCAGGTCCTCGAGCTGCAGATAGTCGAGCAGGTGGACGCCCATCGCGTTGAGCGCGAGGACGTGGATCGGGAAGTCGACTCCCGCCGTGCTGCTGGGCGCCGTGTCGCTGTTGCCGTCCCCGCCGAGCACCGACACGCGGCGCTCCGCGAGGAACGGCATCACCGTGGGATGCAATCCGGACTTGGCGGCGGCCGTGTCCCACGGCCCGAGCTCGGCCAGGCGGCGGGTGTGACCGGTGCGAACGAGGAGCACGTCGCCCTCGGCCACGGCGACGCCCTGCTCGGCTTCGGCGGCCTCGAGGTCGTCGCGGAAGACATGCTGGCCCGGCTCGAGCCAGGGGACTCCGCGGAGGCGGGGGACGTCGAGCAGGACGCCTCGGGCGACGAGGCCGTTCGCGAGCACCTCGATGGAATCGGCCGCAGCGCCGTCGCCCGTCACCACCGTCGCGGGAGCGCCGTTGTAGACCGAGCCCTCGTAGATCACGTGACAGAAGGCGTCGATGTGTGTGTGGCCGTCGTTGTGGTAGTCGGCGCCCACGAAGTCCTTCGCGAACCGCAGCTCCCCAGGGGCGCTGTCGGCGCCGTCGGGGGTGGTGGTCATGTAGTGCACCGCCGGCTCAGGGTTGTCCGCCGCGGCCTTCGTGTTCATCGGCAGGCTCAGCGTCACGGTCGTCCCCTCCTGCACGAGGCGGGCGGCCTCGACGACACGGCTCGGCTCGAGGTAGTTCAGGGCGCCCCGCTGGTCGTTTGAGCCCCATCGTTCCCAGGCGCTGACAGCGCGGAAGAGCTCGGCGAACTGCGCGGCGGAGACATGGACGTCTGGCGGAGCCGGCTCGGCCATCGGCCCAGGGTACGCTCACGGCGTGAGCGGCGAGGCCACGGCGAGCGGCGAAGCGACCGGCGGCTGTTCGTGCGGCGAGGTTCGCTACCGGCTCGCCTCGGAGCCGCTCTTCGTCCACTGCTGCCACTGCCTCAACTGCCAGCGGCAGACCGGCAGCGCGTTCGTGATCAACCTGCTGATCGAGGCCGACCGCGTCGACCTGCTCTCCGGCGACCCGGTGCCGGTCGACGTGCCGCGCGACGACGGCAGCAGCCAGCGGATCTTTCGCTGTCCGACGTGTCAGGTCGCTGTCTACAGCGAGTACGGCCGGCCCGAGGTCCTGTTCGTCCGCGCCGGCACCCTCGACGACCCGTCTGAGGTCGAGCCGGACGTCCACATCTACACGCGGTCGAAGCTGGACTGGCTCGCGCTCCCCGAAGGGGTGCCGGCCTTCGACGTGTACTACGACAGCAAGCAGCTCTGGTCGGCCGAAAGCCTCCGGCGGCTCGCGACCGTGAGGCCCGCGCGGGCATGACCTTCCAAGGCCCTGGCAACAGGGCCTTGCTTCTCGAACTGCGCGACACTACGGCGGTGCCGCCGGAAACGCGCTACGCCAGGAGTGGCACCGTCAACATCGCCTACCAGGTGGTCGGTGACGGCCCGCCGGACCTGGTCTCGGTCGAGGCGATCTCCCACATCGAGCTGGACTGGGACGTTCCCTCGAAAGCCCGATTCTTCACCAGGCTCGCTTCTGTCTGCCGCGTGCTGAGGGTCAACCAGCGCGGGACGGGCATGTCAGACCGGGACGTCGGCGTCCCCACGCTGGAGACGCGGATGGACGACATCCGCGCCGTACTCGACGCGGTCGGGTCGGAGCGGGCAGTGCTCTTCGGTCTCGGTGACGCCTCCCCGCTTTCCGTGTTGTTCTCTGCCACGTATCCCGAGCGGACCGCCGGCCTGATCCTGATGAACGCATCGCCGCGCTTCGTCAAGAGCCCTAGCCTGCCCTGGCTTCCCGCCCGAGAGGAGACCCAACGACAGGCCGACGAATTCGAGCGTCGCTGGGGGGATCCCGCCTTCGCTTACGAGTTCATCGGCAAGACCAACCCGAGCGCGCCCGAGGACGAGCGCCAAGCCATTGCCCGCGTCTTTCGGCTCAGTGTCAGCCCCGGTTCGGCCGCCGACTACGTCCGCATGAACATCGACGTGGACGTGTGCGACGTCCTGCCGCTGATTCGCGTCCCGGCGCTGGTCATGCACCGGAAGGAGGGGGGAGCATGGGATCTCCGCGGCGGCCGATACATGGCCGAGCACATTCCCGGCGCCCGTTTCGTGGAGTTGCCCGGCGCGGACTTCGTGCCCTCAGTCGGAGAGCAGGAGCCGTTGTTCGCCGAGCTGGAGCGCTTCCTTGCCGACGTCGTCCGGGGGACCCATCCCGACATCGAGCCCGACCGGGTACTGGCCACGATCCTGTTCTCGGACATCGTCGGGTCGAGCGAGAAGGCGGCAGCACTCGGCGACAGGGCCTGGCGAGAGCTCCTACTGCGTCATCACGAACTGGTCCGGCGGCAGCTGGTTCGCTTTCGCGGCCAGGAAGTCGACACGGCCGGCGACGGGTTCTTCGCCTCCTTCGACGGCCCGGCCCGGGCGATCCGCTGCGGATGCGCCATCGCGGAAGCGATGCCGGAGCTGGGACTCGAGGTGCGGGTCGGGTTGCACACGGGCGAGTGCGAGCTCGTCGACGGCAAGGTGGCCGGCATCGCCGTGCATACGGGGGCCAGAGTTGCCGCCAACGCGCAGCCGGGTGAGGTGCTCGTGTCGTCGACCGTCAAGGACCTCGTTGCCGGCTCGGGGCTGAGCTTCGACGACCGCGGCTCGCACGAGCTCAAGGGGATTCCCGGCGAATGGAGGCTCTACGCCGTCGCGGCGACCAGTTAGTTCCCTCGCTGGGCACCTCGGAGGGCGCTACGGTGGCGCCGTGTCGTTGCGCCTCGGCGAGGAGCGGCTCCTTGTAGCGGCGCTCCTGACCTGCTTCGGCGCGGCCGCCGTGCCCCTGGCTCTCGCCGGCCCGGGCTTCGTGCCGGCCGCGGCGCACGCGAAGCCGGAGTGGCTGCTCGGCCCGTACGGGAACGGCCTCGGGCTGCACGGCCCGTGGTTCTTCGTCTGCCTCCTGGTCGCGTTCGTCGCGTACCTCGGCCTCGTTGTACTCGCCGACCGGATCCCCGCGCGGGTGCTCTGGAGCGTGGTCGCGGGCGCCGTCGTGCTCTTCCTGCTCGCGCCGCCGCTCCTCTCCCAGGACGTCTTCAGCTACATCGCCTACGCGCGCCTCGGCGCGCGGCACGGGCTCGACCCGTACGTCGTCGTCCCGGCCGCGGTTCCGCACGACGCTGTGCTGCCGTTCGTCGGCTGGCGCGAGGCGGTCAGCGCGTACGGCCCGCTGTTCACGCTGGCGACCTACCCGCTGGGCCTGCTCGGCGTGCCGGCGGCGCTCTGGCTGCTGAAGTGCGTCGCCGGCGCGTCGGTCATCGGCATCGCCGCGGTTGCCGCCCGGGCGGCGGGACGGCGCGGGGCCGATCCGATGCGCGCAGCCGTGCTGATCGGGCTGAACCCGATCGTGCTCGTCGACGTGATCGGCGGCGCGCACAACGACGCGCTCACCGTGCTGCTCGTAACGGCCGTGGTGGCGATGCTCGGCCGGAACGAGATCGCCGCCGGCGCCTCGGTCGTCGGCTCCGCGGCGTTGAAGGCCTCGGCGCTCGTGGCTGCGCCATTCGCGCTCCTCGCCTCGCGTGGGCGCCGGGAACTGCTGGCGGCGGAGATCGGGGCGCTCGCGCTCGCCGGAGCAGTCAGTTACGCCGCGTTCGGGATCACGCCGCTCGACGCAGCCGGCGTGGTCGGCCTCGACCAGTCGCTCACGAGCCGGCACAGCGTCCCGTCGACGCTCGCGCGCGTCGCCGACCTCGGTGTCTCGCCGGTGCGGGTCGCGCTCGAGCTCGCCTACGTGGTGCTGCTCGTCGTGCTCCTCGTCCGGACCGCGCGCGGCGGCGACTGGGTCCGGGCCGCCGGGTGGGCGGCGTTCGGCCTCCTGCTCGCGACGAGCTGGCTGATGCCGTGGTACGTGCTCTGGGTGCTGCCGTTCGCTGCCGTCGCCGGGGACGGGCCGCTGTCGGTCGCGGTGCTCGCGCTCTGCGCGTTCCAGCTCACGAGCCGCGTGCCGATCTAGTAGGAGGGTTTGACGAAACAGTCGCGAGGCTCTCGGGCCGCGCTGCTCGCCCCGATGCTGCGTCCTCAGTCGCGCCCGTACCTTCCGGGTACGAACACTCTCTGCGTCCTTGCCTCGGAACGAGCATCACGCCCCGAGGGCGTGGACCGTTCCGCCAAACCCTCCTAGCTCATGTCGACCGGGTAGACCTTCTCGGGCTCGATCGTGATCACGACCCGGCCGTCCTCCGGGGCGTCGTACGCGCCGAGGTCGGCGTCGTACTTCTCGCCGACTTTGCCGGCGAAGGAGCGGTCGTCGTCGGGCTCCAGGCGGGCGCGGCCGCGCACCTCGAGGTACCGGTACGGGTTGTTCAGGTCGAGCACGAGCAGGCTGCACTGCGGCCGTTGCTCGAGGTTGCGCAGCTTGGCCCGGGTCGTGTTGACGGAGACCTTGAGGTCGCCTTCGTCGTAGAGGAACCAGACCTCGGTCAGCTGCGGGAACCCGTCGTCGTCGATCGTCGCGAGCGTGGCGACCTGGGAGTCGAGCAGGTCGCGGTGGGTTTCGGGAAAATCGGCGATGGCAGCCCTTTTTACCCGACTGTCGTCGCCTTACGCCTGAGGTACGAGTCGATCCGCGCCATCAAGGATCCACGCGCGCGGTCGCGGCGTAGTGCCGGGCAGGAGAGCGACCGAGGGAGGCCACATGAGACAAGGCGTGGTGATCGTCGCGGGCGCGCTGCTGCTGCTCGCGGCTGCGGGCTGCGGGTCGAGCTCGAGCGGCTCCTCCGGCAGCACGAGCGGGAGCAGCGGCAGCGGCGGCCAGCGGACGATCGCCGGCGTGATGGCGAACGACCACGGCACGAAGACGGTGTCGAAGGAGACCGAGGTCGAGCTCGACGACTTCTACTTCGAGCCGACCGTGATCCAGGGCAAGGCCGGCCAGAAGGTGACCCTCGAGCTGAGGAACGAGGGCAAGGTCGAGCACAGCTTCACGATCGACTCACAGGGGGTCGACAAGACGCTGTCCCCCGGCGCGGACACGAAGGTGACGGTCACGATCCCGGCGTCGGGGTCGGTCTCGTTCTACTGCAAGTTCCACAGGAGCACGGGCATGGCCGGCGCGCTCGCTGTCGCGGGCCAGGGCGCCGGTGGCAGCATGCCCGGCAGCGGCACGACGACGAACACCACCACGACCGGCAGCTACAAGGGCTACTAGGCGGAGGCGCCGCCGTCGGAGCGGCCGGCGATCTGCTCGAGCGCCTGGAAGAGCGCTGCCAGGTCGCGGTGCTCGTAGCCCAGCGCCTCGGCGACTTCCAGCACCTCGTCGGCTCGCTCGGCCGTAGGTAGCGGAAGGCCGAGCCTCTGCGCGGCTGCGAGCGCGAGCTCGATGTCCTTGTGCATGAAGGCGAGGTCGAACCAGGCGTCCTCGGGCGGGTCGAGGATGATCGACGCCCGCGCCTTCAGCATCGGCGACCCGATCGGGCTCGACTCCATCACGTCGAGCGCCCGCTGCCGGTCGACGCCGGAGCGCTCGGCCAGGAGCAGTCCCTCCGCGAAGGCGAGCATCTGGACCCCGAGGCTGATGTTGATCGCGAGCTTGAGTGCGAGGCCCTGCCCGTTGCCGCCGACGTAGGTCGGCGTCCCGAGCTCGCGCAGGACCGGCTCGACTTGCCCGTACGCCTGCTCGTCGCCGCCGACCATGATCGTCAGCGTCCCCGACTGCACCTGGGGGACGCTGCCCGAGACGGGGGCGTCGAGGAGCCGAGCGCCCCGCTCGCGCGTCCGGTCGGCAAGCTCGCGGCTCACGTCGGGGCTGACGGTGCTCACGTCCACCCAGGTCTTGCCTTCGGCGAGCCCGTCGAGCAAGCCCGTCGCCACCTCCTGCAGGGCGTCGTCGTCCGGGAGTGACGTGAAGACGACGTCGGCCGTCTCGGCCACCTCGCGCGGCGTGTCGCGCCACTGGAGGCCGGCTTCGATCAGGTCGCTGGCGTTGTCGCGCGTCCGAGCGCTGCCGGAGACCGTGTAGCCAGCGTCGAGCAGGCGCTTGGCCATGTTCCCGCCCATGTGACCCAAGCCGACGAAGCCGATTGCCGGCCGCTCGTCGTTCACGCCGGCCTGCGCCGTTGCCGCGGATCCGCGAGCCACGGCGGGTCGTAGCCGGTGTCGGCCGGGTTGATGTTCGTCCCCGGCGGGACGATCTCGTCGATCCGGTCGAGCACGTCGTCGCTCAGCTGGACCTCCGCGGCGCCCAGCTGGCTCTCGAGATGGTCCATCGTGCGGGGGCCGATGATCGCCGCGGTGACCGCCGGGTGGCGCAGCACGAACGCGATCGCGAGGTGGATCAACGACATCCCGGTCTCGTCCGCCAGCCGTGCGAGTGCCTCCGCAGCATCGAGCTTGCGTTGGTTCTCGGGCAGCGAGAGGTCGTAGCGCCCCGGCAGACGGTCTGCGCGCATGCTCTCGGGCTGGCTGTCCTTGCGCCACCGGCCCGAGAGCCAGCCGGCGGCAAGTGGGCTCCAGGTGATCACGCCCATGCGTTGGCGCTCGCAGGTCGGCAGCACGTCCGTCTCGATCGCCCGGATCAGCAGCGAGTACGGTGGCTGCTCGGAGACGAACCGGCCGAGCCCATGCCGCTCGGCGACCCACTGCGCTTCGACGATCACCGACGGTGGGTAGGTCGAGGAGCCGAAGTAGCGGATCTTTCCCGCGCGCTGGAGGTCGGTCAGTGCGCCCAGCGTCTCCTCGTGGTCGGTGCCGGGATCCCAGCGGTGGATCTGGTAGAGGTCGATCCAGTCCGTCTGCAGCCGGCGGAGGCTGTTCTCGACCTCCTGCGCGATCCACCGGCGCGAGTTGCCGCGCTGGTTCGGGTCGGTGTCGTGCATCGCGCCGTGCGCCTTCGTGGCGAGCACGACGGAGTCGCGGCGGCCGCGGAGCGCCTTGCCGACGATCTCCTCGGACTCGCCGCGCGAGTAGACGTCGGCGGTGTCGACGAAGTTGATCCCCGCGTCGAGCGCGCGGTGGATGATCCGGATCGACTCGTCGTGGTCGGTGTTGCCCCAGGAGCCGAACATCATCGCGCCGAGACAGAGCGGGCTGACTTCGACGCCGGTGCCGCCAAGCGTCCGATAGTCCACGGCTCGACTCTAACGGCGATGAGTTCTCGGCCGCCGGGCAGTCTTGCTTACGATGGCGGTCATGGAATCCGTCGCCCAGACAACCGAGTTCGCCGAGCTCGAGCAGCACCGGCGCGAGCTGACCGCGCACTGCTACCGGATGCTCGGCTCGCCGTTCGAGGCCGAGGACGCCGTGCAGGAGACGCTGCTGCGCGCCTGGAAGAGCCTCGACCGCTTCGAAGGCCGTTCGTCGCTGCGCTCGTGGCTCTACCGCATCGCGACCAACGTCTGCCTCGACCTGCTCGATGGCAAGGAGCGCCGCGCGCGGCCGATGGACCTCGGCCCGGCCGGCGAGCCTGTGATCGAGAACCTGCACACGCCGGAGGTGCCCTGGCTGCAGCCGGTGCCCGACTCGCTCGTCGCCGACCCGGCCGAGGCGGTCGCGTCGCGCGAGACGATCCGGCTCGCCTTCGTGGCGGCGTTGCAGCACCTGCCGCCGCGTCAGCGCGCCGTCCTGATCCTCTGCGAGGTGCTGCGCTGGAAGGCCTCCGAGGTCGCCGAGCTGCTCGAGACGAGCACCGCCTCGGTGAACAGCGCACTGCAGCGGGCGCGGGCGACGCTCGAGCAGGTCGAGCTCACGCCGGAGACGACCTCCGGCGAGCCGGACCGGGAGCTGCTCGAGCGCTACGTCAAGGCCTTCGAGGACTACGACGTCGAGGCGCTGACCGACCTGATCCACGAGGACGCGACCCAGTCGATGCCGCCGTTCGACCTCTGGCTCAGCGGCCGCGACGACATCTTCGCCTGGTGGTTCGGCGCGGGGATCGGCTGCAAGGGCTCGCGCGTGATCCCGGCCGGCTCGACGGCGAACGGCTCGCCTGCGTACGGGCAGTACAAGCCGAAGGAAAACGGCGAGGGCCACGAGCCGTGGGCGCTGATGGTGCTCGAGTTCTCAGGCGGCCGGATCGCCGAGTTCACCTTCTTCCTCGACGTCGAGACGCTCTTCCCGCTCTTCGGGCTGCCGCTTCGGCTCGAGGGCTAGCACGGCCGAGAGCCCGGCCAGCTCGATCGCGCAGCGCACCTCCTCGCCGCTCTCGACCACCCTCAGCTCGAAGCCGTACCTGCGCGCGACAAGCTGAAGCCGGGCGAGCACGTCGACGAGGGCGAGCTCTTGCATCTCCTGATACAGACGGCGGCCAGGCCCGGAACTCATCGCGATGAGATCCCGGTGCGCCGCTCGTCCTATTCTCGTGACCGCAATCGAAAGGAGCTCATGACCCTCGACCGCCGCCGCCGCTGGCTCGCGCTCTACGTCCTCTGCCTGGGCGATCTGATGATCGTCCTCGACGCGACGATCGTGAACGTCGCGCTGCCCGCGATCCGCACCGACCTCGGTTTCAGTGCGGCCTCGCTCGCGTGGGTCGTGAACGCCTACCTGCTCACCTTCGGGGGCTTCCTGCTCCTCGGCGGGCGGCTCGGCGACCTGTACGGGCACCGGCGGCTGTTCCTGGCCGGGATCGGCGTCTTCACCGCCGCCTCGCTCGTGTGCGGCCTCTCGACCTCGCAGGGGATGCTCGTCACGGCTCGTGCGGTGCAGGGCTTCGGCGGCGCGGTCGTCTCGGCCGTTGCGCTCTCGCTGCTGCTCACGCTCTTCCCGGAGACCGGCGAGCGGACGAAGGCGATGGGCTTCTTCGGCTTCGTGCTGGCGGGCGGGGGCAGCATCGGCGTGCTGCTCGGCGGGGTGCTGACCGACCTGCTCAGCTGGCACTGGATCTTCCTCGTCAACATCCCGATCGGAATCGCCGTCTTCGTGCTCTGCCTCCTGCTGGTCCCGGGCGGCCGCGGGCAGGCGCTGACCGGCCGGCTCGACCTGGCGGGCGCCGTCACGGTGACGGGCGCGCTGATGCTCGCGGTCTATGCGATCGTGAACGGCAACCAGGCCGGGTGGCTCTCGGCACAGACGCTCGGACTGCTCGCGGCCGCGGTCGCCGTGCTCGGGGCCTTCCTCGTGATCGAGTCGCGCGTCTCGGCGCCGCTCGTGCCG
>Ga0247695_1000172_pt1 | contig 9816 bp, 3 predicted proteins | sample CNK36_metaG_FD_182739 | JGI IMG/M metagenome (GOLD analysis project Ga0247695, IMG submission 182739) | Soil microbial communities from Purdue University Martell Research Forest, Indiana, United States - CNK36 | ecosystem: Environmental > Terrestrial > Soil > Temperate forest > Bulk soil | place...
GTCGTAAGCGCCGGTACTCATCGGCGAATGCCTATGCAAAAAGGATCGCGTGGATCGAGAATCAGGTCTGACTCCGCGGTGATGAAAGCTGTGCCGCGAATGCTCGGTTGAAGCTTGTCGCCGGCGACTGTAACAGTGCCTTCGAAGATGCTGCCGACAATGCTCTCCTGTCGCCACACCTGGCCTTCGCGCAGTTTGCCGTCGGCAAACAGGCACGCGAGTTTCGCACTCGTACCGGTGCCGCAAGGCGAACGGTCGTACGCCTTGCCCGGACACAAAACGAAGTTGCGGCTGTCAACGCCTTCGTATTGCGAGGGGCCAAACAGTTCGACGTGATCGATCTCGCGCCCGTCGTCGCCGGTGATGCCGTCGCGCTCGAGTGCTTCGCGAATGCGCACCGTGAAATCGGTGAGCGCGTCGATATTGTCGAGCGACAGTTGCTGGCCGTGATCGTTGACGAGAAAAAACCAGTTGCCGCCCCAGGCCACGTCTCCCGTTACAGGCCCAACGCCAGGCACGTTGACGCTGACGCCCGCGCGGTAACGATAACTCGGCACATTCGTGATCTCGACTTCGCCGTGTTCGTACAAGTGCGCCGCGACTACGCCGACCGGAGTTTCGATGCGATGAGTTCCGGGTTCGAGGCGTCCCAGATGAGCGAGCGTCGCGACCACGCCGATCGTTCCATGTCCGCACATGCCGAGACACGCGACGTTGTTGAAGAAGATCACACCCGTGACGCAACTCTCGTCGAGTGGCGCGCACAACAGCGCGCCGACGAGCACGTCCGAACCGCGTGGCTCATTGATCACCGCCGAACGAAAGTCGTCGTATTCAGTGCGGAAGCGTTCGAGCCGTTCGGCAAGCGTGTCGTTGCCGAGGTCCGGCCCACCACTGATCACGACTCGCGTTGGCTCACCGCCGGTATGTGAATCGATCACTCTGACGCGTCTGGTTGTGTTGTTCAAGGCGGTCATTCTCTCATAGATCCGTGTTCAGGCAGCGCCGAGGAACACGGAGGCGAAATGGATTTTCGCGCTTTCGCATAATCTATGGTAAGTTGCGATGCGAATGCGAAAGTTCCTCCTCCCTCTCTTTTTCCTGCTCGGCCTAGGCAGCCTGATTTCAGCGAACGCTCAGACCAATCGCGTGCAAGCACGCGAGGCTGAGTGGAAGAATTACGCGCTGCCGCAAGCCAACTTCACGCGCCGGATCGGCCCTGACAAGACTTTCATCTTCCGCGTTCCCGCCGACTGGAAAGAGCAAGGCGATACGCTGACTTTCAACGGCCCAAATTCAGCCGTTCTTAAGGTGTTCGTTCAGAAAGTCCCCGAAGGCTATCCGTTGGACGACTTCTTTGCCGGAGCCGTGCAGACCGTCAGGGGTCTTGCCGGCGGCGTTGAGTCGGTCATAACGCGCAAGACTCAGTTTCAGAATGTCGCCGCGCGCGAAGTAGTCGTTGAAGTACCCGATCCGGAAGGTGAACTGATTCGCAGCACAAGCTGGCTCATGTTGATTGGGCCACAGGCGGTGCTGTTCAATCTCAAGGTGCCGGTGACGCACGCCGCGGCAGTTGAACCATACTTCAAAGCCGTCGTCCAGTCAGTGGCCTTCGTGCCGTTCGACTACGAGTCGCTGGAGAAACTGCGCGACTCGATGATCAAAACGGCCGCGCCGGCGCCCGTCGATGAAATTGAGAATATCGTCGAATCACTGAACGGAACGACTTCAAACCGAACCGCGGTGATCGCGCGCCTCGCGTCTCTGTTTTCAACCAATCCGGACTTCGCGCTCGACGTCTTGCTCGATCGGCGTTCAATCGTGCGCATCGGCGCGGTCCAGGCGGCGGCCCAAAGCAATAACAGCTTGCTCGCGCCCTACCTTTGGAAATTGCTCGACGATCGCGAACCACTCGTCAGCGAGGCCGCTGCTCGCAGCCTGGCGACTTCGCCTGATGCGGTCGAGAAAACGCTCCAGTATTCGATGTCGGGCTTTCGCACGGAAATGATCGCGCGAGTTTGGCCGTTCTTGCCGAAAGAAAAGCGAAACGAGTTACTGCAGATCCTCTTCAAAGAGACCGCAATCAGTTTGCCTGCACCGACGCCGCCTGTCAGGACCACCGGCTCGAAGCCGGGCGTCAGAGTCACCATAAGCGGGCTCACGCCGGTTCTGCCCGGAAAGCAAACGGAACTCACGATGGCGAACGTCGCCGCGCGAGATCCCAACGTTCAAATCGGCGCGCTGACCTTGCTGGTCGATGTTCCGCGTGAAGAATTCAAGCTGCCGCTCGAACGAATCGTCGCCTCAAAGCATGACGCGCTGATCGGAGTCGCACTGCAAGTCGCAAACCTGCGCGCTGAAGTACTGCCGGTTGCACCGTTACTCAAACTAACCTCGTCGCCGAACAAACAAGTGGCCAAACTTGCGGCGCAGAATCTCGCGCTTGAAAGTCCTGCTGACGTTCCCGCGATCCAAGCGCTCATTTCCAAAGACGGTTCGCGCAAAGAGATCGATGACGAACTCAAGCTTACGCTCAGAAAGATCGACTTCCGCGTCAGTCTCAGCGCCGCGAAAACCGAAGAAGAAAAACGCGCCACAATCGACAAAGCGCTCGATGACGCAGCCCTGGCTGACTATGCCTGGCGCTTTACCTGCGAAGCTACAACGAACGGATGCGCGGCAACGACTCCAAAGACAGACGTCAATATAAAGTCTCTCGCCGAAAATCTTTTTCCGAAACGAGTCAAACATTTCACTGCGATTCCAAACCCGCGCCAGGCAGTGCAGAAGTTGTATCAAAGCCTCGAAGGCCTGCAGATGGACACGCCTCGCGCACAAGCCGGCCTGGTTTTACTGCTGACGCATTTCCGCAACGATCTCGGCGAAAAGCTGGGCGCGCCAGTTCAGTCCGGTGAGTTGATCGACTACACGGGCATCGACCCTGACGCGCCGATCAGCCTCGGATCGTGGACCGCGGCGAACGCGCCGGACGGCATTGCCGGTGCTGAACGAAGGGCGATCGTGTTGCGCGTGAAAGATCGCGGCAGATTCGAACGCACCGTTGACGACTTTCAGCGGAACGCAACCGGCTTCATGCAACTCGTCGACATTCTTGGCGCCAGCTCGCGAGCGGTTGCGGCTTTGCCCGCGGCGCTGCCGATGAGCGCAAAGCTGGTGATCGCGGATGAGGTCAAAAAGCCATCTGAACGGCGCCCGACCGGGCCTTTGCTTACCTACTCATTCAGCGGCGACAAGGAATGGAACGGACTCAAGCTGAAGATTTTTCAGAACACGCTGCTCGGTGCAGACTGGAACGTAGGCGCGAACACGACTTTCCTCGCTTACGTCGGCGACGCTGCGATTCTGACGCGCGATCTTGCCAGCCTGCGAGATCTGCTGGCTCGCGCCAGTACCGCCAATGAAGGAGATCTTCTCGCCAACAACTCCGACTTCGATAAAGCGATCGGGATGCACGGCGATGTTGTTTATCTCAGCGATCTCAACGCCGTGTTCGCAAATCCCGGAGATAAAAAGGGCCGTGCTAAGAACAATGAGTATGGCACGCTGAAGTTTTCGGCTTCGTCGTGGGAAAACTCTCATCACCTGACGTTCAGTGAGAACGAGTGGTCCAAGGCGCTGCTGCCGTTTCAGCCGAAAGAGTTGACGGCCGCACGCGAACTGTTGCCGTCTTCGACGATCGCGTATTTCCTCGTCCACGTCGACTTTCCCACGCTGTGGCCCATGCTGGCGAAAGATGTCTTGTCGCAGTCGGAAGCGGATGAGCTGTCGAAATTCTGGGTGCCGAATTTCAAGCAGGAAGTGTTGCCGGAGCTTGGTCCCGAATGTGGCGTCGTGGTGACGGAAATCCCGGGCGCGTTGACCGTCGCGGATAGCACGTGGGCAGCCTTCTGCAAACTGAAAAGCAATAAGCTGTCCGACGCGTTGCTGGCCGGAAAACTTTTGCTCGGCGTTGGGCCAACCAAGGACGTCGCAGAGTTAAAGAGCGGCTCCAGCTCATATTTTTTTGCCGTTTGCCGCGGGTTCCTCGTCGTTAGCAATCACGCGCAGGCCCTGGCAACGTTTGCTGGCAAGACAAATCTCGCCTCGGCGCGCGACTATTCGCGGTCGGTCGAAAAGGTTCCGGGCAGCGTTGTCGCGTTTGGCGGTTACAACCTCGAAGCGGCGGTCGCCGATGCCATCAAGGATGCGAAAGACGAAAAGGTCGCATTGATCAGCGGCCGGCTGTCGGAGATCGCCAGCGCTTTTCATAGCCAGAACTTTTACGCGACTGCAACTGCCGACGGCATGGACGCACATTCGTCAGTGGCGATGGATCGCGAGGGACGTTATGCCGTCGCCGATTTCTCTTCGCCGACCGGGACCGATATCACGTACGCGACGATTGAACCGCACGGAGTGCCGATCACCGATCAAAATCACTTGAGCAGCCTCGTGCTGCGCGTCCACGCGAAAGCGCCTGGCCCGATCGAAAACATCAAGGACGACATCAAGACCGCAACGCAAACAGTCGAGCAAAAGTCCGCGACTGAATTGCGGCTTACAGTCGCGGCACGTCTCCCGGGCGTCGAGAAATCGGTTCAGTTGCCGGTGAAAGATCCGGAGTTTGCTCCGTTTCTCGCGGCGACTGCGGAATTCGCTTCCGATCGAGCAGAGGTGATCGATAAGGCGCGCGAAATAGCCGGCAAGGATCGTGACGCCTGGAGCGTCGCGCGCAAGCTCGCTGACTGGACCAACAAGAACCTCAAGTGGAAATTCGTTGCTAATGCAGATCCGGTGGAAACACTGGCCACGCGCGAAGCGGATTGCTCCGAGTTCAGCGCGCTGTTCGTCGCGATGGCGCGGTCACTCGGGCTGCCGGCACGCACTGTTACGGGGTTGGCTTTCACCGGCGCTTCATTTGGCGGTCACGCGTGGGTGGAAGTTTGGGTCGGCAAGTGGATCGAACTCGATCCCACGTTCGGCACTTCATTCGTGGATGCAACTCACATTCGTGACGACAACAGATCGCTGGTGACTTCGGTTGCGCTGAACTTGATCGAGTTTGAAGTGCTCGAAGCGAAACGCACGGCGGCGGAGTTTCAAAAGAGCCCGCGCGCCCTCGCGGAACATCTGGCGAAAGTGATTCCCGCCGAGGAACTATCCGAGATTGAAGCATCGATCGACCTCGCCGCGCTTACTGACGAACACATGGGCGCCGGTGCGTGGGCCAAGCTGAGCGATGGCGAGCGCACCAGAATGTGGTCCGCTTACCGGCGTATCGTCACCGAAGTTCTTCTTCTTGGAAAGGCGCAGTTTGGCGAACGACGCATTCGCGTGGTGGACATCCAGGAGAAGGGCGACAGCGCTGAAGCCATCGTATTCACGAGCCCGGTCGAATTGATGTTGCGGTTGCGGTTTACGCGCAATAACGATGTGTGGCATCTCAGTGAAGTAACGATGGTCGATAGTGACTACTCGATAGTGCACGAGATGCTTCAACCCTCGATCTTGGCGATCGAGAAAACTCGTGCTGGAGAAAAGCCGGCCGCATCGGCCTCGACGGATTTTGTGCGCGTGTTGTTGCTGAGCCAGAAGGACCAGGTGAAAGCTGCTCGTCTCGCCGATGAGTTTCTCAAGTCGAAGCCGAAAGATGTCGGCCTCCGGTATCTCAAAGCGACCGCCTTGCTCCGCGATAAGGCAACCGCAGCAGGCGGCAGGAAACTGCTGGCTGAACTCAGCGATGAGAACTTCGCGCCGGCAATCTACAAGCTAGCCAAGGGTTATGCTTATTCGGATGAGGAAGCGGAATGGAAGAAAGCGATTCCACTTTATCAGCGTTACACCTCACTCGAGCCACGCGATCCACGCGGATTTCGCGATCTCGCGCAAACGTACACTCGAGCAAAGCAATTTGTGGAAGCGGAGGCCGGGTATCGAAAAGCACTCGAGTTGGATCCGGCGGGCCTCGAGAATCACATCAACCTGATTGAGTTCATGGTGCAGCACGAACGGTTTGGAGAGTTGAAGCCGTTGTTTGTTGCTGGTGAGAAGTATCAGCAAAAAGATGATCTGTTTGGCATCGTGATGCAGGATCTTTGCGAGGACGACGATTACGAGAGTGCTGAGAAAGTCGCGGCGAGTGAACCGTTGCGCATGAAGACGAGTGTGCTGGCGAATCTTTCGCTCGGCCAGGCGTTTCTTGCAGCTGAACGTTACGTTGATGCCAAGCGCTTGTTGACTGTGGCCGCTCAACTCGACGCGACGTCATCTGAGCCACACGTTCAGTTGTCGCGGCTTTATCGCAAGCAGTCGCTCTGGGCCGCGGCGCTCAAGGCCGCGGATCAGGCGATCAGGCTCAACGCTGATTACAGTGAAGGTTACTACGAGCGCGCTTGTGCGCTGGCGCGTTTGCGACGCTTCGACGAGGCGATGACGGCGCTCAATAAATCCATCGAGCTCGACGGTGAGATGGCTTACTTTCTGGCCGAGGAAGAAGATCTAAAACCTCTCGCCTCCCTTCCCGCCTTCAAAAAACTCCTCCTTCCACCCGAGAAACAGGAACCGTAAGAGTTTTATCAGCCGTCATGGTCTATGCCATGGATTGAACCGGCGTTGATGCAGCACAGACGCGATCAGGACAGCCTCGGGGTGCACAATAAAGTAAATCGCGTACGGAAAACGCTTCATAAGCGCTCGCTGGATTTCATTGTTGATGATTGGGAACTGGTAAGGATTTTTCGCAACTCGAGCCAAAGCGGTATCCAACTCCGCGCTAAAGCGCAAAGGCAAATCGCTATCTTGATTTTGGTACCACCGAATTGCGGAGCGGATATGTTCCTCGGCATCCGGTGAGGGGATGACCCGACGTTTCATTGTGTTCTAGAGTGAGGTTCTAGCTGTTGGTTAGTTCTTGCTCAACTCTTATACCTAGCTCCTCTTCCATCCATTTATATAGCTCTTGCTGAAACTCTTCCCAAGGTCTCCCTACAAAACCATTGGCGTGGTATCTCGCCAGTTGCTCTTCAAGAATCTCGCGGTGCCAGTCAGGAATCTCGATGAATCCCCCTTCTGGCTCGTCAAACTTTTCCGGTGGCCCTAAATTTATCAGCATGATCGGCGGAGTATAGCACGGCACTAAATCCCCAAACCGAAACAACCGCACAGCGAACCTCTGCTACTAAGCTCCAAGTAACTCGAAGCCGGTCAGTCTTAGGCACACGCCGCGCGCGTGTATAATATCCGGCACCAAAAAAATGGACTCCCTGGTGCGGTTTCTGTTCGGACATGAACAGGCCGTTTTTACTAACGGCCGGTTTGGTTTTGACGTGCGCCCAGGAACCCTGCTGTTGATCCTCATCGTTCTGCTCGTCGCCGCCTTCATCTATTTCATCTACCTGCGACCACGCATTCGTCTTCCGAAACGAACCACCGCTGCGCTCGTCGCCCTGCGCGCCGCGCTGCTCACACTAATGATCGTATTGCTGCTCCGGCCGGTCGTAGTCGTCTCGTCAGCAATCCCGCGCAGCAGCTACGTGGCCATCGTCGTCGACGACTCCCAGAGCATGAAACTGCACGACGCACCAAACGGCGCCACGCGTCTCGACGCGATCAAGCAGACATTGCTAAAGCCAGGCTCCGGCCAAACGTCGTCGTTTATAAGCCGGCTCGATCAGAAATTCAAAACCACGCTCTACGGCTTTTCCGGCGGGCTCGCGCGACTGAAAGACGCCAACGATCTTTACGGTGAAGGACGGACCAGCGATCTCGCCGGCGCATTAAGTGAAACGATCAACCGTTCTTCCGGCATGCCGCTCTCCGCGATCGTGCTCGCCACCGACGGTGCTGCAAACGTACCCAGCGACGTCGCCGCGACGCTGCGCGAACTGCGCGCGCGCAACATCCCCGTATTCACGATCGGCGTCGGCAATACGGCGAAGCCTTTGGACGCCGAACTCACGCGCATCAACATGCCGCGGCGCGTCCTGGTCGGTTCGCGCGTCAACATCGAAGCCTTCGTCGGGCTCAGCGGTTACGACGCCACCAAAGTCCTCATCGGCGTCAAAGAAGACGGCCACGCCATCAAGACCGAAGAGTTCAACCTGCGCGGCAACGACACCGAAGCCGTCAATCTCGAAATCACCCCGGCAACGCTCGGCGTCCATCGTTACACGGTCGAAATCACGCCGCTCGACGGCGAACTAACCATCGACAACAATAAGCAGGACGCGCTGGTGGACGTCATCGCCGGACCGTTGCGCATCCTGCACGTCGAAGGCGAACCGCGTTGGGAACTCGGCAAAATCCGCGAGGCACTGCAACTCAACGAAAAGAACCTCACGCTCGTCTCGCTGCAACGCACCGGCGAAAATAAGTTCTATCGCCAGGGCATCGACAACCAGGTCGAACTGGTGAGCGGATTTCCCAAAACCGAAGAGGAACTCTTTGCTTACGACGGCCTGGTAATCGGCAGCGTCGAAGCGGGGTTTTTCACCGCCGATCAACTGCGCGCGATCGAAGCGTTCGTGGCCCGTCGTGGCGGCGGCTTGCTCGCACTCGGCGGTCGCTTGTCGTTCGATGGCGGCAAGTACAAAGGAACGCCTTTCGAAGATCTGTTGCCGCTCGCGTTAACCGGTGGCCCAGTGAACGAAGAGAACACTTACGCTCCGGTTTATAAACCGGTGTTGACGGGCGCCGGGCAAGCGCATCCGATCACGCGCCTGAACGAAGACGCGGCCGCGAACCAAAAAACGTGGAACGATCTGCCGCCCGTTTCGATCTCTGAAACCCTGACGAACGTGAAGCCCGGCGCCACGGTCCTGCTCGAAGCGCGCAAGGCTGCCTCGGATGCGCGCGTGCCGTTGCTGGTGCAACAACGGTACGGTCGCGGACAGACCCTCGCCTTAACCGCGTCTGACACGTGGCACTGGCGCATGAGAATGGATGCAAAGAACAACACTCACGAAATCTTTTGGCGACAGATGTTGCGCTACGTTGTGAGCGGCACCCCCGAACAGATCGAGATCAGCACCGCCAAAGACGTTTACGCGGTCGACGACACGGTAAACATTGTCGCCGACGTTCGCGACAAGAAATACAACGCGGTGGGCGACGCGCACGCCACCGCGCGCGTGACGAAGCCGTCAGGCGCAACTGTCGACGTGCCGTTGAAGTTCACCACGCTGAACTCGGAAAACGTTTATACCGGCGAGTTCAAAGCCGACGAGTTGGGCCAACACAAGATCGAACTGTTGGGGACCAGCGCCGCCCTTGGCCAGTTGAACGCAAACGCGAACGTGCTGGTCAGTGATCTGAATCGCGAATACTACAGCGCCGCGCAAAACAGCGATCTGCTGCAACGCATCGCAGCGGAAACCGGCGGCAAGTACTACACGCCCGACAAAACTCAATCGCTGCTCGACGATTTGACGTACCGGCAGACGCCTTACTCAGAGCGCGTCACTAAAGATCTCTGGGACATGCCGGTCAACTTCGTGTTGCTCATCGGATTGTTGAGCGCGGAGTGGTTTTTACGAAAGCGCGAGGGCCTGGCGTGAAATATTCGCTCTTGATCCTGTGCCTGCTGTTCCCAATCGGAATGGCAGCACAGCAAAAAACACAGCCAGACGCAAACAAGTTCGCGGTGATCATCGACGGCGCGGGCGGCGAGCCCGCGTACGCGAAACAGTTTGAGCAATGGACCACGGAGCTGCAAACAGCGCTCTCCAGCCGTTACAACTTCGGCGATCGCCAGCTCACCGTGCTGCCACACGCGACCGCTGAAGACGTGAAGCGAACGTTTAGCCAGCTCAAGTCGCA
>Ga0247695_1000175_pt1 | contig 9675 bp, 4 predicted proteins | sample CNK36_metaG_FD_182739 | JGI IMG/M metagenome (GOLD analysis project Ga0247695, IMG submission 182739) | Soil microbial communities from Purdue University Martell Research Forest, Indiana, United States - CNK36 | ecosystem: Environmental > Terrestrial > Soil > Temperate forest > Bulk soil | place...
CTGCCCTCCAATCAGGATATTACTCAAGTCCAAGTGATGGCGTTCACCGACTCGCATGACGACATGGTTCAGCGAGTGTATGAGATCAACATCAGCGCAGGAGCCGCAAGTATCGGTGTCAATACCGGAGCCTTTCAGGATGATGATTACCTGCACTTCTCGGTGAATGTGGACAACCCGGCCAACCTTGCTGAGATGCGCTTACAGTTCGACGTGGCTGATGGGACGTTCCTAGATAACTACTATTTCACGGGAGTACGGCCATCGGACCTTGTCAGCGCCACCACTGCCGCAACACCAATTACCCTGTTGGCTGCTACGCAGGCCATCATCTCTGAGACTAACACTTACCAAGGTGCCGGGGCGCTAAATCTTACACCGTCCAATCCATCCGTGGCTGGCGAGGGTCAGTGGACGGAGATATGGATTCCCATTCGTGCGCTTACCCGTATCGGTGGCGACCAGACGAAGACGCTGGCGAACATCAATGCGGTACAGGTGTATGTGAATGCCACGGCAACGGTGCGGGTATCCATCTCAAGTATCGCATTCGTAGGAGGCTCGCAGCCCGACGTTGGAGATGTGGGTGAGCCGTATCGCTACCGTGTGCGGCCACGGTCCAAGGTCACCGGAGCCAAGGGTAATCCTTCTCCTGAGATGCGATACGGCACGTTGGCTCATCGTCAGCCAGTGAAGGTCAACCTGCCGTCAGCAGCTTACGACACTCAGATTGATACCTGGGACGTATTCAGGTTTGGTGGCAGCGTAACCTCATGGCGCTACATCGGATCGGTGGCATCAACACAAGCCTCATTCCAAGATGATTATGCCGACGAGGCGGCGCAAGCTGGTGATGCGCTGGAGTTCGACAACTTCGAGCCATGGCCGTCCATCGACTTCCCACTCAATGCGATCGCATCAACTGTGGTGGGATTCATCGCTGTTGTGACCATACCTTCACCGACACTTGTGCTGCGCTACCTACCGGGGAATCTAGTCAACCTTGGAGGACAGTCTACCTACACTCTGCGTAAACGGCCTACTCTCATCAGCGGCACCAACTATCAGTTTGAGTTTGTCGAATGTACCGCTGGGTTCAACCAAGGGCCTATCTCCGACAACGGACAAGTGAACATCTACGAACCAGCGTTGGCGCGACAATTCCTGCCTTACATGTGGGGGCCGGACGTGAATGGCACTGTGTTCGCCGTGGGCGATCCACTAAGGCCGGGAACGCTCTACTTTGCCAAAGGTAACAATCCTGACTCGGCGCCTGATGCGTTCAACATGGAACTGGTACCGCCGTCTGAACCTCTGATGGGCGGACTGGTGCTCGACGGTCTGAGCTTTGTTGCTTCAACCGAGCGCTGGTGGGCGCTGTATCCGCAGCCGACGAATCCTTTGCAGCGTTACAATCCCGTCCAGCAACCTTTACCGCGGGGCTTGGCAGCACCTTATGCCTGCTGTACGGATGGTTCACAGATCTACTTCTGGGCCAAGGATGGCATATGGTCTTCAGGCAAGGGATCACTCACCGACGAGGACTTGTATAACCTATTCCCGCATGACGGTACTCTAGGTGAAGCTCAGACTTACGGGCCTCCGGCACTGGCGCATACGGTACTGCCACCGGATTACAGCAGGGCCGGAACCTTCAGGCTGACTTACTGTAATTACTATCTCTACGCCACTTATCAGGACTCCAACGGGATTTACAACACTCTGGTCTACGATACGAGGCGAGATGCGTGGTGCGTTGACCTCTACGGAACTCAGGTAACGCGGTTCTACCATCCTGAGCAGCAGGCCGGGACATTACTGGCCAATACGACTCGCTATCCTGAGTTGCAGATGGCGGATGTATCAGGACGGGTATCGGTTCAAACTGCGTTCAGTAATGACCTTGATGGCGGCATACCAGTGCTGCTGGCTACCTTCGAGGATCCCGGAGGCGATGTACGAGCCCCCAAGCAATGGGGAGATATCTTCGTAGACTCCATCTGTCCTTCCGGCATGACCATCAACATGATGTCGCAGGGGATTCAGGTGGGTGGCACTCTCACCGTACCCGCTACGGCTCCTGCGGCTCGTGTACGGCAGCCTGTCAGTGTCGGTCCTACTATAGTCACCAGCAGCTTCATGGGCCTGTATTTCAACTGGACGGATGACTTTACCGCTCAGTCTGAGCCCACCACCCTGTTCCTATGGCAGACCAGTTTCGTTATCCAGCCGGCACAGACCATCCAGTGGCAGACCTTGGGTACCAGCTTCGGGATGCAAGGTTACGGCCATCTCCCACAAGTATCCATGGCTTATATCTCTACATCCGATGTGACGTTGCAGATTACTTCCTACGATGGCCAGTCACCTTTGCCAATCACCCTGCCTAACTCAGGTGGGGTATACGTTAAGAAACTGTTCCGGGTCAGTGCTAACAAAGGCCAGCTATACGCCTTCTCTGCTACCTCTACCGCACCATTCCAGATATTCCTAGAGGATTGCGAGATCCTGGTGGGCGCATGGCAGCGTCAGGATCCTTATGCTGTAATCAAGTCATTCCTGTCAGGCCCGGTTGATGGAGCACCGCTATGAACAACAAATGGTACCCGAGTTCAAGCCAGTTGAAGGACCCTCAGTCGAATGAACGAGCCTTCCGTGAGACATTACGGATGCTCTATGAGCTGCAGGATTCTCACGCTGCGTTACAAGCTCAGCTCAAAGGTAACAGCAAAGAAGCCGTTCCGGCGGGGGCAAATACGACAAATTCAGCCTCAGTTACAAGGTTACTAGGACTTCCAGTTCAGCCATCCGATACCACTCAACTAGCAGATGGAACTGTGCTCACGTATGTTGCCGCAACTCGCTCATTCCGTTTTATGTGAAATGGTATATACTTCGCATCAATGCGTAGTCTACTGATCGTCCTAGCCCTGCTCATCCTTCTAGTAATAGCTGCCCCATCGAATGCTCAAGTAAACGCTCTAACCTGCAATTCTAACGACGTTCAGAATGCCATCAATACCGCTACCGCAGGACAGACGGTGAACGTCCCTGCTGGCAACTGTTCGTGGGGCTTGAATGGCGTCACATTGAATAAAGCCATTACCTTGAACGGAGCAGGCCAAGGTGCAACGAATATTACGCTGACCGACCATCCCAGTTTAGCCATCACCAAGCAGGCTTCGGGCATCGTTCGTATCCAGAACATGACCTTCCTGTCGTCAGCAGGAACTTCCGTCCTGCCTCACCCTATTACCATCAACGGTCCATGGCCGACAGGACAGCCGGTTATCTTCCAGAACTTAACCTTCACCATGACCGGCGTATCAATGATTGATAACTTCGTAGCCGGAGGAGTCATCTTCTCGCATGTCACTTCCACAGGATTGTGGAATGACTTCTTCATGACCATCAAGGATCTGACGCACACTACCTCATGGACTACAGCTGACAGCTTGGGAACGCATGATACCAATGGGCTACTCAATGTCTACATAGAAGATAGTTCATTTACCGGCAGCAGCAACGGTGTGGTCGATTGCGACGACAACTGCCGTATCGTAGTTCGTCATAACCACTATGCCGACTCATCTCCATTCAACAGCCATGGCTGGGATAGCTCTCCTTATGGTATGCGTGAGTTTGAAATCTACAGCAACCAGATGACTTTTCCTGACAAGACCTGTCTCAATGGACAAACGAGTCTATCCAACATAAACCAGTACATATGGCTTCGTGGTGGAACCGGAGTCATATTCGGAAACCAGATAGATCAGTTGACCAGCCAATGCTGGGGGCCTAAAGCAGCGGTGAAGTTGAGTAACCGTGGAGCTGAGGATGATCGACCACAAGGTACCTGCGCTCAGACTCATTACCCGGTTCCTCATCAAATTGGACAGAATAATAATGGCACCGCTGACTTCACCGATCCCATCTGGTTCTGGAGTAACACGTTGACATCAGGTACTGCGATTGACTTATCGGGAGGCTGGGTTAGTTTCGTGCAGGGCGTACCGGCAAATCCCTGTAACTTTGACTGGAACACGTTCTGGCAATGGGGACGTGACGGACAGAATACATCTCTAACTCTGCCTATTGTGTTGCCTTTTGATGGCGGTACTGTAAGCGGACTTGGCGGCACACCTAAGCCGGGGTATACGCCGTTCACTTACCCGCATCCTTTGGTTTCCAGCCAAGCTGCTAATCCACCTAATCCTCCTAGTAACCTCATAGGATCAGTGGCAGGATCAACCGTATCGTTATCGTGGACGGCTTCTACAGGTACGCCTGTGCCTACTGGCTATACTCTCTACCGCGGGACGGTGCATGGCGGTCCTTATACAGCTATTAAGTCCGGGTTGACCACGACATCTACTACTGATACTCCTGCCAATGGAACTTATTTCTATACAGTGGCGGCATTCGTTGGTGGGCTAGTCAGCGGTATCTCGGGAAACGGAACTACGGCAACGGTGACTTGCACCACTACCTGCACCTTTGCAAGTGGCACGGCATTCACCATAGCAGGAGATTCGCAGGCTGCGTTCAATGGTACGTTCTCGTCAACAGGCCAGCCGACGTCCAATACCTTTACCTTTGCTTCTGCTACCAGCGCTTCAGGTACAGGTGGTGGTGCATGGCCTACCAGCAATGAGTCGGTGAAGTCGAATGAGGTGCAGGCAACGGTGCCGGCAGCGCTTACCGTATCGCTGCTGCCAGCAACTCGTACTTTCGCATCACAGATAGTCGGGACTACTTCAGCCAGCCAGTCGGTTACGTTGACCAATACCAGCGGGGCTGGAAGTACGGTAACCATCAGCGCCAAGGCGATCACAGGGGCTAATTCCGGTGACTACGCACAGAACAATAACTGTCCCTCACTGTTGCTATCGGGAACCAACTGTACCTTCAATATCACCTTCTCACCGACTGCGGCCGGAACTCGAGTTGCCACGCTCTCAGTGACCGATAACGCGAGTGGCTCTCCTCAAACAGTAGCTCTATCAGGTACTGGAGTGGCACAGACTCCCGGTGTCAGCCTGAATCCAACCAGCCTTAACTTTGGGGATCAGACGTTGTCTACGACCTCTACGGTAAGGTCGATTATCCTAACCAACACAGGTAGCGGTGTGCTGACGATTACTTCAGTTGTGGCCTCGGGCGACTTCGCTGTGGTAACGGTTCCTGTCACCAACTGTGGAGGGACGCTGGCATCTCTGGCAACCTGCTCACTCAACGTAACCTTTACGCCTACTGCTACTGGTGGGCGCACAGGAGCGGTAACCGTGACCGACAATGCCGCGGGAAGTCCGCATGTTGCTACCTTGAGTGGAAATGGAATAACTACCAAGTGTCAAATGACTGCAACTGTGACACTATCTGGTGCGGGGAGTGTGTGCCAATGACGACAACTCTTAATCTAACTCTACCAACTGTAGGTGGATCCGCTAATACATGGGGAACGATTCTGAATACGGCTCTCAGTATTGTCAACACTCTTGGTGGAGTTCAAGTCGTCAACGTCAGCTCAGCTTACCTTGCAGTCTTCACACCGTATCCTGAAATGGTTATCCGCGGTACGACATCCGGGTTGAATGTTCCAATTACATTACCTGATTCAGCCTCGGTTCAAGGAAAGATCTACGTGATTAAGAAGCTAGATGCCGGAGCTGGATCGTTACAACTGTTTCCACAAGGTACCGATACGATCGACGGTCAGACTGAGTGGGATCTATCCAACCAGTATCAGTATGTCCGCTTATATGCCAATGGAACCACAGGTTATGACGTCATAGGATCGAGCTAATATGAAACGACTAGCCCTAGCCTTATTGTTTGCAACCTCAGCCTTCGGTCAAGGTAACAGCGGCAAGACGACGCTCGTACAATCTTCCCCACAGCCGCTACCCAACTGTAATCCTGCTCAAGTTGGCCAGCAGGAACCGATGATCTGGGATTTGACCGCACAGTTACTCAAGACTTGCGGGCCTGCGGTAAACACTTGGACTGCGGTAGGAGGAGGTGGCGGTGGAGGATCTGTTACTAATTTCAGCATTGCTGGTAGCACTAGTCCTTATTTTACTGCTGCGGTCACTGCGCCCACGACCTCCCCGCTTCTGACGTTTACTATCACGTCTCAAGCGGCGAATACGGTGGCTGCGGGGCCGACAACTGGCGTGGCGACAACTCCTACCTTTCGTTCGCTTGTTGCGGCCGACATTCCGGTCATCGATATATCAACCAAGACCAGTGGCAATTTGCTGGTTACTCGGCTTAATAGTGGGACATCCGCCGGGCCTACAACGTTCTGGCGGGGAGACGGAACCTGGGCGGTGCCGGGTGGTTCGGGTTCCGTCAGTTCTATCTCAACGACCTCGCCTATTACGGGTGGGCCGATTACCACGACGGGAACGATTGCGTGTGCCACGTGCGTTACTTCGGCAGCGAGCTTAACCGCTAACAGGATTGCGTTAGGTGCGGGTGGGCAGGGGCTCTCTGTTGTGGCGTCTCTTGGTACCACGACTACTGTGCTGCATGGCAATGCTGGCGGGGCGCCTACGTTCGGTGCGGTGGCACTTTCAACCGACGTTACTGGCAATCTTCCTGTGACTAACTTGAACTCAGGAACCAGCGCCAGTTCAGCGACCTTCTGGCGAGGAGATGGTACATGGGCAGCACCGCCGGGATCAGGCACGGTAACCAGCATCGTGTTCAGTTCTCCGCTTACAGGTGGTACTGTCACTACGACGGGCACCGTTGGATGCACAACCTGCGTAACCAGCGCGGCATCCCTAACCGCAAATGCCATCATGGTAGGCTCGGGGAGCCAAGGATCGCAAACTCTAGGTTCTCTCGGTACCACCACAACCGTTCTTCACGGTAATGCTGCGGGAGTACCTAGCTTCGCTGCGGTAAGTCTCAGCGCTGATGTCACGGGTAACTTGCCAGTTGGCAACCTGAACTCAGGTACATCGGCATCTTCATCTACCTTCTGGAGAGGTGACGGCACATGGGCGACACCGGCGGGATCGGGAAACGTGACGGCGGCGGGAACGCTGACCATCAACCAGTTGGTAATTGGCGGCAACACGACTGCCGTTTCAACTCTAGGGAGCCTTGGTACGACCACGACCGTATTGCATGGGAATGCGGGAGGCGTACCGAGCTTTGGCGCCGTGAGTTTATCAGCGGATGTAACAGGGAATCTTCCCGTAACCAATCTGAATAGCGGTACGAGTGCTAGTAGCTCTACATTTTGGAGAGGAGATGGAACATGGGCGAGTCCTCCAGCAACGGGTATTACGAGCTTGAACGGGTTGACAGGAACGACTCAAACCTTCGCAACTGGTACTTCAGGTACCGACTTCGGGATTTCCTCAAGCGGCACCACCCACACATTCAACATTCCGTCAGCATCAGCCGCGAATCGTGGACTTGTAACCATTGCGGCGCAAACCTTTCTAGGAGCGAAACTCTTTACGCTGGGAACAATAACAAGTGCAGCCAGCCCGATCGCTTCTACGGCCACGTGGAATAGTGGTGCCACAACCTTTGATGGCTGGCTTGAGGATGTAACTGATACCTCCAGCGCGGGTGGCTCATTCCTGATGCGCTTGCGTGTTGGAGGCACCGCTCAGTTCAGCGTGGACAAGGCTGGGAACACAGTGGCTCTCGGCTCAGCTACTTCTAACAGTGTGGTGAGCAATGGTGCTGGCTCAGGCAAGCTGACCTTGACCTCTGGTGGAGGTGGCACAGCGGCTATCGCTGCGAACACTGGAGCAACCGCCAGTTACGTATGGACATTGCCAACAGCCGATGCTTCAGGACAGATTCGTTCTAATGGTGCGGGAGTCATTAGCGTCAACCCTGGATTCGCGTCAGCTACGAATTGCTCTGCCGTGGGCACCTCTGCCAGTCCATCGGTAGCATCCTGTGGCTCTGCGGCTGCCGGTCAATTCTCCTGTGCCACTGCGGCTACGGGAGCTACTTGTCAGGTGAATACCACTGCGGTAACAGCCAACAGCGAGATATTCGTGTTCGAGAGCGATACGGCTGTGACCGGAACGCGATTGGGAGTGACCTGCAATACCAGCACAACGGTTATTCCCACCTCGAGGATTCTGGCATCGTCGGTGGCTGCGACCAGCTTCACGATTAACTTAGGGACGGTGACGACGAATCCCGCATGTTTCTCATATATGGTAGTGAACTAGAATGACGGTAGCCCGCGACAACTTCACTCGCGCTAACTCCGGGTCTCTAGGAGCCAACTGGACTTCCAACAGTGGAGCGTTCACTGCTGGCACGTACACCATCAGCGGCAACGCTGCTTTCTCCACGGGCAATGGTCAGCAGGCAGCTTCGTTCTGGAGTGCCAACAGTTTCGCAAACAACCAGTACAGTGAGATAGTTCTCTCTGGTTCAGCTCTTGGAACTACCAATCACGGTGGCGGGCCGATAGTAAGAGCTACTGCTGGAGATAACTATTACCGCTTGTATGTGAACCTGCAAAACATTGCTAGCAACATCGGACTAATAAAGGTTGTTGGTGGAGTAAGCACTGCTCTAGCATCTGCCACCAGAACGATGGCTCTGGGTGACCAGATCAGGATGGAGATTATCGGTAGTACCTTGAATGGGTATGTCAACGGAGTCTTGGTCCTCACAGCTACTGATACCTCTTTCAGCTCTGGATCTCCCGGAATAGGTGGATTCGTAGCCAGCAACCCTACGGCTTTTATCACCGCATGGGAAGGCGGGGATATTGTTCCTTTTGCTCAGACTATACAGCGCGATACGTTCACGCGAGGAAACTCGGGTACGCTGGGAGCTAACTGGACTGCGCTCAGTGACGCCACTGACACGCAGGTATTGGGTATCACCAGCAACGCTGCTCAGCCACAGGTAGTTGGAGGAAGGGCGACGTCCTACTGGAACGCCAACACTTTTGCAAATGACCAGTACTCGCAGGCGCTGGCTGGCGGAAGCGCTCTTGGAACCAACACTCATCTTGACGGAGTGACGGTTCGCACCTCGGCTGGTACCTACTACGGATTCACATGGAATCTAGTCAACAGCGGAACAACGCTGTCTATCTTCAAAGTGGTCTCAGGAACATTCACCTCTATCGGGGCTGGGATTGTCAACACTGTAGCGGTGATTGGTTCGTTGATGCGGCTAGAAGTTGTGGGAACGGTCCTGAATGCCTATGTAGACGGTAATCTGGTGCTGACAGGAAGTGATGCGGATATTGTCTCAGGTGCTCCCGGTATCACCGCATTCATGGCGGCGGCTTCTCCTACGGCTAACCTGACCAACTGGGAAGGCGGATCGCTACTCTGGAAACGATCTGACACGGTTATACCGATAGGAGCTAATGGAGGCACAGAGGAGCCAAGCGTTCTGTATGAGGCTAATCCGCAGATATTGAGCGCCAACCCCGATGGAAATATCTGGAAGATGTGGTTCACGGACGGATGGAGTCCCGGCACGCTAAGTGTTTCTTATGCTGAATCGAATGACGGAGTGAACTGGACACTGGGTGGTTCGGTCATCACTGGCAGCGACATCGCTCATGGATGTGTTGTCCATTTTGGCAGCACCTACTACGCTTTCTACGTTCCCAACACGGCGACTAACAATCAATTTGATCTGTGGCAGTCAGCTAATGGAAAG
>Ga0247695_1000176_pt1 | contig 9623 bp, 10 predicted proteins | sample CNK36_metaG_FD_182739 | JGI IMG/M metagenome (GOLD analysis project Ga0247695, IMG submission 182739) | Soil microbial communities from Purdue University Martell Research Forest, Indiana, United States - CNK36 | ecosystem: Environmental > Terrestrial > Soil > Temperate forest > Bulk soil | place...
CTTTGCCTCGGCGGGTTGACATAACTGCTTTAATAAACCGATGCCCAAGACACTGGTCCTATTACTAATACTCTCATTGCTGCCGGTTTTCCGATTTCAACCGCAAACACCGGCGACACTGAGAATCGGCGTCTTCCTTTCACTGACTGGCGCCACCGCGAGCTACGGCACGTCTGCCTTAAATGCCATCAAGCTAGCAACCGAAGAAGCCAACCGCGCCGGCGGCATCAACGGCAAAAAGATCGAACTCGTGATCGAGGACGATCATTCAAACACGGACGAAGTTCCGGCCATCGTCACGAAGCTAATCAAGGACGCTAAGGTCGAGGCGTTGCTGGCGGAGCCGATCAGCGTGCGCGCGATGGCGGCCGCGCCGATTGCGCAGGAAAATCAGGTAGTGATGATTTCGCCGGCTTCAGTGAAACCGGAATTAACCGCGGCCGGGGATTACGTCTTTCGCGCGTGCTTTATCAGTTCGACTGAAGGCGAGGCGATCGCGTCGTTTGCCACTGACAAGCTCAAGGCGAAGACTGCGGCGATTATTCTGGACGACAAGAACGATTACGCCGTGGTCCTGGCAGGGTTCTTCAAAGAGTCTTTTGAGAAACTCGGCGGCAAGGTCGTCACCAGCCAAACGTACAGCGCCAGCGACATGGATGTTTCCGCGCAGATGCTGGCGATCAAGGCCGCGAAGCCGGACATCATCTTCGCGCCCGGGTTTTATACAACCGCGCCACTCGTTGCGCGTTCCGTAAAAGACCGCGGTCTAAAAGCGACGTTGATCGGCAGTGACGGCTGGGACTCACCCGATCTGTTGAAGGATGGCCCAGCTCCGTTCGCGGGCGTCTACTTCGCGAACCATTTCTGGGTCGGCAACCACGAGCCGCGGATTGAACAGTTCGTCGCGGACTACCAGCGAAAATACGACGTCGCTCCCGACGCCGGCGCCGCGACGGCATACGACGCCGCAAGGATGCTGCTTGCCGCGTTCAGGAAAGCCAAATCGAGCGAGCGCTCCGCGGTGCGTGAGACGCTGGCCGCAACGAAAGACTTTCCTGGCGTGACCGGCAAGATCACTCTCGACGAGAATCGCAACGCGCAAGTTCCCGTTTACATATTAAGGATTGACAAGAACGGGCGCTTCTCGCTGCAATAGACCTTCCCCGGCAGCCATCAACACAATCAAGGAGGAAGCAATGAAACTACTTCGGATAACTGTAGCAGCAGCGGCGATCGCAGCGTTCGCCATTCTGGCCCAGACACAAACCAGGCCAACCACAACGCCGGCGCCGCAAACCAGACCGGCCGCGGCCGCTCCGGGAAACATCGCCGTGATCGACTCGTCGGCGTTCACCGATGAAAAGGACGGCATCGCGCGCGTGATGTCTGCCATGAAGCAACTCGACACGAAGTTTCAACCGCTGCGCAATGAAATACGCGGCATGCGCGACCGGCTCGCGACGATGCGCGCCGATCTGCAGAAGAAGCAGGGAATTCAGGACGCGAAGGTTACGGCTCAGCAGAGTGAGGCAGCCGATCTGTTGGACACGCAAATAAAGCGCAAGGCCGAAGACGCACAAATGAGTCTTCAGAAAGAAACGGCCGCGCTGCTCGACCCGTTGCAGAAAGACATCGGTGACGCGGTCACGGCCTACGCGCAGGCGAAAGGCATCTCGTTGCTAATCGATCTGAACCGCGTGCCCGTGCTCTACGCCGCGAACAATCTGGACATCACGAAAGATTTCATCGCCGAGTACAACCGCACGCATCCGGCAACTGCAGCACCGGCGACGAGACCGCAAACACCGGCGCGACCCTAATAACCCCAACTATGCTGAAACGCATCCTCGTACTCTCCGCATCCGCCGGCGCGGGTCACGTCCGCGCCGCCCAGGCAATCGAATCCGCCTTCGCCGAAATCGGCGCCGAAACCGGCGCACGCCGCGAAGTCCATCACTTCGACATTCTCAACTACACCAACAAACTCTTTCGCCATCTCTACTCCAAGGCCTACATCGATCTCGTCAACAAAATGCCGGAAGTACCCGGCTGGTTCTATGACAAGCTCGACAAACCTTGGCAGAACGAACGCCGTCGCCTCGCCCTCGACAAGCTCAACACGCGCCCGCTCGTAAAATTACTTCGCGAACACCAGCCCGACCTGATAGTCTGCACCCATTTTTTACCGGCTGAGATCGTCTCCTGGCTCAAGGCGAAGGAAAAGCTGTCGAGCCGGCAAGTCATCATCGTCACAGACTTCGATGTCCACGCGATGTGGTTGGTCCATCATTACGAGCGCTACTTCGTGGCGTTGGAAGAAGCGCGCGTGTATCTTGAAGCGCTTGGCATACCGCCGGAGAAGATCATTGTCAGCGGAATTCCAATAGATCCGGTATTTGGGCGACACAAAGACAAGCAGGAGATGCGGGCCAAGCACGGCCTCGCGCCGGATCGCACGACGATACTGCTTTCAGCGGGCGGCTTTGGCGTGGGCTCAGTCGATGCGCTGATCGCCGCGCTGATGCATTTACAACATCGCGCCCAGATCGTCGCCATCTGCGGCCGCAACGAAGAACTGCGGCAACGCTTGTCGCGCCAAGCCGCGCGCCTAAAGCCGGACGCGCCGGTGCTCGTTAAGCCTTTCGGTTACACGAAAGAGATGGACGAGTTGATGACGGCGTCGGATATCGTCCTCGGCAAGCCGGGTGGCTTGACTACGTGCGAAGCGCTCGCGAAAGGTTTGGCTTTTGTGATCGTCAATCCGATTCCGGGCCAGGAAGAACGGAATTCGGATCACCTGCTCGAAGCGGGTGTCGGCATCCGCAGCAACAACCTGCCGACGCTCGCCTATAAACTCGACCGCTTGCTCGCCGATCCTGCTCGGGTCGCCACGATGCAAGCAAACTCGCGCCGGATGGGCCGGCCAAACGCAGCTAAGGAGATCGTTCAACAACTAATAGAATCGACATGAAAATCAACAGACGCGATTTCGTAAAAGCATCAGCCCTGACGGTGGCCGCGACCATGCTTCCCGCGAAAGCCAATCCCAGTCTCAAAGCACAGGACGCGAAGGCCCGCGCGCTGCTCGCGCGCATGACGCTCGAAGAGAAGATCGGCCAGATGCTGCAGGCCGAACAGAGCGCACTCAAAGAACTCAGCGACGTCGAGAACTATTTTCTCGGTTCGATCTTGAGTGGCGGCAGTTCCGATCCAAAGACCGGCAACGGCGTGAATGACTGGACCAATCTCTACGACAGCCTGCAAGTGCGCACCCAGAAGACGCGTCTGCGCATTCCGATTCTTTACGGCATCGACGCCGTTCACGGCCATAGCAACGTCATCGGCGCGGTTATCTTTCCGCACAACATCGGGCTGGGTTGCAGCCGGAATCCGACGCTGGTCGAGAAAGCAGCGCGCATCACCGCGATTGAAGTTCGGGCCACCGGTATTCAATGGACGTTTGCGCCGTGCGTGACGGTGCCGCAGGATGAACGTTGGGGAAGAACTTACGAAGGCTTCGGTGAATCGCCCGAGTTGGCGCGAATGCTTGGCGACGCGGCGGTGCGCGGTTATCAAGGCCGTGACCTGAAAGATCCGTTGAGCATTCTCGCGTGCGCGAAGCATTGGATCGGCGACGGCGGCACGACGTTCGGCACGGGCACGAAGTTGAAAGGCGACGTGCGCATTCTCGATCGCGGCGACGTGCGGCTCAGCGAAAAAGAACTGCGCCGCATTCATCAGGCTGGTTACGTCAGTGCAATCAAAGCCGGCGTCGGCACGATCATGCCGTCTTACAGCAGTTGGAACGGCGTGAAGTGTTCGGGCAGCAAGCGCCTGCTGACTGAAATCCTGAAAGGCGAACTCGGCTTCGACGGTTTTCTGATCTCCGACTACAACGCCATCAACGAGATGCCCGGCGATTACAAGACGCAGATCGAGACGTCTGTAAACGCGGGCATGGACATGTTCATGGTCCCAAATCAGTATCGCGAGATGCAGGCATATTTGCTCGAGCTGGTGAAAGAGAAGCGGGTGGCGCTGTCGCGCATCGACGATGCGGTGACGAGGATTCTGCGCGTGAAGTTTGCAATGGGCCTGATGGACGAGCACCGTTCGCAACTTGCCGATCGCAAGCTGCACGAACAGTTCGGTTCAGCAGAACATCGCCAGGTCGCGCGCGAGTGCGTGCGCGAGACGCTGGTGTTGTTGAAAAACGAAAAGAAGACTCTGCCGGCTGCGAAACAAGCGACCCGCATTCACGTCGCCGGCAAGAACGCGGACGACATCGGGAATCAATGCGGCGGTTGGACCATCACCTGGCAGGGCAAGAGTGGCGAGACCACGACCGGCGGCACGACGATCTTGAAAGCAATCGAAGCGAGCGTCTCGCCGCAAACGAAGGTGACGTTTTCAAAAGACGGTTCAGGCGCGAGCGGCGCTGACGTCGGCATCGTCGTGATCGGCGAAACACCGTACGCGGAGATGATGGGCGACCGGAAGGATCTCAGTCTTTCCGACGAAGACGTCGCGGCGGTTGAGGCAGTGAAACAGGCGGGCATTCCCGTCATCGTCGTGTTGCTCTCAGGGCGTCCGGTCATCATCGACAAGGTGCTCGACAAAGCTGACGCACTCGTTGCGGCCTGGTGGCCGGGGACCGAAGGACGCGGCGTCACCGACGTGCTCTTCGGCGATTTCAACTTCAAGGGCAAGCTTTCCCTGTCGTGGCCGGGTTCGATGGACCAGATTCCCATCAACGTCGGCGACGCGAATTACGATCCGCTTTTCAAATACGGTTATGGGTTACAGTATCCGCAAAGCAAAACTGGAAGATCGTAGCGAGATTCAACAGTTGATTGCGGAGTCAGCGCGCGGACTTAGTCGCGAACATTACAGCGACGCGCAGATCGAAGCTGCCATCGCGACGATGTTCGGGGTCGACACCAGTCTTATTGAGGACGAGACTTACTTCGTTGTCGAAGAAGCAGGACAATTGATCGGCTGCGGCGGCTGGAGCCGGCGCCGCACGCTCTACGGCGGCGATCAGTACGCTCACCGGGACGTGAGTTATGTCGATCCGGATTCCGAGCCGGCGAGGATTCGCGCCTTCTTTGTTCATCCGGCCCAGGCGCGGAAGGGAGTCGCGCGCACCATCATCGATCGCTGCGAAGAAGAAGCCAAGACGCACGGGTTCAAGGCGATGGAGTTGTTGTCCACGATGCCCGGCGTGAAGTTTTACGAATCGTGCGGCTATGTGAGCCAGGGCGATCTCGAACTCGAGTTGCGCGACGGGCTGAAGCTCGAATTCGTGCCGATGAGGAAGGAGTTGGGCCACCGATGAATACGAATAAGAGAGAATTGCTGAGACATACGGTTGCGACACTGGCGTATCGCGGCGGAAAGGCAGTCGCGAATGCGCCCGAGGGTTTCGATCAGTTTCACGCGAACGAGTCAACGCGAACGCCCGGGCAGATCCTCGCCCATATCGGCGACCTGCTCGATTGGGGCCTCTCGATCGCGCGCGGGCAGCAGACGTGGAACAACTCGACGCCGCTGCCGTGGCCCGAGGAGATCGCGCGTTTCTTCGCCGCGCTCGAAGCGTTTGATTCGTACCTGGCGTCGGCTGAGCCGTTGCACGCGCCCGAGGAGAAGTTGTTTCAGGGACCGATCGCTGACGCGTTCACGCACGTCGGCCAGATCGCGATCCTGCGGCGCATCGCTGGTGGGCCGATCAAGGGTGAAAATTATTTCGGCGCTGAGATTGAGGTTGGCAGAGTCGGATCCGATCAATCCGCGAAGAGAATTGAGTTCGACTAGAAGAACCCAAATGGAAATCAGGCGCAAGCTACTCAACCACTTTCTCGCCGCGCTCGCGTATCGCACGCAAAAAGCACTGCGCGACGCGCCCGCTGATTTCGGTTCGTTTCGCGCCGCCGACGGCGTGCGCACTCCCGCGGAGCTGGTGCGTCACATGGCTAGCGTGCTCGGTTACGCGCGCACTTTCTTCGTCGGCGGCAAATACTGGCCCGAGCCACTCGATTCGTTTCCAGAAGAGGTGCAGCGCTTTCACGAGATGCTCGGCCTGTTGGCCCAACATCTGCGCGACGGCGATCCATTCCGCGACGGGATGACGGAAGAGCGCTTGCTGCAAGGACCGTTTTCAGATGCGATGACCCATGCGGGCCAGCTCGCGCTGTTGCGACGTTTGGCCGGCGCGCCAGTGCCGCCCGAAAACTTCATCGTCGCCGAGATCAAAGAAGAACGCCTTGGTCCAGATCAAGCAGAACCCGTGAGTCCTGACGAAGTCTGGCCTGAAGCACCTGACGGCTGGAAACTGTAGAGTCTCAACCCGCCCGCTCCACAGTTTAGAGTTCACGCTTTAGCAGTATCCAGTCTCCCAAAATCATTGACAAAGCCCGCTGCGAGTTATATGTTGCCGCCCCCCAAAGGCGACTTAAGCGATACGCCGGCATAAGAGGCCGCAACCCCGAAATGGGGAACTTCACCCCGGTGCTATCGATCCCCGACTACGATGCGGCGCAGTCGTTCCACACGCTTCACCAAGGAGAAGAACAAATGAGGAAACCCACGTTAAAGCGAAAAACTCTCAACCTCGCGCTCGCGACTACCCTCGTGCTCTGCCTCGCAGGCTCGGTCTTTTCACAAGCGATCGCGATCACGACCAACGACTTTGTCCCCTTTGCACAGATCGCACTCGTGCCCTGTGCCGCCGGTGGCGCTGGAGAGCTGGTGCTCATCTCAGGCATTCTCCACCTTCAGCAACACATCACCGCCAACGACAGTCACGTGACGATCAAAACCCACGCTCAACCGCAAGGCGCAGACGGCGTGGGACTCACCACCGGCGACAAATACAGCGCTACCGGTGTAACTCAGGAAGAAGACGGCATCGCGCTGCAGCTCAGCGCATCGGAATTCACCTTTATCAACAACTTCAGAATTATCGGGCAGGGTCCCGGTAATAACTTGCTGGTGCACCAGACCATTCACACCACAATCAATGCGAACGGCACCGTCACCAACGTTGTCGACAATACCAGCGTCGACTGCCAGTAACCTTTACTAACTGCAGTTACTCGTCCACAGATTTACACAGATTCGCGAGAGCAATCTGTGTAATCTGTGGCTAGAGATAACTTTCACATGCAAGGCCTTTGATGTTATGCTCCAGCATCGATGGCACAGCAGAACTCCTTTGATATCGTCTCGCAGGTCGATTCCGCAGAGATCCTTAACGCGCTCAATCAAACAGAAAAAGAGGTTCGCCAACGCTTCGATTTCAAAGGCAGCAAAGCTACTGTCGTGCGTGAGAAAAACGAACTCGTACTCACCGCTGAAGACGAAACGAAGCTCCGCAATATGAACGACATCCTGCAACAGAAACTGGTGCGGCGTGGCGTTCCGTTGAAGGCCTTCAATTACGGCAGAGTTGAACCAGCCGCCGGCGGCACGGTCCGCCAGCGAGCAGCGATTCAGGAAGGCATCCCGCAAGAGAAAGCGAAAGAAGTCGTAAAGTTTATCAAGGACACCAAGGTTAAGGTCCAGGCCTCGATCCAAGGCGACGTCGTGCGCGTGTCGGGCCGCGATCGCGACACGTTGCAGGACATCATCGGTAAACTCAAAGCCAAGGACTTTGGCATTCACATGTCGTTCACTAACTATCGTTCGAACTGAGATCGGGCACGCATGACTCTTTCAGGTCACACAGTCGCACTCGACGAAGAAGCCAGGATCTCCGCACGCCGGATCTTCAGCCTGATTGCGAACGAACTGCAGCAGGTCGAGATCGAGTTTGAGCGGCAGGCGCGTTCGAACGTGCAGGTGATTGCCTATCTCGGCGACTACCTGCGCAAGTCGGGCGGGAAACGCGTGCGGCCCGCGCTGGCTATTCTGGCAAACTACGCCGTCGGCGGTGAAGGCAGTCGTTACAACTCGATTCGCATGGCGACCGTGATGGAGTTTCTGCACACGGCCACGCTCGTGCACGACGACATCATCGACAAGGCCGACACGCGCCGCAATCGTCCCACCGTTAACGCGCTTTACGGCAACGAGACCGCGGTGTTGATGGGCGACTGGCTTTACATGTCGGCGTTTGAAACGAGCCTGGCGGAAAGGTCTTTGCCGATACTCGATATTCTCACGAGCGTCACGCGGAAGATGACCGAGGGCGAGATTTTGCAGTTGGCATTGCTGGGCCATGCTGACGTTTCGGAAGCGCAATATCTCGACGTGTTGAGGCGCAAGACGGCATACCTGTTCAGCGCGAGTTGTGAGATCGGTTCGATTCTCGGCGGCGCGACTGAGAAGCAGCAGACAGCGTTGCGTGATTATGGCTTGAATCTCGGTACGGCGTTTCAGTTGATCGACGACCTGCTGGATTTCACTTCGACCGAAGAAACGTTAGGGAAGGCGTCCGGTGCTGATCTGCTCGGCGGGAAGGTGACCTTGCCGTTGATTTACTTGCGAGAGTCCGATCCGTCAGTGTTGGAAATGGTCCAACAAGTGTTGCACGACGGCAACTACGAGAAGGTGTCGCAGCAAGCGCTGTTTGAAGCTCTCAGCCGCACCGATGCGCTCGAACGCGCCCGTGCACGGGCGGATGAATACGCCGAAAACGCCCGCACCGCGCTCGAAGTCCTGCCCGAGTCAGAATACTGCGACTCCCTGCGCGAACTCCCCACCTACATCCTCAACCGCGACCGGTAAGCGCCCCAAAGCTTCTATTCAGACCGCAGACGGCAAGGCCGTCGGCTAATGTCAGCCCAGAGTTGCTTCAACCCTGGGGATTAGGCAGTCCAAGAAATCTAACACAACGGCTTCGTTCATTGATTCCCAAGGTTGTCGCAAGCTCCAACCTTTGGGCTGAAATTAGTCAACGCCTTCGGCGTTCCACCGCGCTTGCTCAGAAACCTGTTGTCTAATCCCTGAAACGCCTCTAGAATCTGCCGCGATGGATCGGCCCAACGAGAACCTGCTGTCACGCCTTGAACAGAGCCTGCGCCAGTCGCGCGCGGCGCGCATGCATCTGGCGGCGCGGCTGCGTGAACTGGAAGCTGAGGCCGATAGCGTGCGCGCCGAACTCGCCGAGATGGACACGCTCGCCAGCCAAACCGAGGCGGCCATTTACCGGCTGCTTTCATCAGTGCTTGCTTCGAGCAATCTTTCTCTCGGGCTGCCTTCCGACGCCGAACTCGAAGCCGCGATGCATACGTCGCACCCATCGCTCGGACAATCGGCGCTCGGCCAATCTGCACTCGGCCAATCATCATTTCACGCGCAAACACACGCGCCATCGCCGCTGCGCCCGCAAGCACAGGCCGAACGCCGGCAACAGATTCCTATTGTGCGCAACAACGTCGAGGTGCTCAGCGATCGTTTTATGGACCGCACGATCCCGCAGGCCGTCACGCTGCTGCTGCGCGAGGAAGGCGGCCCGCTCCACGTCAACGAACTCTACAACCGTCTGCTCGAAGGCGGCTTTCGTTTCACCGGCCAAAACCCGACCATCAGCGTCGCCGTCTCGCTCAATCGCAACACACGTTTTCGCAAAGTCGCTCCCGGCACATTCGACCTGGTGATGCGCGACGCATCCAAGGCTTCGT
>Ga0247695_1000178_pt1 | contig 9602 bp, 12 predicted proteins | sample CNK36_metaG_FD_182739 | JGI IMG/M metagenome (GOLD analysis project Ga0247695, IMG submission 182739) | Soil microbial communities from Purdue University Martell Research Forest, Indiana, United States - CNK36 | ecosystem: Environmental > Terrestrial > Soil > Temperate forest > Bulk soil | place...
GACTTTTACGATCGGCTTTGGACCTTCTATCACGAGCAAGACAGAAGCTATCAATGGGTGAGTCCCATTTGGAATGGCATGTTGTCAGGACCGTTGTTTCCGCTTAAACAGGCATTGGATGAGCGGAACATGGAGGACATCAAACACCTTTTAAATTCGCTTTATTTCCACGATCTCGTTTACGGTTTGGACATTCCCGGCCCGCGCTTGCCCAAAGAGTTTTTCGCGCAAGAATTAGCATCTCTAGCCTATGCCCAAGGATGCGTTTCGGTGCTTAATAAAAATCAAGACAAGGATACGCCTATCTCCTATGCCGCGATTTACGATCGAGTTATGAGTTTTGTAAAGCCAGAGCTTTTGAATTGGCCGGGTCAAAGCGGCGGCGTGCCCGGCGTTAGGGTTGGATATTCTTTCATGCCTTTGAAGTTAATTGAAGGGCTGTCGATGAAAACATGCGTTGATCGTGTATTACCTCAAACGCACTGCACGGTTGAAATTGGCGGCGGCATGGGTTTCGATGGCTACACTTTCACGCGGGGTATCGGGCGATGGTACAGCATCGATCTTCCTTTGGTCTCGGTTATGCAAGGCTTTCTTTTGGCATCAGCTGTAGGCGAACAACAAGTTTCATTTGCCGGTGAAAGCAGCTTGTCGAACGTGATCAACATTTGCGGGGTGCGTCCGTGCTGGAATGATATGGGCGATATCGATTTGATTTTAAATAGAAATTCGCTACCAGAGATACCGTTTAGCGTTGGCGAACAGTATTTGAAAGCCGTTGAAAGCCAATTAAGCGAAGACGGCATTTTCTTTTCCGTGAATCATGAATCAAACAGTGGCGATCAAGTTCGAGTGACAGACCTTGTTCACTCGGCAACTGATTGGAATTGTTATGGGCGTTTTCCTTGGTGGCCGATGGCCGGGATCATGGAAGGCTACGTTTGCGAAATTTTTAAACCATGAACACACTTGGCGGTAACGTTTGTATCCGAAATGGGTTGGAACTGGATTACCCTTGGCAATACGCGGTGAAATCGCTTTTGCCGATTTGCGATCGCGTGGTCATTTCCGACTGTGATTCCACGGATGGCACTTGGGAACTAGTTCAGCAATGGGCGCAACACGAACCAAAGATCGTTTTGCATCGATACGCGTGGACGGATCCGAAAGGGAGCAATACTTGGTGGCCGGATTGGTTGAACATCGCCCGGCAACATTTGCCGACTGACATGCATATTCAGTTGGACGCTGATGAAATCTTGCATGAAGACTCTTACGAAGAGGTTTTGAAAGCGCGTGATAATCAGTCGATCTTGTACTGCACGCGGTTCAATTTCTGGCGCGACCCGCAACACTTGATCCCTGAGGGGTTCTGTTGCGGGCGCACGGTGTTGCGCATCGCGCCAACGAACCGGCCGATCCCGAGTGATTACCCGTATCCACCGGCTGAAGAAACGATGGGTCTCGGCCAGCAAAGCACGGTCAAGATCATGCATTACGGCTTTCTCCGCGAGCATAACGCTTTCTTCCGGAAAGCCCGGGCTGTGCAACGCATCTGGGCGAACAGTTACGATCCCCGCCTTGAATCCGCTGAATCAAAAGGTAAGGACTGGGCGAGCGACCCGGCGTTGTGCGGGGGTTGGAACTTGAAGCTGGATGAATATCACGGGACGCATCCCGCAATCATTATCCCGTGGTTAAAAGATCGAGGTTACAATGCCTGACCCATACGAGACCTATAAGAGCGAGACTTCTAAGTACCTGCTTTTGACTCGGCCGTATTGTTACACGGATCCACGTGTGATGGATACGCCGGGGTGTGGCATTGATATCGGTTCCCAAGGTGAACCGGTTGTACCGTGGGCAATGCAAGTGGATTTGCCGTATCACGAATTTGCGGAGTACAACGACAACCATTTGCCACGCGGCCCTATTCAGATCCGTACCGATGCCCGCATGTTACCGTTCACGTCAAATTCTTTGGACTTCGTGTACAGCTCGCATCTGTTGGAAGATTTCCTTATCTGGTCACCGTGCCTGATCGAGTGGACCCGAGTTTTGAAGCCGGGCGGTTACCTGATCATCCTGATTCCGGACAAAGAGCTTTGGGCGCAGGCGATCGCTAATGGCCAATGTCCGAACTGTAATCACAAACACGAAGGGAAGGTTGGGGAATTGTCTCAAGCGATTCTTGAACTGCAATTTCCTATCGACGTGATCGAGGACCGGCTTACGGCGTGTCACCCGGGCGATTACTCCATCCTGTTCGTTGGAAAGAAAAAGTTGCTATGACCATTTCTGAGCTTCGAAGTAAACCGGTCGAACTGGGCAAACATCTGTTCCGATTGCGTAGCCCGGGCGGTATTGAGTTCATCATGCAACATGAGGACATTCGGAAGTCGGTTCATACATCAGTGGATTTGAGCCGGTGTGAAGTGATTGGGGAAGGCATGCAATACAGCGAAGCCACGGAATGGGCAAAGGCTCATGTGCTGACCAATGAACAACAGATCGCCCTTGACCGGGAATTAACGATTACACAGCAAGGAAAATGACCGTAGAAGATTTCAAATTGCACGTCATAGGAGATCACGAAACCGTGCTTTCGAATGATCGCGTGTATCGTTACACGTTGTGGCGTCAGGTTCCACCCATTTTGGATTTTCAGGAAGAGCGCTTTAAATGGGGGACTTCAGATTACATTCAGTTTATAGGTCTTAATCCCAGCACAGCCGATGAAGTTCAGGACGATCCAACAATTCGGCGTTGTCGTTATTTCGCGGCTCGGATGGGATTTAAGTGGTTGTGCATGACGAATCTTTTTGCCTTTCGCGCAACGGATCCGGATGACATGAAGAAAGCCGAACATCCGATCGGCCCGGCAAACACAAATTGGCTTGAAGCGATCGCCAAAGGCGCGGGTTTAGTGATCGCAGCTTGGGGCGTACATGGGCGGTTCATGAATCGCGACATGCAAATACGAGGCGTGATCTCAAACCTCTATTGTCTTGGAAAAACGAAAGACGGTCACCCTCGACACCCGTTATATTTGAAAAACACTGCTGTTCCCATTCCTTATGACCCTTTGGCGCCTCCTATTTAAACCGCCTGTCCGTTACGTGGTTATCCGCCGAGACGTGACCCGGCTGAAGCCTGCTGAATGGCGCACTAATCCGGCCTTGGTGAAGATCGCCAAGAAATTCTTGGATGATCCCGAATTCTGGATGTTGCTCGATTGTATTCGTAATGAGCATCCGGATAGGATTATGTTCAGCCCGGGCGTTGATATTCAAGAGCGAGCCTTGCATCAAGCCCGGATTGAAGGTTTCATGATGTGCTTGAATACGATCGAGTCTTTAGGTACTCCAGAAAAAGTGCGGGAAGAGCTGACAGCTACGTACGAATCTCCGGATGCAGATATGCGGCCGGAAGAAGAACAACAGTAAGACCCAAACACAGATAAATTATGCTCCGTAAATACCTCTCTTTTCTCATGGCACCGGCCGACGCTTTAGGCGGGGGCACGGCTGTAGATGTTCCACCGAACGCGATTGGTGATTTCATGAGTGGTCTGCCGTCCTTGGACGATTCGCCACCAGAGAAGAAAGAGGAAAAACCAGATGGCGGCGAAACTGCTAAGGAATCCGACACAGCTGATAAACCTGATGCTGGCGCCGTCGCTGAAGCTGCTGCAGCTGCCCGGGCCAATACTGCGAAGGATGACAAGGGTAAGCCTGCCACTGACGCAAACGCGAACAAGCCAGCTGCCGATAAACCCGCCGATAAGCCCGGCGACGGAGACGACAAATGGCCGCGTTCAAGTGGCGACTGGGAAACGTTCAAGAAACGCCGAGCGGAAGAGCGCGAGAAAGCCAAAGGCGAAATCACTGCGCGTGACTCCCAGATCGCCGAGCTGCAAGCCCAGCTCAAAACTGTTCAAGAGACCGGCGCCACCGGCAAAGAAGATCCGGAAATCAAAGGCCAGATCGAGCGCTTGCAGAAGGAAAACGAAGCGTTGACGGAACAGATCCGCATGGCCGACGTGACTCAGCATCCAAAGTGGAAAGCGCACTTTGGCGCTTTGGAGCAAGAACAGAATGAGATCGCTACGGCCGTTCTCGGTGAAGAAAAGGCTAAAGCGTTCATGGAGATCGTTTCGATCCCAAACACGCCAAACTTGCGCGAGTACAAGAAAGCGAAGATGGACGAATTCTCCGCGGATTTAACCTCCTACGAGCAACGCATCATTGGAAACGTTGAAGCCGAGTTGATGAAGCTCGATATGCGAAAGCAGCAGGAGATCAAGAATAACGCTGAGCACGTGTCCAAGCTGAAAGAGACCCAGCAGACTCAGGGCAAAGCGCAGATCGCCGCTAAGGAAAAGCTGTTCGCCACTACGATTGCCCAGCTGAGCGACCCAAAGACCGGGCTGGCCATGTTCCAGAAGAAAGATGGCAATGACGAATGGAATAAGCAGGTTGACGCCATGACCAATGACGCCAAGCGCTACTTCTTTGGCGCGAAAGATCTTAAAGCTGAAGATGTTGCTAAAGCCGCGATGCATGCGGCCGCAATGCCGACTTTGCTCAAGGCGTGGGAATCGGATTTAGCCGCCAAGGAAAAGGAGATCGCCACGTTACAAGCGCAGGTAAAGAAGCTATCCGCGGCCCAGCCGGGGGGTTCAGGGCGCGGTGGAGAAGGCGGGGCGGGTGAAGGCGGCGCCGGGAACAACCGGCAACGCGTAGAGCCCGGCATGACGCCGGAACAGGCAACGGCAAACCTCATCAAAGGCTGGACTTCGGAATAACCTATGAAACAGTTCAAAATCTTATTTCTCAATGGCAGCAACTTGACCGTAACGGCTCGCAGGTTCGAAATGTGGACTGAGAATTCAGCGACATTTTATGACGAAAATAACGAGCAAAGCGCTTTCTACCCGAACATCGCCGGGATTGAGCGGGTTGATACTAAGCCATGTTCCCCAGATCTTTCCGTAATCGGCACGTCAGGGGCGCCTGCAGCTGCGCCGGTATCAACCGTATCCGAGACCGGCGTAGTCAGTACTCAAAGTGTGGGTTCTCCTTCTTAGCCTCGGTCTGTTGGCCCGCGGGGCTGATATCCTATCCACGTGGATACTCAGCCCGGATCTCCGGTTTGAAGCAAATCCAGTCGTGCGCTGGCTCGGCTGGCGCTGGTGGATCCTGCTGAGCATTTTTCTTTGCGTGTATTGCGCGTTCCACGTGTTTCCATTCTGCGTTCTCATGCTGGTTTCGCTGTATTGCGCCGGTCACAATTTAAAAATCTTGTGGCGTATGACAAAATAGGTTGCTCGTTTTGTGGAATTTCGTAACGTGGAACTGAATGCGCCACTGCAAATGCGGTAATCTTTCCAGACCTAAATCAGCCTATTGTTATACCTGCCATGCTGCCTATATGCGTAGCTGGCGTAAGACTCACCCTCCCAGTGAGAAAGCACGCAAAAGAGGCAATTGTAGGCGCTACACAAACATTCTTATAAAACGCGGGAAGCTCATACCTGAACCGTGTGTTTTCTGTGGAACAATTCCCGTGGAACCGCATCACACAGATTATGATGATCCTTACGCAGTGGTCTGGGTCTGCCATGAGCATCATTTAGCGCTGCATCACAAGCAGGCACATAAATTGAAAATACCTATTGACACGGCGAACGCTCAGATCTAAAAGAGCGCTGTTGAGACTGGCATCGTGAGTTCGCCGGGAGTGAACAAAGCGAGTAAAGTCTAAAACCAGACGCTGAAGCCTGAAAGCTTGAGCTGACGGAAAACGGGTCTAAATTCGAGCCCAGCGATTGACCCAGCTGGGTAGGTGGCTGTCTGCGCCACGTCACTCTTCAAGCAGAATTGAAATTCCCATAACATGTGCTTTGTCTTCGTGACTCCCAAACGAAGGGATTGCAAAAATGCCTGATAAACAGGCAAATCGAATTTCATTATGCACTTGGCATTGTTCCTTTCGGCAATCATCGCGTTAATCGCGATCGTTGCCCTGTTGGGCGCCTGCACCAATCCGTTTGACGTTCTGCGAGCCAGAACGGAAGACCTTGGGCCGACGCTGTACGTTCGCGCTTCGTGGAAAGACCCTTACCTTAACCTGATCCCCCGGGATTCATACCCCAAGGGCGCGGGTTACGTGCGGTCGGCGTTCGTTGTTGGCCGGTCTGAGCCGTCCAGCGACGAAGAGACTTGGAATGCTATTGCGGCGATTGACGCCAATAGCAATCCGCAGGGCGCCTGTAATATCACGTACAATCAAACGTACGTGGGTTTGAAAGAAAACCAGTACAAGCCCGAGAACTTCGGTTTGATGGGGCCGCTTATCTGTCAGGACGATCTGACGATGTACTGGCAGTCAGCCGAGTTCTGGGAGAAGTACTTCCAAGCGCTCGAAAAGCGCAACCGCAAGTCTATCATCAACCGGCTCGCTAACGTTTACATGCAATACGTCCCCAAGGCGTCTTGTAACGTTAACTTCCAGTTTTTCCCGGGTGATTTTGCGACCCAACCGGCGCCGTCATCGCCAACGATGACGAACTTGAATCAGGGCAATCTGCCGACTTCTGAGCTGTTGCAAGACATGCTCGATGCGACGGCCGTTGAACTGTCTGAGGAAGGTGCTGACGAGCCCAATACGAACGGCTGGATCACTCAGGGTCCGGATGGCCCGGTTTTCCCGTTGTATATCGGCCAGTTCATGAGTCATCGCTTGCTGTTGAACAACAGTGAGTTGCGGTCTGACTTCAACCAGTCTTTCCAAGGCTGGGGCGAAGCAAACCCGGTGATCAAGCGGCTCGGCGCCTCGCGCATCATCAAGAACTTCCGCCACGTAATTAACCGGTTCCCGCCTCGCTGGACTACTCAGCAGGTGGATACGACCGGCGCGGTTACTGGCACTATCGGCACGGTTTACGGCGCCAACGACGGCAACCTGAAACGCGTCCCGGTCTGGCAAATGAGTACGTCCAGCACCGATGCGACCAAGGGTCAAGTGGCGATCGTTAACCCCAGCTGGCGCGACCCGGGCAAGGCGCAGTACGAAGGCTGCGTTGTGTTCAATCCGTGGGTGATGACTGAAGAAGTCCTCATGCCGGTTAACAGTGTGGCCGGTATGAAGCTGCGCCCGCAGAACTACTTTGGCGAGTGGCAGTTTGTCACCGGCAATGATGCTCTGCTCGGTATCAGCAACTGTACCGGGATTCAGGATCCGTTGCACAAGCAGGGGCGCCACTTTGCCGAGTACCGGCATGCGCTGAAGCCGATCTTCCCGCTCTTTGGGCGGTTGATCCTCTTCGCACGTTGCGCCAGTGCCTTTGATACTGTCACCTGCAGCTAAGGTTTTTGTTTGGGTTGTGGCGGGTCCGGGTTAATTAGAGGTTTCCCGGTCCCGCTACTCCCGGGCGAATACCAGAAAGACTGTATGGCCGATAAAACAAAAAGGGTGGAGTTTGCCCCGCCAGAGGAATTTCACCTTCCCGAAAGCGCCTTGAAAGACGGCTCGTTTGAACTTGTCTGCGAGTTTCGAGTTAAGCCTGACGGCAAGATCTGCCTGACGAAGTTGGGGGATCAGAACATGCCGGGCTACGATTCGAACGGCGAAGCAGATGACGAACACCGGCCGGATTACGGGAACATGACCCGAGGCATTCAGGAAGGCATGAACATGGACGGTGGCAACGCGCCCGGCCCAAGAGATTACTGATTATGCCAGTTCAACACGTAAAGCGGCGCTCTCGTAGCATCTTCCGGAGATTGCGTTTCGGCCAAGCCTATTGGCTTTCCACGAACGTAGCGACGGCGCCAGTCATCAAATACAACCGCACGACAACGCTCAGCGGCATCAACGCGGACGGATCCCCGATCCTTACCACGGTGAGCCCGACAAATGTTGCTGTGGTCAAAGTCCCGCCAAGAATGGCGCGTGATGCCAATTGGCACGGGTAATTCACGTTTCGGTATTTTGTTGTTGGCTCGGCCGGTGGGATCACTTTTGGTTCCACCGGCTGTTTTAAAAGAAAGCTTCCTATGCAAGCAACGCAGATGAATTCAACGGTATCGGGACAACAAACCGAACGCATTTTACTGGCCCGCCTTGTTGATCTGGCGAATGGCTCGGTAGCTCCATCTGGATCCGCGTCTGGCGGGGGCATTTCCACATCCGGAAATGTTGGCGGGTTCACTTCGCTTTTCAAACAGACCTTAACGACCACTTCAACGACCTATTCGGCCGGTAAAAGTATCGGGGGTTTGATTACGATTACCAATGCCGTCCGGGCAGCTGGCACCGGGTTACTCGAATCAATTTCCGTCTTTGATAAAAGCCATAACGGTTTGGCGCTCGATTTGATTTTGATGGATGCCACACCGGGCACGCCACCGGCCGATAACAACGTTTGGTCGATCGCCGCGGGTGATATCGCGAAGATTATTGGACGCATCCCCATCAGTGCGGGTGACTGGGTCACGTATAACAATATCGGTCTGGCCAGTATTCGCGGGCTCGGTCTGGCCGTGAAAGCCGCCAGCGGTACGAGTTTGTTTGCTGCGCTCCTGTGCAATGCCAGCGCCCCGGTCTTGAACAGTACTTCTGACGTTGGGCTTTCTGTCGGCATTCTTCAGGACTGATGCCTAATCCCGTCATCACTCGCAGATTGCCCGGGCGCCAAGCAAATGCCTTGCTGTATCAACTGCAAGGCTCTTGGCCATTGAATGACGCCACTAGCGTTTTAGGCAATGGCTTCATTCATGATGCGAGTGGTCACAACTGGTCTTTCTCGGCACCGAACACCGCTATCATTTCCGGCGCCGGGGTAGGTTTGGTTACACCCCTTGCGGATTTCCATACGAATGCCGCGGGAGATCCAACCAATGTGCGGCATTTCCAGTCGGCTGATGCCGGGCTGCAGCTTGGGGCCAATCAACAATTCACCGTGCAATGTTGGGTGAATTTCTCGAATGACCCGGTACTAGCCACACCGCCTTTAGTCTCAGCGTACACTGGGACAACTGGTTTTTTTCTCGGCAATTTCCCAGCTGGTAAATTTTCCACGATCGTCCACGACAACACCAATACCGCGCAAACGATATCAGACGTTGTGCCGGTGATTGGTGCGTGGAACATGGTTACCGGTGGATGGGATGGAACAAATGTCTGGGTTCAAACCAATGCCGGTACGCGCCAGAAATTGGCCGTTGCTCAAACGAATGCGACTACGGCCGCGTTTTCAATCGGCAACTATGCTACCGGCGTTGCGACTGTGCCTTTGAATGGTTACATCGGCGGGGTTAATTATTGGAAACGCACGCTGAGCCTTGCGGAAGTAGCGCTATTGTTCAATGCCGGGCGCGGAACCTTTTACCCGTTCACAACGTTTTAACCCATGCGCTTTACCCTCATTCTTTGCCTGTCACTGCTGGCCAGCTCAGCCCGGCCGGGTGTATTGATTAACGGAGCTTACGTCATCACGAATCCAACTCCGTCCGTGACCCTCGCGTGGAATGCGCCGACAATCGGAACACCGGTCGGCTACAACCTGTATCAAGGGATCGCTTCTCGGATTTATACCA
>Ga0247695_1000182_pt1 | contig 9495 bp, 6 predicted proteins | sample CNK36_metaG_FD_182739 | JGI IMG/M metagenome (GOLD analysis project Ga0247695, IMG submission 182739) | Soil microbial communities from Purdue University Martell Research Forest, Indiana, United States - CNK36 | ecosystem: Environmental > Terrestrial > Soil > Temperate forest > Bulk soil | place...
GATTACATCGAAGACAAGGTGAGCTATATTGCTTTACAACCCATAAGTTGTACGTCGAAGAATTCCAGGCCCATTTACCTCAGTCTGCTTGAATTTCTAACTCAGATACCGCGAGATACGCGAGGTGATGGGGACGGTCATCAGCGGCGTGGCGCAGGTGCGGAGGACGCGTTCGCTGTGACTGCCGCGGAGGCCGTCGAGGAAGCCGTTGCGGCCGTCGGTGGCCATGACGATCAAATCTGCTTCGTGTTCCTTCGCCGCATTCACGATGGTTTCGATCACTGGACCACTTCGCAGATCTTTTTGCCACTCCCAGCCAGGCACTTCCGGATAACGAATCGCCGGCATCGTGTTGGCAGTGCCGGCGTGCAGCACGACAAAGGTTCCCGTCGAACTGTTGGAATGTTCAACGAGCCGCGCGGCCATCTTCAGCGCCGGTAGCGGCGGAGGCGTCTGCGCGATCGGAATGAGTATCTTGTCGACCTTGATCGCGCCGGTCTCAGCATCAACAAAGCCTTCAGAGTCGCCGGGAATCAGCAACGTCATCTCGCCCGCTTTGCGCGTGACCGGTTCGGCCACCGAACTTCCCAGCCAGCGAACGCGGCCGTCGCGCTGGCTCGTCGCTAACACGATCAAGTCCGCCGGATGATCGTGCTCATAATTGATCACCGCTTCCACCGGCTCCTTCTCGCCGGCCATTACCTTGCGCACTTCAATGCCGAGTTTGGCGACGTCGGACTTTGCACTGCCGCTCGCCAACGCGCCCCAGCGCTCGAGTGTCTCGCGCACGCCGGGAAAATCAGACCACGCCGAACTGCGATCCGACGACACGTGCAACAACGTAAGCTGCGATCTCGACAACAGCGCAGTCTTCAACGCGTGATGAAAAGCAATGCGGCTGGCTTCGGAGAAGTCAGTGGGATGCAGCACGCTTTGGATGATGGAGAATCCCGGGCCGATCGACGTCGACATGAAACCTGCTTTCTAGACTTGAAACATTCTGCGAAAAGTCTCGCGTTCGTAAACCGCGGGATTGGGAATTTTCCGAAAACTCATGTTGCCGCGCATCTGCGACAACGATTCCCATTCATTCGCGATCAGCCACGCTTCAATTTCCGTGCGCACGGTGCGCACTTGTTTTGGCCCATGTCGCAGCAACGCCGAAACCATCTGCACGATGTCGGCGCCGGCCATCGTCGACTTTATTACGTCGAGGGCCGAATGAACACCGCCGGTGATTCCGAGTGAAGCATTGACGCGCCCGGCCAGCACGGCTGCTCCACGCAGGCGCAGATCGAGATCCGCGGAAGTCGAGAGTTCGACTCGCCGCGTTACTTCGAGCTCGATGACGTCGAAGTCGACCTTGTGAAAGCGCGTGAAGAGCACGATGCCGTCCGCGCCGGCGCGGTCGACTTGCGACGCGAAGTTTGCAAACGCCGTAAACAGCGGTGCGAGCTTCACGGCCACGGGAATGCGCAGTTGTTGCTTTACGTCGCGAACGATCTGGACCATTTGCTCCTCGACTTCAGCGGACGTGATTTCCGGATCGCTGGCGGCGTGATAAAGGTGCAGCTCGATCGCGTCAGCGCCGGCTTGCTCCATCAGGCGCGCGTGCGAACACCAACCGCCGGGAGTGCTGCCGTTGAGCGAGGCGATCACGGGGATGGCGACGGTTTGCTTCACGCGCCGCAGGTGTTCGAGATATGCGTCTGGCCCGGGAGCCGATGCCGGATCGGGAAGGTAACTGCTCGCTTCGGGAAATGAATCGTCGTGAGTTTCCTGGGTGAAGAAGTCGGAGAGTTGCTCGCCCGTGATCTCTTCTTCGTAGAGCGACGGCAACACGAGCGCCGCGGCGCCTTCGTCTTCCAACTGCTTGACGGTGTCGAGGTTTTCAGTCAGCGGGCTCGATCCGGCCACCAGCGGATGCCGCAAAGGAATTCCCATGTAGGTCGTGCTGAGATCCATTGACTCTCCTTCCATGTTGAAAAATTCTCTGTGTCTCCGTGCCTCTGTGGTTAACAAAATAAACCACAGAGACACAGAGACACAGAGAGTTCTCTAATCATCCTCGACCTTTCCGTTTCCATTCCCAGCCGCGGTTTCGAACGCGGGCACTTTGACTCCCGAGAGCTGCTGGTAAACGAGGAAACGCCTTTCCGCCGCCGCCTGAGCTTCTTCGAGAAACTGCTTGAAGCGCGCGGGGTCAGCCCGTTCGATCATGCGAAAGCGCGACTCGTTGCGCATGTAATCCGCCACCTTCGCCTTTGGTGGCCCATAGTCGAGACTCAGCGGCGCTTCGCCGTTCGGTATGCGCCGCGGATCAAACCGGTAGAGCGGCCACACGCCCGACTCGACGGCAAGCTTCTGCTGCGAAGCGCCCTGGGCCATGTCGTAACCATGCGCGATGCAATGGCTGTAAGCAATGATCAGCGACGGCCCGCGATAAGCTTCAGCTTCGCGAAACGCCTGAACCGTCTGCAGCATCTTCGCGCCAAACGCCACGCGGGCGACGTAAACATGACCGTACATATTCGCCATCAGCCCGAGATCCTTCTTGCCGACCGGCTTTCCGGCAGAAGCAAACTTGGCCGCGGCGCCGAGCGGCGTCGCCTTCGATTGTTGGCCGCCCGTGTTGGAATAAACTTCCGTATCGAGCACGAGCACGTTGACGTCGCGCCGGTTTGCCAGCACGTGATCGAGCCCGCCGAAACCGATGTCATAGGCCCAACCGTCGCCGCCGACGAGCCAAACACTTTTCTTTACGAGGTAATCGGCCAGCGTTTCCAGATGCCTTGCTGCGGCGGATTGCAGTCCGGCCAAATTGCTGCGCAGTGCTTGAACACGCGCGCGTTGAGCGGCGATACCGGCTTCGTCATCCTGGTTCGCGTCGAGCAGTTCGCTCACGAGCGTATCGCCGAGATCGGGCGCGAGTCGTTGCAACAGCGCACGCACCGCGGCGCTGTGAGCATCCAGCGCCAGGCGAAAACCGAAACCAAACTCGGCGTTGTCTTCGAACAGCGAGTTGGACCACGCGGGACCGCGGCCGTCGCTGTTCGTCGTGTACGGCGTAGTCGGCAGATTGCCGCCATAGATCGACGAGCACCCGGTGGCGTTCGCGATCAGCAACCGATCGCCGAAGAGTTGCGTCAGCAGTTTCAGGTAAGGCGTCTCGCCGCAACCCGCACACGCGCCGGAATACTCAAACAGCGGTTCGAGAAACTGCGAACCCTTGTGGTCGAGGCGCACGACGTCCGCGCGATCGAGCTCGGGCAGATGCAAAAAGAAGTCGTAGTTGGAACGCTCCGCATCGCGCAACGGCGCCTGCGGTTCCATGTTGATGGCTTTGTGTTTCGGGTTCGTCCGATCTTTCGCGGGACAGACGTTCACGCAGAGGTTGCAACCGGTGCAGTCTTCCGGCGCGACCTGAATCGTAAACATCTTGCCCTTGTATTCCGCGGCCCGGTAAGCCGTCGACTTGAAGGTCGGCGGCGCATCCGCCAGCGTCGAGTCGTCGTAAACCTTCGCGCGAATGGCCGCGTGCGGGCAAACAAGCGCGCACTGGTTGCACTGAATGCAAACCTTCGAGTCCCAAACCGGAATCTCGAGCGCGAGATTGCGCTTCTCCCACTTCGCCGTCGCGACGGGCCACGTGCCGTCGACCGGAAACGCACTCACCGGAAGCAAGTCACCTTTGCCGGCCATCATCACCGCGCTGACCTTCTGCACGAAATCCGGCGCGAGTTGAGAAACGAGCGGCGGCCGCGAACGAGTGGCGCTCGCGTTTCCCGGAACCGCAACCTCATTCAAGTGCGCGAGCGCATGGTCCACCACTTCGCAATTTCTCCGGACCACTTCCGGGCCGCGCTTGCCGTAAGTCTTCTCGATCGACTTCTTGATGTGGGCGATCGCTTCCTCGCGCGGAAGAACGCCGGAGATGCCGAAGAAGCAGGTCTGCATGATGGTGTTGATGCGCCCGCCCATGCCGACCTGTTTCGCCAGCGCGTAAGCATCGATCACGAAGAAGCGAATGCGCTTCTCGATCATCTGCTCCTGCAGCTCGCGCGGCAGCCGATCCCAGACCGCGTTGGCGTCGCCGGGTGCGTTCAGCAGGAAAACGGCGCCCGGCGCGGCATACTCGAGCACGTCGATCTTGTCGACGAATTCAAACTGATGACACGCCACGAAACTCGCGTGTTCGATCAGGTACGCCGAACGAATCGGGCGCGGGCTGGTGCGCAAGTGAGAAACCGTGATCGCGCCCGACTTCTTCGAATCGTAAACGAAGTAACCCTGCACGAAGCGATCGGTTTCGTGGCCGATGATCTTGATCGAGTTTTTGTTTGCGCCGACTGTTCCGTCCGCGCCGAGACCGAAAAACAGCGACGTCGAAACTTCGGCGGCCTCGGTCCGAAACGAAGGATCCCATGCGAGCGAGGTGTTTGTGACGTCGTCGATGATGCCGATCGTGAAATGACGGCGTGGTTTTGGCTGCTCGAGCTCGTCGAAGACAGCCTTGACCATCGCGGGGGTGAACTCTTTCGACGACAAGCCGTAACGGCCGGCGATCACGTTTGGCGCCAGGGTCGTTTCTGCTTCGGCACGCGCTTCAGCCAGCGCGGTGATCACGTCGAGATAAAGCGGATCTCCGGGCGCGCCCGGTTCCTTGGTCCGATCGAGCACGGCGATGCTTTTCGTCGTAACCGGCAACGCGCGAATAAATGCCTGGCGCGAGAAAGGCCGGTACAACCGCACTTTCACCAGGCCAACCTTTTCACCGGCGCGGGTCAAAGCCTCGACGGTTTCGTGCACTGTTTCCGCGCCCGATCCCATGATCACGATGAGGCGTTCGGCTTCGGGATGTCCTTCGTATTCGAACAGGCTGTAAGGCCGCCCGGTGCGCGCGAAGAGTTTGGCCATCACGTCTTCAACGATCGCCGGCGTCGCGTCGTAGTAACTGTTCGCGGCTTCGCGCGCCTGGAAGAAAACGTCGGGGTTCTGCGCGGTGCCGCGCAGCACGGGCCGATCGGGCGTGAGCGCGCGTTGGCGATGAGCGTAGATGGCTGCTTCCGAGATCAAGCTGCGCAGATCGTCATCGCTGAGCTCTTCGATCTTTCCGACTTCGTGCGACGTGCGAAAGCCGTCGAAGAAATGAAGGAAGGGAATGCGCGATTCGAGAGTTGCGGCATGCGCGACCGCCGCCATGTCGTGACATTCCTGGACCGAGTTGGCGCAGAGCAGGGCAAACCCGGTTTGCCGGCACGCCATCACGTCTGAGTGATCGCCGAAGATCGAGAGCGCGTGCGTCGCCAGTGTTCTCGCGGTCACGTGCATCGTGAACGGCGAGAGCTCGCCGGCGATCTTGTACATGTTGGGGATCATCAGGAGCAGGCCCTGCGACGCGGTGAACGTGGTGGACTGCGCGCCGGCCTGTAACGCGCCGTGAATCGCTCCGGCCGCGCCGCCTTCCGACTGCATCTCCGCAATTTCGGGCGCGACCCCCCAAAGGTTCGTGCGTCCGCGGCTGGCCCACTCGTCACACAGCTCGGCCATCGGCGAGCTCGGGGTAATCGGAAAGATTGCAATCGCCTCGCTGACTCTGAAAGCCACGGAGGCAGCAGCCTCATTTCCATCCACTGTGATGAGGTTTTTAGACAAGCTTCACCTCCATTGTTCGTCGCACATTGGCCGTCGAAAAGCGTGGAGATGAGCAGCTTAGGGCGGCTTTCTGTTCCTCAACACTGTCAAAATTGCCAGTAATTGAAGCGTGGAAGCGTGGCTAATATTGAAGCCTCCCCGACACTGCCAGGCCTGGCAGTTCCGGACCCCTGGTCCACCTGTAAGTTGTTTCCCCTGCAGAAAAACGAATAGAACGAAAGGGAGATTTTTCTATGAACCGATTGGTGCTGTTGGCAACTTTGCTTTTGCTGGCGACGACCACTGCCCTGGCGCAGGACGATTACAAGAAGTATGAGTTCTTCGGCGGCTACTCCGCCATGCACGTGGACAATCTCGCGGGCGATACGGGAAATGCCGCGGTCGACGACATCCTCGGCGACAAGCAAACGTTGCGTGGGTTTAACCTTGAATTTGGCCGCAACTTTCACAAGTACGTTGGGGCCATGTTTGACTATTCATTCCATACGCGTGAAGACAACTTCAGTCGCCCGGCGGGCAGCGGCAACGTCGACTCCACCATCCAGAACATCCTGGGCGGCATTCAGATCAAGAACAATATGGAAGATGGGCCAACGTCAAGCCGTTCGGGCATGCCTTGTTCGGCGTGGCCGTAGAAAAGGTTGACATCGATAGCCCGAACCTGCCGGCACTCTTCGGCATCAACGACTTCCATACCAACGAGACGAGCTTCGCGATGGCTTTTGGCGGCGGTGTCGATATCAAGCTGAATCACCGGTTTGATATTCGCGCGATACAGATCGATTGGAACATCATCAATCGCGGTGACCAGCAGACGGGGATCGTGCTGGCGCCGACTCCTTTTCAAACCGTCGGGTCGCCGTTCGTGATACCGGGCACGCGGCAGGACAACTTACGGATCGGAGCGGGGATCGTTATTCACTGAAAACTCTAGCCACAAAGAGGCACAAGAAGCATAAGAAGCAAAAGCGATACGACGGAGATGAAGAAGAAGTTAGTTGCTTTCGGTGCTTCTTTGTGGCTCAACCTGAACGCTGTAGCGCGGGCGCTGGATTCCGAGCTTGCGCATTTTCGATCGGAGTGTGCTCGGGTTGATGTTCAGCAACTCCGCCGCGCCGCCGGGCCCTTCCAGTTTCCAGTGAACGCTTTTCAGCGTGCGCATGATGAGGTTGTACTCGGTTTGCTCGAGTGTCTCGCCGGTTGGGAATGAATCAAACATATCCGGCCGCGTGATTGGTTCATCAAGATCCAGTTCGATGGCCTGCATGTTCAGATCGTCGGTCACGTGCAGTTGCGAACCCTGCGTGATGATGACTGCTCGCTCGATCACGTTGCGCAACTCGCGCACGTTGCCCGGCCACGGATAGTTTCGCAGCTTGGCCATCGTCTCCTGCGGCACCGCATCGATCGGCTTGCCGAATTTTTGGGCAAACTGTTTCACCATGTGCGTCACCAGCATCGAAATGTCTTCGCGGCGTTCGCGCAACGGCGGCAACGTAATCGGAAAGATGTTCAAGCGGTAATAGAGATCGGAACGAAAAGCCCCGTTGCGAACGGCTTCTTCCAGATTGCGATTGGTAGCCGTAATCACGCGCACGTTTACTTTCAGAGTGTGGCTGCCGCCGACGCGTTCAAACTCGCCTTCCTCCAGCACGCGCAGCAGTTTCGCCTGCAGATCGAGCGGCAGGTCACCGACTTCGTCGAGAAACAGGGTGCCGTTATTGGCGATCTCGAAGCGTCCGGTGCGCCGCACGTCCGCTCCCGTAAACGCACCCTTTTCGTGACCAAACAGTTCGCTTTCAATCAGCGGGCCGGGAAGTGCCGCGCAGTTTACTTTCACCAGCGCGCTGCCGCTGCGCGCGCTGAGCCGGTGAATCGCGTGGGCCATCAGTTCTTTGCCCGTGCCGGTTTCGCCGAGGATCGTCACGGTCGTGTCGAGCGGCGCGACTTGTTCCGCCTGCCGCAAGACCTTGCGCAACGTTTCACTGCGGCCGATGATCTCGCCGAAGTTGCTGGCGACGCGAACTTCTTCCTGCAAGTAGATGTTCTGTTCGTGAAGTTGATCTTTCAGCCGCTGAACTTCCGCGAGTGCTTTGCGCAGCGACTCCTCTCCTTCTTTGCGCGCGGTGATGTTGCGCACGATCGCGAGGATCTTGCTGCCGTTGCAGCGCACCATCGAGGCCTCAAAAACCTGCGGGCCTTGCGGCAAGGGAAGCGAGTATTCAAACAGGATCGGGTCGTCGGAGCTGACGACCTCGGGCAGAACCTGCGACAATTTGGCGGCCACGTCGGGCGGCAGAACTTCAGTGAACGACTTGCCGAGAAGTTCGCTTGCGGGCACAGCCAACTGATCCTCGTTGCGAGCGTGATAATCCAGGTATCTGCCGTCATGGTCCATCACGAACATCAGATCGGGAATCGCACTGAGAATCGCGCGGTTGCGTTCCTCGCTCTCGTGCAGCGCGGCTTCGCGGCGCTGCAGGTCGGCGCGCGCGTGGGCCTGCTCCAACGCCCACGGCAGTTGATAAAGATAGCCCGGACGCTTCGCGAGGCAGTTCGTGGCGCCAAGGTCGAGGCTCTGTCGCGCCAGCGCTTCATCGGCTTCATTGCAGACCAGCACTATCGGAATCTGATTGCCTTTGAGGCTCAGCTCTCGCAATAAGTGCAACGCGTTCTGCTCCGGCAGTTCATAATCGATCAGGACAACGTGATAGCGAGTGGCATTATCGCGGAGCTGGGAAAGTGTTTGCGCCGCGTTGGTCGCCGTGTCGAGCATGATGTGATCGGCGTGTACTGCCAGGTGCCGGCGCGTGCTATCCACGTCAAACGGATTGGCGTCGGCATAAAGAACTCGCAACGGGTTTTCCCGGCGGGCGGCATCGGCGTGGTAATGGTTGAAAGCGCTCTCGAGGATCAGCGGCAACCTGTCGAGATAACCGGTGCGCTTCACGACGTAGTCATCAGCGCGGGCTTTCAGCGCGGTAACGGCGGTCTCTTCATCACCCATGCCGGTGACGATCACAACGGCGACCGGCAGGGCGCTCTCGCGGATCTGTGTCAGCAGAGAAATGCCGTTGCCGTCGTGCAGGTGAACGTCTGTGAGTACCAGGTCGACGGGATCAGACTTAACGCGTTGCAAACGCGCGCACGCCTGGCTGATGCTGCAAACTGTTTCAAACTTGATATGAGGCGCAACCCTGGCCAGATTCCGCACAGTGAGATCGGCGTCCCTCGGATCGTCTTCGACGTACAAAACCTTCATGCTTCGTGCTTGATCGTCCTTTTAGTTTTGTCCCTAAACCGCACCGCAAACCGGCGCGCCCCGTTGATCGATTGTTGGTCCTTTGGCTGAAGCTCTCAATTGGGAGGAGATCTGGGAAGGAGGAGTAAGAAAAGCAGATCTATAGGTAGAGCGATACCGGCGACGGGGAATCTGCGCAATTTTCAAGCGCATAGGGGAGATAGCTTCCGAGTACCGTTTTTAAGTGAACGGCAGTAAATCCTGCCTGCTTGCTCTAATTTAGTTCCAGGACAAGGGTGGCGAACTCGGGGGAAGTCCTCGGTATCCAGTGATTAGTTAGAAGCGCGCACATTATAAGGGCGAGCCTTGAGTGCTTGCATCCGTAATTCTACGGTGGCCGATTTATATGGATTCTATTGCGAAGTAAGTTCCAGCAGGACGTCCTGCTCGGCTTTTGTTGATCGGCGCGCGGCGATCGGGGTTTTTCGCCGCAGCACGACGGCGGTGAGATCGTCTTCCTGCCTGGTTCCGCGCGAGAAATTCATCACGGCTTCATTGAGCTTCGCGATCAGCTCGGCGGCTGAAGAATCGCGCGCCTG
>Ga0247695_1000183_pt1 | contig 9492 bp, 9 predicted proteins | sample CNK36_metaG_FD_182739 | JGI IMG/M metagenome (GOLD analysis project Ga0247695, IMG submission 182739) | Soil microbial communities from Purdue University Martell Research Forest, Indiana, United States - CNK36 | ecosystem: Environmental > Terrestrial > Soil > Temperate forest > Bulk soil | place...
GTTTCGCGTCGCGTACAATCAATTTAGCCGTAATTCTGATAAGACCGCTAAAAAGCGGCGTTGATCTCTGGTGTTTCTCGGACCTCTACCTCCCGGCGAGAAATGGCGCAACTTTGAATTGAAGGCTATTGCTTTGCGCGACTTCGCGCGTGTCAGGCCAGACGTCTCGCTCAATCCTTTCGAACTGGCCCAGTTTGCGAACCTGATGGTGGTCGAATTCGAGCAACTAAAAGGACTGAGTGAACGTGCGCGTCAACACCTGCTTGGACCAGCGTCAGAATCGTGGTCAGGCGGTGCGTGCTCGCTGCCGGACGGCATGAAGCTCGTCATTCTCAATCCGAATCACGGTGCGGCGCGAACGAAAGCGACGTTGATGGAAGAGATTTGTCACGTGTTTCTGGCCCATCAGCCGAATCGGCTCTCGGTGGTCACCAAGGACGAGCGCGGGAAGGTGATGAATCGCGATTATCGCAAGACTGATGAAGAAGAGGCGTACGGCGTCGGCGCGGCGGCGCTGGTCCCTTACGCGGCGATGAAGCGCTTGCTATTGCAGGGAAAAACTTCGCGCGACATTGGTTTACACTTCCGCGTTAGCCGCGAACTGGTTGAATATCGAATGAAAGTGACTCACCTTTGGCGTGAGTTTAAGGATGTTGCGATAGAATAGCTGAAGCATGAGTGAACGATTGAAAGAAGCAGCCGCGCACGGACTCACCACGATCGACAAGCTGCGAATGCTGCACGACATCACGAAGAAGATTAGCCGTTCTTTAGATCTCCAGGAAGTCCTCAACCTGGTGATGGACACGCTCGATTCGTTAATCCCTTACGACGCGGCCGGCATCTTTGTAGTCCAATGCACTGACAAGGATCTGCTTCCCGAGGGCGAAGAGCCCTGCGCTTTCAAGTCGGAAGCGGTTCGCGGCTACAACATCGACGAGCTCTCCGATCTGCACCTGAAGCTAGGCGAAGGCATGATCGGAAGTGTGGCTTTGAGCGGCGTGCCGATAATTGCGCCCGACGTCAGGAAGGAACCGATCTACATCAACGCGCGCGATCAAACGCGTTCCGAGATGGTCGCGCCGATCATTTCGAACGACGAAGTCATCGGCGTTTTCGATCTCGAAAGCGACGAGTTGAATGCTTATTCGGAAGACGACCTCGAAGTGCTGCTGATGCTCGCGTCGCAGGTGGCCATCATCATTGAAAAGGTCATGCTGCACGAGCAGTTGATCGAGAAGAAACGACTGGAGGGCCAGCTAGAAGTTGCGCGGCAGGTGCAGTTGGAGTTGTTGCCGGCGAAAGATCCGGAACTTTCAGGTTACGACATCAGCGCCTACAACTTTCCGACTGAAGAGGTTTCCGGCGATTACTACGACTGGGTCAAGATCTACGAGGACCAGATCGGGATCGTGATCGCCGACGTCGCGGGCAAAGGCGTGCCGGCCGCGTTGCTGATGGCTTTCCTGCGCGCGAGCCTGCGGGCGGCGACGCACATCGGTTACGCGACGCACATCTCGATGGCCAAAGTGAACTACCTGCTTTGGGAATCGGTCGAGAGCAATCTGTATGTGACGGCGTTCTACGGCATTCTCGATGCGCAAAAAGGAACGCTCGCTTATTCGAATGCGGGCCACAATCCGCCGCTGCTGGTAAATGCGGCCGGCCAGGCGAAGTTTATCGAAAAAGGCGAACAGCCGCTGGGGATGTTTCGCGACACGAGGTATCACGAGTATTACCTCGCGTTAGAACCGGGCGACGTGCTGGTGCTTTACACGGACGGCGCGACGGAAGCCACGAATCCGGCGGATGAAGAATATGGCCGCGACCGGTTAGCGGCAGCGGTGAAGAAAGCTTACGACCGTCCCGCTCGGGAGCTGATTGCGAGCTTGCAAATGGAAATACTCGAGTGGACTAACAACGTGGGATCTCACGATGACGTGACGTTCTTTGTCATCAAAGCACTTAAATGAGGGACAAAAACGTTTCGAGTTCAAGCTTTAGCTAATTCTTTTTGCTGCTAAAGCTTGAACTCGACGGAAGTATTTGTGATTCTAGTGTGCGGTCAGCGAGCAGTGGGCGTGATCTCCGCCCGGTGCTAGTGGAGCACGATAATCGCCAAAGTGAAACTCAGCTTCGGCCTCCGATAACGCATACACATCGAAGCCATATGCATCGAGATAGTCTGCCAGATCATCGGGGGAAAGAAGATATACGGCAGGCGAGTAACCCGCTTCAACGCGAATTTCAAGCAGGCGCTCGATTACTTCAAGTGGTGCAAAACAGGTAACAGGATCTCGGTACGTTGCCATGTTTGTCCAGCGCCTTTCTTTTGATTTCAAGGACGTGTCCGAAGATTTACTGACTGCGTCCTGGCCTAACGACGACTTTGATGTACGTCACTAGAAACTAGTTTGTTCTCCAACACGATCTTTTGACGCGCGAGCATAAAGAAAAGTTCCAGAATCAAAATGAGCAGCGAACGACCAACCATAAACCCCCAGCAAGCCCAAGCCACGCCGCCGCCACCAAACTTTGTCGCCGTTTTGCGAGAGATGTTGCGTGCGTCCGACAAAGTGAGCGATTTAATCTTCAGTCCCGGCAGGCCGCCGCAGGTTGAGTTGGCGGGAAAGCTGGTCCCGGTGCGCATCGCGGGCCTGGAAAAGTTGACGCCGGCCCACACCGCGGGAATTGCGAAGTTAATTATCGGTAATCAACAAACGGCGCTCGATAGTATTGAGAAGAGCGGCTCCGCTGACTTGTCGTTCAGTGTTCCCGGCGACGCTCGTTTCCGCGTCAATATTTTCAAGCAACGCGGCACGCATGCGATCGTGATGCGCGTCATTCCGATGCGGCCGCCGCAGTTCAGCGATTTCAATCTGCCGAAACAACTGTCGGAGATCGCGGACCTTAAGAACGGCATCGTCCTGGTTACCGGACCAACCGGCAGCGGCAAAAGTTCGACGCTTGCGGCCGTAATCGATCTGATCAACGAGACGCACTACTACCACATCGTCACGATCGAAGATCCGATCGAGTTTCTCCACACACATAAGAACTCCACGATTCACCAGCGTGAGCTTCATTCCGACACGCCGAGTTTTTCTGTCGCGTTGCGTGCGGCACTCCGCCAGGCGCCGAAAGTCATTCTCGTCGGCGAGATGCGCGATCGCGAAACAATCGAAGTCGCACTCGAAGCCGCGGAAACCGGTCACCTCGTGCTTTCGACCTTGCACACGATCGACGCTTCCAAGACTGTCGACCGCATCATCGGCGTGTTTCCGAAGAACGAAGAGAAAGCGATCCGCACGCGCATAGCGCAGTCGTTTCGTTTCATCGTTTCGCAACGACTGCTGCCGCTCAACGACGGCAAGGGACGAATCGCGGCCATCGAGATTCTGAAATCAACAATGCGCACGCGCGAGTACATCGAAAAGGGCGAGTCGGAAGGGAAGTCGCTGATCGACGCGATGGAGCAGGGTGATCAGGACGGAATGCAGACGTTTGATGCCGTGATCGAGCAAATGATCCGCGACGGCGTCGTGAGTATCGAAACGGCCTTGCCGTACGCGACCAATCAAAACAACCTGCTGCTGAAGATTTCGGACCTCGCCGGCGCGCCGCCACCGATGAAAGAAGAAAAGCCCGCCAGGGACGAAACCTCGATGCTCGATTTGATCGAGCCGTAGCGGTGGCCTATGATCGGCGGGATTTATGCGCGGTCTAATACTTGTAGCGGCGCTTCTCTTCCCCAGCATAGCTTTAGCCGTTCAACCCAATGACGAGATTCGCATCGATCTGCCCGCGAACGGAAAGATCAAGGTGCGAAATGACTTCGGCAACGTTTCGGTCGAGGTCTGGAATAACACCTACGTCACCGTCTCGGCTACGATCGAGGGTGACAAGCCGTTTACGCACTCGCCGATCATTATCGATAACCGCGGCAAGTTGCTGGCAATTTCGGTCGTGCGTCGCCCGATCGATCCGGTAGCGGCAATTCATCTTTTCTTGCGCGTTCCGGCGACGGCGGACATCAGCGACATGAGTGCGAAGGGCCAGGTCACGGTCAATCGCAATGAAGCGCCCAAACAACCGGAACTGATCGGCGTCGACAACGCCACGCGACGTCCGGCTGGAACGCCCGCAACGGCAAACGAGAACACTGAGATTAGCGAAGGCGACGTTATTCGCGTCGACTCCCAACTCGTGGCGCTCAACATCAGCGTGATCGACCGCAGCACCAACCGCGGCTTAATAGGCCTTAACCAGTCAGACTTCAAGTTGTTTGAGGACGGCCATGAGCAACGAATCGTCCAGTTTGACTCGGCGTCGGCGCCGTTTGACCTTGTCTTGCTAATCGATCTTTCCGGTTCGACGCGCGACGTGGTTAAGCTTATTCGCGCCGCTGCGTTAAGATTTGTGGACGCAGCCCGGCCGGCGGATCGCATCGCCGTGATAACCTTTGCGGGCGAACCCAGAATCGTGTCGGAATTGACCGCCGATCGGGACCTGCTGCGGCAAAGAATCGAAACCATCGATACCGCCCGCGGCGACACCAAGCTTTACGACGCGACCAACTTCGCGATGAGCGAAGTGACGAAGCAAGCTAAGAATTCGCGGCGCACGGCCATCGTCTTGATGAGCGACGGTCTCGACGGAACCATTCCCGGCATCAGCGGCCAACAAGGTTCAGTCAAGTATTCTTATCCGGAAACACTGCGGAACATCCAGGAGTTTGACGGTGTCCTTTATACGCTTTGGCTGAACACCGAGTATGAGGCGATGAGCCCGCTCGACACTCAGCCGGAAGCTTTCGACATGGGCCATGATCGGATGAAAGAGATGGCCGACGCGGGTGGCGGCGTCTTTTATCAGGTCGAACGGCTGGCCGATCTCGCCGGCGCTTACGAACAGGTGGTTGCGGACTTAGGAACCGTTTACAGTTTGGCCTACCGGCCGGGAAACAGCGCGCGCGACGGCAAGTGGCGCGCGATCCGCATCGGAGTTGATCGTCCCAATGCTGTGCCTCGCGGCAAGCGCGGCTACTATGCGAATTAAAGCCATCCTTTTTGCATGTTTGGTGCTCGTGTTATTAGCGAGCCAGATTCGCGCGCAGGATCCTGACGAGACGATTCGCATAGATTCAGATCTGGTCGATTTGAAAGTCAGCGTTCTCGGTAATGCGCCGAAGGCAGGCGCGCCACAGCTCAATCAAAAAGACTTTGTTGTACTTGAAGACGGTGTGCCGCAGGAGATCAGTTTCTTCGCCGCCGCTGACACGCCGTTTGACCTCGTGCTGCTGCTCGATCTTTCCGGTTCAAACTCCAAGAACCTGAAGATGATTCGCAACTCTGCGAAGAAATTCATCGACGCTGCCCGCGACGTCGATCGCATCGCGCTGGTCACGTTCACCGATCAACCGGCGATCTATTCGACGTTCAGTCTTGATCGGTACAAATTGAAGAAGAGCGTCGACCAGATGGATCAAGCTGCCGGCGCGACCAATTTCTGGGACTCGCTCGATTACGTGCTGAAGGTCTTGATCGGGCATAACGGCGGGATGCGGCGGAGCGCGATCGTGGTCATGACAGATGGGGTCGATAACGCGCTCCCGGACGTGCCGGGCCCGGGTTCGCAGATTCCTTTTGAAAAACTGATCGAGAACGTCAGAAATTCCGAGAGCATTGTCTTTCCGATTTATCTCGACACTGAAGAAGAGAACGTACGGAAATTTCATGTTCCGCGCGCAGCGTACGCTCAGGCGCGCGAGCAGTTGGGCCAGCTTGCGCAGGCGTGCGGGACGACGTTGTATCACGCGGCGAGGCTCAACGATCTCGACGCCGTCTACTCGCAGGTGGTGCGCGACCTCAGCACCGTCTACAGCATTGGTTACCGTCCCACCAACAAATCTCTGGACGGCAAGTGGCGCACGGTTGAGGTCCAGTTGGCTAACCGGCACGACCTGTTCGCCCGGACCAAGCGCGGCTACTACGGAAAACTCCTCGAAACCACTCGCCAAGATCATTAACTGAACTCAAGCAGCGCCTTGTTTGGAGTTCAGGCTTAGCTGTCCGGAACAGCCTGAAGGCTGAACTCAGAACGCGCGCTCACTTGTCACTTTTGTGCCTCTTCGTCGCCAAAGAGCTTGTAAATGTTTCCGGGCAGACTATAATGCTTCCCGAGATAACCGCCGGCCCCTGAAAAACAGTCTCAACTCGGAGGATCATTCCGTGAGAAAAAGTGTCTACCTCCCACCGTCTCTACTCTCAATCGCGCTCGTACTCTGCTGTTCGCTCGTAACCTTCGGGCAAAACCGCGAAAAATTCGTTATTTCGGCAAAAGCCGGCGGAATTAACGCGATTACAGGTGGCGCGAGTGTGAGCTCGCGAGGCGGGTCGAACTGGCAGCAACTCATGATTACCGACGATCTGGATGCCGGCGACCGCGTCAAAACTGACTGGGACGGCCGGGTCGAAATCCTGCTCAATCCCGGTTCATACCTGCGGCTGGGCGGCAATTCGGAAGTCGAATTACTGGACAACTCCCTGTCCAATCTCGAAGTGAAATTGTTGCGCGGCACGGCCATCGTTGAGGCCACGGGTGCTGACGGCCTCGAGTTGAACATCGGCATCAGCACGCCGCATACGCGTCTTGCGATTGTGCGCCAGGGGCTTTACCGCCTCAACGTCGTGCCGCAGGATGCGACCGAACTGATCGTTCGCAAGGGCCGCGTGATTCTCAGCGATGATCAGCACACCAAGGTCAAAGGCGGCAACAAAGTCATCTTCAGTGCGACCAACGTTACCGTGGCGAAGCTGACGGGCGAAGAGAAGAAGAACAAAGACGACGTGGAATCGTGGAGCAAGGAGCGGGCGGAGATGGTCGCCAAAGCCAACCGCAAAATCACGAACACGATGCTCAATTCCGCGTTCGCCTCTTTCGACTCGAGATTTCCGTACGACAATTATCGGCCGTTGGGCTTATGGTTTTTCAATTCGCGGCTCAGTTGCTACACCTTCCTGCCGTTTTTCTACGGTTGGGGATCGCCTTACGGCGGTTGGTACTCGACCGCGATCTATTCGCCATATGTAGGGAATTATGGCTGGAATGGCGTGACGCGAAACTCTCCGCAGGGCAACGGCTCTAATTCCGGCGGTGGCCAGGGGCATCCTGCGGGTAATACTGGCGGCGGGACGTCTGCCGGCGGTGGTTATCAACCGAGGCCGATTACTCCTCCGTCCACCGGTGGCTTCAATACCGGAACCGGCGGCAGTCCCGGTGGATTCGGCCGCGAGCCGCGCATGATTAATCCAGATACTGGCAATCCAGCGCCACGAAAGAACCTGGAGAAAATGCCGGGGCAGCCGTAACGAGCCCGAGATTTCTGTTTTCAACCGGCGCGGTCCTGATCACAGGGCGCGCCGGTTTTCTTTCAGCAGTTCGTCCAGCTCTTCATTGATCAGGGCTTTGATCTCCGGTTGTTTCAGGCCGGCGAGGATTAACTGCGTCAACGCCGTTCTGAGCTGCGCTCGCAACCGATCGTCCGGTTTTTCTTTGAGAGTTTGCGAGATGACGACTGCTCCCGAGCCGTGGCGCACGCGGATTAATCCTTCTCTTTGCAGCCGGCGATAAGCAAAAGCCACCGTGTTGAGGTTCACGCCGAGGTCGGAAGCGACCTGTCGGACCGGCGGCAGCAGCGTGCCTTCGGTGAGTTCGCCGCGGGCGATCAGGGTTTTAATCTCGTCAACAAGCTGCTGATACAGCGGACGTGCGTCGCGTTCGTCTACGGTTACATACATATTGTCTGGTGCATCTATACACCAGACAATTCCCGATTGTCTACGGTTCTTAAGTATCTATTGCTTGACAGCCAATTATTCGAGGACTAAGCTCACGCCGTTTTTCAGTTGGACCTCCTCGCCTTCGCAATGTTTAGCCTGAGTCTGGTTCTGCGTGAAACGAACCCTGCAAATCATTCTTCTTGCAATGACGCCCTTTTGGCTCGCTCCAATGGGCACCGGGCAACAGCCTCCACAGAGGAGAGCTCAATCTTTCCTGATGCCTGATTTTCAGAATGGGAAATATACCTTTGAGGCAGCCCGGCGCGAATTGATATCACAACATAACTTCGAGCGTATCACCTCCCCACCTCCTGCCGAGGATTCGCCTTATCCGCGTGGAATAATCTTTCGCCAGGATCCGGCTCCAAATACTCTGGTGACGCCGAGGACCATAGTGACGCTGTACGTCTCGAACGGCCCGCCTCCTTCGCCATCGCCGTCCCCAACCGCAACGCCCAGCGCTGACATCTGGGTGAGCGCAACTCTGGTAAAAAAACCGGGATACCTCGTGGGCGAAGCAGTCCAGTACAGGATTGTTGTTCATAATGCTGGACCATCAACCGCGACGAACGTAAAGGTCACCGGTACAAGTCTCAACCTCAGCAATCTCACTTTCGAACCTGCAGGCGAATGCGTTGCCTCCGTCTGCACAATAAAGAGCATCGAGACGGGCGCTGCGGCAAGAATCAACGTCACCGCAAATATCGTTGCTGAGGGAAATTTTGAAAGCACCGTTAGCGTCGTGGCCGACCAGCCCGATACGAAGCCGGGAAACAACACGATCTCGGTACGCGACAAAGCGATCTTACCAAGCCAACCAAATACAAATTCAAGCAACAACAACGAACCCAACAACGGACGCCGCCCAATTCATGAGCCGTCTCCAAAACCATTCCCTCCGCCGTGGTTCTGGATCGTATTGATTTTGGCAGCAGGAGGAGGAGGGCTGGTCGTTATAGGTGCCGGATCATATCTAATCTGGCGTTGGACCAGGCCAATACCTGGTCCACCTGAGCTACCGATTGAAACGACGGTGTCACAGCCGCCACCGGATGTTGCACCGCAACCGCCACCGGATGTTGCACCGCAACCGCCACCGGATGTCGCACCGGAACCGCCACCGGATGTCGCACCGGAACCGCCACCGGATGTCGCACCGGAACCGCCGGCTCCAGTGGTCAACCCGGAGGTTGAGCTCAGATACGGCCCAGCCAAGGTCGACGGGTTGCAAATGGCCGGTCCTGAGATTCGGATAACTACTGATCTGGAAATGGGCGACACCAGCTTCAACGGACCGGTTCCGATTATTAAAACGGAGGTCACCAATGAGTAGCGGCGTAAAGGTTAATGTGCTCTTGCCCGACACATTCAATCGCCTGGAGGAAGCTGTTAAGGACGAACTCGCGAAGGATCCAGAGATGGGTGGTGCGAGTCGAGTATTGGGACTAATCGGGTCTGCCGCGACCGACGCTATTCGCAGGCGCCTCAATTTCGATGTCCTGGAAGTTTTGGGGCGAGGTTGGGTATTTGCTAACGAGTTGCACGAATACAAGGATCAGGCCAAGCATCCACGCGGCGAGCGTTCGATCGTTCACGTCGGCAAGCACGAGATGAAAACCCAACTGGAACCGATCGTGACTCTGACCGTTGG
>Ga0247695_1000184_pt1 | contig 9492 bp, 16 predicted proteins | sample CNK36_metaG_FD_182739 | JGI IMG/M metagenome (GOLD analysis project Ga0247695, IMG submission 182739) | Soil microbial communities from Purdue University Martell Research Forest, Indiana, United States - CNK36 | ecosystem: Environmental > Terrestrial > Soil > Temperate forest > Bulk soil | place...
TTTCTACCGGCCAACGCTGATATACCTTATCAGGTAAATCCATACAGTCCTTACGCAGCACGCGGTAACTGTGCCCTTCGATCAACCGTGACAGTTCGTCGGCATTACGACAACCCGGCATAACTTGCTCGAAGCGTCGATTGCCGAACTTGGCTTCGCGGAGTATGCAGAAATGATTTCTGAAAGTTGTAATTGTATCATAGCCAAGAATGTTGTCATCCAGAAATTTAAACTGTGCCCAGACGTCCTGTGGATTGACCGTGATGGGTGAGCCCGTCAAAATGCGCCGGTAAGCTGCCGGCGCTGCAGCCTTAATGATATTCTTGGTACGGTTGGCGCCGTAATTCTTAATGCGCGTGGACTCATCTACGGCCACCATGACACCCGCACCATTGCTGATGGCTGTGTCGAACAGTTGCGCAGTCTTGCTGCCCTCACGACTAAAACCTTCGATGTTAAAGGCTAAGATGCGCAGACCCTTTTTGAAGTCTAAGGTGGCGTCAAAAATCTTTCTGGGCTGTGGCGCAAACCAAGCTCGCCAAGGCACCGTAATGTCCAGCGGAATTTCATTCTCCACCCAGTTCCTGTGCACCCCATTAACACTGATGATGATTAGCGTGTGCAGCTTGTGCCGGAGGTACAGGTAACAGGCCGTGTCAACGATGACTTTTGTTTTGCCAGTCCTTTGCTCCATTAACAATGCAAAATTGGTCTTATCGCGGCTCAGTAAGAAAGCACGGCGCTGATGGATGCGCGGAACGCGGGCGTAAGTGTAATTGTCGCTGGCCAAACCTGTCAGCTGCGCCGTCTTCTGCGAGCGATTCTGCTCGGCTTGCTTCTCTTGCTCCAAAAAATCTACAACATGGTGCTGCGCACCGTCCAGCCATTGCGCGTCCGGAAAGTTCTTGAGCAGATAAGCAATGTTCGAGCCCACTGGCCTGAAGATGAGATCACGTCCATCCCATTTTTTGAACCCTGGCATTACAATGAGCAAGCTATACGTTTGCGCATCCAGCGTAGCTTTCAAAATGCAATGTGACTTGTAAGGGTGGATTGTCATGAGGATAGTTCCTTCGCCTTGGCCAACCCCAACGGGGTCATCCAACCTAAATCAAGCGTTACTCCATATTCATACCAATTCTTACGACACCACTTTTCAAGTATAAACATTGCCCTTTTATGATTTATTGGAAAACCGGGTTCATTTACAATGCCACGCACTTTTAACTCTTTGCTTAAGCGGCTAGCGCAAATTTGCAAAAACCAAAGTTCATCGGGTTTCATTCCGCCGTTACCCGATAATAAAATGGCAGGCAGGTTGCCGGCACAAACACTTCGCCCAAGAACTTGTGTTGCTCCGCGAAATCGGCGCGATCCGTTTCCTGGGCCACCACCACTTTCAAGTGCATTAAGCGCCCGTGGTTGTCGACAATGATGGGTTCATCGATCACCTGTCCCACTCTGCGCCTAATGATGGTGGCTATGATTAAGTAACCACGTTGATCAACAATACTTTGAAGAGTTTCTTCGGTGACCATTAGCTCAGCATCCTATGTTTATTATGAAGGTATTTTTGCACGTTAAAATTTTTATTTTCTGCTGCGGTTTCTATGCTATCTGTATCTACATCATTATTCATTTGTAAAAATTTGATAGCAAACATTACATCGCCAAGTTCCAATTCCAACAAATTACGATTAGTAGGTCCACCGTTCGGATGCGTGCTATCCCAACCATGACGTAAAATCTTACCAGCAACCTGTAATGCTTCACCAAGCTCTTCCACCAATATGGATAACCGTTCACATTGTGCGGCTGTCATGATTTTTGGCCAATCGTCCCAGAGTCTTGATAACCATGGTGCGGTGCCTTGAATTTCAATCCCTCCTCACTATGCTGGAACTCGATTTTGCAAATGGGCGCCGCCACACGGTTCCAAAGGTCCAATTGCTCCTGCGTTGCATCGCGCAAATGGGTACAGTAGAACTTGTAATTACGCGTGGTGACGGTGGCGCGGACGTCCTTACGCTGGCCGCCGTTATATTCGGCGCCCACAATACGTTCGTAGGATGGACAAGGGAAAGTCAAGTAAAACTTATGGGGCCAACCGTACTTCCAATCCGACCCGCTCCATTCCACGCCTGTGGTGGTGAAGGCTGCGATAGCAGCGTCAATGGTAATTGACCCGCAGTAGCTGCACGTATCACGGTCATCCGGGTCAAGTTGTAAGTTGCCACCATCACCATGCAACACACCGAACCTGCCCCAATGAGGCGGCTGCTCAAGAATTTCGATCTGCATGGGATGGAGCTTGACGCGCGCCTCTGCTGATAAAATAGTGCTGTAAGATTGCCGATCTGAATGAGCTTTTAACATTAACGTTTCTCCTTCGGAAGCAACTTATACATTTCTTCGCCTACTCCTGTGAGTTTAATGTACCGTTTCAAGTAAATTCTGCGAAATCCGCGTCGTTGCCAGCCCTTGAACAAGTACCAGTCGCCCAATTGCCCTTGTTCCACTATGGGCTTCCCTAAAGATTGATATTGATCTTCGCGGACGGTAACAAAAATGTTTGAAGTGTCGTCTGATACGATGCAGATAAGATAAAGTGTATTACCAACTTTTATCGTACCGCCGCGCTTTGTAACGTGGTAGGGCTCGTTAAGGTCACGAAGGTTTTTTGTTAGAAGCTTGCCGAAAAATAAAAATTCCCCTTGCATCTCAGGATCAATATCCCCGATTTTCCAGATTTTGCTGACTAAGTTGTACTTTTCAGGATGATCAATGATATCGCCGAACCGCGCACGGCACTCGAACACTTTGTCCGGATGATACGGTGTGTCGGCTTCGGCGAGTTTCTTGACAATGGACGGTGTCAATTGCAACCCCATCCTGCGACGTTCCACGATCTCCTGTGCCTTCTTTTCGCCGATACCTTTAATGTTGAGTAATCCGCCCACGATACGACCCTGCTTAATGGACCAGTTGATTTCGCTGGCCTCAGCGTCCACATCCTTATATTCGTAGCCTTCCGTGACGAGTTCTCTCAGGAGCTTAACGCATTGATCCTCGCCACGGCTGTTGCGAAGACAAGCTACGGCCCACTCCAATGGGTAATGGGCCTTGAGCACAAGGCAATAATAACTGACCATGCCGTAGGCGATGGCGTGAGACTTGTTGAAGGCCCAGGAGCCGAACGAGTTGATCGTATTCCACATGGTCAAGGCATATGCCTCATCAATACCCTGCTCCAAGGCTCCTTTGCGAAACTCCATCCAGTATTGATCAAAATATTCCTTGCCCAAGCTCTTACTTACAGCTTTGCGCAGCTTGCTGATTGTATCCCATTGCATATGACCTATGACGCGGCAAATGATCATCATTTGTTCTTGATACACTATCAACCCGAGCGTTTCCTTTGTGGATTCCTCCATCAATGGATGAAGATACTGCACGGGCGCGCGCCCGTCACGACGGAAAATGTATTGTGTAGTGGTGCCGCTGTTAATTGGGCCTGGCCGTGCAATGGCTGTCAAAAGTGCTATGTCATAGAAGGCATCGACATGCATCTGATTACAAACGGATTGTAATGAGTAACCCTCAAATTGAAACACACCGGCAAAACGTTTACGGTTAAGCAAGTCGAATGCCTTTTCGTCCTCCAACGTATGATCCAACAGCCAGCTGTACGGCTTTTTCACCTGCTCCAAGCAATCCTGTATAACGCTGAGCGTGCGCAGCCCAAGGGCATCAATTTTCAAAAAATCCAGTGCCTCAGAATCGTATTTGTCAATCATCACAGCACCAGTCTGCAAATTCTTGCTGCAAAAATGATTTATGGGTTCGGCCGTAATGACGATGCCGGCTGCATGCTGACCGCTATGCTGCGCATGGTACTCCAGGTCAGCCGCAATGCGCAACTGCGGGTACTTTTCCAACATTCGCTTGCCAATGTCGAGTTGGTCAAAGGTATCGAGAATGCAAAACGCTGCCCGTGAATCGCCGCCGCTGCGCTCAATGATGGCACCTTTTAAGTCCTCCATTTCGGCGTAAGGCAAATTCATATTCTTTGCTACTATATCCAAAGCGGAACGCGCTTGGAAGCGTGAAATCGTACCGAGCCGCGCTACGCACTCCTCACCATACTTTTTACGCGCATACTCGAACACCATTTCACGCCGATCGTCAGCAAAGTCGATGTCTATGTCCGGTAAGTCGCTGCGCGTAATGTCGATGAACCGCTCGAACAGCAAATTATGCTTGATAGGGTCGATGTCGGTAATGCCTGTTAAGTAGCATACCAAACTTCCACAACTACTCCCGCGAGCCGGGCCTACGAGCATATGAAGTTTGGCGTATTTAATAAGATCAGCAATGACGAAAAAATAATCCTCAAAGTCCTTGGCAGCTATTAAGTCGAGTTCACGCTTCAGCCGGGCCTCGTACACGGGATCCTTCAAATTGATCTTACGCGCAGGCGCTGCTTTTCGACACATAACCTCTAAAGTTTCGGGCGACTTGAACTTGACCATTTTAGCCTTAGGCATTTCCACTTGGCACTCATCAGTTAAACGATGTGTCAATGCCACGGCAACTTTATCTTGTGGGTACTGTGCCAACCACTCCCACTCAGTCATAATATGCATAGCCGTTGTACGCGCGTCACGATTACGCCAAGCTACAATATCGTACACTGCTCGGTCCTCTGGACGCGGGTAAAAATTATCTGACGTAGCCACCAATGGTAATTTGTGTCGCGCCGCAAAATCCTTCATCCGTTTCTCGTTACTGCTGGGCGCCAACTCCACGAATAAGTTCTTGGTCGGTTTCAGCAGGTCAAGATTAGGGTTGACACCGCTCAACACAATGACATCTTGACTAAGGCCGTTGACACGGTTATAGTCAATTCTAGGATGATAATAAAAATTGCCTTCCGCCGTGGCCTCTGTAGTAAGCTCGTAGATTTCACGCAGCCCCGCATTCGTGCGCGCCAAAAATGCCATGAAGTTTGCAGGATGTCTTTCGCGTTCAAGCTTACTTACAACGGCAAGCTCAACGCCGAAGATCATCTTCTTACCTGCCTTTTTCATGGCCTTGTAAAAGGCGACATGGCCCCAGGTGCCGTGCCTATCTGCAATGCCCAAGGCCGGTTCCTTGCCCATGGCCGCAATGACGCGTGGAATTGGACCAAAGCAAACTCCGAACGAATATTCAGTACGTGTGCGAAGGTTGATCATGCTTTAATTTGTCCCAAGGTTACAGTTAACAAATTCTGTAAGCAAGCATCAGAGCAAACATCAAGTTCACATTTTCCCGACATGCCAATCCAAATGGCAGGACCCATATCATTCGGTGCTGGGGGATGAACCGTTACACCGATCCATTTATCCGCGTCTTCTTTAATTGACTTACAAACATCACATCGAGTTACTTGGCATTTCATAATTTTCTCTTTTCAAAAATCCTTCGTCTTGCCAGCTTCGTAAGCCAATACACTTTTCAACTTCCTCTTAGCACAGTCCCGACAAAACTTGCCACAGCTGCCGTTCCAACGGTCTACAACTTCGCATGTGGCGCGGCGCGCACAAGCGGCACATTTTTCTTTAAGCTCCTTAATGTAAGCCATCAGCCCGCTTTCTCCTTCTCATACTCCTCCACAGTGGACAAAATGCAAATCTTCTTGCCCATCATTTTGAACTCGTGGAACATGACACCCTTGACTGGAATGTAACCCATACGGCGGCGGAAGGCGTAATAACCCACTGGCAGGTTTTTATCTTCGACCTTGACCAGTTCATCGATCAGTTGTTGAACAGTCACGCTTTAAACTCCTCCATGTCTTCAGCAATCATTCGGTCTCCCGTAATCTCAGCGCCGCACCGTTGGCAAAGGATGCGAGGAAAAGGACCGTGGTGACCCTCCGCGTCGTCCCATTCATAAGGATTGTCAATGGCGGGTTCGATGATGCCGCCGCAGTCTTTATGATGAAGTGGCATTGGCCTCGTCCTCCTCCAACAGTTCCTTAATCAACTCGACATAATGCTGTGGTCAAATGGTTCCACGCGCGTTACACCGTCCGCCGGGTCCGGCTCGCGCATTGGGCATTCATCCTTGGCCACTGTGCGCGCAATGCGCTCCATTAATGTGGTGCTGATGGTTTCCTTTAAATTTAAACCTGTCAGCCTATCTCGGATAAATTTGTGAATGGAGCATGTGTAACCGTAAAGCACATCGCACCTACAGGCTTCCGCTTCCAAGTCTACAATTAAACTGCGCAGTTGATTATTGACCTTGCGTAAATCATCCATCTTTGACATTTTAAAAGCATCCACCTTTCGACCTATGGTGCTTGTGTAATGCAGAAGCACATAAGTTATGCAACTTGTCCAATAGGATCTCTGCCGCTGCTTTGTCCTTGCTTTTTAAAACTTTGTTACATAACCCAATCACTTTTCCGCGCTCCACCATAGTCCAATGCGCATTCAGGAATACAAGAGCTTCATAATGCTTAAAAATTCCTTTCCATTGAAATTTGCCATTGCGCACAGCTAATAAGTCATCACGAAATTCCTTAATACTTTTCAAGTTAGACTTTTTATCCATCATCAAGTCCATCAAATTATGATTGGCCGCCGTAATGGACAATGCTATGAGTAAAAAGTCCGCTTGACTATAGCTCATTTTTAATTATCCAGCTTTAACATTGTCGTTTGTCCTTTTAAAGGTCCCAGAGGTTCTGAGAGTCTTTATATCTTCGATCAACACTCTTATTGTACGCCCGTCGGCGCGTGGCTCGCTTGCCAGGCGCCATCATCAACTTATCCGCTCCACGCTGTAAACTGAAGCCACATGTACATGGCAACTGTCCAGGATTGATCACAACGTTGCAATTAACCTTGTGTCCCGTTAACTCCACAGGCTTACAGTCACAGTACAAATCGCCGTAGCCCTTGGCATTGTGACTTTGGCACTCGGCAGTGTGTTCCTCAGCCTTCCAAGCCATTTAAGTCTTCTCCACATCCGCTGTCAACTCGTTCAAGAACTCATTCGCCAAGTCATAAGCCCGCTGAATTTTGATGCCCATTGAACCCTCTTTGTGCCCTGCGCCGAAACGTAAGTAAAGCATAAAGGCCATGGCGCTGCGAAGGTAAGGGCGCGCTTTTTGAAGGGTGGCGAGGTCGGTGGACTTGGTGGTGCTGTCTCTCATAACTTTGTACCTTTCGCTAATATGCTTAAAACCATGGCGTTGACATTGGCCCGGTCCATGCAGATTCCATCACAACCAGACTCGGGGCCGCATGATCCTGGGTGACTTGGTGCGGGCAAATTCCACAACGCTTCCAGAGCATTGTACAATTCCGTAATCCTTCGGCGAGATTCTAAAATCAATCGTGGTCCTGTACGTCCTTTACATTGTGGGCAAACGACACATTGAAAACCAGGTTGCGGTGGGCCTGGAAAAACAGTGTTGCATTTTTCGCACAGCCATTCTTTTACTTCCGCTCTAAGCTCAAATAATTCTTGTATAATGGAATCGTCACCCTTCATATTCATAACCGTGGCAGCACGATGCCGCGCTGATCTTGATACTTACCTTTGCGGTCGGCATAAGATTGTTCGCAAACGGCATTGGCTTTCAAAAAAATGAACTGCGCAATGCCTTCGCCTACATACACCTTGGCCGGGCATGGTGATGTATTAGAAATCTCGATTGTTACCTGACCGCGCCACTCCGGCTCTAATGGCGTTACGTTCACCACCACCCCACACCTTGCATACGTGGACTTGCCAATACAAATCACCATCAAGTCGCGCGGTATATCGAACATTTCCATCGTCATTCCCAAAGCAAAGCTGTTGGGCGGTATAAGGCAATGGCTGTCCGAAGCAGCTTCCACAAAGCATTGCGAATCGAAATGGTGCGGATCTACAACGGCACCCGACAAATTGTTGAACACCTTAAACTCCGCGCCCAGCCGCGCGTCATAGCCGTATGATGACAGGCCGTAACTGATGATAGGTACAACAGCCTCTTCCAAGTATACGCCACCCTCTGGACCTTCCTGGTTGCGCGTTATAACCTTTGTCTTAACCTGTGTAGGTTGAAACGGCGTAATCATACCATGGCGAAGTTTTATTTCATGATCTGCTAGAACCATTATGCCTCTATCACCTGTTTCCCAGTTTCAATCCGTTGCAACTCGTGTTCCTTAATGCAGAATGTATGTCGATGATCAACGTCAACCGGAATTTGCTTTCCTTCCTGATTTATCCAGCTTTCATCATCAAAAACTACATCAGCCAAAAAGTAACCGTGCTTGGAATAATCTACACCATGCACAGTACCTTTGCTGCCAACAGCAAGGAAATGCCGGCTGCTGTGCCAATGCGTACCTTCAGTGCGTATATTTTCTGTCAACGCAACGCGATCTCCTTCATGAAAGGGAGCATACTTGGTAAATAAGGCATTCACATATAAATCAAGTTTCTCCAAATAAAAACTTGCCGGCCCACCGTCTAAAATATCATGGGCTCGCTTGCCTTCCTCCAAGGATAATTTGAAATGTTTCATCGCTTCGTTGATTTTCGCCATTACGCTATCCATGTGAAATTTTCCCTCGCTCTCGTTATAGCAGTGTAAAGCCAACGCCTTCGGAATTCTCCCACACCAAAAGCATCGTCGGCCAACAGCACAGACTGCCATTCTGAACCTTGTGACTTGTGCGTTGTCACGGCATACCCGAAGTCGAACTCTTGAATCCCGTGACGCGCCATCCAAGGTTCTTCCACAGCCCCGGCGTCATAATGCACTTTGAAATGGTACGGGTACGCGGTGACGCCGTAATGCTGTAAACCTTCGTACGCAATGTCCAAATGAAGGTTATCGAACTCCGCGTTATAATTGCCGTCCGCAAGGGCCTCGCATTGCACTCCGTTCACAAAGCAACGATTGCTGGCGAAGTCGTTCTTAAGGCATATCAACTTCTCACCCATCAGTGGCCATGGCGTTGTAAAACCCTTGCTGGCCCGGAAAAAACGGTTGATACGACGACGGGTTTCATTTTTCCCCGTTAACACCTGATCGAATTTCAACCATTCTTCAGGCTTCACCGTGCCCTTGGGCACTTTTCGGCATCCATCCGCCTCGAAGTAATTTATTTCTTCACCTTGCCGGACGCGCTGGCTGAGTCTTATAATCGGACTGTTTAAGGCTTGACGGTGAATGGTGGTCAACATAGAGTCTGGATGATGATTATGAAAGAAACCTGCATCCTGGACCGGAGGCAATTGACCGGGATCGCCTACAAATAGAATGCGAGCTTTTGTGTTAAGTAAATCATCGAACATGCGCGAATTTACCATTGAAGCTTCGTCAATCACAACCAATGCACCCGGCATTATCTCACGGTTAGATTTCAACGAGAAACTCAACTTGACATCTGACAACCGTAATTTTTCTTCTGCTACCTTTCGGCGTAACTCCTCATCCTC
>Ga0247695_1000189_pt1 | contig 9368 bp, 9 predicted proteins | sample CNK36_metaG_FD_182739 | JGI IMG/M metagenome (GOLD analysis project Ga0247695, IMG submission 182739) | Soil microbial communities from Purdue University Martell Research Forest, Indiana, United States - CNK36 | ecosystem: Environmental > Terrestrial > Soil > Temperate forest > Bulk soil | place...
CGACGGCGTCTTGGAGACGACGTGCTCGTCGCCGCGTCGCCGCAGGTACACGGCGCCGTCGCGCCGGCGGCTGCGCGAGTTCGCGGGCGGCGAGAGCTCGCGGATCAGCCGCAGCTCCTCGAACGCGGCCTCGAGCTCGGAGCCCGTCCGCCGCCACTCGATCCGCTCGAGCGCCTGCAGCGCCGCCTCGACCGACGGCCGCTGCCGCTCGCTGCGGAAGTACGACCGCAGGCGCGCCCGCAGGTCGCGTGCGCGACCGACGTAGAGCACCTGGTCGTGACGGTCGCGGAAGAGGTAGACGCCCGGCGACGCGGGCGCGCCGTGCGCGAGCGAGCGCCTGCCGTAGACGCGGCGCTTGCGCGGTGCCGCCAGCGCGCGGAGCTCGGACAGCCGCCGGGCTCCGAGCTCCTGGGCGAGGCCGATCAGCCGGACGAGGATTTCCGCCGTGGCCTGCGCGTCGGGCAGCGCACGGTGGCACGGCTGCGTCGAGACGCCGAAGAAGTGCGCCAGGGAGGCGAGGCCCACCCGCCGAACGCGCCCCTCGAGCAGCCGCCGGGAGAGCGCGGCCGTGCAGAGCGGCGGCTCGGCCAGCCGGCCTTCGAGCCGCTGCTCCAAAAACCGCTGGTCGAAGCCGGCATTGTGCGCGACGAGCAGCGCGTCGCCGGTGAACCTCACGAAGTCGCGGACGACCTGACGTGCCGGCGGCGCCCGCCGGAGCTCCGGGTCGCGCAGGCCGGTCAGACGCGCGATCTGCGGCGGCAGCGTCACGCCGGGGTTCACGAGCGACTCGAACGAATCCGCGAGCTCGAGTCCGCGCACCCGCACGGCGCCGATCTCGCAGATCCGGTCGGTCGTCGCCGAGAGCCCGGTCGTCTCGAGGTCGAAGACGACGAACTCGGCCTCGTCGAGCAGCGGGTCGACGCGACCGCCGGTCAGCGAGACGCTGGCGCCTGAGCACACGAGGCGCGAGTCGCCGGCGGTCACCTCGGCGAGCAGCGAGCAGGCGAGGCCCGAGGGGATCGAGGACGTGGCGAAGAGCGACCGGGCGGCCTCGACGGCGGTCAGCGGCCCGCGCTCCTCGAGTGTCTCCACCAGCCGGTCGAGCGCGTCGAGCGAGAGTTGCACCCAAGGGATCTAAGCGAACATATGTTCGCTTTGCAAGCGCTCGGCCCGCTCGAGCCACGGTGCAGCCTCGAGCCGCTCGAAGATCTCGCCCGCTTCGGTAAGGAGCGGCTCGGCGTCGCCTGGGCTCTCCGCGGCGAGCAGCTCGCCGTGCTCGAGGAGGACGATCGCGAGCAAGAACTGCGCTCCGACTTCGCGCAGCAGCTCGGCGGCGTGGCGGAACCCGCGATCGGCCGGCTCGCGGTCGCCCGCGTGCGCCGCCACGTGCGCGTCGTACCGCGCGAGTTGCGACGTGGCGGTGGGGGAGCGCCGTCCGGGCGGGAGCCGCCTCACCCCCTCGAACGTCTCCTCGAGGCGGCTGAAGTCGCCGAGCGCGGCCGCCGCGTTCACGCACAGCACGAGCCCCTGCTTGAACATCGGGTGGTCCGGCCCGACCGACCCGCGCACGGAAGCAGCCTCGAGCCCTCCGTCGAGCGCCTCCTGCTGCCGCCCTTCGCCGAGCGCGAGGGCATAGCGCCCGATCGTGATCGACGCGCGCTCCTGCATCTCGGCGCGCTCCTCATCTGGGACGCGGCTCATGATCCGCCGCGCGTCGTCGAGCCTGCCGCGCGCCACGGCAACCGGCACCATCAGCCCAACGTAGTCGAGCCGAAGGGACCAAGGGAGCTCGTCCCAGTCCCGGGCCTCCAGCTCGTCGAGCGGCACGTCGATCGCGTCCCAGTCGCCGAGGAAGAACCCGTTGCCACGCAGGTGGCTGCGGAACGACTCCGCCCACTGCCGGTTGCCGCGGCGCAGCATGAACTCGAGCCCGGCCCGGTCCGCGGCCGAGGCGTCGGCCCAGCGGTCGCGCCCGCCCATCAAGAACGAGAGGTTGAAGTAGCCGCGGGCGATCACTTCCGTGAGGTCGTACTCGAGCGCGAGTTCGAGCGCGTGGCGCATCAGGCCGAGCGCCTCCTCCCGGCGGCCGAGCTGCCCCTGGATCAGGCCCTTCGTGTTCAGCGCGTCCGAGAGGACCTCCGGGACGATGAGCGCCTCGGCGGCGGCGAGCGCAAATTCGAGGGGCTCGAGAGCTCCATCGAGGTCGTCGAGGAGGAACCGGATCCGCGCGAGCTGCGCGGCGAGCATCGCCACATCGGCGTCGGGCTCGTCGCGCGAGAGGACGGCGAACGACCGTCCCATGCGCTCCTCCGCCTCGCGGACGTCGCCGTAGTTGAAGCGCGCCATCGCGAGCCGGGCCTCGCCGCGGGCGGCCGGATGTGTCAGGCCTTCGTCCTCCCAGAGCTGGATCGCGCGCTCGAGCAGCGGGGTTGCGTCACCGGCGCGGCCGTCGGCATCGGCGGCGACGCCTGCCTGCTCCAGCAGCTCGGCTTGCGCGGCCGGCTCGTCGGTCAGCTCCGCCGCCTGCTCGAAGTAACGCTGGGCTTGTTCGTTCGCCGCCAGCGCGGAGGCTCTGCGGCCCGCGCGCGCGAGCGCGTCGCGCGCGCTCGTTCGCAGCTCGGCCGCGTCGGCCGCATTCGGCTCGGCTCGGTACGCGTCGAGGTAGTGGGCGGCGATCACCTCGACGAGCTCGGTCTCGTCGGCGCCCCAGCTCTCCTCGAGGTAGCGCGCCGCCGCTAGGTGACGAGACTTCTGCTCCTTGCGCGAGAGCGTGTCGTGCGCGATCCGCTGGACGAGCGCCTGCAGAAAGCCGTAGTTGCCGCGCTCGGGCGAGCGCGGGTCGGACTGCACGCTGAGCAGGTCCTTGCGCACGAGTGACGCGAGCACCGGCGCGAGCTCCGCTTCGGAAAGGCCTGTCAGTGCGGCAAGGCCGCGCGGGGTGAACGTCTTGCCGAGCACGGCCGCGTCGTCGATCACCCGCCGCTCGCCCGGCTCGAGGTCGTCGAGCCTTGCCGCGATCAGCGCGTGGAGCGTCTCCGGCACTTCGAGCGAGCCCAGGTCGTCCGCCGCGACGAAGCCGTCGCCGTCCTGCTGCAGCAGGCCTCGGTCGAGCAGCATCCGCACGGTCTCCACCGCGTACAGGGGCACGCCCTCGGCGCGGTCGAGGATTCGCGCGCGCACCTTCTCCGGGAGCCCGGGCACGAGGCCTGCGAGCAACGCGTCCATCGCCTCGCCGCCCAGCGGCTCGAGCGTCAGCGACGTGAAGTCGCGCTTCGTCCCGCCCCAGGTGGGGTGCTTGTCGGCGAGCTCCGGCCGCGCGAGCGTGACGACGAAGAGCGGCTGACCGCGCGACCAGTCGAGCAGGTAGTCGACGAAGTCGAGCAGCGCCGGGTCGGCCCACTGCAGGTCCTCGAACAGGAGCACCGTCGGGTTCTGCTCGGCGAGCCGCTCGAAGAACAGCCGCCACGCCCCGAACAGGTCCTCGCGCGGGAACGACTCCTGCTCGGCGACGCCGAGCAGCTGTGCGAGCCGCTGCTCCACCCAGGCGCGTTCCTCCGGGTCGGCCAGGTAGGTCTCGAGCGCGTGGCGTAGCTTGCCCGCCGCCGTCTCCGGCCCCTCCTGCTCGGTGATACCGGCGCGCATCCGCACCATCTCGGCGAGCGCCCAGTACGCGACGCCCTCGCCGTAGGCGAGGCAGCGGCCGCGGTGCCAGTAGACCTCGCCGAGCAGTCCGTCGATGTACTTTTCGAGCTCCCAGGAGAGGCGGGTCTTGCCGATCCCGGCGATCCCGACGATCGACACGAGCCGTGCGCGCCGCTCGTCGCTCGTGGCGTGGAAGAGGTCCTTGACGAGGCGGAACTCGCCCTCGCGGCCGACGAACGGCGATTCCAGGCCGGCTACACGACCCTCGCCGCCGCGGTAAGCCGTGACGTGCTCGGCGCGCCAGAGCGCGACCGGCTCGGACTTGCCCTTGAGCGTGTGCTCGCCTGCGTCGGCGTACGAGATCGCCGCCTCACTCGCCCGGCGCGTCCGCTCGCCGACGAGCACCGATCCCGGCTCGGCGACCGACTGGACTCGCGCCGCAGTGTTGACCAGGTCGCCGGCGACCATGCCCTGCCCCTCCGCGCCGACCGTCACCGCCGCCTCGCCGGTCACGACGCCCACGCGCATCGCCAGCGACGGCGCGCCGACCTCGCCCCCTAGCGCGGCGACGACCTCGACGAGCTCGAGCCCGGCGCGAACGGCGCGTTCGGCGTCGTCCTCGCGCGCGACCGGCGTGCCCCAGACGGCCATCACGGCGTCGCCGATGAACTTCTCGACCGTCCCGCCGTAGCGGTCGATCACGCGGCGCGCGGTCTCGAAGTAGCGCGAGAGCAGCTCGCGCACCTCTTCGGGGTCGCGGTCCTCGGACATCGTCGTGAAGCCGACCAGGTCGCCGAACAGCACCGACACGAGCCGCCGCTCCGCTTCAGGAGTTGCCGCTCGAGCCGGTTCGCCCTCGAGCGGGGACCCGCACTCGCCGCAGAAGCGGTCGTCAGGCTCGTTCGCTGCGCCGCACGAAGGGCACGCGCGCGCAAGCGGGGCGCCGCAGTTCGAGCAGAACTTGCGACCCGCGCGGTTCTCGGCTCCGCAGGCTGAACAGGTCATCGCCGCGATGAGCGTATTCCGCTCGATAGGTTGCCGCCACCCGAGCGGAGGAGGCTTCCATGAGCAGGTACGCCGTGGCGAAGCTGGACGAGATCGACGAGATCACCGACGGCCGTGAGCCCTGGCGGCCGGTCCGGCAGCACTTCGGCATCAGGTCGTTCGGCATCAACACCTGGACGGGCAAAGAGGCCGGCGACCGGATCATCAACGAGCACGACGAGTCGGGCGCGGACGACGACGAGGAGCTCTACCTCGTGCAGACCGGCCGCGCGCGGTTCGAGCTCGACGGTGAGAGCGTCGACGCGCCGGCGGGGACCTTCGTATACGCCGAGCAGGGTGTGAAGCGGACCGCGTACGCCGAAGAGCCGGGCACGACGCTCGTCGCGATCGGCGCGACGCCCGGCCGGGCGTACGAGCCGAGCGGTTGGGAGCTCTGGACCCAGGTTGCGCCGCTCTACAACGCCCAGCAGTACGACGAGGCGGCCGATCGTGCGCGCGAGCTCGTCGACGCCCACCCCGAGTATCCGGCGATGCTCTACAACCTGGCCTGCGTCGAAAGCCTCGCCGGGCGCAAGGAGGACGCGCTCGAGCACCTGCGCCAGGGGGTCGCGCGTTCGGATCGCTTCCGCGAGATGGCCAAGGAGGACTCGGACTTCGACGCGATCCGCGATGAGCCGGCCTTCAAGGAGCTGGTGGCCGGATGAAGATCTTCAACCTGTACGGCGACGAGTGGCACGAAACGCGCGACCGCGAGGGCTGGCGCATGCGCGAGGCGTTCGTCGGCCACCACATCGGTGGCGAGCTGATCGGCGCGAGCATGTGCGAGGTCGAGCCCGGAAACAAGATGTGGCCGTACCACACGCACTACGCAAACGAGGAGTGGGCGCTCGTCGTCCGCGGCGAGCCGACGCTTCGCACGCCGGAGGGCGAGCAGGTCCTGAGGGAGGGTGACGTCGTCTGCTTCCCGCGCGGCGAGGCGGGCGCGCACCAGATCGTCAACGGCACCGACGCGCCGGTCCGCGTGCTGATGCTCTCGTCGATGGTCGCCCCGGACGTCGTCCACTACGTCGACACCGAGAAGGTCGCGGCCTCGAGCGCCGACGGCAAGCCGATCATGCTCGCCCGGCGAGGGCCGACGCTGGAGTACTGGGAAGGCGAGGACTAGCCGCGGCGGCCGTCTAGAGCTTCGGTTTCGCGTCCTTCCCCGGCCACACACCGGTGCGGCGGAAGTACTCGTTGGCGAACGCCCGGTCGACGAACGCTTTCACGCCGCCGAAGACGGCGCCCTTGAGGAACCCGGCGGCGACGACCTCCGCCCAGCCGCGGTGCTGCTCCAGCGCCTGCGGCAGCTCCGTTTCCCTGGCGAGAAGCCTCCACAGCCGCTTGAAGATCGCTCCCGCGGCCCGGCTCGCCACCAGACCGGCGACGATCGCGAACGGCTTGTAGAGCAACTTCATCATCGGCGGCATGCAAGGACGCGCCGTCGAGTCAACCACGTTCGGGCGGCGGAGCGCGGCCCGAACCTCGCCGATCGGACGGTTGCGCGCCCCCGGATCGCTGGCCAGGATGAAAACGACAGCTCGTCCGAGGAAGTGTCGTGAGTCGAACGCCGCCGCTGCATTGCTCGATCGCCCTTTGGCGCGGGTACGTCAGTGCGCAGTTCTATGCCCGCGACCCCAACGGCGGCGTGCTCTTCGTCTCGCCGACGTTCCAAACCTGGCGACTGCCGTGGCAGCCCTCGGTGCCGATGCGCGACGACCCGAGAGCTCTGGAGGCGCTCGAGGCGCTCAAGGCCGAGCTCCGTTCGAGAGGCTGGACTCGGGCGCGCCGTGAGCCCGGTTCCGACTGGTACGAGTTCCGTTTCCGGCTCGGCCGCCGGCCGACGTCGGCGACGGCGGGCGAGCGGCTCGCCGCGGCGCTCGACTGAGGCGCTCAGCAGCTCTGGCCGCTGGTCAATCCGCTGCGGGTCCCCAGCACGGGCTCTTCGGTCTCGAGGCTCGAACCGCAGTCGCCGCACAGCCTGGTCGCGACCTTAGCCTGGTGCAGAAGCCGCGAGAACACGTTCACCGGGAGCTTCGACGAGCCCAGGTCGAGGAGGAACTTCCCCGTCAGCTCCTCTTGATGCGGCGCCCCGCGCTGGGAGAACGATTGCACGGGCGCCTGGATCCGCCGCAGCTGTCGGATGTCGGCGGACGCGACGGCGACGGTCCGGCGCTGGGCTGCACTGAGTTTGCACGCGGCCGACGTCTTCACCGAAGCGGTTGTCGCCGTTGCAGCTTCGTGGTTGCCGCCGCTGCAGCCGGCCGCAAACACCGCGAGCACGGCGACGACGCAGGCGGCTGGCAGGAACCGCGACATCCCACCGAGCCTAGCGGAGAACCGGTTGACTTTCCCGGTAGGAAAGCTACACTGACTTTCCCAGTAGGAAAGTAAAGGAGCCACCATGACGAACCCACTGAGCGATGCAGAGGCCCGCGTCGCATTGCACGAAGTCGAGCGCGGCCGCGAACGGGTGATCGACCAGATCGGAATGCCGGCCTGGTACTGGTGGGGGCTCGCCGGCTGCTGGATCGCGCTCGGCGTCCTGAACGACGTCGCAAACGCCTGGGTGATTGCAGTTGCGACCGTCGCGTTCGGCGCGGTTCACTCCGCCGTCTCGCAGCGGCTGCTCGCGGGCCGGCAGCGGTCGGGCGGCGTCAGGGTCCGGGCCGACGTGGTCGGTCGGCGCGCGCCGTTGGTCGTCTTCGGCTTCCTCGTCGCCCTGGCCGGCGTGACGGTCGCGGCGGCCTTTGCGGTCTACGCAGACGGTGCGGAGCACCCGGCGACGATCGCGAGCGTGTTCGTCGCCGCGCTGATCCTGCTCGGCGGGCCACGTGTGATGGCCGCCATTCGACAGCGCGCACGCCGGGCCGAGCCGCGATGAGGGGCGGCGCCGGCTTCGACGAGCTGATCCACCCCGCCACGAGGCTGTCGATCGTCGCGCTGCTCGCGGCGGCGGACTGGGCGGACTTCGCGTTCATCCGCGACGAGCTCACTCTCTCGGACTCGGCCCTCTCGAAGCAGCTCTCGACCCTCGAGGAAGCGGGCTATGTCGTCATCGACCGGCCGCTGAGCGACCGCCGCCGCCGCGTCCGTGCCCGCTTGACGCCGCTGGGCCGCAAGCGCTTCACGGCCCACGTGGCTGCGCTCCGAGGGATCATCGAGAGCTCGGACGCGACGCTCGTCTAGCTGCGACGGCCTGCAACCGGATTGCTACCCGACTGCTGCGTGCGGGTCGTCCGGTTGGCAGTGAGGTTCTCGCGAAAGGAGAGCAAGCGATGCACAAGCAGATCCTTATCCCACTGGTCGCCCTCTTCGCGTCGGCCAGCCTCCTGCTGGCGGTGCCGAGCGCTCCGGCCAAGCCGGTCAGCTCGACCCAGCCGGTGGTCGGACCACCTGACCCGTGGCTGCAGAGCCTGTACGCCCAGGCGAGGTTCAAGAACGTTCAGGCGATCGATCCGTGGCAATCGAACCTGTACGCCCGCAAGGCGTATGAGACCCGCACGGTCGCCGGGCCCTCCCACGTCTCCGCCTCCACAGGCGGCTTCGATTGGGGCGACGCGGGGATCGGCGCGGGCGTCGTGCTCGGCGTCCTCCTCCTCGGAGCCACCAGCGTCGTGGTGATCCGGCGAAACCGCCAGCCGCTCGCGCACTAACCGACCAGTACCACGTCGAGAGGCCGCCTCGTGCGGTCTCTCGACCTACTCACGCCCCGCTCGCGCTTGCGCCGGTGGGGCAAACGGATCGCTCAAAACGGCCGGTTGACTCATTGTTGGCCGAGGCAGAGACTGCGCTCGGGCAGGTGCAGCCGGTGTCACAGAAGGAGAGCAGCGATGCAACGAACCGCTCTTCTGTGTCTGATCGTCGTCCTGATTTCGGCCCTGACGGTTGGCTGCGGCGGCGGCACGAAGAACGCCGGGAGCGGCAGCGCGGTGCGCGTCAACGTCGCCGAAGCAGCAAAGTCGGCGGGGGCCAGAACATTTCGGGCGACCCACGAGGTGGCCGATCCTGGAGACGAGTCGGCGGCGCCTTTGCCTTCTCGACCCACCACCGGTACCCGCAAGCAGACCCCTCTCGCGACTCCGCAGCCATTGCGCATTCGTCGATGTGACATCGCCATCCTTCCCTGCCCATTCGATGGCGTCGCTCAAGGCCCTGTCGGTTCGGCCACTTCCGGGTCGCCACCGGACCCAAACGCCGCTGTCGGCGCCGGCGACATCGTCGAAGTTGTCAACGACCAGTTCCGGGTCACAAACCGGTTGGGTGCAGTGCTGTGTAATGGCTCCATAACTCTCCAGAAGCTTCTGGGGGGTATCAGCGACGACCTGACCGATCCACGGGTGCAGTTTGACGACGTGAATCGGCGCTTCAGCCTCTCGGTTACCGTCAGCAACCCAGGCGCCTCAGCCGCGCCCGCGATCTTTGTAGCGGCCAGCGAGACTGCGGACCCCTGCGGCAACTGGTTCGTCTTCCGGCTGACGTTTCACGGAGACGCCTACCCCAAGGGCGATTTTCTGGATTTTCCGATGCTGGGCCAGGACCAAAACGCCCTGCTGCTTTCGCTCCGCACCTGCCTGCAGCACAAGGACTGCTTAAAGCCAGACGGCGCGATCTTCACCGTATTCGGACTGCCCAAATCCACCATCTACTCCGGCCAGCACGTGGAGTTCAACGCGTTCAAG
>Ga0247695_1000192_pt1 | contig 9319 bp, 6 predicted proteins | sample CNK36_metaG_FD_182739 | JGI IMG/M metagenome (GOLD analysis project Ga0247695, IMG submission 182739) | Soil microbial communities from Purdue University Martell Research Forest, Indiana, United States - CNK36 | ecosystem: Environmental > Terrestrial > Soil > Temperate forest > Bulk soil | place...
GGTCGCGCTGCCGTTACGCTGTGCGAGCGGCTTGAGATTGATGAGAATGCGCCCGCTGTTGAGCGTCGTGTTAGTGCCGTCAACGCCGATGAACGACGATAAGCTGGCGACCGCCGGGTCCTGCAGAATGACGTCGGCCAACTGCTGCTGCTTCTGCGCCATCGCGGGAAATGAAATCCTTTGCGACGCTTGCGAAATGCCCTGAATCACGCCCGTGTCCTGCACGGGAAAGAAGCCTTTCGGCACCACGATGTAAAGCCAGACCGTGAGCACCAATGTTCCTGCGGCAATCAAGAGCGTGATCGCGCGCGCTTTCAGCACCCAACGCAAGGTCAGCGCGTAAAAATTGATCACCGACTCAAAGATACGCTCCGACGCTTGATAGAAACGTCCGTGTTTCTCCTGCGATTGTTCGGTGAGCAGGCGCGAGCACATCATCGGCGTCAGCGTCAGCGAAACGACCGCCGACACGAGAATCGTAACGCTCAGCGTGATCGCAAACTCGCGAAACAGCCGGCCCACGATGTCGCCCATGAACAGCAACGGAATCAACACCGCAATCAGTGAGATCGTCAGCGAAACGATCGTGAAACCGATCTGCTCCGCACCCTTCAACGCGGCCTCCATCGGCTTGTCGCCTTCTTCGAGATAACGAACGATGTTCTCGATCATCACGATCGCGTCGTCGACCACGAAGCCGGTCGAGATCGTCAACGCCATCAGCGTCAGGTTGTTGAGGCTGTAGCCGACAAGATACATCACCGCGAGCGTGCCGATGAGTGAAAGCGGCACCGCGACGCTCGGGATGATCGTCGCCGAAAGATTTCTCAGAAAGAGAAAGATCACCATCACCACGAGCGCGACGGTCAGCAGCAACGAAAACTGCACGTCTTTGACTGACGCCCTGATCGTCAACGTGCGGTCAGTTAGAATTGAAACCTGCACCGCCGGCGGCAACGTCGATTGCAGTTGCGGCAGCAGCGCCTTGATGCGATCGACGACCTGGATGATGTTCGCGCCCGGCTGGCGTTGGATGTTGACGATCACCGCCGGCACCTTGTTCATCCACGCCGCCTGCTTCACGTTTTCCGCGCCGTCGATCACGGTGGCGACGTCGGAAAGCAGCACCGGCGCGTTGTTGCGATAAGCAACGATCACGGACGCGTAGTCTTTGCCGGAAAGAATCTGATCGTTGGCGTCGATCTGGTACGACTGCTGTGGCCCGTCGAAGTTTCCCTTCGCCTGGTTGACGCTCGTTTGCTGCAGCGCGGTGCGCACGTCTTCGAGGCTGATGCCGTACGACGAAAGCGCCGTCGGGTTAACCTGAATGCGCACCGCGGGTTTTTGGCCGCCGCTAATGCTCACCAAACCGACGCCCGGCAACTGCGAGATCTTCTGCGCGAGTCGCGTGTCCGCGAGATCTTCAACCTGCGTCAGCGGAATCGAGCTTGACGTGAGTGCCAGCGTCATCACCGGCGCATCGGCCGGGTTCGACTTGCTGTAGATCGGCGGCGTCGGTAAACCAGTTGGCAGAAAGTTTGACGCCGCATTGATCGCTGCTTGGACTTCCTGTTCGGCGACGTCGATGTTCAAGTCGAGTGAGAATTGCAGCGTGATGATCGACGCGCCGCCGGAGCTCGTCGAAGTCATCTGATTCAAACCCGGCACCTGGCCGAACTGTCTTTCGAGCGGAGCCGTGACGGCTGACGCGACAACGTCCGGACTCGCGCCCGGATAAAACGTGATCACCTGGATCGTCGGATAGTCGATCTCCGGCAACGCGGAAACGGGAAGTTGGCGATAAGCTATGATGCCCGCGAGCAAGATCGCCGCCATCAATAGTGACGTCGCAACCGGCCGGAGAATAAATGGCCGTGACGGACTCACTTCGATTGCCTCTCTTTCCCGGACGAGTTACGCACCACCACCTTCGTTCCGTTTTGCAGCTTGTCGAAACCGTCGATCGCGATCACCGCGCCTTCGTCGAGCCCTTCAACCGCGGTCACGTTTCCGTCAGTCGTGCCGGTCGTGATCGTTTGCATCGCAACCGTGCTATCCGGTTTCACAACATAGACGAACGCAGCCTGTGCGTTGCGCTGAATCGCCGCGGTCGGAACCAGAATCACGCCGCGTTGCGTGTCGACGAGCAAACGCGCATTCACAAACTGGTTCGGAAAGAGCGCGTTGTCGTGATTGGGAAAAGTTGCTTTCAGCTTGATCGTGCCGGTGGTGGTATCGATCTCGTTGTCGAACGTCAGCAGCGTGCCGGAAGAAAGCTTGGCCTGTTGCGTGCGATCGAAAGCATCGACCGCGAGACGGTTGCGGCGCAACTGCTGCCGGATCTGCGGCAGGTAATCCTGGGCCACACTGAAGAGCACGTTGATCGGTTGCAGTTGCGTGATGACCAACATGCCGGTGGTATCGGTGGCGTGAACGATGTTTCCGGGATCGACCAGGCGCAAGCCGACGCGTCCGGAAATCGGCGACGTGATCTGCGTGTAGGCGAGATTGACCTTGACCGTCGCGATCTGGCCCTCATCGTTCTTGACGGTGCCTTCGAGCTGATGGACCGTCGCGACTTGCGTATCGAGTTGTTGCTTAGGGATAGCGTTCTTGCTGAAGGCGGCCTGGTAACGAGCGAGATCGAGGTTCGCGTTTTCCAGTAAGGCTTTGTCGCGATCGTACGTGCCCTGGACTTGAACGAGTTGAGCCTGGAAGGGTCGCGGATCGATCACCGCCAACACATCGCCCTGCTTGACCATCTGGCCTTCGCGATAGTTGACGCTCATCAACTGGCCGTCGACACGGCTCTTGACGGTGACCGTATTGAGCGGGGCAACGGAGCCCAAGGCGTTGATGTAGACGCCGATGTTGCCCCGCTCTGCTACGGACGTCGAGATGGAAACACCTGGCGGTGGTATCGCCGGTTTGGCGGCGCCAGCGGTTCGCGTCTCACGACGTTGAGCAATTACAAAACCGACAATGACAACGAGCAAAAACAGAATCACCATAGCCCACGTCCGGCGGCGCCGCTTGCGCGGACTTTTCACCGGCTGGGACGGCGCCTCGGAAGGCACCGTCGGTGGTTCCGACGCCGCGGACGTTGCTTCCACCGGCGTGGGCGAATTTTCAGGAGGCGTGCGTGGCGCCTCTGGAGAGACGGGTGGCTCTACGTCTCCCCCAACGGGTTCATCCATGAACCCATCATATTGAAGACGCGGCCTCAGGCTCTATTAGCAGTTTGCTCAGCTTGTCAGACTCTTGCTCCGCGTTGATTCGAGACGGCTAGCAGAAAAAAGGTGTGGGCGGAGCCACGCTTCATTCATCCGCCCACACCCAACACAGGAAATTCCCCCCTTTGCTCGAAACGACCTGTGTTCATTAAAAAGACAGCCGTCTGATTACAACTTGCAGACATTAAGCCCCAGCCTCTCAGATTTCTTTCAGATTCTTGTCCGCCTTATCAACCATTTGCGAAGGTGAAACTCCTAAGTCGAGATCGCGATAGAACTCTTCCTCGCCACCTTCGAAATGATGACCACTTGCTTTCACTTCATAGAAACGTTTGACACCGGGCGCGACGGCAAACATCGTCTTCGCTTCGTTGAGTGGCGCGGTGTCGTCGTCAGTCGCGTTGAGAAAAACGATCGGCGTGTGGTCCAGCTTTTTCAGATACTGCTGGGCGTCGAAAACTCTTTCGTGTGGCGTCTTGTGCGTGATGTAGATCAGCGCGTCAGCGGGTTTCCAGGCGAGTTCGCCGAGCAGTGGGAGACTGATGGCGACCACGCGCTTTACCGGATAATTGAAGTCAGGCTCAGAAGCAACGATCACGCTGTAGCCCGCGCCGAGGGACCAGCCGGCGAGTATTAGTGGCGCTTTCGCATCGACGCCGGGCTGGGCCAACGACTGGCGCGCGAGTTCTTCGTAATCACGCGTGAGATCGTCGGCGGAGACTGGCTTCTGCGGCGTTGCGAATTTCACGAGGTAGTCTTTGGCGTCGATGCCGATAACGGTGTTGCCGCTCGCGGCGATGTGCGCGGCCATGTCGGCGCAGAAGGGACTCCAGCCGCCGTCGCCGCTGGTAAAAAGAACGAGTGGTTGATGGGCCGCGTTTTCCTGTTGGTATACCTGGAGCTGCAGCGCTGGGCCACCGCGGATCGTCGCAAGCAAGACAGAGCGCCGGACTTCATGCGACAGCTCCTGGGCCGTGACGTGGTGATAGAAACGATAATGCCACCTCAGCGCGTAAGCCGAAGCCGCAATTACAGCTACCACAAAGAGGCACAGAATAAGCCAGACTCTGATGCCTCTTGTGCCTTTTTGTGGCAAAGAGATCATTGCGCGCCTCCCGAAGCCTGCGCGCCGCGCATCCACGTCACCGCGTCATTCAGCGCCGTGTAAAACTCCTCACGCGCGCCGCTGAAACGATGATTACTCGCCTTGATCAGCACATACTTCTTCGGATCCTTCGCACTCGCAAACAACGCGTTCCCCACCTTCTGCGGGCTCGCCGTATCCGACGTACTCTGAATCATCACCAGCGGCACCGGCGCAATCTCTCCCAACACCTTGTCACTCCGAAACCCGTAAAGCGCCTTTCCCTCGGCCTTCAAATTCGCGTGATTCCCCGCGACGCCACTCACGAGCTGATTCTGCTTCGGCAAGCCGATCGAAATAATCCCGGCCCAGTTGTTTCGCGTATCGACGTCCGACCCGACCGCGATCGCAAAACCGGCGCCGAGTGACCAGCCGTAAACATAAACCGGCGCGGCCGCATCGGTCTTCGCATAAACTCGCAGGGCCTTGGCAATGTCCACGTAGTCGAGCGCAAGTTGCTTGATCGTCAGCGGATTATCCACTGACGAAAGTTCGCGCAAGTAGATCTTCGAATCGATTCCCGCGACCGCAAATCCGATGTGGGCCAACTCCTGCGCCGTTCGCGGCGCGAGCCCGCGCCAGCCGCCGTCGCCACACGCGTAGATCGCCGGTATGCCCGGGGCGTCGCCCTGGTGACGATAAAAGTGGACTCTGAATTGTTGTCCTCTGATTGTTACGTCGCGATCCTCGGTGACTACGTCGGCCCATGTCTTCGTGTCGTCCGGATCGTAATGATCCTGTGGCACTCCTTCCTGGGCCTTAATCGTCGTCGTCACGCTGAGGAGGAAAGCAAAGCCCAACAGAGCCCAACGATGAATGAGGCAGCGTGTTTCCATGTCTTAACTTTTCCGTTCAAGCTTCCCGATCCCCAAATTCGATCGAGAGTCGCCGCGTTACGCACGTTAATCACTGCGTAAAGCATGCGCATCGATAGCCGTCGTTGATTGAAACAGAAGTATCGCGGTTCCCACGCGTGCGGGTGATACTTCGCTTTGTAGCGATACAAACGCTTGAAATCGTAATGAAAATCCACGCGCTGATAGATGAAGTGCATCAGCCGCGTCAGCAAGCGATGCTGTGCGAGATCGGGATCGTCGAGCAGGGCCAACGGCGCTAGTCCCATCGACGCCATGACATAACCTTCCGCGTGCAACAGCCGAAAGATCTCGCTGGTCAGTAGTTCCATCGTGCCGCGCACCGCGTCGCACCGGCGCCGGGTGACGTCGAGGTAATAACCGCGGCGGCCGAAGATCGGTTCACAGACAATGAAACCTTCGATCCGCCCGGCGCCCCGTTCGGCGCGCGCGATGAAGTAACGCTTAGCTGAAGGTTGATCGAGTTGGGGAGAGCCGAGCACAAATCCCAGTTCGTGATTGCCTTTTTCTTTCAACCACTCCTGCGAAATCGCTCGTAACTCGGCGTTGATTGGTTCGGCACCGAGTGCAAACGGATCATGCTCGCTGACGACTAGCTGCGCGCGTCTGGCCTTGTTTGTCGCCGCGCGGACCAGCTCCATTTTGCCGCCGCCGAGACTAAACCGGTTCAGATCGAAGATTGCTTCTTTCCCGATCTGCACGTCGTCAAAACCCGCCTCGCGAAAGGCGCTCAACATCCACGGTGAAACCTGATACGCACCGATTGGTTTCATCATTGCCAGCGCAAAATCGTTAATGAGCCGGCGAGCGTCTTCGGGCGCGCACACGGGATCGCCGGCAATCAACGCGACTCCTCGGCTGACCTGATAAGCCAGAAATCCATCCACGTTAGGAGACGTGAAATAGGACTTCGGGCCTTCAAGCAGGACGTAGGAATTTGAACTTGCCCCATAGCGCCGGATCCATGAATCAAGTTGTGGTTTACCTATTTGCATACCTTCACAATCACCAACTCAAACCTTTCAGTAACTCAACTGGTTCCGGCGATGATGGTGATGATGATGGTGGTGGTGTTTGTGATGCCGGTGATGATTGTTGCTGGGAGCGGCAGCGCTAGCCGTGCCTGATTGCAGGCCAAGCGTCGCGGCGCCGATCAGCAGAAAGCCTCCTAACACAAGTGAAAACAGTTTCTTCATACGCGTCCCTTCCTTTTCAAATTCGAACTACGAGCGATTTCGCAACGACCATGCCAAATGCGATCGCTGTGATTTATACGGTGTTAGTTGTGCAGTTACTTGCGGCGGCGGCGTGGCGCGTTTGTACGCGGGACAAGAACGCCACAGCAGTTTCGTGACTTTTTATAAGCAGCGGCGTTGTGAAGCTGGCATAGTCCTTGCCGCCAATCTGCTGGTGTTTATGGAAGTGCTGCTGATCAAGTACGGATTAATCGCGGTGTTCGTCGCAGCCTCATTGGAAGCGGACGTGATTCCGGTGTTGGTGGGAGTCGCGGCGCATCGCGGTTACTTCAATCCTGTATTCGCGGTGATCGCGGCGAGTGCCGGCGCTTTCGCGGGCGACTGCGTTTGGTTCTACGTGGGCCGTCGCGATCTGATCAAGAACAACAAGTGGGTGGAACGAATCAAAGCGCGAGCTGAGGCTTTGTTCCAGCGAGTCGGCCACTGGCAGATTCCCGCTTCGCACGTGATCTACGGAACTCGAATCGCAACGATGACTTTTCTGGGAACTCGCGAATCGTCGTTCGTAAAGTTCTCGCTCGTGGACGCGGCGTCGTGCCTGACGTTAACCACGATCCTGTTCTCGCTCGGCTACGCGCTGAGCGCGAGCGTCTCAGTGATCCTTACCGACGTAAAACGCGTCGAGATTGTTCTGCTCGTCGTTGTCGCCGTCGTCGGTGTGATCCTTCATCTGCTGCAGCGGCTGGGCCGCCGGGCCTTGCAGCGCACAGCAACTAGCGAGCACACGTCGTAATAGGGATAATCAAGCCGCGGAAATGCCACCACCAAAATTCCATGCGAAAACAGCCCTCAGCGCCGCGATTGTCGTCGCGATGCTGCTCGGCACACTGGTGATTACCAGCGCCGCAATCGCGAACATCGAACGCAACGACGACAAGGCGATCGCCGATCTGCAGGCCAGCGATCTCGCGCAACACATCAGCGACGCCAACCTCAGCCGCGACACAGACACGCTCACGCACGACGCAAACCTGATCAAAGGCTCGCGGCCCGGAGTCGTCGCCGTGCGCATCTGGGATTTTTCGCACGGCGACTTCGTGGAAAAGGCTGTCGCCTCGGGTAGTGCGCCCGCCGCGCCGATCCCGGACGAGACAAAGAACGCGGTTCGCACCGGATTGAATCCTTTTGCCGTCAGCCCGATACCTTCGAATTCAAGCCAGTCGTTATATCGCGTGTTTGCTACAACATTTGAAAACGGGCGACCGACCGGCGCCGTCGAGATCGTCGAGCGTTTCGACAGCATCTGGGCCGTCGCTCTCCACTACCTGAAAAGCGTGATCTGGTTGTCGTTGATTGCGATTGCTTTGATCATGCTCGGCACTTACCTGCTCTTCCGGCAAATGGAATTGACGACGCAACTCGAGACCGAACAGAGCATATTGCGCGATCGCGTCAGCGCCGCCACCATCGAACTCGAAAAACGAAACCAACAGCTTCAGGAAACAAATCTCGAACTCTGGCGCACCAATCGCCGCATGAACGAACTCGGGCGTCTCGCCGCCGCCGGCCAAACGGCCGCGCACTTCGCGCATGAAGTCGGCACGCCCCTCAACCTGATCAGCGGTCACGTGCAGTTGCTGAAATCGGACCTCGATCGCGATCCGCGCGATGCCGAATCGCGCATCAGAACCATCAGCGCGCAGATCGAACGCATCGAACGCATCGTTCGCCGCATGCTCGACAAGACGCGCTTTGAAACCGAACTCTCGCCCCTCGACCTCAATTCAGTTTTGCACAAACTCTGCGACGCGATGTCGCCGGCCTTCGACAAGCGCAACATCCGCCTGGTCGAAGCGTTGGCGCCGAACCTGCCGCTGATGGCCGGTTCGTCCGATCGCCTGCAGCAACTGTTTCTGAATCTGGTGAACAACAGTCTCGACGCGATGCCCGACGGCGGCGAGATCCGGATTCGCACGCTCGTCAACGGCAAGCCGGGCAAAGCGCAGCGCATCGTCGTTGAGTTCACCGACACGGGCACCGGCATGAGCGAAGAAGTAAAGAGCCATATTTTCGATCCGCTTTACACCACGAAAGATCGCGGCCAGGGCACCGGCCTCGGCCTGGTAATTGTCAGCCAAATCGTGTCGGAGCACGCGGGCAAAGTGGAAGTTGAGAGTGAACCCGGAGGAGGCACCAGTTTTCGGCTTTCGTTCGCTGCGATTACGAATGACCGCGCGGCGGGCGATAATCATCATGTGGAGATTGAGTCAGTGAGATGAAACGCATTCTTGTTGTCGACGACGATCACGACTCGTGCGAACTGTTGCGCGAGATCTTCAGCGCGCAAGGCTGGCACGTCGACACTGCATTAACGCCGGCGCAGGCTTTCAGCCTGGCGGAGAAAGAGAAGATCGATCTCGTCGTCAGCGACGTGAACCTCGAAGCGAATCAATCCGGTCTCGACCTGCTGAAGGATCTGCGCGCGCAATGCCCGGTGATTCTCGTTACCGGTTTCGGCACGCTCGATTCCGCCGTCGAAGCGGCCCGCGAAGGCGCGTGGGATTTTATCTCGAAGCCGTTCAAGGTGCAGGAAGTCGTGACGATCGCGCGCCGCGCGCTGGAACAGGATCAAAAAACCCGCAGCGCCGAGCACGTCTCGGAGCAACTCTCATCGCGTTATGAACCCGGCGGCTTGCTCGGCCGCTCACCCGTGATGATCGGGCTTTACAAAGAGATCGCGCGCGTTGCGCCGACGCGATCGACAGTCCTGATCATCGGCGATTCCGGCACCGGAAAAGAACTCGTCGCCCGATCGATTCATCAACACAGCACGCGATCCGGCGGTTCATTCGTGGCCGTCAACTGCGGCGC